>Ga0157372_10000146_pt1 | contig 77952 bp, 84 predicted proteins | sample C55metaG_FD_115307 | JGI IMG/M metagenome (GOLD analysis project Ga0157372, IMG submission 115307) | Corn rhizosphere microbial communities from Kellogg Biological Station, Michigan, USA - C5-5 metaG | ecosystem: Host-associated > Plants > Roots > Rhizosphere > Soil | place: USA: Michigan... | reverse complement strand
TGGTGCGCGGCGACGGCCTCTGCCGAGCGCCCCGGCCCCGGCCTCAGCTTGGGGTAGCGAGTAGTCCGCGTCCGCGCGCCTCGCGACGAATCGTGCCGTTTCCTTGATGACAATCTGTACGTACCAACAGCAGATGTACGCCAAAGTTTCTACTCCATTTAGGCAAAGGCCAACAGAAAAATGTGCCTTAATGGCGGAGCCTCGTCCGCGCGATCGGCCCAACCAGCCTGCATGGCCCGATCCCACGGTGCGGTTCAAGGTGAAACACCGCCGCCGCGGCTAACGCCTATTTCAGCTTGACCGTGAGGTTGGGCGAGTAGCCGAGGGTCACGTGGCCCGCGGGGCGGATGAGAACCGCGCGATAGATCGTCTTCGCGGTCACTTTGACCCGTTTGGAGGCGGTGCAGGTCTTCCCCGGCCTCAGGGCTTTGCCGAGGTTGTCCCAGGAGCGTTTTTCTCTGAGCTGGAAGAGGACGAGGCGCTGCCGGCAGGTTGCGGGCGGGTTGACGATCGCCGTCAGTTTCGTTTTCTTCCCTTTCACGACCTTCAGTGGCTTCGCTTTGATCCGGACTTTGTCTTTTTCCGGTCTTGCCGGAATGGATATGGGGGCGGCGCCGTCGGGTGCGCCCGGTTTGACCCCGCCGCTGACGCCGAAGACCTGGATCTGGCCCATCAGCGGCATGTAGGCGTAGAGGTCGCCGTCGGGCGCGAAGTCGAGTCGGCTGAAGTAGGAGCGCGAATCGGCGAGGTAGGAGACGCCGGCCTGACAGGGGCCGATTTCGATCCCGCAGACCTGCATTTCGTCGGCCCCGTTGAAGACCCCGTAGCCGAAGGCGGCAATGAAGTTGCCGTCCGCGTCGAAGACCGAGATCCGCCGGTTCCCTCCCTCGCTGACGTAGAGGAAGCCGGTGCTCGGTTGCCTCACGATCGATTCCGGGCCACTGAGCTGCCCCGCCCCGCTGCCGGGACCGACGCCGAACCGCAGGTCGAGAGTGGCGCCCGGGTTGGCCACGGTGTTGTAGTGGGTGATCTCGTTGCCCGATCCCTCGGAGATGTAGATGCCGCCGAGGCCGAAGGCGATGTCGTTGGGGTAGTTGACGCCGTCGGGGGCCTGGGTGCCGGCGCGGCCGTGTTGGTTCCCACATTTTTCCGGTTCGCCGGAGACCGGGACCCCTCCAAGCCCGAGCACGCAGCTTTCGAGGGCAAACGGCGGTTCGGCGAGGAAGTTTTTGTTGATCCCCGCGCCGTGGAAGGCCTGCGGGTAGAAGGGGTGTTCTTTCGTCAGATCTTTGCCGTCGAGGGTGCCGACTTTGTTTTCCTGACCCAGCGCCACCGCCATGCTGCCGTCGGAAAAGACCCGCAGCGCCGCCTGGTTGGAACCGATCCGTTCGTCGGTTCCGGTGTCGGTGAAAAGGAAGTCGTGGGCCGGGTCTGCGCTGTCGGCCTGGTAGCTGATCAGGCGCCCTCCGAAGCTGCTGGAGACCGTCACATAGACGCGATTGCCGTAGAACCCGATGCCCAGCGGGAAGTAGTTGTTGCGACTGACCGAGAACCCGTCGCCCAGGTCGTTGCCTTCGTCGTCGAAGTGGAAGAAGCTCGCCGTGCTGCTTTCGCCGCCCGGCGTCGCCCAGATCGTGCCGTCGGGAGCCAACCCGTAGAGCGAGCCCATCCCGAAGGTGCGGGTCGGCGCGACCGAAAGCGCCGCCTGCGCGCTGCCGGCCAGCGCCAGCACCACGATCGAGACGATCGCAAGTAGGACGAGAAAGCGCCTGCGGACGAGATTCACAACCCGGGCAGATTCCCATCTGGCCCCGTAATCGTCAAGGACCGAGTTCGTACCGGTCAGCCCGACTGTGCGTGCCTTCACGAAACCGACATAGACGAACGCGCCAACTCGCTTGACCTAGCTCTGCCTTCGACTAAGAAGAACGGCTTCGATCCGGTTTGCAGCCTCCTCCGGATCCTCATGCTCCCATGCCCTTATTACGAGCCATCCAGCGTCGGTCAGGGCTTTGGTGTTCCGCAGGTCTCGATCTCGATTGCGGCGAATCTTGTCCTTCCAGTACTCCGCGTTTGCGACTGGTTGCTCTCCATGCAGCGGACAGCCGTGCCAAAAGCAGCCATCTACGAAAACGGCGCACCTCTCGGTAGGAAACACAATGTCTGCAGTGCATCGAAGTGCCTTGACTGGACGCAGGTGCTTTCGAAACCTGAGCCCGCGACGGTGGAGGAGGCTGCGAATCAGCCGCTCGGGCTTCGTGTCCCGGGAGCGGTTGCCCTGCATGACCAGCCGGGCATGGGGAGAAGATGCTCGTGGCGCTAGCCGCGAATTGGTCATTGCTACCAGCCTAGACTTATCGTCCACGCCGCCACGTAGCATCGAGCGCCGTGGCTGATCGACCAACCTTTCTCGACCTCTTCGCGGGCGCAGGCGGGCTCTCGTTTGGGCTTCGAGAAGCGGGCTGGGATTGCCTTCTCGCCCTAGATAACTGGCCAGCAGCGACCGCGACGTATCGGAAGAACATGCCGGACCATCCGGCTCTCACGGTTGACGTCAACGACATCGACCATCGATGGCTCAATCGTCACATTGAGCAGCGTCCAGATTGGATCGTGGGCGGCCCGCCGTGCCAAGGCTGGTCAACTGTTGGGAAACGCCAATGGGATGATGAGAGGAATGATCTCTTCACCCAGTTCATGCGAATCGTTAGAGCTCTAGAGCCGAAAGGGTTCTTGATCGAGAACGTCATAGGGCTGAAGGACATGGGTGCTGAGTCGGCCGTACAGGAGCTATTCAGCGACTCCGGATACAAAGTGACTTCTCAGGTTGTCAAGGCAGCCGACTTCGGCGTTCCACAACTTCGGCACCGTGTCCTATTCGTAGGCCGGCGGGATGGACTCGAACTTGGTCCTATCCATCCCACGAGAGAGCAAGGTCGCCATGAGACCGTATGGAGCGCCATCGGTGACCTGCCCGAGGTTCAACCGGGCGAAACGGTTGCGTCCTACACGAAACGACCGCTCACCCCGTTCCAAGAAGCGATGCGGAAGGACTCTGACCGACTTCAGGGCCATACGGCATCCGCGCATCCCGCCAAGCTCGTCAAGGCAATCTCGTTCATTCCGGATGGCGGAAACCGGACCGCGATTCCTCCGAGATACCAGCCAAAGAGCGGCTTCCACAACAGCTACTCAAGGCTGAATTCGCGAGAGCCGGCAGTTGCTGTGACGAGCAACCTTGGGAAACCTTCAGGAACGCGATGCATTCACCCGTTTCAAGACCGTGGGCTCACGGCAAGGGAGGGCGCCCGGCTGCAGTCATTTCCAGACAGGTTTCATTTTGAGGGTGGAATCGTGAGTCAACGACTTCAAATTGCAAATGCGGTTCCTCCTTTGCTCGCAGAGCGGATCGGGATGGAGCTGGCATCAGAGTCATCTTGGACCGAAGATTCGCAGTTGGCAGTCGCGTCCTAGGCACCGTAGAGGACCGGGGGTGTCTTCCTCGAATGACCTCAAGTGCCTGAAAGTGTTGATGTCCCGGCCCTTGACCTGTACCTCAAGGCTCTTTCCCTCGAGAGGCTTCGGGGGACCAAAGCCCACGCAAGCAAGGCCGTACGCGATCTTGTCGGGCAGATTCAGGAAGAGGCGCGCCCGGACAAAGGAGGTCGGATGCTCATCGGCCTCGCCATGTCATTCGTAGCAATAGCCGAGCAGACGCTTTCGATCCTAGGTCTAGACAACCTCGATCGAGCTCTTGAGAACCTCGAGCGCCTTGAGGTCTACGAATCTGGTCGCAACAAAGGTCGAAAAGTCAACAGCTTGATCTTCGAAGTTGAAGACGATGACGGACGTAGGCAAATAGGAATTCGCGGTCCGTACGACGAGTTCGTGAGAGTGGTCCGGGGAGAGCTACGGCGGTTCGACTATCCGAGCAGCGCGCCCCACGCAACGCAGGCCTGGTCCGCTCATACCGACGAGCTTGAGGCAATCTTCTCCATGTCCCCAGAGGAGCGACGAGCGGCGGCGGAGGCTCTCTGGGATCTGGTCCTCGAACTCCCCGAGCACCGGCGGAGGACTGAGGAGAGAACCATGGCCCAACCCTTCGTAGTTGTCCTTGAGGAGTTTCATTCCGAGAGGGGCACGGGAGAGCCGACCGGGGCATTGCTACAGGGGTTGACCTATGGCTTTGTGCGGGCCGATGCGCCGACGCTGGACATAGCCACTGCGCGCGTTCGGTCGGGACGCCGGCGCGGTGGTGGTGTCGGAGACATCGATGGATATGACGGACCAGACATTGCGCTAGCTGCGGAGGTCAAGGATTTTGAAGTTGCCAGCATCTCGGACCTCACTGGCTTCATGGCAAACCTGAGCGAATGGCCCGATGCCGTCGCATTCGTAGTCTGCAAAGGCGCCACGCAAGAAGTCGTGGAAGCCGCGGCAGGCTCGAACGTGACCGTCGTTACGCGGAAGCAGATGATCGACGCTGCTCGACTCTGGACCATCGACAAGCAACTGATGGCTGTCAGGTCAGCTCTCGGCTACTTCGTTCACTACGAGCAGAACGACGCGCTGATTCGGCGATTCTCAACCTTCCTTGAAGAACGAGGCATAAGCCTCAGATAAGCCGATAAACCCGGGGGAAAGGCACTACCCTCGGCCCGGATGAGCGAGACTGCCGAGCATCCGACCCGTCGCTCCCAGAGCGCCAACAGCAGGCAGTACGACCGGGTGGCTCGCTTCTACAGCACGCTCGAGCCGCTGTATCTGATCTTCCCTCCGGCTCGGCGCAGGGCGGTGGCGGCGCTGGGGCTGAAGCCGGGCGACACCGTCTTGGAGATCGGGGCCGGCACCGGGCGGAACTTTCCCTACCTGGTCGATTCGGTCGGCCCGACGGGAACCGTGATAGCCGTCGACGCATCTCAGGGGATGCTGGCCGAGGCGCGCAGGTTGATCGAGCGGCGGGGCTGGTCAAATGTGCAGCTGCTCCACCGGGACGCCACCCGGCTCCAGTTGGACCGCGACGTCGACGGGGTGCTCTTCAGCCTCAGCTACTCGGCGCTGCCCGAACCGCGCCCCGCCCTCGCGCGAGCATGGGAGCGGCTGCGCCCCGGGGCTCGCGTCGTGGTCATGGACATGGGCCTCACCCAAAGCCGTTGGCACCGCCTGCTCGACCCGATCGCCCGGCTGCTCGTCAAGCTCGGGCCCGGCGACGCCTACTCGGACCCCTGGAGCGACCTCGCCGCCTACGGCCCGGTCGAGACCAAGCGCTTCCTGGTCGACTTCTTCTACGTCAGCTCCGTCACCAAGCCCGACCAGACCTAGCCGATCAGCTCCAGCACGCGGCGCTCGATCGTGGCCTGGTGCCGCGGCGCCACGGTGTCTTCGGCGGCAAGGGTCGGCAGCTCGATCGTCTTGCCGTCGCGGAAGCGGTCGAGCACGCGCGGGTCGACGTAGGAGCTGCGGCAGACCGCCGGGGTGTTGCCGAGACGCTCGGCGACCCGCTTGATCGCGGCGCGGATCGCCCGCTCGGCGCCGCCCTTCGAAGACGATGCCTCCACGCGCGCCAGCTCGACCGCGGCGAGCACCGTCCCGTGCCAGGTGCGGAAGTCCTTGGCCGAGAACTCCTCTCCCGCCTTCTCCTGCAGGTAGGCGTTGACCTCCTCGGAGCGGACATCTCGCCAGGCGCCGTCCTCGCGGAAGACGAGCAGATCGTCGGGGCCGCTGCGGCGACGGCGCATCGCCTCGATCGCCGCCTTGACTTCGGGGTCGCGGATCGACTGGACGCGGCGCCGGCCGCTCTTGGCCGGGAAGTCGAAGACCACCTCCTCGGCCTCGATCGAGACGTGCTCGCGCAGCACGGTGGCGACGCCGTAACTCTCGTTGGTCTCGGCGTACTCCTCGCCGCCGATGCGGAAGAAGCCGAGGTCGAGCAGGCGGACCGCGCAGGCCAGCGCCCGCTCGCGCGGCATCCCCTCGCGGGCGAGGTCCCGTTTGACTGCCCGGCGCAGCTTCGGCAGCACCGCCGCGAACTCCCGCATCGACTCGAACTTGCGCTGCGCCGCCCGCAGTTGCCAGCGCTCGTGGTAGAGGTACTGCTTGCGCCCGGCTTCGTCGAGGCCCGTCGCCTGGATGTGGCCGTAGGGGTCGCCGCAGATCCAGACCTCTCGCCAGGCCGGCGGAATCGCCAGCCCGCGAATCCGCTCCAGCGTGTCTTCGTCGCGGACGCGCCCGCCCTCCGGATCGAGATAGCTGAAGCCGTTGCCCTGCCGCCGCCGGGCGATGCCGGGGCCCGAGCAGTCCGAGCGCTTGAGCCGCCCGCGCGGCGCCGTCACGGCTTCAGCACGACCTTGATCGCCCCGTCTTCCTTCTTCTGGAACATCTCGTAGGCGCTCGGCGCCTCGGCCAGCGGCAGCTGGTGGGTGGTGAGGTCGTCGACCCCGAGCGGGTCATCGGCGCCTTCGAGCAACGGCAGGATCTCGCCGGTCCAGCGCCGCACGTGCGCCTGGCCCATGCGGATCTGCACGCCCTTGTCGAAGAGCTGCATCATCGGCAGCGGGTCGAGCCGACCGCCGTAGACGCCGGAGATCGAGATCGTGCCGCCGCGGCGCACCGTGTCGATCGCTTCGAGCAGGGCCGAGAGCCGGTCGACAGCGGCCTTTTCGGTCGCCTTCGCCGCCAGCGCGTCGGGCAGCAGGCCGGCCGCCTTCTGCATCAGCTCGGCACCGGGGGAGCCGTGAGCCTCCATCCCGACCGCGTCGATGACGCCGTCAGGACCGCGGCCACCGGTCATCTCCCGGATCACCGCCGGCACGTCTTCGTGATCACCCGAGTCGATCGCCTCGACCCCGTGGCGCCGCGCCATCTTCAGGCGCTCGGGCACCGAGTCGACAGCGATCACGGTCTCCACCCCCTTATATAGAGCGATCCGAGCGCACATCTGCCCGATCGGCCCCAGCCCGAAGACCGCGACGCTGCCGCCTTTCGGGATCGCCGCGTACTCGACCGCCTGCCAGGCGGTCGGCAGCACGTCGGAGAGGAACAGGTAGCGCTCGTCCGGCGCCCCGTTCGCGGGCACCTTGATCGGCCCGAAGTGGGCCTGCGGCACCCGCAGGTACTCGGCCTGCCCGCCCGGCACCTCGCCGTAGAGCTTGGTGTAGCCGAACAGCGAGGCGCCCTTTTCCTGCTCGCGGTTCTGCGTCGTCTCGCACTGGGCGAAGAGCTTCTCCCTGCACATCCAGCACTCGCCGCAGGAGATGTTGAAGGGGATCACCACCCGGTCGCCCGCTTCGATGTGGCTGACCTCGGAACCGACCTCCTCGACGATCCCCATCGGCTCGTGCCCGAGGACGTCGCCCTCTTCGATGAACATCCCCAACACCTCGTAGAGGTGGAGGTCGGAGCCGCAGATCGCGGTCGAGGTGATGCGGACGATCGCGTCGGTCGGCTTCTCGATCTTCGGGTCCGGCACCTCGTCGACGCGGACGTCGCGCTTGCCGTGGAAGGTGAGCGCCTTCACGAGGCCACTCCGAGCGGCACGCCGGGGCGGTTCCAGCTTTCGGCGACCCGCTCGGCCGCCTGCCGCTCCTCGGCGAGGATCTCCTCCGCCGCCGCGACCACGCCCTCGTCGCCGGCCCGGGCCGCGACCCGCTGCAGCAGTTCGTAGGCGGCGATCTCGAGATGCTCGAAGGCAAACGCGAAGCCGGCGAGCTTGGTGGTCGAGTCGGGCTGGGCGGCGAAGAAGGCGGAGAGGTTGAGCCCGCCGGCCTTCAGCAGCGTGTCCTTGACCAGGGAGGGCCGGGCGCCGCGCTCCTCCAGCAGGCCCTCGACCCGCGCCAGGTGGCCCCGGGTCTCCGCCAAGTGGTCGCGGAAGGCTGCTTCGAGGTGCTCGTCGTCGACCCGCTCGGCCCCGGCTTCGAGCAGCTTCGTCGCCTGGGCCTCGAGGGCATGGACGTCGCGCAGGTAGGCGAGCAGCGCGGAGTCGAGCTGGTCCGAGTCGACCGCCCCGAGGGAGACCTCGACCGCGGTGTCGAAGGACTCCTCCAGCCGCTCGGCCATCCGGCTCTCCTCGTCGGCGATGTCGGCGGCCATCCGCGCCGTCTCCTCGTCCCCGGCGCGCTCCGCCAGTCGCTTCAGCAGTTCGTAGGCGGCGAGCTCCATGTGCTCGTAGGAGTAGGCGTGCATCGCCAGCTTCCCCGGGGTGTCGGGCTGGCTCGCCGCGAAGGCGGCCATCGCCCAGCCGCCGCCCGCGCCCGCCGCGTCCTTCAGCTTCGAGGGCGTGCCGCCGAGCTCTTCCAGGCGCTCGCGCACGCGCCGCTCCTGGTCTTCGGTCTCGATCAGGTGCCGCTCGAAGGCCCGACAGAGGCGCTCGTCGCCGGCGATGCTCAAGGCAGGGCGAAGCTGCGCCAGCGCCTGCAGCTCGATCGAGTGGACGTCGGCGAGGTACTTGACCAGCTGCTCGTCGCGGTCGCGATCCCACTGGCGCGCGCCGACCCCGGTCTTGAGATCGTCGAGCCGGGCGCCGACACCGTCGGCCGCGAGCGGCGCGGTGCCGTCGCCATGGCCCTCGCGCATCCCCTCCAGCAGCTCTTCCAGCGCCTCGACCCCGCTGTGGCGGGGCTCCCAGCCGAGCTCGGTGCGGGCACGGTCGGAGGACATCAGCGGCACGTTCCGCGCCATGTCGAGCCAGCCCGGCGGCGTCGGCTGCAGGCGCATCTTCCAGCTCACCTCGGCGAGGCGACGCACGACGCGGGCCGAGACCGGGAAGCTGCGGACGCCGATCCGCTCGGCGAGCTCCTCGGGGCTGAGCGGCGGCTCGGCGGCGAGGTTGAAGGCCCCGTTCACGTCGGCCAGGACCGCCCGCAGGTAGGCCTGCCCGACGTCCTCGGAGTGCACGGCTTGGAAGCGCAGGCGGTCGATCCGGGGAAGGGCCGGGAGCAGGCCGCGGCGCAGGAGGAAGTTGGGCAGGAAGGGGCCGACGAAGAGGCGGCGGATCTCGGTCGCGGCCTCGTCCTTGAAGATCAGCGCCGGGCGCATCCGCACCACACGGGTCTCGGGATTGGCTGCTTCGAAGCGGTCCAGCTCGCGCTCGACCGCGACCTTGTGGCGCGAGTAGAAGGACGTCGGCGTGCCCTCGGTGGGCCAGTCCTCGCCGACCTCGCGGTCCTTCGGGCCGCAGGAGTAAGCGCCGACGGAGGAGGCGTGGACGAGCTTCGGGACCCCCGCCGCGGCCACCGCTTCGAAGACGCGCCGGCTGCCCTCGACGTTGATGCGCTCCAGCGTCACCGCGTCGCGCGAGGGCTGGATCGCCCAAGCCAGGTGGATGACCGCGTCTGCCCCCTCGAAGATCGCCGCCAAGTCGGCATCGAGGACGTTCGCCTCGACCCAGCTCGTCTTCGGCAGGGTCAGGGTCGGCTCGCGCCGGGCCAGGCCGACGACCTCGTCGATCTCAGGGCTCTCGCTCAGCGCCTTGACAGTGCTGGTGCCGACGTTTCCGGTCGCACCGGTGACAATTACCTTCATCCTCTCGCCTTCCGTCTTTCGTCCTACGGTTTGGAGAGGAGTGAGCGAACTGGCCGCTCCCCTGGGCCTCTTTCATGGTTCTTGTACCCCTGCCTGCCGCCGGAGAAACGCGCCGCGCCTACCTACAGAGCCAGCGACGCGGCCTTCAGGTGCAGCGCTTCGAGACGGCGCAGCTGGGTGGTGGCACGCTCGGCCAGTGCGTCCAGTTCGAAGCCCGACAGATCCTCGGCGTGGGTGTGCTCGAGCGCCCGCCAGAGCCGACGCTTGCCGGCGACGCCGAGCTGCAGAAGCTCGAGCTCGTCGAGGCGGCTGAGCGGCGAGTAGCCCCGCAACTGCCCGTTCAGCTTCAACCGACCCAGCCGCTCGCCGACCACCGCGGCAGCCGGTTTGACCCTGCTCTGGCCGACTCCCAGCCGGTCCATCACCGCCTTCAGCGTCTCGCGGTCGGCTTCGACTTCGGCGCAGATCTCGACCAGCGCCGGCCCGAACTCCTCGTCGTCTTCGTTGCTCGCCCGCAGCCGCCGCGCCAGCTCGACCCCCGCGGTCGAACCCGCGAGGTGGTCGTTGAGGTAGATGGGAAGCAGCGGCTGCGGCATACGAGCGCTAGGACTCCTCGTAGGGGTCCTTCTCACCCGCCAGCTTCAGCGAGCCGTCTTTGACCTCGGCGAAGTGGCGTTCCTGGATCGGCAGGGCCCACCCGACCAGCTCCGAGATCTCGCTCTCGTTGGCGGACTCGTTGAGCTTGCCGAGCACCGCCCAGTGTCCGACCTCGCCGGCCTCCGCCATCGTCAGGAACTCGAAGCCGTCGAGCCCGTCGGAGTTGCCGCCGAGGTAGGTCGACATCATCTCCGTCGCCTCGCCTTTCGTTTCCTGCGCTTTTTCGAGGATCGCGGTCTTCTTGCCGTTGCGGCTGTCGGCCGCCTCGGTGCAGCGGCGCTCCGTCTCCTCGGCCTCCTCACGCATCTGCGTCAGGGTGGCGACGATCTCCTCGTCCTCGACCAGGCCCTCGACCTTTTCGGTCGCACCTTGGGCGGCCTGGGCCAGGCCCAAGACCTCCGCCAGCTTCTCCTCCAGCGTCGTCAACTCGGCCATTCGGGTCCTCCTTTCGGTTGGGATTCGGGCTGGTCTCGTACCCCCGCTTGGCCGATGTCCAAACGGGTAGCCGGCGATCGAGATGCGCTACCTGCACTTCTGCGCTCACGAGCAGTTCCCGCCCGACGAGCTGCTGCGCCAGGCGGTCGCGGCGGAGCGGGCGGGGTTCGACGGGATCGGCTGCAGCGACCACCTCCAACCCTGGTGGGAGGGCGGCGAGTCCGGCAACGCCTGGGTCTGGCTCGGCGCCGCCGCGCAGGCGACCGAGCGCGCCCTCTTCGGCACCGGCGTCACCCCGCCGGGGCCGCGCTACCACCCGGCGCTGATCGCCCAGGCCTGGGCGACGATGGAGCTGATGTTCCCCGGGCGCCCCTACCTCGGCTTCGGCTCCGGCGAGGCGCTGAACGAGGCGCCGCTGGGCGAAGGCTGGCCCGCGGTCGGCGAGCAGATCGAGCGCATGGAGGAGGCGCTGGAAATGATCCGGGCGCTCTGGGACGGCAAGAAACTGAGCGGCGAGGGCGATCACTTCGCCGCCGAGGGCGCCTTCATCCACAGCCTGCCCGAGGGTCGCCGCCCGCCGATCTACGTCTCGGCCTTCGGCCCGCAGGCGGCGGCCGTCGCCGGCCGCCAGGGCGACGGCGTCTGGACCCTGGCCGATCCCGAAGCGGTCCCGAAGATCCTCGACCCCTACCGCGGCGCCGCCGAGGACGCCGGCCGCGAGCCGGGCGAGATCGTCCTGCAGGCCGCGTTCTCCTGGGCGCCGGACGACGGGGCGGCCCTGGAGGGCGCACGAGTCTGGAAGGGCGCCCAGCCGAAGGAGTTCCACAAAGAGGACTGGCATGACCCGAAGGCGATGTACGAGCACGGTGCCGAGCAGGTCTCCGACGACGGCCTGCGCGAGGCGATGATCATCTCCCCGGACCCGGGGGAGCACGTCGAGCGGATCCGCGAGGTGGAGGCGATGGGCGCGACCACGGTGGCGCTGATGAACAACTCCGGCGCCGATCCCCTAGGCGCGATCGACGTCTACCGCCGTGAGGTCCTGCCCAAGCTGGGGTCCGCATGACCGACTACACGATCGTCAGGGCCGACGAAGCCGAGGACACCTATGCCGGCACCGATGTGCCCGGCGAGTTCCGCAGCCTCAAAGACGCCCTCAAAGGCGAACAAATCGCAGTGACCTTGATCCGAATCCCACCCCACTCCGACTTCGAGCAAGGCAGCGGCCACCACCACGAGCACCTGGAGGAGATCTACATCCTCACCCGCGGCACCCTGACCATGCGCTTCGACGAGCACCTAGAGCAAGTCCCCCCAGGCTCCGTAATCCGCGTAGCCCCCAGCACCACCCGCTCCAACCGCAACGAGGGCGACGACCCAGTAGAGCTCTGGGCAGTCTCCCGCCGAATCGAAGAGCACGACTCGACCAAGGTCGAGAACTTCTGGGAGCCCTCGGGCGAGGCCGCGCAGCGTCGAGGTTGAGGCTGCGAAAGAGCATGAGGCGATTCAGGAACAAATCCAAATTTGTGCCTGCGGTAGCTGAGGTCGGCTAAAGGAAGATGCGAACTACTGTCGCGCCAAGTTATGCAGGTAGGCGTCGCGGGCGAAGTACTGGCTGAAACGAGAAAGCAGCGCCCGCGCGTAGGGGTCACGCACACGGCCGATCCGTTCGCATCCCCATGCGATTAGTTCGTCCGAAGGCGAAAAATCCGTGAGAGGGAAGGGGTCTCCCTCAAATGAACCGCCGAGCGCGTCGCGGGTCTCTGGCCCAATCTCATCCGACAGCTCTTTCAAACCTTGCAGCAGTTCGCTAGCGACTTTGTGAAGTCGAGTGCGTCGCTTCTTCCAATAGGGCAACAGGGCTGCTGGCTCATCCGATCTTAAATTCAACCGAGACTGCCCATCAGCATTCAGCACGCAGGCGTCGAGGACCAACGTCCTCGCAATCTTTGGGCCATTTAACCGCACGAAGTGGCTTTCTCCAGTCTCCTTATTGAAATAGGGAAGCTCAAAGAGCTTGAATTGGGTCTTGTCCGCCGTGGAGCCCTCAATCACTTTTGCAAGCAGCATGTGGGAGGGTTCGTAGGCCCGCTTGCCGCGGTCACGGACCATCAGGTTGCAGGGCTGGGCGATAAGCACATAAACTTCACCCGTCTCAGTGTTCTTGAACAGATCGCCGAGGTCGATCGGCAGGTGAAGGCTGTTGAGGTGCTCAGCGCGCTCGTAGTTCTCTTCGCTCGAGATCTCAGCTGCGTAGGGAACCCGCTCAACTGGGTTTTTCTCGACAGGTCCGCTCTCGACAGGCCCTCCTTCCGTCTTGCCCTTCTGACCAGCAGTAACGAGGTCGGGAAGAACTACCTTGGCCACCGCCTCGACCCGCTCCGCAATGCCAAGCAGGTCATTCTCCTCACGTAACGACTTCCGTACTGCTTCCCGCTGCATCGTCTCGAGGATCCGAAGGAGCGTGTCCGGCGGCCAAACCCCCTCCTGGTTTGAGCTTTTCAGCACCATCTGTTCCAGATCCTCGGGGGGAATACCGACTGCCCGTTTCCGCGCCTCCATCTGAGCGGCAGCCACCGCCTTTCCGACCTCCTCCATAAGGCGCGCGAAAAGGGGGGCTAGAAGGATCGGGCGCAGCCGTTCCGGCAGTAGATTCGCCCCGCCTTGCAGGATCTGCTTAGAGATGAGGACAAACCTGCTCGGGTCCACATTCGTATCGTGGACGATTTGGGTCCTCTTACTGTGTTCCTGCTCAACCGAGACCGTATTGGTGAGGATTCCGTAGAAGGTCTCCAGCTGCACGCTCTCATGCCCCTTGACGTCCTTCTCCAACTCCGCGATAAGTTTCTGTCCTTCGTCATCGGCGCCTCCCTCGTTGCGAAAGTCCTGGTCAAAGAGGATGAGAGTCGGGATCTCAGGTATCCCCTCCACGATCTCCTTTTTCTTCTGCCTCCATCCGGCAAGCGAGAGGTTCAAGAACTCGATGTCGTCGCATGCATCGTTGACGATCTCGGCAAATCCAGTGGGCACCGGTTCCAGGCCGTGCTCTAGTGCGGCGATGTCGTCGACCAGAGAGGCCTGCTCCTCGGAGTTCATGTCCTTCCATTTCTGTCGAACCTGCTGCTCCCAAACACCTTCCGGCCCCAGATCGTCCTGAATCAGGGTCGCTCTCTCCTCTGAGGAAAAAGAAGAGAGCTGAGGCAACAAAGCATCGACGTCAGTGACGGCGTAGGAGTCATCGACGCATACGATGCGCTTGATACCGGCTGCTTCGATCATTTGGCGCACTGCTGCTGGTGCCTTCGTCTCGGCGTTCACTCTTCCAACATCCCCGAGAGGTTGAGATGGAACTCGTAGCGCCGATCGTTGGCATTGCGCTTCGGTCCGAGCTCGATCGAACAGCCGTCGGATTCGAGCAGCTGGCGCGAGATGAACAATCCCAGCCCGCGACCGGAGCCGCGCGGCTTTCGGGTGACGAAGGGATCGAACAGCAAGTCCTCCGCCGAAGGCTCCACGCCAGGACCATTGTCACTGACGATCACCAGCGGCCTTTTCAGCTGGACGCTGATCTGACCTCGATCGATGTCCCCCTGCTTCCGGGCGACGCCAATCCAGTACTTGCTGTTGAGCAAAAGGTTGTCGAATACTTGCGTGAGCCGGCCACGCCCTCCGAACACCGTAAACGGCTGGGTCGAGCTGTCTTTGACTTTGATCGAGATTCCGTCGTCCTGCCAGTGATCGCTGTAGTACGCGGCGAGGTCTTCGGCGAAGGTGAGCATGTTGATTCGCTCTCGACGCTCGCGCACGTACCGCATGCTGGGCGAGAAGTGGCCGAGCTCTTTGCGGAGCGCATCCACGGTGGCGCGGACGTGGGCTACATACCGTTTCACCTCGCGATCGGAGACTTTCCCCTTGTCCAGTTCCTGCGCCAGCGCTTTAGTGCGCCCGGCGAGGTTGTCAGCGATGTTGAACATCTCGTGCGAAAGAGCCTCGGCGGTCAGCCCCAAGCCCATCGTTTCGACGCTCTGATCCAGCTGTTCCCGTAGCTGAATAACTTGTTCTCGCACCAGCTTGTTCTTCGCCTCCACCGTCTCAATGCGGGCAAGCACGTCCCTTACCTCGTTGAGGGCGGACTGGCTCTGTTCGACGGTGACCCGAAGCTTCTCGGCGGCCTGTGCCATTCGCTGGGCCCTCACCTCCGCCGAGCCAGAGTTGTCCGCCGCCGCGGCTTCCGCAGCTCCCAGCGCCTCGTTAATTCGTGATTGGGAGGAGTCGACCTTGTCCTTCGCAGCCCCTGCCTCTTTGAGAGTCGAGTCGATCTCTTTGCTGACCTCCTCTGCGCTCGAGCCGTCCGGGACATCCGCCTCTGCCTCCACCTTTTCTTTGAAGTAAGCGGCAAACTCGCGCCGTAAAGCCTCCTGCACCTCGCCAGTGAACCCAAGGAAGCTGTCCATCAGAGCGCGCAGCGCCCGATAGCTCAAGGTCTCGTTGAAGCCCTCTCGATCCGTCTTCTCAACGAGCTGAGAGTTGTCGCGTGCGGTCAGCGCTACATAGCCGAGGGTCGTCTCCGGCTTAAGGGAATAGAACGAGCGGCCCGAGGTCACCTCTTTTCCCAAGCCCAGCCAGTCGCGGTCCACCCTGACGGCAAATCCGTCTCGATACACGCGAATGCCAGCAAGCTCTTTGATGAACTCCCGGTACGGTTTCAGTTTCCCGAAGACCTCAAGACGCTCGTCGTCTCCGCCCGCCAGGTCAAAGGAATCGATCTCCGACCGGAACGGTCCAGGATTGGGGAGCTCCCCATCTTTATCCAAAGGAAGGCCAGCTACCACGCTTCCCAACGCCTGCGTCTGCTCGAATGTGACGAACCACCTTCCCGATCCTTTCTTCAACTTGAACGACTCTGCGGCAGAGGTGCCAAGGAGGCGCTGGTAGAACTCCGCGCCGTTGTCGGCTTCGACATACTTCGCGAATGCATCGCGTTTGTCCGACCCCGAAGGACGAAACAGGGAAAGCGCAGCTTTACCTTTGAGCTTCAGCTTCTTGCCGTCGAAGAGGATGTCGTAGTGAAGATGGGAGGTGTCCAGAACCCGACGGTTGATGGTTTGCAGGTCGATGCCGATCCCATCTACCTCGATAGCGATGGTGAAGCCAGCTACCCCCTCGTACGGTGAGATGACTTGAGAAAGACCCTTCTGGAGCTGGGTAATCGATTTCTCTCCACGCCACTGCTCGGGTCGCTCGAGTTCGCTGACGACGATCTTCGTGCCATGCGGTTTCTCCGTCGCGCGCCTCTCGACCCTGACGTCGACCTCGTCTAGCGTGCTCGCGGTGAAGAAGTCCTCCCAGGAGAAGGCGACGACGAGCGCCTGTTTCTCCTTCTCGGTCTTGGTCTCGAGCTGCAGGCCCCATCCGAGGCGTTGGGCGCCGAGCCGGCCGAGCCCCTTGTCTCCCAGCGGAGTCCGCCCCTTCGCCGTCTCCCTCCGCTGCTCTTTGAACTCTGCCTTCTGCGAGCGCGCGATCAGCAGCCACCCGTTCCGGACCGATTCGAGGTCCATCCCGGTCCCGTCGTCGTCGATCTCGATGAACCCCGGGCGCTCGAGGTCATCTTCCAGGATCAGCCTCTCGGGCATACCCTGAGTGTCGATTCGCACCCTGACGTAAGAGGCGTCGGCGTCGTAGGAGTTCTTGACCAGCTCAAGCAGAGCCTGCAGCTCGTCGGAAATGAGTTCCTGCCCCAGTTTAAAGACGACAACTGGGTCGATGCGGAAGTGCTCTTCGAGCCTCTGGCTCATAGGGTCGAAGGGGCACGCATGACCAAGACCTGCTCTCGGTTCATCGTCGACGCAACCGAGTTACGGGGCGCCATGCGCTTTCTGCAGTTAGGGATTACCCGGTCAAGCTTGGTTACGAAAGTGCAATTGCGATGTTCGAGCAACTCGCGCAGGATCGCGTCCATCGGGATCTCGGAGCCACCGACACTCCTGTTGCCCACGGTCCATCCCATCAAACCCTCCACCTCCATGCTGGGGAGGATCGACTCGATGCTCGTGTTCATGTCGCGCCAGAAAGCCGCGACCCGCTGAGCCCGGTCACGCGGCTGCGAGGCCAACGTGGTGAGAATCTCGTCGAGAACTGGGGACAGGGCGCGCAGGACTTCGACCTGTTCGATGGCACCGGTCCTGGGAGCACCTAGCGACTTCGCGTCGATCGCGTGGGTGGAAGCGAGGAAGCTATCGTCCGCAGCCGGATCGATGTCCTCGAAATCGATCCACTGGAGGGGGAGGAACGCATGTTGGCCGTAGGGGACGGTGGTGATGTTGTCACCGTAGGGGGGCGAAGTGAGAAGAATGCTGCAAAGCCCCACGAAGTCGGCAGGCCGTACGGTCGAGCTAACGTCGTGCAGATGGATTGCCACCTTCCCGGTGTATCGACCGCGATCGAGAAGCCCGGCCTCGTCTAGAGCGTCGCGTTGGTCCTTGAACCGCTCAAGGTTCTCTTCGAGGATTTCGTCGAAGGTCTCGACCACGTCGATCTTGCGATTCTCGCGTTCCTCCTGCGGGCGGATGTGAAGCTTCACGGTGGAGGTGCGCGAATTGCTGGTCAGTCGAACCGTCTCCGCCAGCGCCACCCAGAGGAACCGGCGGTTCGACAGTAAGGGCTCTGCTCGAATCGCTCGCCGGAGGCGCGAAAGCGCGACTGCGACGTCCGAGCGGAACCACTTCTTCCACCCTTCCCACTCGAGCTCGATCACCCGAGAGGTGTCCGACCTGGCTGCGTCTAGGATCCTCTCGCTGGCTCGCTCGAGCGCCTCGGTGTAGAACGGGCCGGCCTTGGTCTTGCAAAGAAGCACCGCTAGCGGGTTGATGTCGACGCCCACGAAGTCCAGCCCGAGCATCATCGCCTCGGCAAGCGCGGTGCCCGAGCCGACGAAGGGGTCATAGACGGACGTACCGTCGTTCTCTTCTCGTAACCGTTCGAGCAGCTCCCGCTGCATCTGGGGAACCATCATTGCGGGGTACTGGAACAGGCCGTGCGTGTATTCGCGGGCGCTCCACGAGCGAAATTCCCACTTGTCAGCAGCCGCGAGCTCCTCTAGGTCAGCGGCAAGCTGCGTATCGCTAGTAGACGTGGTGCTCACAAGTTTCCCCTCGACCAGCCGGTCGCTGGAACCTATCGGCTGCGACGGCGGCAGGTCTTGCAAGCAGACGGTGACTGACGATGCCCAGGAGATAAATGGCGCGATCCGGAGCAATCGAGGGCAATCCCTGCGAAAGCGGCTGCCGCAGGCACGAGTGCCTGAGAAGAGCACTAAATCTGGCGCCAGCTAAACGTGAAATCGCCCATCACACATCCGATTTGCAGCAACTTCAAGAGGGGTGGCTGACGGGATTCGAACCCGCGACCGCCGCGACCACAACGCGGAGCTCTACCAGCTGAGCTACAGCCACCATGCCGTATTTGCAGGGATTTTGGGTCCCTGCGTTGAGGGACCATCCTAGCGCTTCAGTGGGGGCGTCGAGCCTGGCCTCTGGAGGGCTCAGGCCCGCCGCGACCGGATCACAACCCGCGCCCCGTGCCGCGGGATCATGGTCACGTTGCGATGAAGCGCGCGCTCGGGCTCGGGCTCGGCGGCAGTGAGGTCGAGGCGGCGGGCCATCGCTTCGAGGACGACGCGCTGCTCGGCCATCGCCAGGGCGGCACCGAGGCAACGACGGATGCCGCCGCCGAAGGGGAGCCACTCGTAGGTGCCGGGCTTGCGATCGAGCCAGCGCTCGGGGCGGAAGGCGAAGGGCTCCGGATAGAGGTCCTCGCGATGGTGCAGGAGGAGGATGCTGATCAGGACCGGGGTGTCGGCCGGCACCGCGTAGTCGCCGAGGCGCCAGGGCAGCTTGACCCGCCGCCCGACGATCGGCACCACCGGCCGCGAGCGCATCGTCTCGGTGATCGTCGCCTCGACCGCCTCCTCCGCCCCGCCGCCGGAGCGGACCGCCTCGACCAGGCGCTCATGGGCATCCGGGGTGCGAACGAGGCGCTCCCAGGCCCAGGCCAGCGAGTTGGCGGTCGTCTCGTGGCCGGCCAGCACCAGGGTCAGCAGCTCGTCGCGGATTTCGGCGTCGGTCAGCGGCTCGCCGTCCTCGCCGCGCGCCTGCAGCAGCAGCGAGAGAATGTCGTGGCGCTCGCCCAGGTCCTCGCCCCGCCGCGTCGCGATCACCGCATCCATGCGGCGATCCATCAGCGCCCGTCCGAGCCGGGTGATGCCGACCGGTTCCTCGCGGCGGACGTTCATCAGCTCGGCGACCTGGGCGATCGGCTTGGTCGAGAGGTTGACCAGCCCCTTGATCGTCGAGCGCAGCCGCCCCTCGCTGCTCCGCGGCGCCGGCTTGCCGTCGATCCCGAAGATGCCGGCCATGATCACGTCGAGCGTGATCGCCTGCATGCGCGGGGCCAGCGCGAAGGGCTCGTTCAGCGGCCAGCTGTCGATCTCCCGCTCGGCGGCGTCGGCGATCGCGGCCGTGTAGTGCTCGATCGCCTCGCCGTGGAACGGCGGCAGCAGCAGTTTTCGCTGGCGCATGTGGCGCTCGCCGAGCGAGGTCAGGACCGAGTCCGGTCCGACGATCGGCCGCAGCGGCGACTCGGCCGCCAGCGACGGCGCCTCCTCCGGCTTCGCGGTGAAGAGCGAGCGCACGTCCTCGGGGAGGCTGGTCACCGCCAGCGGCTGCGGTTCGGGCGTGCGCAGGGCGAAGACGTCGCCCAGCCGCCGCCGGGCCCCGAAGACGAACTCGATCTGGCGCTGGTTGAAGCGCAGCAGCTGGGTCAGGCCGCCCATCTGCACGAGCGGTGGTGCCGGCAGCCCGGCGGCCTCCTCCGGGTCGAGGGGGCCGCTCCGGAGCGTCTCGGTCTCTACAGCGCCCACCGGGTCGGCCCTAGGCGGCGACGCCGACCGCCGCGTCGGACCGCGGCGCCGCCTGCGCCGGCCCACGCGAGAAGTCGATCTCGTCGTCGATCGGGCCGTGCTTGAAGAGGCGGATGTCCCGCGCGTAGTTCTGGTGCAGGCGCCAGGGCCGGCGGTCGCCCTGCAGCGGCAGCTGGTCGAGCGAGCGCAGGACGTAGCCGGACTGCAGGTCGATGAAGGGTTCGCGAGGAACCGAGGGGCCGGGCTCCCGCGGCGTGGCGACGCGGTAGCCGTGCGCGTCCATGTGGTTCAGCAGACGGCACATGTACTGGGAGACGAGGTCGCACTTGAGGGTGAAGGAGGCGTTGGTGTAGCCGAGGGCGAGCGCCAGGTTGGGGACGCCGCCGAACATCGCGCCCTTGTAGCCGATCAGGTCGGAGAAGCTCTTCTTCTCGCCGTCGACCTTGACGTCGATCCCGCCCAGCACCAGCAGGTTGAGCCCGGTGGCGGTGACGATGACGTCGGCCTCGAGCTCGCGGCCGGAGGTCAGCTTCAGCCCCTTCTCGGTGAAGGTCTCGATCGTGTCGGTGACGACGTCGGCGCGGCCCGAGCGCAGCGTCGTGAAGAGGTCGCCGCCGGGGACGAGGCAGACCCGCTCGTCCCAGGGGTTGTAGCGCGGTTCGAAGTCACGGTCGACGTCGTAGCCGGCCGGCAGCTGGCGCTCCACCCCGCGCCGGATCAGCTTGCGGGTGAAGCGGGGCGCCCGGCGCGAGAGCTGGTAGAAGGCCATCTGAGTGAGGACGTTCTTCCAGCGGACGACCGCGTAGCGGGCCTTGTCGGAAAGCACCCGGCGCAGCGCCTTGGCGATCGGGTCCTGGCCGGGGAGAGTGACGACGTAGCCGGGCGAGCGCTGCAGCATCGTGATGTGCTCGGTCTCGGGAGCCATCGCCGGGATCAACGTCACCGCGGTGGCGCCGCTGCCGATCACGACCACGCGCTTGCCGCGGTAGTCGAGGTCCTCGGGCCAGTGCTGCGGGTGGACGATCTGCCCCTGGAAGCGCTCGGCTCCCGGGAACTCCGGCGTGAAGCCCTCGTCGTAGCGGTAGTAGCCGGTGCAGCCGTAGAAGAAGTTGCAGGTGAACTCGACCGTCTCGCCCCCGTGCTCGGCGCGGACGGTCCACAGCGCCTCGTCGCTCGACCACTCGGCGGAGAGGACCTTGTGGCCGAAGCGGATGTGGTCCTCGACCCGGTACTCGCGCGCGGTCTCGCGGATGTAGTTGCGGATCTTCTCGCCGGCCGCAATCGAGTCTTCGTCGGTCCAGGGCTTGAACGAGTAGCCGAGGGTGTACATGTCGGAGTCGGAGCGGATGCCGGGATAGCGGAAAAGGTCCCAGGTGCCGCCGATCGCCTCGCGCGACTCGAGGATCGCGTAGCTCTTCCCGGGGCAGTTGCGCTGCAGGTGGGCACCGGCGCCGATGCCGGAGAGGCCGGCGCCGACGATCAGGACGTCGACGTGCTCGCGGGGCATGGAATCCTCCTGGGTCTGGCTCACGGGCCAACTGTATCAACACAGTGTCGAGAGCGTCAACTACTTGTCGAATCTCTCGACGCTGTGTATCGTGAGGCGCATGGCCACCGCCTCGAAAGCCCCTCCCGCCGCCAACGGACGCGGTCGCCGCGCCACCCGCGCCAGCGGCGACGACCGCGAGCGGGCGATCCTGGAGACGGCCGAGCGGCTGCTGGAGGAGCGGCCGCTGAGCGAGATCTCGGTCGACGACCTCGCCAAGGGCGCCGGCATCTCCCGCCCCACCTTCTACTTCTACTTCCCCTCCCGGGACGCGGTGGTGCTGACGATCATCGACCGCCTCGTCGCCGCCGCCGCCAACAGCCGCGAGGAGGCGCTGAAGATGCTGGCCGAAGGCGAGCCGCGCGCCGGCCTGCGCCAGGCCCTCGAGGACCTCTACGGCGCCTTCCGCTCCCGCCGCGCCGTCTCCCTCGCTGCCTCCGAACTGCGGATGACCAACCCCGAGGCCCGCGAGCTCTGGTCGCAGGTGATGGAGGGTTGGGTCGCCGACACCACCGCCGTGATCGAGGCCGAGCGCGCCCGCGGCGCCGCCCCTCCCGGCCAGCCCGCCCACGACCTCGCGATCGCCCTCGTGCAGATGAACGAGCGCGTCCAATACGCGACCTTCGCCGACGAGTCCCCCTCCCTGGAGGAGGACCGCGTCCTCGACGTCCTCGTCGACATCTGGCTGCGGGCGATTTACGGCACCGCCGAGCCGAGCTAGAGAACGAGTCTGTGAAAACCCTCCTTGAAGGGTGGTTTTCACAGACTCGCGATCGCTAGACCCGCGGCGCGACCTCCCGGCCCATCAGGGCGACCGCGTCGAGGTCGCGGTGGAGGAGGTGCTGTCCCATGACCCGGGTCAGGCCCGCAGCCTCCAGCTCTTGCAGCTGCTCGACCGCCTCGTCGACGGTGCCGAGGATCGTGCTCTCCTTCAGGCCCGCCATGAACGCCTCGCCGTCGTCGCCCTGGCCCTTCCACTGTGAGAGGCGGGAGGCGCGGTCGACCAGTTCGGCGCGGTCGGCGCCGACCAGCCAGCCGGTCATCATCGAGAGCGGCAGCGTTGCCGGGTCGCGGCCCTCTTTTTCGCAGGCCTCGTCGAGTCGCCGGCGCAGGTCGGCGATCTCCTCGGCGGTCGCCATCACCGTGTTGTACTCGTCGGCGTAGCGAGCGCCGAGCCGCAGCGTCCTCGGCCCGCCTTTGGCGCCGAGGATCAGCGGCAGCGGTCGCTGGACCGGCTTCGGCCGCGCGTCGAGTTCGTGCGCTGAGTAGTGCTTGCCCTCGAAGCTGAACGGCCCCTCGCCCCAATGGCCGCGGACGATCTGCATCTGCTCCTCGAGCGCGTCCATCCGCGGCCCGATCGGCGGCAGCTCGAAGCCGTAGAGCTCGTGCTCGCGATCCCACCAGCCGGCGCCGATCCCGACTTCGACCCGGCCGCCGGAGACGTGGTCGGCGGTGACCGCCATCTTCGCCAGCACCGCCGGGTGGCGGAAGGTCGCCGGCGAGACCATCGTCCCCAGCCGCAGCTTCTCCGTCACCGCCCCCAGCGCCGCGATCGTTCCCCAAGCGTCGAGCGAGCCGCGCTCGCGCCGGTCGTCGACCGAGAGGTAGTGGTCGGAGCGGAACATCGTCCCCACCCCGTGCTCTTCGCACGCCCCGGCCAGCGTCAGCCAGTCCTCCCAGCTCACGTCCTCCTGGCCCTCGATCATCAGGCAGATCTCCATCGGCCCTCCTCGTTTCGGTTGCTTAGGTCAGGGGTACCCAGACGGCGCGGCACCGACCCGGATCTCAGCGGCTTTTTACCGAGCCCAGCTCGGTTCCCGCTTGGGTGAGAAGACCAACCGCGAAAGCGGAGCGGCGTCCGGCTCGGTGCCGGTTCTTCGTCCAAGCCCCATCGAGGCCTTCTGGTCGCCACGCTACGGTGCCGGAATGGCGAAGGTGGTCCCGGCCCAGGCACGCGGCGCTCTGGCGATCGGCGCGCTCGCGGTGGGAGCAGCGGCGGTCGGCGGCTTCGCGATCGGCCGGCTCAGCGTCGGCCGCCTGGCGATCGGCAAGGCGACGATCGGGCGGCTCTCGGTGAAGCGACTCGAGATCGAGGAGCTGGAGATCGGGAAATTGACGGTGCGCGAGGGCCCACCTCGATGACGACTCCGAACTTTTGGGGGTCAGGGCCCCCCAAACTTCGGAAGGGTTGCGCGGGGGCCGGGTTCACGCTTTTACTGACCCTCCTCGTCTGGACTCTCGCCTCCTCCGCCGGCGCCGTCGGCCCCTACCCCGCCCTCTCCCCCTGCTCGGTCTTCCCCCAACCGCCCGCCTCCCTCTCCCCGCGCGCCCCGTCCCTCCCCACCGAGGCCGCCTGGAACCAAGACATCTCGAAGGCGCCGCGCGATCCGCGCTCGGCCGCCTACATCGCCTACATCGACTCCCACGGCGGCGACCACCTACACCCCGACTTCGGCTCGCCCCGCGCCTACGGCTTCCCCTACTCGGTCGTCGACGCCGGCCAACCCAAGATGCCGATCCACTACACCGCCTATGGCGACGAGAGCGATCCGGGGCCGTTCCCGGTCCCGGCCAAGGCGCCGGTCGAGGGCGGCAACGGCAGCGACGGCGACCGCCACGTGCTCGTCGTCGACCGCCCCGTCTGCAAGCTCTACGAGCTCTACCGCGCCTTTTACGTCGCCAAGCCGCGCCCGCACTGGAACGCCGACTCGGGGACCGAATGGGACCTTCGCTCGGCCGCCCGCCGCCCCGAGGGCTGGACCTCCGCCGACGCCGCCGGGCTGCCGATCTTCCCCGGTCTCGTCCGCTACGACGAGGTCGCCGCCGGCCGCCTCGAACACGCGATCCGCGTCACCTTCGACAGCACCCGCGACGCCTGGGTCCACCCCGCCTCCCACTGCGCGAGCGACACCTCCGACCCCAGCGCGCCGCCGATGGGCCTGCGCCTCCGCCTGAAGGCGGGGTACGGCCTCGGTCGCTTCAGCGGCCCGGCCAAGACGATCGCCGAAGCGATGAAGCGCTACGGCCTGATCGTCGCCGACAACGGCTCCAACTGGTTCTTCTCCGGCAGCAGCGACCGTCGCTGGGACGACGAGAACCTGGACCAGCTGAAGCGGATCCCCGGCAGCGCCTTCGAGGTCGTGAAGAGCGCCGCCGGCGTCCATTCCTGCTGATTTCCCCGCATTCCTCCTGATTTGCCCCCATTGGATTGGGTATCTGACTCATTGGGAACACCCCGAGGAGAGAGGAAAAATGGCTCAGACTCAGACGAAATCAAAAAAACGATCGGCGCCGAAAAGCGCGAGGTCGTCGGCGAAATCGAAATCGCCTAAATCGAAATCGCAGTCGAAACCGAAAGCGGCGAAAAAAGCCGCGAAACCGAAAAGCGCAGGCTCGAAATCGCACAGCTCGAACGGAGCCGGCCCCAGCAACGGCGCCGGCCCGATGAGGACCGTCGGCAAAGTCGCGAGCAAAGCGAAAGTGCCGCTGGTCGCCGGCGGGGCCGCGCTGGTCGGGGCCGCCGGGGGAATGGCCCTGGCGAGCACCAAGCAGGCCCGCAAGAGCGGCGTCGCCAAGGCGCTGACCCGCCGTCCGAAGGTCAAGGTCAAGTCGGGCGACGTGGCGAAGGCAGCCAAAGAGGTAGGGAACTTCGGCGCGCAGGTGGGCGAACTCGCCACCGAGCTCCAGCGCGCCAGAGAGTCGGCAGACGGCAAAAAGCACCGCTCGCCGATAGAGGTCGTTCTACAGGGACTCACCGCGAGGCGCTAGCGCCGGGCAGGCCCTGAGGGCATTGGCTGCGACCGCGCGTAGAAACGCGCGGTCGCAGGCCTCACCCTTCGTCGTCGGCGGGCTCTTCATCGTCGGCCGGGTGGACGATCCGCTGCGCCACCGACCAGTCGACCTTGACGTCGCGATAGGTGGCGCCCGCCTCCGGCTCCTCCGGGATGTTCTCCCGCTCGACCTCGGCGTCGGTTTCGTGGTCGGGTTCGCCGTAGTAGGCGACCCGCCTCTTCTCCGGCACCTTGCCGAAGGTCACCTCCTTCGCCTTGACCGAGGTGGAGAAGTCGAGATCGGGGCGGCCCTTCACCGGGCCGCCGCCTTCTCGACGTCGTGGACGGTGACGCGGCCTTCGGCGCCCGTGCCCTCGACCTCGTCGACATCGACTCCGGCCTCCTCGGCCTTGCGCAGTGCTGCCTCGGTGGCGTTGTGCTTAATCGCCCGCTTCTGACGCCGCCGCTCGCCGAGCTCCATCGCTTTGTGGGTGGCAGCGAGGCCGAGCTCTTTCGCCTCGTCGCTGGCCGCGGCGCCGATTTCTTTGGCGACGATCTTGGCGATCTGTTTGACGATCTGGCCGCCAGAGACGCCTTCGCCACCGTTACCGCCTCCGTTGCCTTCACCTCCGTTGCCGCCACCACCGCCGGCGCCGGCCAATGCGCCCAGCGCCCCGGCACCCTGGCCGAGCCCGCCGACCGCCTGGCCTGCGCCTTCGCCCAAGCCACCGACCGCCTGCCCAGCGCCTTCGCCGACCTGGCTGACCGCTTTGTTCGCACCTTCGCCGACCTCACCGACGGCTTTGCCGGCCCCGCCGCCGACATCTTTGACCGCGCCCTCGGCCCCTTCGCCGACGTCTTCGACCGCGCTGCCGGCGCCTTCACCGATCTGCCCGACGGCTTTGTTCGCCCCTTCGCCGACTTCGCCCACCGCTTTGCCGGCGCCTTTGCCGACCGGTTCCAGCGTGTGCGCGATGCCTTTCAGCACATCCGGGTTGCGATCGAGCGTGGTCAGGACCCGGTCGATGATCGCGGTCACGTGATCGAGCCGCGCCCGCAGCAGCGCCTGCGCTTCGACCCCCTTGATGTCGAGTTCGACTTTCCCCAGCTCGACATGGACGCCGACGCTCAGCTTGACCAGGTCGAGCACCTCGGCGTGCAGCGAGACCCGCGCCTCGAGGTCGTCGAGCTCGAAGTGGATCTCGTCGACCTTGACGACCGGGATGTCGACGACGACGTCGGGCTCGTCGGTATCGCTGATTTCGCCCGGATCGATGAGGGTGTAGTCCTCATACATCTGCTCCGGCACGGTCTTGTCAGAGCCCTGGTTCCGCTTCTTCGGGGTCGGGCTTTTGTTGCGCCCGCTGCCGTTCGTTTTCGACCGTTTGCGTTCGCTTTTCGGTTTGGTCTGCTGCGCCATCTCCTCCCACCTCTCCGACTGGTGTCGATTCCTCTTCCCAAAGGAAAAGTTCCCGATGCATGGGAGGGCAAACGCCCCGGGGCGCCGATTCAGTGCCCGCGGCGGAAGACCAGGCGCCAGGCGCGGCCGAACACCGCGAGCACGGCGAACGCCACCGCGAAGCCGATTGCCCCAAGCAGGAGCAGGAAGAGGATGAAGGCGACGATGGCGAAGGGAATGAGAAGTAATTTCACGCGCTCCGTAGTCTTTCAATGACGATGGGAGCGACGGCAGCACTGGCGACCGTCCTGATCGCCTTCGGCCACGTCGGCATGGGGGTCAGCGGCAGCGATCAGAAGCTCGAGGCGGTCAGCGACAGCCTCGCGCTGATCACCGCCCGCCACCAGCTCGCCGCCCGGGCCACGAAGGCGGAGTCGCAGCCGACCGCGGCGCCAGGCACCCCAACCGCGGCGGAAATCGCCGCCGACCCCTCGAAGCTGCCCCCCGCTTCGGCCGGCAGCAACGGCACCAGCGTGCCCCATGCCTCCAGCCTCAGCCGCGACGCGATCTTCGCCCACCGCCGTGGCGGCGATCCCTCCAACGCGCTCCTGCTCACCGGCGTCGCGCTCGCCCCGACCGACGCGCCGGAAGCCGTCAAGGGCGCGATCAACGCCGCCAACATGATCATCGGCCGCCCCTATATATGGGGCGGCGGCCACGCCTCCTTCTACTCGCGCGGCTACGACTGCTCCGGCTCGGTCAGCTTCGCCCTCTTCGGCGGCGGCCTCATCCCCCGCCCCCTCACCTCAGGCGAGCTGGAGGGCTGGGGCGCGCCCGGCCCCGGCAAGTGGATCACCGTCTACGCCAACGCCGGCCACACCTTCGCCGAGATCGCCGGCCTGCGCTGGGACACCGTCGGCGACGAACAGGGGACCGGCCCCCGCTGGCACCTCGCCGCCACCGATACCTCCGGCTTCGTCGTCCGGCATCCGCCGGGGCTCTAGCGCTCAGGTTCCAATTTCGTTCAAATTGCGGGCTTTTTGAACACACTGTCCAGTTCTTGGATTACGATCAACGCCTCGGCAGTAATCAGCCCCCCATAGAGAGCGAGTGATGTCAACCAAGACCGGGAGTCGTAAAGCCGCCGAAAATCGGATCAAAGCGATGAGCCATCCGCTGCGGGCGTCGATCCTGCGCATCCTGGCTGACCGCACGGCGAGCCCTGCCGAAATGGCCCGCGAGCTCGACGAAGAGCTCTCCAACGTCAGCTACCACACCAAACAGCTGGTCGAGTTCGAATGCGCCGAGCTGGTCAGCACGCGACCGGTGCGGGGTGCGCTCGAGCACTTCTACCGGGCGACCGAGCGCCACCTGATCGACACCGAGGAGTGGGACGAACTCGACCCGGTGGTGACCGAGGACCTCATCTGCGAAGTCCAGCAGAAGATGCTCGACGACTTCGTCGCCTCGATGCGGGCGAACCTGCTCGGCGGCGACAAGAACTTCCACCTCACCCGCTCCCCGCTCGTGCTCGACGCCGAGGGGCTGCAGGAAGCGCTTGAGGCGCACGAACGGGCGCGCCTGGAGCTGGAGGAGATCGCGGCCCGCAGCGCCGCCCGCCTGGTCGAGGCCGGCGAGCAGGGCTTCAACGTGACCAGCGCCCAGGCCTGCTTCAAGATGCCCCCATCGAAAGCCCCCTGAAGCCGCTGATCCGGACGGGCAAGGAGGTCGAGCGCCTCGACGTCGCCCGCGTCCACGTCCGCTCCTGGCAGGTCGCCTACCGCGGCCTGATCGACGACGACTTCCTCGACGCGCTGCAGCCGCGGGACCGGGCGGGGATCTACGAGTTCGGCTCCGCGGCGGCGGGTGGGACGGAGACGATCGTCGCGGTCGCCGACGGCGAGATCGTCGGCTTCTCCGCCTTCGGTCCCTCGCGCGACGAGGACGCGGCGGGGGCGAGTGAGATAAAGGCACTCTACGTCGATCCCGACCGCTGGGGCTCGGGCGTGGGGCGTGCGCTGCTGCTGGAGTCGCGGCACCGCCTCCGCGACGCCGGCTTCGGCGAAGGCGTCCTCTGGGTCCTGCTCGGCAACGAGGGCGCTGAGCGCTTCTACCTCGCGGACGGCTGGCGGCGCGACGGCGCCGGCCGGGAGGAGGATCCCTACGGGCCGGTAGTCGAAGTCCGCCGCTTCCGCCGCCGCCTCGACGACTGAGTCAGAGGACCAGCTCGAGGGTGCCGCGCACCAGCAGCAGGATGCCGATCACGATCGCGACCCTTGCCCCGGCGATCCGACCTCTTTCGCTCAGCCAGCGGCGGAACCCGTCGACCGCCTGCTGCGTGCGCTCGGGTGAGAGCGCGTAGCCGATCAACGGCGCCTCCAGGAAAATCGCCTGGATCAAGCAGAAGAGGACGACGAGCAGCACCGTCGCCCCCGCCCCCGGATCGAGGTGGACCAGCCGGTTGAGCGCGACCAGGTAGGAGGCCCCCGGAAAACTGAGCACGGCCCCGACGGCGAAGGCGACCTTCGGCGAGCCGCGACCGAGCATCCGCTGCGGCCACGATTCCTTTTCGGATTCCTGCTTCTTCCGCCGCCGCTCCTCACCCATTTCGCTGCGCAGCACCAAGCCGATGATCACCGCGATCATCCCGAAGACCAAGTCCTCGGCAGGCGTCAGGCTGTTCTGGGCGAGTTCGACGCCGCCGCTGCCGTGGAACTCGAAGGCGATCAGCAACCCAGCCGCGATGCTGGTCAGGTAGCTGCCCAGCAGGTAGCCGAACATCAGCCGCTTCGTCTCCGGCAGCAGCATCATCACCGTCACCGCCGCCAGCAGCGTCGGGTTCAGCATCGCCGTGAGCGACAGCCCTATGAAGCTCGCCAAGTCGCCCACGGCGACGAATTGTTACTACATCACCCGCGAGCGGCGGTCAGCCGTTTTTCACAGCGCCGCGCAGACCGAGCAGGCCGGCTCCGGGACCACCTGCTCACGCTCCACCGCCATCGTCCGCAAATCAATCGTGCAGGCCACGCCGAGGGTCACCGGAGGGGCCAGACCGGTCAGGAAGTGCATCGCCTCCATGCCCACCATCCCGCCGATAACTCCGCAGGGGGGACCAAGGCTCGGTGCCGGCGATTCTCGCCCCCGGAGTTGCGCGATCGCGACGTCATAGAGCGGATACTCCCGCCGGTAGCGGATTTCCTGACACGCGTAGCACCCGGTCTCACCGGGAACGTAAAGGGGGCCAACCCGCACCAAGGGCGGCAGCTGGCTCATCGCGATGTAGGGAATGTCTGCGGCGAAGCAGGCGGCGTTGCACCACGGCTCGAACTCGAAGGGGGGCCAGTCCGCTGCGTCGATCACCAGATCCGCACCGGCTATGCACTCGGCGACCTGCTCCTCGCTTCCGATCCGGCGGCGAGTCGCGCTCACCTCGACAGCCGAATTGAACGCGCGCAACCGCTCCGCGGTCACCTCGACCTTGGGCTTGCCGATGTCGGACTCGTCGAACTGGATCTGCCTATCGAGGTTGCTGACCTCCACCAGGTCGCCGTCGAAGAGCCGTAGCTCGCCGACACCGCAGCAGGCGAGCTCCCATGCCACTCTGCCGCCCAGGCCGCCGACGCCGAGAACCGTCACCACTGCTTCGCGCAGCCGCTGCTGGCATTCGGCCGGAGTGGGACCCTCCCGGTGAAGGTCGCTGAAGTACCTGAGTTGCCGGTCAAAGCGGGCCTGCTCTACGGGCGGAAGCTCTTCGTCTTCCACCGCGTCCTCCACCAGGAAAAGCCCTTGCATCCCTCCCAGGACCTCTGTGACCTCCGTGGTCCCGAAACGAGCAAGGAGTTGGTCCAAAGTGCTGCGACCATCGAGCGCCTGGATCAGGGCGCGTTCGCTATCACTCGGCCTGACGATGCGGACGTCGTCGGCAACGCTCCTCATCAGGACGACATCGCCCTCCGGCATTTCCACCAGTTCGATCGTCCGCTTGAGCCGCGGCCGGTTGGGGAGGGGTTTCCGGCGAAGGTTCGTCATTGGCTTGGACCTAAATCGGACGGCGCATGGTCCTACGCCGCCCGAGCTATTCGTGCTAGCGGGTCTTGTTGGTCGAGACCAGCGGTAACGTGGGTGCTTCGATCTTCATCTCCATCGCGTGAACCTCCTTTTCGCTCCGTGTCAGCGCGCCTTGCTAAGAGAGGCCCGTGGAATCAGTACCTCGATTGGCGCCAGTTTCATTTGCGCTAGCGGGTCTTGATCACGGAAAGCACCGGCAGATTCGATGGACTTGGAACCAGCTTCACCGTTTCACCTCCTGATTCGCAGATCGCGACCCGCCTAGCGCAGCTTGATGGTCGAGACCATCGGTAACGTGGGTGCTTCAATCTTCACTTCCATTGGACGGACCTCCTTTTACCCTCGTGTCAGCGTGACTTCGTCAGAGAAGCCCGCGGGAGCAGAACTTCGGTTGGTACCAGTTGCATTTTTCGCCCCTTTCATTCTCTGATTAAACAGTGACGCCTGTCTTAAATCTATGGCCGAAATGTCCTGAAAAGTTCCCCCGCGTTGGCCGGCTCTTTGTCACCTGCTCAACCAGATAGGAGGCGCCCGGAAGCTGAGTAGGAGATCGCCGTCACCGCCGCCGGCAGCGTCACGCGGCGAACCGGTATCCAACGCCCGGATCGGTGCGGATGAAGACGTGCTCGCCCGGCGGCTCGATCTTGCGGCGGAGGTTGGCGACGTGGGCGCGGAGGACCTGCAGGTCGTCTTCGTACTCGACTCCCCACACCTCGACCAGGAGGGAGCGGTGGGTCATCAGCCGGCCGCGGTTGCGAACGAGCACGCGCAGCAGCTCGAACTCGGTCGGGGTGAGGTGGACCTCTTCGCCCTCGCGGCGGACGACCCGCGCGGCGAGGTCGATCTCGAGGCCGTCGATCGCGATCGCGGGCTCCTCCGCCTCGGGCCGGGCGCGCCGCAGCGCCGCTTCCAGCCGCGCCACCAGCTCGCGCGGGCCGAAGGGCTTGGTCACGTAGTCGTCGGCACCGGCCGCGAGCGCCTCCACCTTGCGGTCCTCCTCCCCGACCGCCGAGAGGACGACGATCGGCATCTCGCTCCACTCGCGGATCCGCCGCGTCACCTCGACCCCGTCGACGTCGGGCAGCATCAGGTCGAGGATCGCCGCCTGCGGCGGGCGGACCGCGGCCAGGTCGAGCGCCTCCTCCCCCGTGCTCGCCGGCACCGCCTCGAAGCCGGCGTCGCGGAGGATGACGCGGAGCGCCCGGACGATCTGCGGCTCGTCGTCGCAGACGAGGATGCGGCGCTGCTCGCTCACCCCGCCCCTCCGTCCAGGGGGAACGAGACGACGAAGGTGCTGCCCTGCCCCGGCACCGACTCGACCGCGAGCTCGCCGCCGTTGGCCTCGATGAATCCCCTGGCGATCGCCAGCCCGAGGCCGAAGCCCCGGTTGCCGCTCTCGCGCCGGTAGAAGGGCTCGAAGATCCGCGCCCGCTCCTGCTCGGGGATGCCGGGGCCCTGGTCGACCACGCGCACGACCAGCCGTCCGCCCGTTTCCCGCGAGCGCACCAGCACCGGCCGGCCGCCGCCGTGGCGCACCCCGTTCTCGAGCAGGTTGGCGAACGCGCGCTCCAGTTGGACCGGGTCGGCGACCAGCGCCGGCACGTCGGGGTCGACTCCGAGCCTGACCTCGCCCCCGTCGCTGCCGATCGACTCCCGCGCCGCCTCCAGCACTCCGGCGAGGTCGATCGGCTCCCGCCGCGGCTCGGCCGAGCCCGACTCCAGCCGCGAGACGTCGAGCAGGTTCTCGACCAGGCGCGAGAGGCGCTGTCCTTCCTGCACCACCGCCTCGCTCAGCTCTTGGCGCTCCTGCTCGGTCAGGGTCGGCGAGTCCAGCGCGGTCCCGGCGGCGATGATCGAGGTCAGCGGCGTCCGCAGGTCGTGCGAGACCGAGCGCAGGAGCGCCGTCTTCAGCTCGTCGCTGCGCCGCAGCGCTCCCGCCTCGATCGCCTCCGCCTCCATCCGGTCGCGCTCGGCGGAGAGCTCCCGCAGCTCCGCCAGCACGGCGTCGGTCTCCTGCCGCCGCCGCTCCGCCTCGGCGGCGCGGGCGCGCGCCATCTCCGCCACCGCGCTGCCGATGACCGCGACGATGACGAAGGTCACCAGCGCGACCGCGTCGCGGTCGGCGGCGACGTCGAAGCGGCCCGTCGGCGGGATGTGGAACCAGTTGAAGGCGAGCGCGCTCGCCACCGCCGCCAGCAGCCCGATCCGCCAACCCCAGAGGGTCGAGATGAAGAGCACGCCGGGGATGTAGACGACGCCGAGCGAGACGGCCGGTGCCACGTCCTTGAGCGGGTAGATCAGCAGGGTGGCCAGCGCCACGGCTAGCGCGGTCGCTAGAACTCCCCACCACCACGAAGGGGTATCAGAGCTGAAGCGGAAGCTGAGAATGCGGCGCAAGACCTGCCAGCGTAAAGATCCAGTCTGGACGACCGATCCAAAATAGACCCGAATGAACCCATCCTCGCATCCGCAAATCGAACTCCGGTGCCCTTCGGCGCCTGCTGCCGTGACCGCGCTGCGGCGCAAAGCGGCCGCCTTCGCCGCCGAGCAGGGAGCGGACAAGGCCCTCGTAGCCGACGTCAACCTCGCCGTCTCCGAGGCGGCGACGAACGCGGTCAAGTACGGCGACGAGTCGGATCAGAGCAGCGTCGGCCTCATGGCCGAGGTCAGCGACGGCTGGCTCGAGTTCAGCGTCACCGACGAGGGCGAGCGCTTCGGCAAAGGCTCCCCCGACGGCCTCGGCCTCGGCCTGGCGATCATCGCCCGCCTCTGCGACGACCTGAAGATCATTCAGGAAGGCGCCGGCACCACGGTCCTGATGCGTTTCGCCCTGCGCTGAGGTCGCCCGGAAGGCGCCGTCCTCACCGCGGGTGAGCGTTGAAGCCGACCACCTTGCGAGTGCATCCCGGCAGGCCGGTCGTTTCGAGGCTGATGATCTTGCCCTTCACCCGGTCCGGCGCCACGAAGGTGCCTTCGAATTCGAGCCTGTTGGGCACGAGCGCACCGCCGAAGTGCCCCGCTTCGTCGATTTCCAACCGCGATTCCGGCAGGTGCACGGTCTGCTTGCCGCAGATCACCTCACGAAAGGTCAGTCTGACGTTGACCACCGCGCCTTCGCTGACCCCGAAGTAGACGAAGTAGCCCTGCTTCGTCTTCCCCTTCCAGCCGCCTTCGACCGGTTCGGCGCCTGCGGCGCTCGCGAGGCCCACCCCCAGCGTGAGGACAAGCGCGCAAAAAATCATCACGACCCGCCCGGAGCGCAGTCCTTTACCCATAGAGACGACCCTACGCCCGCGGGTCCCGCGTTACAAGCGACAGCCGGCCTCCGGCTCAGCCCAGCAGCCGAACCCCGCATCTGAGTCCGGAGACCTTGGTCAGTTGTCGATCCCCGGTCACGATCAAATCGATATCAGGATCTGTCTCCGCGGTAGCGAGGATCAAGGCGTCCGGCATCCGCAGCGATTTGAAGCGAGACCGAAGGTCAGCCGCCTGATCGGCGACCACAACGTCGACAGGCAAGACCCCGGAAAGCAGTCCGGCGAAGAACCCCGCGACGTCCTGCTCGTCGTGATGCCCCAGGCGTGCGCCGGTCAGAACCTCGGCGTAGGTGACCGCCGATGCCAGCAGCCGTTGCTCGTGAACGAGTCCCCGAGCCGCCGCATCGGCAGCATCGTGGAGCGCATCCTGTCGATCGAGAAAACCGACGACGACGCCGGAGTCGAGGACTACCGCCACTCCCCGCGCAGCCCTTCCAAGCTCTCCCGCAAATCGCCCCCCGTCTCGAGGCATCCGGAATAGCGATCGACCAGCTCGTCGATCCTCCAGGACCAAGACGAGACTGGGCACCTGCCCCAGAGAACCCAGCTTGCTCGACAAGCTGACGGCGCGCCGTACGCTTGCGGCCATAGCGGCTAGTCCGGCGAGGCGAATTGAGAGTTAATCAAACGCTCACCAAACTTGGCGCGAATGCGAGATTGGACTCGACGTCGAACTAACCGGCCCGTTCGACACCATGCATGAAAGCCTCTCATCCCCTACCAATCAGACATTTTGTACATTACCGTGAGGGCGACGCTTCCAATCCATAGCCCGGGAGATTGCGCCAATAGAGTCACGGCACTCACCTAGTCATTGCACCTACAAGCTCCTCACAGAACCAACCGTGACTCCCATCAGCGCCCTTCTCCATCACAGTCTTCAGTACCCCCTCCTCAAGCGCCATGCCATGTATAAATCCCTGAAGCGAGCCTAGGGCTCCGCATCCCGCTGCGACTGCAAGCTCTTTACGTTTCGGCGCTCTATTGCCGATAACCCACTTGTCAAAAACCTTACTGAACACTCCTCCTATCGCTCCGGCAACCATAGTCCCGGCCCACGCACTTCCCACAATGGCAATGGCCTCCGGCGCGAGTATTCCACTCACTACGAGTCCAACACCCACTACCGTCAATGACCTCCAGGCACTCGGATCCTCGTCGCTGACGCTCACTAGCTCAGGCATCTGCGGCACACGACCGCCGGGTTGGTGTACAGGGCCGGGTTGAGGCACACCGCCGGGTTGCTGTCCTGGACCGGGCGACTGTCCGGGGTCGGACTCACCCTCACACGGAGGGCATGGACAGTCTCCGGCCGATGCATACAGGCCGCTCGGGTCCCCTAGGTTGCTGGGGTTATCCGCGGCGTAGCTATACGATTCTCCCGTTGCGCTGACTATCGGATCCGCGCTAAGGAACTGCGCGGTCACCGGATCGTAGGTACGAGCCCGCAAGTAGATCAGCTGATTTTCGGCGCGCATCCGGTACTGCCCGGCGAAGCCCAACTGGGTGCCTTGGGTACCGGTGAATTTCCAGAACGCTCCGTTCGGTCCGTATCGATAGGTGCCCGAGATTTCCCCGCTTGAGTTCGTCAGGATGCGGGTCGATCCCAGCTGGTCGTGGTGGAGATAGGTCGCTGAACCCGAGGTGATCTGCTCGATCGGTAGACCGTCGGGCCCGTAGACAAAATAATCGTTCCCAGCACGCAGCAACAGCGGAAGCCCTGGCGTGGTGTCCCAGAACATCGGATAGGTCGAGGCGCCCTTGGTTTCGGTGGTCCGCAGACCGGTCCCGTCGTATTTGAAGGTGTTTTCGGTTACCGGGCCTTTGCTCGTGATCAGGTTCCCCGCCTGGTCATAGGTGAAGGTGGTGGCCGATCCGCCGCTGGGCGTTTCTTTGACCCGCTGGCCGAGTTTGTTGAATTCGAAGGTCGCGTTGCTCGCGGTCGCGATCTGGTCGGCTTTATCGTAAGTGTAGGTCGTCGGAGCGATCTTGGTTACGTTGTTCGCTTTGTCATATTCGAAGATCGTGCCGTTGCTTTTGGTCAGCCGGTTGCCAGCGTCGTATTCGTATTTGCGTTCAGGTTCTTCCGAGAACCCGGTCTCGACATCTTTTTCGACCTGCCCGATTTTGTCCCGCGTATAGGCCATCGAGGCCAAAACTGCAGCGCCTTTCTTCATCGAGACTTCGGTCAGCTGATCGGCTCGGTTGTACCCGTATTCGTCCACGTTCGTGGTCGTGGCGGGGAAGGTCGTCGCTTTGACCTGCGAGTCGCGGTTGTAGGCGAAGGTGGCTTCCTTGCCGAGCCAGTCGGTGACCTTTTCCAGGCGCCCGGCTTTGTCGAAGGCCCGTTTGACCGTTTCGCCGTTCGGATAGGTGATTTCGTTCTGCTGGTTGCCGAGATCGTATTTGTATTTGACGACTTCGCTTTTGCCGTTTTTGACTTCGGTCAGCCGATCGAGCTGGTCGTAGACCTTGGTGGTCGTACCCGTGCCGTCAGTCATTTCGACGACGTTGCCGTCTTTGTCGTATTTGTAGGTGACGTCGGTCGTAGAGGCTTCGGAGTAGTCGACTTTGGTCAGACGATCGGCGGCGTCGTAGCTATAGGAGACCGTGCGACCGAGGGCGTCTTCAGCTTTTTTGAGGTTGCCGGCGGCGTCGTATTCCTGTTTCGTTTTCCGTTCCAGAGGATCGATCGTTTCGGTCAGCTGCTCGAGCGCGTCGTGTTCGAATTTGGTCGTGTATCCGTTGCCGTTGGTGCGGCTTTTGACTTCGCCCATACTGTCGTAGGCGGCTTCAGTAGTGGCGCCGTTGGCCTTTTCAACTTTCGTCTGCTCGTCGTCGGCGTTGTAGGTGTATTTCGTGATGTGACCGAGCGCGTCAGTCGTCGATTCGAGATTGCCGTTTTTGTCGTAGGCAACTTTGGCTTCGTGGCTGAGCGGGTCGGTGACCTTGATCGGCCGGCCCTGGGCGTCCCGTTCGACGATGGTTTCGAATTCAGAGGCTTTGGCACCTTCTTCGTTGCCGCGCGGACTCACTTCCGTCAGCTGCTGGCCGTCTTTGTCGTAGGTCCAAGTCGTCTTGTCGCCCGCCGCGTTGGTTTCGGCTTTGAGGTCGCCGTAGGTGTCGTATTCGAATTTGGTTTCGCGGCCGAGCGGGTCGGTCGCGGATTCAAGGTCACCGTTGGCGGCATGTTTGAAGGTCGCTTTCTGGGTCGTTTCACCAGGTGCGGGGCGTTCGATCGCTTCGACGTTGCCTTTGGCGTCGCGTTTGTAGGTCGTTTTCTCCCCCATGGGAGTCGTTTCGGTCAAGACGTCGTGGGTCGTGTTGTAGGTCCATTTGGTTTCGTCGCCTTCGGCGTCTTTTTCGAGCGCCATATCCCCCGCTGCGGTGTATTCGAAGGTCGTCGAGTGGCCTAGCGCGTCAGTCGCTTTGATCAGCCCATAGGCGGAGTTGTATTCCCTGATGGTTTTCCGTTCGAGGCCCGCCGTCCCTTTGGCCTTGATCACTTCCAGCGGCTCGCCAGCTGCGTTGAACTTCTCGAAGGTGGTAGAGCCGTTCGGCTCGGTGATCGTCGTCGTCTTTTTTTTGTCGCCGGATTCGCCGTATTCGAATTTGAGCACGCGACTCATCGGATCGGTTTGTTCTTTGACCCGATGGGAGGCGTCGTATGCGGTTTTGGTGACGCCACCGCGACCGTCGGTCATTTCGGTCAGCTGGTGGGAGGCGTCGTATTTGAATTTCCAGCGCGGGGTTTCGTCGCCGGGCAGCGTCACCGAGGCGAGGTTGCCCGATTCGTAGGCGTAAGAGACGCCGCGGAATACCGCTAGGTCTACGACCGAGGTCACCTGGGCGCCAGAGTAGAAGAACCATAGTTCGCGACCGGCAGCGTCTCTGGCTTTCGTGAGCTTGCCCGATTCGTAGGTGAAGGTGATGGCGTTGCTGTTGCGGTCCTTCTGTTCGGTGAGCTTGCCTTCAGAGTTGAACTTGAGCTTTTCCTGCGTGGGCAGCGTGAAGACGTAGTTTTCTCCTTCTTTGACCAGCGTGGCCTGGATCCAGGCTCCGGGAACGTATTTGCCGCCTTCGAGGTTGAAGGTGGCGGTGGAGCCGTTTTCCTGCACGACGGTGACGGCTTTTGATTCTTCGTTGAATTCCAGGTGGGAGCTATAGGGGCCCGACCAGCCGTAGCCCCAGGGGCCGCTTGATTTGACTTCGGCGGCGGCCTGGGAGTTGTAGGTGCGGGTGACGTGCAGGCCGGGGCCGCGGCCGCCGAGGCCGAGATCGGTCTGTTCCTCGCTTTGGTTGCCGGTGGCGCAGTTGACGGGCGCGCCCGCGGTGCACTGAGAGTCGGAAACGGGTGGCGTCGCTGGATTGTTCTGACCTGACGTGTCCGTCGGGGGCACGTACGGTTCGAACGGGCAAGCGAGGGCGTAGGTGGCGGCGAGTGCAGCGGTGGCGAGGAGGGCCAGCAGGCAGACAGCGAGTGCTCTGGCCCGGAGGGTCATTAGATCAACCTGTATCGAATGGGTTTAGATCCTTGACCATTGGGGTACTATGCCATACCTTTTTTTGAATGCAAGGGTTGAGGGAAGACAAGCTGAGCTATCTCCCCCTCGCCCTGGCGGTGCCGGTGGTTGTCGTTGCCGTGATCGTGGCTACCAGCGGTGGACCGTCGGTGGCCGATGGAAAATCGTTCTCCTCCGCGGAAAAGAGCGCGATCAGGCGCACCAACTCTCTGCTCGCCGGTATTCCCCAACATGGCAACGTTCTGGGAGATCTCAAGGCGCCGGTCACGCTCCAGTTCTTCGGCGACCTGCAGTGCATCGACTCGCGACGGGTGATGCTGGGGGCCCTCCCCTTCCTGATCCGCCACTGGGTTCGCAGTGGGGAGCTGCGCATCGTCTACCGCTCGACAGAGACCGACACCCACGATCCCGCTGAATTCAGGGGGCAGCAGATAGCGGCCATGGCCGCAGGACAGCAGGAGAAGATGTGGACCTTCGTCGACCTCTTCTACCGCGAGCAGCGCCGCGAGTTCACCAACTACGCGGACGATGACTACCTCGAAGGGCTCGCCGAACAGACGGGAGTGAACCTGCGGGGCTGGGCAGAAGATCGCGAATCCGACGGCTGGGCCCGGGAGATCGAGTCCGACGAAGCCCTGGCCTGGAGCAAGGAACTACCTGGGCGTAGCACCCCTTCGTTCCTGATCGGGCCGACGGGTGGGGAAGCCCATCCCCTCCTTCATTTCTCCTACGAAGAATCGAAGGTCTTCGATGAAGCGATTCGGGGGTGGTTGTAGGAGCTCAGAGGTTCTTCGACGCCCCCGGCTGGATTCGAACCAGCGACCGTCGGATTAGAAGTCCGATGCTCTATCCGGCTGAGCTACGGGGGCTCGGGTCGAGGGTAGCGTTGCAGGATGCGGCTGAGTGGGGTTAGGATCGGGGGCGATGGCGGTCAAGCTTCATAGGTGCTCGCTGATGTGGGTGAAGATCGGGGCGCATCCCTGCTGGAAAGTGCAGAGGGCGCTGGACGAGCAGGGGGTCGACTACGAGGTGGTCAAGGGGCCGCTGCGGGATCGCAGCGACGTCGAGGCGGTTTCGGGGCAGAAGAAATACCCCGTGATCGAGTTCGAGGACGGGCGGACCTACCGCGAGGAATCCGCCGAGATGGCTGAGCGGATCCGCGCCGGCAAGCTCTTCGACGCCTGAGCTCGTGCCCACCGTCGCCACTCCCAACGCGGAGCTTCATTACGAGCGCGGCGGCTCCGGCGAGCCGCTGCTGCTGATCCAGGGGATGAGCGGCACCCACGTCGCCTGGGGCGAGCCGTTCCTCGAACCGCTGCGGGAGCACTTCGACGTCATCGCCTTCGACAACCGCGGCATCGGCCTCTCCGCGCCGATCGACGGCCCCTTCACGATCGTCGAAATGGCCGAAGACACGGCGGCCCTGATGGGCGAGCTCGGACTCGAGAGCGCCCACGTCGTCGGCATCTCGATGGGCGGGATGATCGCCCAGGAGCTGGCGCTCGCCCACCCCGAGCGGCTGCGCTCTCTGACCCTCGGCTGCACCTACTGCGGCGGCCCCGGCTCGCAGCTGATGCCGGAGGAGAACGCGCGCAAGCTGCTCGGGGGCCTGTCCTCCGGCGACCGGGACAAAGCGATCCGGGCCGGCTACGAAGTCAACCTCTCCCCCGCCTTCCGCGCCGACGAGAGCCACTTCGCCGCCTTCCACGAGATGGCGACCAGCGTCCCCGCCGCGAAACAGACGATCGAACTGCAGGTGCAGGCGATCTTCGGCCACGACACCAGCGGCCGCCTCGGCGAGATCTCGGCCCCAACGCTGATCGTCCACGGCACCGAGGACGGCGTCCTCCCCTACCCCGACGGCGAGCTGATCGCCTCGTTGATGCCTTCGGCTCGTTTCGAGACCCTCGAAGGCGTCGGTCACATGTTCTGGTGGGAGCAGCCCGCGGTTTCCGCCGACCTGATCCGCGAGCACGCGCTCACCGCCGGTCGCGCCTGAATCGAGCCGATGATTGGGCCCCTATGAGGGGGCGGATCATCGGCTCGACGTCGGAGCGCTATTCGATCGCTTCTTCGCCCGGCACTTCCGGCCGCTTTTCCGGCTTGCACGTCGCCGGGTCCAGCTTGCCGGTCACCTTGAACACGTAGTCGGGCTCGGGCACGATCGTCGGCTCTGAGATCAGCAGCTTCATCGCCGGGTCGTTCTTCACCCAGGCGTAGATCGGGAACTGGTACGCGTTGGGGGTACCGGTGTTGTAGGGGCCGGTGTCCTCCGTGTACTGGCTCATGATCACGTATTCGTAGCCGCCTTCGTCGATCAGGCGGCGCAGCTGCGGACAGCTGGTCGGCAGCCGGTTCGCCCCGTGCGGCCCTTTCACCCCGATGAACTCGACCTGGTTCGAGGCGTCGTTGCCGTAGAAGCCGTACTGGCCAAAGATGATCTCGCTGGAGCCGATGATCCCGATCTTCTTGTCGTGCTGTTTCTGGGCGAATTCGTAGGCTTCGCGCGGGCCGCCTTCGCCGAGGAACGGCAGCGGATTGACGTAGTGCTGGTCGGCGTACTGGACCTGCTGCGCCCGCCCGAGCACCACCGCCAGCAGCACCACCGAGGCCGCGATCCCGACCACCATCGCCCGGCTCACCCCGATCCGACTGCGCGCCAGCGACAGTCCCGCCGGCGTCCAGACCAGCGCCAGGGTCAAGAAGATCGTGCCGATTATGTAGGTGGTGGCCCAGCGCGGCGTCAGCAGCACCGTGATCGCGTAGACCGCGCTCAGGAAGTACAGCGTCATCTGAGCCCGCTTGTCCGGCGCCCGCAGCGGCCGCGCGATCGGCAGCATCACCAGCGCCAGGACCAGCCCCGGCACCAGGTAGCGGGTGTTGGTGAAGAAGCCGGTCGGCGAGCCCTCCTGCCCGGCCGCGGTCAGCGGCGTGAAGACGTAGACGACCGCGGTCAGCAGCGAGGCGACCGCGATCACCCGCAGGATCTTGTTGCGCGAACGCCAGGCGATGTAGACGGCGGCACTCACGGCGATGATCAGGATCAGCGGCCAGAGCGGCCCGAAGGCGTTGTCGAGCTGGGGAAGAACCAGCGCCGGTAGATAGTCGGGTCGGTGATGTAGTGGGCGACGGCGAAGCGCGGTCGGGGGTCGAGCGGCATCTGGTCGGGCGTCGGCAGTTTCAGCGGCCCGAACTTGGTGATCGGGATCGGGTTGCCGCCGCTCTTGATCGCCGCCCGCAGGTACCAGTAGCCGCCGACGATCAGCAGCGGCAGGCCCATCACCCAGGTCGTGGTCCAGCGCCGCCCCCTGCCGCTGAAGACGATCACGCCGATCGTGATCGCCACCACCGGCACCAGGAACGTCGTCTTCACCGAGGCGGCGAGGCCGGCGGCGATCCCCGCCATCACCAACGGCCCCTTGTCGAGCAGCGCCGCCCCCCGCTCGGGCGCGTCCTGCACCGCCCCGGCCGTGGGCGCACGACGCTGGTGCCCGTTGATCAGGAAGGCGATGAAGGCGAGCAGGAACGCCAGCCCCATGATGTCGTTGCGCCCCTCCCCCGGCTGGGTTTCGATCATCACCCCGGAGTCGAGGACGATCGCCGCCGCGACCAGCGTCGCCGGCCCAACCTTGTAGGGACGGCCGACGCAATAGGCCGCCACCAGCGCGATCGCGATCCAGAAGAGGTTGATCAGCGGCGAGAGCCAGTCGCTCTTGAAGATGACGATGCCGCCGGCGTGGATCAGCTCCGAGCTCTGCGGGTAGAACCATGCCGCCAGCCGCAGCGGGTCGGTGAAGTGAAGGTGGATCGTCGAGTGGGTCTGGGCGATCCCCGCCGCGAAGGGCATGTGGTACCAGGTCGTGTCGCCGCCGAACATGCCGAAGTCGAGGCTCTGCTGGGCCGGGAAGGTCCACTCGGCGACGGTAAAGGAGGCGACCGCGAGCGCGATCAGCAGGGCGATGTTCTCGACCGGCGGCGCCGCGATCTCACGGTCGGTCCCCACCGCTTTCGAGCGCCCGAGCCAGGCCGCGCCCAGCCCGACCCCGATGCAGCCGAGGATCGTCCAGCCCAGCAGCAGGATCGAGAGCGTGCCGAGGATCTCCAGCGTCACCAGCAGCAGGGCGACGGCGATCGTCGCCTCCGCCAGCCGCGCCAGCGCACCGCTGAATTCGGGCACGATCCAGCGCCGCAGCCAGTAGCCGCCGAGGCCGAGCGCCGCGACGATGCCGATCACGGCGAGGCAGCCGACTATGTAGGAGCCGAAAGACGGTGCCACAGAGCGCGAGATGCTATTCGCCGCGCCCGGCGGGCACCGCCGCGGCTATGCCGCGGGCCGTCAGGCCACCGTCGGGATGGTGCAGGCGACCCCGGTCCCTTTGAGGCCGCAGTAGCCGTTCGGCACCTTGTGCAGGTACTGCTGGTGGTAGTCCTCGGCGTAGTAGAACGGCCCCGCGGGCTCGATCTCCGTCGTCACCGGGTCCTTGCCGGCGGCGCGCAGCGAGCGGTCATAGGCATCCCGCGCCATCTCCGCCGTCGCCTTCTGGGCGTCGTTGGTGAAGTAGATGCCCGAGCGGTACTGGGTGCCGACGTCGTTGCCCTGGCGCATGCCCTGGGTCGGGTCGTGCTCCTCGAAGAAGACCTTGAGCAGGTCGGCGTAGGAGATCTTCTCCGGGTCGAAGGCGACCATCACAGCCTCGGCGTGACCGGTCTTCGCCGTGCAGACCTCCTCGTAGGTCGGGTTCGGCGTGGTCCCGTTCTGGTAGCCGACGGCCGTCGTGTAGACGCCGTCGAGTTCCCAGAACAACCGCTCCGCACCCCAGAAGCAGCCGAGCGCGAAGTAGGCGACCTCGATCCCCTCCGGGAACGGCGGCTCCAGCGGCGTGCCCAGGACCGCGTGCGTCTTCGGCACGTCAAACGGGCGCTCGCTGCGCCCCGGCAGCGCCTCCTCCGCAGCGACCATCGCCGTCTTCTCCGGATGCATCATCGTCATCAGCTTTCCAAGTCTGTTCATTTGAACCTTTTCCTTGTTCTGGCCTCCTACGGAAACGTTACGGGAGAGAGATAACCAGCCGGTGAACTGGTGGTTCCCGACCGCGCCGCCGGGTAGCGTCTGCCTCATGGGTTGCCTCGTCGTCCTCCTCGCCTTCCTCTCGCCGCGACTGGCCCTGTTCGCGATCTTCCTCTTCTCGGACCTGCTGAGCCGCGCCTTCGACAGCTGGTTCGTCCCCTTCCTCGGCTTCTTCCTGCTGCCCTGGACGACGCTTGCCTACGCGGTGATGTGGTCGAGCTCGGACCGCGTCTACGGCTTCGAGTGGTTCATCGTCATCCTCGCCTTCGCGATCGACATGGGCTCCTACGCGAGGAGCGGCCGGTTGCGATCCTCGCGAAGCTGAAGGCGAGGAGGAGCCGAGCTCAGGGCTCGACCGGGTAGGCGACCCGGATGTGGCGCTTGGAGAGGATCAGGAAGGGCAGCTGCCTGACCTTGCCGTCATCGAGCGAGGTGACCTGCGCATTGGTCAGCGGCACGAACTCGAAGTCGCCGCGGTTGAGCGAGTCGGAGAAGCGGCTCTGGTAGCCGGCCGGCGGCAACGTCAGATCACCTTCGATGACCTGGCAGTCAGTTTCGAAGACGGCGCGCTCGACCCGCCGCCGCCCCGGTTTCTCCGTCGTCGTCTCTCGTGCCTGGTTGTGCAGCGCCTGCTCCATAAATCCGCTTCCTGCAGAGGTTTTCGGCTCCGAGGGGGGAGAACTTGAAGCCCTCGCGACTTGGAGAGGGACATGAACGCCTTCTACAACACCGCCCATCCGATCAAGTGGTCATTATTATGACCATATGGCGAAGCAAGTGACCGCTACGACCGCAAAGGCGACCTTCCTCCGCCTCCTCGATGAGGCCGCCGGCGGCGAGGAGATCGAGATCACCCGTCACGGACGCCCGGTCGCCCGTCTCGTGCCTCCTGCCGGCGGTCATTCGCTGGAGGGCTTGTTCCAGGGACGCGCAAGAACGGCCGTTGACGAGGAGACCCTTCTCAACACCGAAGAGATGTGGGATTTCGATTAGATGAGCGCCCTCCTGCTGGATACCCACGTGGTCCACTGGTGGTCGGCCGAACCAGACCGGATCAGCCGGCCGGCGCGGCGGGTGCTGAAAGCGGCCGACGAACTGCTGATCGCCGCCGTCTCCTGGTACGAGCTCGCATGGCTCGCCGAACGTCAACGCATCGTCCTCGATATCCCGATCCGCGCTTGGCTCGGAGACCTAAGTGCCCAGGTGCGGACCCTCGGGCTCACCCCCGGCATCGCAGACAGCGCCGCGGCATTGCCAAGCTCCTTCCCCCGTGACCCGATGGACAGGATCATCTATGCGACCGCGATCGAGCACGGCGTCAAGCTCGTGACGAAAGACCGTGCCATCGCCGAGCACGACGAACCCCGCTCCTTGGTCGTCTGGTAGCTGCTAGTCCGCGTGCTCGGCGGCCTTCTCGCGCGCTTCGGCCTTCTCATCCAGCGTCATCGCGCCAGGGTGGCCGTCGCCGGGCCAGGGGGATAGGACCAAAAGCAGGCGCGCATCGGAGCGGGCGACGATCGTCCGCCGCTCTCCCGGCGCGAATTCGAAGAGGTGGCCGGCGCTGACGCCGGCGAAGTCGCCGTCGGCCCCGGCCACGTCCACGTCGCCGTCGACGACCAGGACCCGCGCCCGCTCGTGCACCTCGTGCTCCTGCAACTCCTCCCCGTCGGGCAAGTGCAGCAAGATCGTCCGCGCGTCGTCAGCCGAGGCGAGGATCCGCGGCTGGTGCGGCTCCACCTCCACCGTCTTCAGGTCCCAACTCTCCATCTGCGGTCCTCCTTTGTCGAAGACGTCCCTGGATTCTCTACCCGATGGCGCCGTGCCCAGAACGGGTTCCCCGGCCAGCGTATCTCGCTCCTGTAGGCCTGCAAACGGTTCCGCTCGTATGCGGCGGCAATGGCATCCAAGCGCGTTCGGTATCGACCGAGCGCGGCGCCATCGCCGGCAAGGAAGGCGGCGAGGGCTTCGGCCCCGATCATGCCGCCGTAGAGCGCAGTGAGGATTCCCTGGGAGGAGAGCGGGTCAAAGGCGAGTGCCGCGTCGCCGACCGCGATCCAGCCGCTGCCGGATAACGGCTCGAGCCGCGACCCGTCGGCAGCCTCGGTCCGCGGGTCACCGGCCGCTTCGGCCAGCGGCCCGACGTACTCGGTCCGGGCAAGCGCCGCCCGGTAACCGCCGGCGCCGCGGATGCCGGACGGCAGCAGGTCGGCATCGCTCATGAAAGCGACGACGCGCCGTCTTCCCGGGACCAGCGCGGTGTACCACCAGCCTTCGGGGACGGCCTCGACCAGGGTTCGCGCGTCCCGGTCTTTCTCGCCGGCAGCAGCAACGCCGACCAGCCCGACGAGGCGGTCGCTTCGCCTCCGGCGCGCCCCGAGAGCTCGGGCGAGCGAGGCGCGCCTTCCGGTTGCGTCGACCAGCGCCCGCGTCTCGACCTGCTCTCCCTCTCCCAATCGGACCCGCCAGCCGCCGTCGGCGCGGCACGGAGCACGGACGGCGACCTCCGTGCGCAGCTCGGCCCCAGCCGCAACCGCCGCGTCGCGGAGGGAGTGATCGAAACAGTGTCGGTCGAGGTGCCAGCCGGGGCCGTCCAGGCCGAGGACGAAATCGACCCCCGTCGGCTCCGGCGAGCCCCAGACGGAGGTCGTGCCGGAGGACCGCAACTGTCCTTTGGCCTCCACCGCCGTGAGCAACCCCAGGTCCCGCAGCAACGGGCGGGCACCGGGCGGCAGCGACTCGCCCACCTTCAACCGCGTCGGCACCGACCGCGTCGCGTCGACGAGCAGGACCCGCAGTCCCTTCCGTGCCAGGACGAGGGCGGCCACGGCACCGCCGGGACCACCGCCCGCTACCAGCGCGTCGTACATCTCCGCGGCCTAAGAAGCGCCGTCCCCGAAGACGTCGACCTTGGGGAAGTAACCCGCCAGCACCTCGTCATTCGGGACCGGCGCGGCATCGACGGCGTCGGCGATCGCTTGCTCGGCGACCTCGGGGTCGCGCGCCTCGGGAACGTGCAGGACGAAGAGGTTGGTGCGGGGATCGACTTCGCCTTCGAATCCGTCTTCCGACTCGACGAAGACCGTGGCGGGGAACTTGTCGTCGGAAGGTCCGGGCTTCGCCTCGACGACGCCCAGCTTGCCGAATTCGGTGACCATCTTTTCGCGGGCTTCGGGGTGGGTCTTGCCGAGCTGGCGCAACCAGGAGGCGCGTTCCTCGAAGGCTTCCTGCCGTTTGGAGAGCGGCTGCGATTCGTCCATCACGACTTCGTAGTTCTCCTGCGTCAGCACCTGGTTGGGCACGCGGGCCGGCCAGAAGGTCGGCAGGAACGGGTCATAGGGCGGTTCGATTCCCGTCCTGTAGCCGTACAGGCAGCTGGCCGTGTCGGTCTGCCAGGGCACCGCCATCCAGCGGCTGATGCTGCCCGGCGTCTGGCCGTAGAGAGGACCGCCGGAGGCCTCCACCAAGGCCGGGGTGAGGACCGAGGCGGTGATTTCGGGTTCTTCGCCCTCGCGCTGCAAAAGACGAAACGGCGCCATGTACATCGTGAGGTGGCGGACCGGCCAGGTCATCTCGCAACCCGGGTGGAAGGCATCGGCGAGGCAGAAGTCGAGCGAAGCCCGGTCGAGCGTCGCCGGCTGATCGGCGAGCGGGACCGCCTCGATCGCGTCCACCGGCTCGGCATCGAGGTCGAGGTCGGACTGGAAATTCCCTTCCACCCATTTTTCGAGCAGTTCCATCTGCGTCTGGGTGAGCGTCACGTGCTGGCGCGGCGAGATCGGCGGCAGGCTCATCGAGTCGCCGTAGATAGGCGGCCAGGGGACCGGCGACTGGCCGTCCCGTTCCCAGGAGCGGAACGTGCTCCAGATCTGCCGGCGCAGCTCTTCATTCTCGGCGGCCGGACTGGCGAGCCGCTTCAGGTATCCCGGATCGAGGAAGTGCTCCCGCCCACCCCAGCCGAATTTGGTGGCGATGCCCTGGTTGACCCACTGGAGTTCGGTGAAGCGCCGCAACAGCGGATAGATGTGCTGCTTGAACGACACCGACGCCGGGAACGGCAGCAGTTTGGCCTGCACGTTCGCGTCGTAGAGCAGGTCGTACATCGTCCGCAGGCCCTTCAGGTCGGGCGCGTAGTTGGGCGGCGCCACCACAACCCAGGCCGGGTCGACGGGGATCGGGTCGCCTTCGATCGTGACTTCCGCGGTGACCGGGCCGTCGGAGACGTCGTCGTGCCATTTGTCGTTGTTGGCGAAGGTGGTGACCGGGCTGCCGTCGTAGGAGGCCGAGACGCCGCGCCCACCCAGGAAGAGAAGCCGGCCGACCGGATCGGTCCGCAGCTCGCCGAGGTACACCTTCGTTGCCATGAATTCGCCGCTGTCGAACTGGTACTGAGGCCCCGACTGGCTCTTGCCGGTGATGCTCCGCGGGCCGGGGTCGATTTCGAGACCGTCGCGGTCGACACCGCTGATCTGCTGGTTGCGCCGTTCCGTCTTTTCCAGTTTCGGGTTCTCAGCCTCTGGAATGTCGAGCGCGATCTGAAACTGGAACCAGGCCGCCTTCGTGTTGGCCACATGCGCGGTCCAAGCGATGTCGGCGTTGGCCCCGGTCAGCTCGGCCACGACTGCGCCGGCGGCGTTGTAGCCGTAGACCCGGAAAAGCGCCGCCTGCCGTTTCAGTGCCCCGGTCGCGTCCTTGAGCGACTCCAGCGGCGGTGGGCTGTCGACTTCGGGCGCGAGAAAGAACTCATCCTCGCTGTCGCCTACCCGTGCGATCCCGATCGCGGGGTGGATGGCGGCGCGGACGATCTTGCTGTCAGCGGGCGAAGCTTGCTCAGGGGCCATGTCGTCTCCAGAAAGTCGATGGAACTGGAATTACTCAGCATCCCACCAGGTTTCTGGAAACCTGGCTGTTACGGAGCGAGGAAAAAGATCGGGGCGCCCGGATTCGAACCGGGGACCTCGGCCACCCAAAGGCCGCGCGCTACCAGGCTGCGCCACGCCCCGACTAGGGCAAGTGTAGGTTCTGGAGGCGATGGCGGAGGTGCTTCCTTTCAAGGCGCTGCACTACGACCTCGGGAAGGTCGGATCGCTCGACGCGGTGGCGGCGCCGCCTTATGACGTCATCGACGCTGCGCAGCGGGCGGCATTGCTGGAGCGCTCGCCCTACAACGCGGTCGCGATCGACCTGCCGAAACCGTTCGACCCCGCCGACCCCGACAGCGACCCGAGCGGCGATCCCTACGCCGGGGCGGCGGCGCAGATCGAGCAGTGGCGCGGCGACGGGGCGCTCGTCCAGGACAAAGAGCCCTCTATCTGGGCGCTGACCCAGGACTACACCGCCCCCGACGGCAACAGCTGCAGCCGCAACGGCATCCTCGCCCGGGTCCGGGTCGAGGACTACGAGACCGGCACCGTCCGCCCCCACGAGCGCACCCACCCCGGGCCGCTGCTCGACCGCCTCGAGCTGACCCGCGCCACCGGCTACAACCTCTCGCCGATCTTCTCGCTCAGCACCGAGGACGCCTGGCCGCTGGTCGCGCCCTCGCTGCCGGACCAGCCCTGGGGCGAAGCCCGCGACGAAGACGGCACCGTCAACCGGCTCTGGAAGGTCGAGGACCCGGCGGTGCTGCAGGCGGTCACCGAGTGCCTCGCCGGCGCGCAGCTGCTGATCGCCGACGGCCACCATCGCTACGAGACCGCCCGCGCCTTCCGCGACGAGGTCGGCGGCGAGGGCCCGCATAACTACACGCTGATGTCGCTGACCGGGCTCGACGACCCCGGCCTCACCGTCTTCCCCACCCACCGCCTGCTCTCGGGCTTCGCCGACGACCCGGAGAAACAGCAGCGCCTCGGCAACGGCCTGCGCGAGCTCTTCGAGGTCGAAGAGGTCCCGCGCGAGCAGATCGACCCGAACGGCGAAGACGGCGTCGGCGTCTTCGGCCTCTACGACTCCTTCCACAAGCGCGCCTTCCGCCTCCGCCTCAAGGACGTCGCCGAGCTCGACCGCCGGCTCGAGGGCAAACCCGAGGCCTACCGCCGCCTCGACTCGGCGATCCTCGAGACGCTCGTCCTCAAGGGCCTGGCCGGGATGAGCGACCACGACATCGACGAGCGCGACGGTCTCGAATACGCGAAGAGCGTCCCCGCCGCGCTGGAGATGGTCGATGAGGGCGACTACGACGTCGCCTTCATCCAGCGCCCGGTCCCGGTCGAGCAGGTGAAGGCGGTGGCGGAAACCGACGAGAACATGCCGCCGAAGTCGACCTACTTCTTCCCCAAGGTGATGACCGGCTTCGCCTTCAACCCGGTGCGCTGACGTGGTCAAGATCTACACCAAGAAGGGCGACGACGGGACCACCTCGCTCTGGTACGGCGGCCGCATCCCCAAGCACCACGGCCGCACCGACGCCTACGGCACCCTCGACGAGGCCTGCTCGCAGCTCGGCGTCGCCCGCGCCCTCTGCGACCCCGAGCAAGAGGAGCTTGCCCGCGACATTCTCCGCCTCCAGGACGACGTCTTCATCGCCGGCGCCGAGCTGGCGACCGCGCCGGAGGCATCCGAGCGGCTCGAAGACGGCATCAGCCGCACCACCGAGGAGATGGTCGCCGAGCTGGAGCGGCTGATCGACCGATACATGAGCGAGGTCGAGCTGCCGCCGCAGTTCGTCATCCCGGGTGGCAACCAGCTCTCGGCCCAGCTCGACGTCGCCCGCACCGTGATCCGCCGTGCCGAGCGCCGCATCTCCGAACTGCATGAAGCCGGCGAGATCGCCTCGGAGACCGTGATCCACTTCGTCAACCGGGCCTCCGACCTCGTCTACGCGATGGCGCGCTGGGCCGACGTCGACGACCCCGCCCTGTTCGAGGGCCGGCGCCGGAGCTGAGCTTGCGGATCGTCGCCCGCCGCCGCCAGGGCTACGCCCACGACATCGAGTTGGAGGGCCACGACGTGCGCGTCGACGAGCCGCCGGAGGCAGGCGGCACCGACACCGGCCCCCGCCCGACCCAGTTGCTCGGCGCCAGCCTCGCCGGCTGCATCGCGATCACGGTCGAGATGTACGCGCAGCGCAAAGGCTGGGACGTCGGCGCGGTCGAGGTCGACGTCGAGATGTCCTACGAGGGGCCGGTGCCCAACAGCTTCGAGGTGGGGCTGAAGCTGCCGAGCCACCTGGGCGCCGAGCAGAAACGGCGGCTGCTGGTGATCGCCACCAAGTGCCCGGTCCACAAGGTGCTGGCCGGTGAGGGACACGTCAGGGTGGTCGAGCGCCTGGAGGCCGCCTGATGGACCTGGGCCTCGCCGGGCGCGCCTGCGTCGTCACCGGCGCCAGCAGCGGCATCGGCCGCGCGACCGCGCTGCAGCTCTGCGCCGAGGGGGCGAAGGTGCTGCTGGTCGCGCGCGGCGAGAAGCGGCTGACGGCGGTGATCGAGGAGGCGGCGCGGGCGGGCGGCGGCGCGGCGGCGTCCCTCGTTCTCGACGTGACCGACGAGGACGCGGGACGGAAGATGGTGGAGCGAGCGCAGGAAGAGTTCGGCTCGCTTGACGTGCTCGTCAACAACGCCGGCGCCGCCAAGTGGCGCGACCTCGACGACGTCCCCGACGAGGACTGGCGCACCCAGTACGAGCTCAACGTGATGGCGCCGCTGCGGGCAATGCGGGCGGCGGTCCCGCCGATGGTCGAGCGCGGCTGGGGCCGGGTCGTCAACGTCTGCTCGACCGCCGGCAAGCGGCCCTCGGCAGCGATGGCCGAGTACTCGGTCGCCAAGGCCGCCGAGCTCTCGCTCTCGCGCCTCTTCGCCGACCGCTACGCGAAGACCGGCGTCCTCGTCAACGCCGTCGCCCCCGGCCCGGTCGAAGCGGAGATGTGGATGGAGGAGGGCGGCCTGCTCGACCAGTCGATGCAGATGTCCGGCGCCGAGAGCCGAGAGGAGGCGCTGGCCGAAGCGGGCTCCAAGCGCCCGATCGGACGCCTCTCCCAGCCCGAGGAGATCGCCTCCGCGATCGTCTTCCTCTGCTCCGAGCGCGCCTCCTACGTCGCCGGCGCCGCCTGGTCCGTAGACGGTGGCACCGTGCAGGTGATCATCTGAGCGGCGTGTCGACTTTGTTTCCTCATGGGTAACAAAAGCGACACTCCCCTGGCCGACCTACTGCTCACGTCCGAGGAGGCGGCGGCGATGGCGGGGCGACGGGGCACCCAAGCCGCGGTGCTGCTCGCGTTGTACGGATGGCCGGACGAGCCGGGGCTGATCTTCACCGAGCGGCGGGCGGACCTGCGGCGGCACGCGGGCGAGATCTCCTTCCCCGGCGGGCGCCAGGACCCCGACGACGCCGACCTGGCGACGACGGCGCTTCGAGAGGCCCAGGAGGAGATCGCCCTCGATCCGGCGGCGGTCGAGCTGACCGGGGCGCTGCCGCCGGTCTCGACCTTTGTCACCGGCTACCGCGTCCACCCCTTCGTCGGCACCGTCCCCCACCCGGGCGAGCTCGGCCTGCAGCCGAACCCGACCGAGGTCGAGACCGTCCTCACCTTCTCGCTCGAGCTGCTGCGCGAGGGCTACGAGATGCGCCGCCTGATCCGCCGCGGCGTCCCCATTCACACCCCGACCTACGAGGTCGAAGGGCAGCTGATCTGGGGAGCGACCGCGCGGATCCTCAGCGACTTACTGCAGCGCCTCGGATGAGGCACTGCAGATCGTTCCGCCTTAGTTTTTGCCCACCGGGTCCGGGACGATCCGGATGTAGGGCTTCGGCGACTCCCAGCCGTCGGGCCAAAGTTCTTTCGCCTCGTCCTCTTTGACCGAGCCGGAGATGATCACGTCGTCGCCCTTCTGCCACTGGGCCGGCGTCGCGACTTTGTGGCTGGCGGTCAGCTGCAGCGAGTCGATCACCCGCAGCACCTCGTCGAAGTTGCGCCCGGTGGTCATCGGGTAGACGAGGATGAGTTTGATTTTCTTGTCGGGGCCGATGACGAAGACGTTGCGAACGGTCTGGTTGTCGGCCGGGGTGCGGTCGCCGGGGTCGCCGGAGACGTCGGCCGGCAGCATCCCGTAGGCCTTCGAGACCTCGAAGTCGGCGTCGCTGATGATCGGGTACTCGGGACGCGCGCCCTGCGTCTCCTCGATGTCGTTCACCCAGTCCTCGTGTTTGTCCATCGGGTCGACCGAGAGGCCGATGATCTTCACGCCGCGCTTCTCGAACTCGGGCTCGATGCGGGCCATGTAGCCGAGCTCGGTCGTGCAGACCGGGGTGAAGTCTTTCGGATGGGAGAAGAGGATCACCCACGAGCCGTCGATCCAGTCGTGGAATTTGATCCGTCCTTCCGTGGTGTCGGCCTCGAAATCTGGGGCCACGTCACCGAGCTTCAGTGCCATCGAAACCGCTCCTCTCGCGCTTTTTCTCAATTACCTGAATTCCCATCGGAGTTTAGCTCTTTGCTCTCACCGGCCAGAGCGGCCGCCACCTCGGCCGCGAGTCTGTCTCCTTCCGTGCTGTACAAGGACTGAGACAGACTCGCGGCGATCGTCCGCACCGGAATCCGCCAGGTGCGGCCGGCGGCTCGCACCACCTCGCTCCCCGCCTCGGTTCCCTCGTAGACGACTCCCCGAACCGGCGTTTCGACCAGGTGTTCCATCAGCCGCTCCAGGCGCGGGCCGTGGATCGCCGCCACCTCCTCGTCGCTGCCGCTGACGCCGCCGAACAGGAGCACCAGGACTGCGACATCGCCCACCAGTTCGAGGATCGTCCCCGGCCGGTCGGGATCGGCGAGCGCCGACTCGATCCCGGCGGCCTCGATCGCGCCCAGTCCCTCCTCGCGACGGCTGGTCCCGCGCACCGCCCAGCCCTCGGCCAGCAGCCTCTCCCCCAGCTCCCGACCGCGACAGCCGCAGCCGACGATCAGCGCTCGCGCCACCGGCGCAACTGCTCCTCGTCGGCACCGGGTCCCGGCCGGCTGTGGACATGGCGGGGGTCGATCGACTCGCCGCAATGAGAGCAGGTCGGGACCATGTGGAAGGTGTGCCCGCAGTCGTCGTGGACCGTCTCCAGCGGCGGGCCCTCCGGTCCGGTCGTGTAGCGGTCGCCCCACGCGAGCAGCGCCAGCAGCACCGGCTCGAGGTCGAGCCCCTTCTGGGTGAGGCGATACTCGAAGCGCTCAGGGTGCTCGCTGTAGCGACGGCGCTCGGCGACCCCCTCGTCGACCAAGGTCGCGAGCCGCTGACTGAGCACGTTGGTGGCGACCCCCAGCGACTCCTGGATCTCGTCGAAGCGGCGCCGTCCCAACATCAGGTCGCGCAGGACGAGGACGGTCCAGCGCTCTCCCAAGAAAGAGAGGGGACGGGCGATCGAGCAGTTCTTCTCGGCAAAGGCCTGGATCGGCATCGGCCAAGTGTAGCTCGTGACTTTTCTTTTACAAGCTACTTCTGCTACCGTCGCTTTTGAAAAGCAAGCGACTTGATTGGAGCGGTTCGATGGCGCAGCGCTGGAAAGTCCTCCTGATCACCTCGGTCGGCCTCTTCATGGCCAGCCTCGATCTCTTCATCGTCAACATCGCCTTCCCCGACCTCGCCAAGGACTTCTCCGGCACCTCGCTTCCCAGCCTCTCCTGGGTGCTGAACGCCTACGCGATCGTCTTCGCCGCGCTGCTGGTGCCGGCCGGACGGATCGCCGACCGGGTCGGGCGCAAGCGGATCTTCGTCAGCGGCCTGCTGACCTTCGCCGCCGCCTCGGCCCTCTGCGCGCTTGCCCCCTCGATCCCCTTCCTGGTTGCGGCACGGGTCCTGCAGGCGGCGGGCGGGGCGCTGATGATCCCGACCACGCTCGGCCTCATCCTCCCCGCCTTCCCGATCGAGCAGCGGACCCTGGCGATCGGAATCTGGTCCGCTGTCGGCGGCGTCGCCGCGGCGCTCGGTCCGCCGATCGGCGGCCTCCTCGTCCAACTCAGCTGGCGCTGGATCTTCGTCGTCAACGTGCCGATCGGAATCCTCACCGCGATCGTCGCCCTCCGCGTCCTCGACGAGGTGCGCGAGCCCGAGGACGGCCGGCCGGACCTTCTTGGCGCCGCCGAGCTGGCGCTCGGCATCGGCATCCTCACCCTCGGCATCGTCAAGGGACCCGAATGGGGCTGGGGCGACACCCGGACCCTCGCCGCCTTCGCCGGCGCCGTCCTGCTGGTCGCCGCCTTCATCCACCGCTCCGCCCACCACCACGCACCGGTGATCGAGCTGCCGCTGCTGCGCGTCCGCTCCTTCGCCCTGGCCAACCTCGCGGCGCTGGTCTTCTTCGCCGGCTTCGGGTCGATGCTGCTCTCCGGGGTCCTCCTACTGACCGAAGTCTGGGGTTACTCGGCGCTCAAAGCCGGCTTCGCCCTCTCCCCCGGGCCGCTGATGGCGGCGACCTTCGCGATCCCCTCGGGCCGGCTCGGCGGCAGGATCGGGCAACGACCGATCGCAACCGCGGGCGGGCTCACCTTCGCCGCCGGCTTCGCCTACATCCTCGCCACCGTCGGCTCGACCCCCGAATACGAGACCACCTTCCTCCCCGGCTTCATGCTCGGCGGCGCCGGGGTCGGGATGACCCTCGGCACCCTGCCGGCGGCAGCGGCAGCGGGGCTGCCGCCCTCGCGCTTCGCGACCGGCACCGCCGTCTTCAGCATGGCCCGCCAGCTCGGCGCCGCGATCGGAGTGGCGGTCCTGGTGGCGCTGCTGAACGACTCCACCGGCGGCGACCTGCTCGCCGGCCTTCAACGCGGCTGGTGGTTCTCGCTCCTCGCCGGCTTCGGAACCGCGGCCCTGGCATTGGCGATCGGCCCGATCGCGGCGCCGGCCGCCCGGCCGGCGCAAGCCGAGCTGGCAACGAGTCCGTGAAAACCCTCCTTGAGGGACGGTTTTGACGGACTCGCCCTTCTAGCTCGGGTCGAACGGCCCCCGTCCGCGCAGGCGCACCCGCTCGTCCTCGGCGACGCCGCGATGCAGGTCCTCCTCGGTCATCTCCGGAGCCCCACGCCGCCGCCGCATCTCGTTCTGCGCCTCCAGCATCTGGCGGACGTCGTCGATCTCGTTCTGCACCTCGACCTCGGGCGAGCGGGTCGGGACCCAGTCGACGAGGCCGGCCGAGCTGCCCGGGTAGTAGTGGCCGACGACCAGCAGGACGCCGACCATGAAGGCGATGATGCCCAGGGTCCCCAGAATGAAGAGCACTCCAGAAGGATACGGTTCGCTCCCATGCCCGAGGCCTACGTAGTCGAGACCGCGCGCACCCCGATGGGCGCCTACCGCGGCGCCCTCTCCGGCGTCCGCCCCGACGACATGGCGGCGCATGTGATCGGCGCCGTGGTCGAGCGCAGCGGCGTGGACCCGGAGCGACTTGTCGATGTCTACTTCGGCGCCGCCAACCAGTCCGGAGAGGACAACCGCGACGTCGCCCGGATGGCGGCGCTGCTGGCGGGCCTGCCGCAGAGCGTGCCCGGCGCCACCGTCAACCGGCTCTGCGCCTCGGGCCTGGAGGCGACCAACGGCGCCGCCCGGGCGATCAAGGCGGGCGAGGGCGACTTCTACCTCGCCGGTGGGGTCGAGTCGATGAGTCGGGCGCCGTGGGTCGTCGAGAAGCCCGAGCGCGGCCTCCCCCGCGGCCCGCAGACGATGCACGACACGACCCTCGGCTGGCGGATGATCAACCCGCGGATGGCCGGGCTCGGCGTCTCCACCGAGTCGATGGGCGAGACCGGCGAGAACGTCGCCGAGCGCTACGGGATCAGCCGCGAGGACCAGGACGCCTTCGCCCTGCGCAGCCACCAGCGCGCGGTCGTCGCGGCCGAGGCAGGCAAGCTCGCCGAGGAGATCGTCCCGATCGAGGCGCCGCAGGGGCGCGAGACGGTGACGGTCGAGGCCGACGAGGGCCCCCGGCCCGACACCTCGCTGGAGAAGCTGGCGAAGCTGCGGCCGGCCTTCCGCGAGGGCGGCACCGTCACCGCCGGCAACGCCTCCAGCCTCAACGACGGCGCCGCCTGCCTGCTGCTCGCCTCCGAGAAGGGCGCCGAAGAACTGGGCGCCGAGCCGCTGGCCCGCGTCGTCACCACCGGCGTCGCCGGAGTCGACCCGGCCTACATGGGGATCGGCCCGCTGAAGGCGGTCCCGAACGCCCTGGCCAACGCCGGCCTCTCGCTCGAGCAGATCGACCTGATCGAGATCAACGAGGCGTTCGCCTCCCAGGTCCTAGCCTGCGCCCGCGAACTGGGAATCGACGAGGAGCGCCTCAACGTCAATGGGGGCGCGATCGCCCTCGGCCACCCGCTCGGCTGCTCCGGCGCCCGCCTTGCCGGCACCCTCGTCCGCGAGCTGCGCCGCCGCGGCGGCAAGTACGGCGTCGCCACTCTCTGCGTCGGCGTCGGCCAGGGCCTCGCAACCGTCTTCGAAGCCGTCTAGACGTCCAGAAACCAGGTCTCGACGCCCAGGATCAATAGGCTGTCGGCAGTGACGGCTCGGGGAGACCTCCGCGTACCTGGTGTCTTGGCAGCGCTGGCTTGCGCGCTCGTCGCTCTCTTGCTGCCCACTGCGGCCTCGGCCGCCCCGACCGCCCAGGCTTCGATCGTCGGCGGCCACGCCGGCTCGATCGCCGAATTCCCCTCGCTCTCCTACATCGAAGCCCACGAAGGCAACCACGGCTTCGCCTGCACCGGCACGGTGGTGGCGCCGCGGGTCGTCCTCACCGCCGCCCACTGCGTCGAGAGCCTCGAGCACGGCGGCCTCACCCCCGCCGGCCGGTACGCGCTGTCGACGGGGGTCACGAAACCCGAAGAAGCCCAGGCCGAAAACGTCTTCCACGTCACCGAAGCCCACGTCTTCCCGGGGTTCGACCCCGGCACCCTGCACGGCGACGCCGGCATCCTCATCCTCGACCGCCCCACCTCGGCGCCGCCGATCCCGCTCGCGGGAACCGGGGACGCCGCCCTCTACGAAGGCGGCGCGGTCGTGCAGCTGGCGGGCTGGGGGCTGACGCAGGCAAACGCGACGGAACAGCCCGCGGGGCTGCGGTCGACCTCGATGGTCGTCCAGGCTCCCGCGACCTGCAAGCAGAGGACCAGCGGCTTCTACAAGCCCTTCTCCCCCGCCGCCCAGCTCTGCACCCTCGACCTGCCGAGCCGCAAGAGCGGCGGCTGCTTCGGCGACAGCGGCGGGCCGGCTATCGGCCAGCGGCCCGACGGCACCCCGGTCGAGCTCGGGGTGATCAGCACCGGCGGCGACTTCTGCAGCACCAAGAAGCCGAACATCCTCACCCGCGTCGACTACGTCTCCCCCTGGGTCGCCGAATGGATCGCCGCGACCGAAGCCGGCGGGCCGCGGCCGGTTCTCGCCCCGGGCACCCCCTTCCCGTTGATGACCAAGCTGACCGCCGAGGGCTTCGCCATCCTCACCCTCGAGGATCACTTCGGCAACCGCTTCGCCCGGGCGAAGAGAGTGTTCGGCAACTGCCACCGTTCCAGCCGCACCCGCTTCAAGTGCGAAATCGCCTGGCTCGTCGGCCGCTACGTCTACGCCGGCACCATCAGCCCCTTCTACGCACGCCGCGACAGCGCCGTCGTCTGGGACAGCCACTTCCAAGTGCGTTGGGCTGTCCTCAAGTGCCTGAACGAAGCAGAACGCGGGCGCAAGCGCCACTGCGCGATCCAGAGCAAACGCGGCTAACGGCCGCGCCGGGCAACAGGTAGCCTCGGCCGTCGTGAGCAACGGCTTCGAAGAGCTAGCCAGCGTCGACGGCAAGATCACGCCGACGGCGGAGGCGACGATCGGCCTCAAGGACGACGGCCTCTACCGCGGCGACGGCGCCTTCGAGGTGATCCGCCTCTACGGAGGCAAGCCGTTCGCGCTGGTCGACCACCTCGACCGGCTGGAGCGCTCGACCGCGGCGATCGAGCTGAGCTTCGACCGCGGCGCCCTGGAGTCGGAGATCGGGACGCTGTTGGGCGAGGCGGGCGCGGTCGAAGGGCAGCTGCGGCTGATCGTCACCCGCGGCGGCCGCCGCATCGCCGCCACCGAGCCGATCCCGCCCCATCCCGAGACGGTCAGGCTGCAGACGGTCACCTACTGCCCGACGGTGATCCTCAACGGGGTCAAGTCGCTCTCCTACGCCGCCAACATGCAGGCGACCCGAATCGCCAAGGGCAAGGGCGCGGACGAGGCGGTGCTGATCCGGCGCGGCGGCACCGTGCTGGAGCCGCCGACCTCCTCGGTCTTCTGGGTCTCCGCCGAGGGCACGCTGAGGACGCCGGCGCTGTCTGACGGGGTGCTCGAATCGATCACCCGCGACCGGATGGTCAAGGCGCTGCAGGTGGAGGAGGGCAGCTGGCAGGTCGACGACCTGCGCGGCGCGAGCGAGGCCTTCCTCGCCTCGACGACGCGCGAGATCCAGGCAGTCGCTGCGGTCGACGGCAGGGCCTTCGACGCCGCCCCCGGCCCGCGCACGCGCGAGGCGCAGGACGCCTTCGCCGAGACGCTGGGTAGAGAGCTACGCGAGCTTTAGAACCGAGACGAGTGAGGAACGGAGGCCAATGGACTTTCAGCTGAGCGACGAGCAGAAGCTGATCCGCGAGACCGCGCGCGAGTTTGCCGAGCGGGAGATCCTGCCGACGGCGAGGGAGAACGACCGCGCGGGCCGCTTCGACCGCGAGCTGGCGCGCAAGCTCGGCGAGGTCGGCTTTCTCGGAGCGCCGATCGCCGAAGAGTACGGCGGTCGCGGTCTCGACTACATCGGCTACGGCCTGATCGCCGAGGAGATCGGCCGCGCCGACTCCTCCGCCCGCACCGTCGTCTCCGTCGTCACCTCGCTGGTCGGCGGACCGATCGAGAAGTGGGGCACTGAGGAGCAAAAGCGGAAGTGGCTGCCGCGACTCTGCTCCGGCGAGGGTCTCGGCTGCTTCGGCCTGACCGAGCCCGATACCGGCTCCGACGCCGCCAACCAACGCACCCGCGCGACCAAGACCGACGGCGGCTGGTCGATCAGCGGCCAGAAGATGTGGATCAGCCTCGGCAACGTCTCCGACTTCGCCCTGATTTTCGCCCAGACCGACCCCGAGAAGAAGCACCGCGGCCTCGCCTGCTTCATCGTCCCGACCGACAGCGAGGGCTTCACCACCCAGGAGATCCATGGCAAGCTCGGGCTGCGCGCCTCCGACACCGCCGAAATTTCGCTCGACGAGGTCGAGGTCGGAGAGGACGCGATGCTCGGGGAGGTCGGCGACGGCTTCAAGGTCGCGATGAGCGCCCTGGAAAACGGCCGCTACAGCGTCGCCGCCGGCTGCGTCGGCATCTGCGAAGGCTGCGTCCAGTCTTCAGTCGAGTACGCCAAGGAACGCAAGCAGTTCGGCGTCCCGCTCGCCCGCTTCCAACTGGTCCAGGAGATGATCACGGAAATGATCCTCAAGCGCGACGCCGGCCGGATGCTGGTCCTGCGTGCCGGCCTGCTGAAGGACGAAAAGAAGCCGAACGCGACCGAGACCTCGATCGCGAAGCTGTACGCGACCGAGGCGGCGGTCGAATGCGCGAACCTGGCGATCCAGGTCCACGGGGGCTCCGGCTACGTCGACGACTACCCGGTCGAGCGCTACCTGCGCGACGCCCGGGTGACGACGCTCTACGAGGGCACCTCGCAGATCCAGAAGCTGATCATCGGCCGCGCCGCCACCGGCGAGAACGCGATGACGCCTCTCAAAGAGGGGTAGCTGGATGGCGCAGGTGGAGGTCTCGGTCGACGACTTCCACGTCGGGCTGCTGCGGCTGAACCGGCCGGAGGCGCGCAACGCGCTCTCGGCGGAGATGCGGGCCGAGATCGTCGAGACCCTCGAGCGCCTCGACGCCGACCCCGAGGTCCGCTGCATCGTCCTTGCCGGCAACGATGACTTCTTCGCCGCCGGCGCGGACATCCGGGCGATGGCCGAGCGCCCGCTCGACGCCGCGCCCGACCCGAAGGGGATGGAGTTCTGGATTCGCCTCAGCGCGATCCAAACGCCCACCATTGCTGCGGTGTCCGGCTACGCCTTCGGCGGCGGCTGTGAGCTGGCGCTGGCTTGCGACATGATCGTCTGCGACGAGAAGACCCGCTTCGGCCAGCCCGAGATCACGCTCGGGATAATCCCCGGCGGCGGCGGCTCTCAACGGCTGGCGCGGGCGATCGGCAAGCAGAGGGCGATGGAGTACGTCCTCACCGGCCGCCGCTGGGACGCACAGACGGCCGAGCGCTGGGGCCTCGTCAACAAGGTCGCCGGCGACGGCACCTGGCTGACCGAGGCGATCGAGTTGGCACGTCGCGTCGCCGAGCGCCCGCCGCTGGCGGTGCGCCTGGGCAAACGGGCGGTGCTGGAAGCGCAGGAGACGAGCCTCGCCGAGGGGCTGCGGGCCGAGCGCAAGCTCTTCGACGAAGCGATGGCGACCGAGGACCGGGTCGAGGGGATGACCGCCTTCCTCGAGAAGCGCGAGCCACGGTTCCAAGGCCGATGAGCGTTTCCCGGGTCGGCGTCGTCGGGGCCGGGACGATGGGCAGCGGCATCGCCCAGGTGGCCGCACTCGGCGGCTACGAGACGGTGATCTACGACGTCTCCCCGATCCTGGCCGAGGGGGGAGCGGCGGCACTGCGCCAAGCCCTCGACAAGGGCGCCGCCCGCGGCCGCTGGAGCGTCGACGAGGCGAAAGCGGCCTCCGCGCGGGTCGAGACGACGGCGGAGCTCGACGGGCTGGCGAACTGCGACCTGGTGATCGAGGCCGCGCCGGAGCGGGTGGAGCTGAAGCGCGACATCTTCACCAAGCTGGCCGAGGTGCTGGGGCCGGAGGCGGTGCTGGCGAGCAACACCTCCTCGCTGCGCGTCACCGAGATCGCCGATGGCGTGCCGCAGCCGGAGCGGGTCGTCGGCATGCACTTCTTCAACCCGCCGGCGCTGATGAAGCTGGTCGAGGTCGTCGCCACCGAGGGCTCCTCCGAGGCGGCGCTGGCCGCGGCGACCGAGGTCGGCGAGCGGATGGGACGGGCGCCGATCCGGGCCAAGGACTCACCTGGCTTCGTCGCCAACCGCCTCGCCCGCCCCTACAGCTTGGAGTCGCTGCGGATGCTCGGCGACGGCGTCGCCGACGCGGCGGCGATCGACCGCATCGTCCGTCTCGGCGGCGGCTTTCGGATGGGGCCGTTCGAGCTGCTCGACCTGATCGGCCTCGACGTCAACCTCGAAATCGCCCGCTCCTTCTTCGCCCAGGGAGGCGAGGTGGAGCGCTGGCGCCCGAGCCCGATTCAGGAGAAGCTCGTCGCCGAAGGCCGGCTCGGCCGCAAGAGTGAACGCGGCTATCACGACTACGGCGAGGGGAGCGGACGCGAGCCGGACCCTGACCTCGGGATCGACGCCCCCACCCTCGACCCCGAGCAGCTCGCCCGGGTCGACGAACGGGCCGAGCAGGTGCTGAGCCGTCTCTTCGCCCAGATCGCCAACGAGGCCGCCTACGCGATGGAAGAGGACGTCGCCTCGACCGCGGACATGGACACGGCGATGAAGCTGGGCTTCAATTGGCCGGTGGGACCGCTCGATTTCGCCGAGCTGATCGGCCCGCCCCGTGCGGTGGAGCTGCTCGAGCGCCTCGAGGAGACCAACGGCGCTGCCTACGCCCAAGCGCCCCTGCTGCGCCAAGCCGCCGAGCAGGGCGACACCCTGCGGAAGTTAGGGCGCTAGCAATGACCGCCGTTCGCCAGGCGATCGCGGCGAAGCGGCAACCACCGGAGGCGGTCCTCTCCCACCTTCCCACCGACGGCGACGCCTGTACCAGATGCTGCCGCTGCGCGGGCGTCCCTACATCGAGGGCGAAGTCGAGGGGATGCGCCACGTCTCCTGGTTCCTCTCCCGGCACGACAAAGAGGCATTCCAGCGCGGCGACTGCGACCTTGTCCCGAACACCTTCAGCGAGGTGCCGATCCTGCTGCGGCAGACGGTCCGCGATCCGATCGCCCTCGCCGCCGTCTCGCCGCCCGACGAGCACGGCTACTTCTCGCTCGGCTGCCACGCCGGGTACGTGGCGCCGATGGTCGGCGAGATCCCGTTCTTCGTCGAGGTCAACGCAGGTGCTGGCGCTGCTGGCCGAGCACCGCGACATCGGCGTCCGCACCGAGCTGCTCTCCGAGGGGCTTCGTCGACCTGGTCGAGAAGGGGGTGATCACCGGATGGCCGAGCTGCGCGGCAGCACGATCGCCGAGCGGACCCGCCGCCTGATCGACATCGCCCATCCCAAGTTCAGGGACGAGCTATTGCGGGAGGCTCACTCCTGCGGCTACCTCAGCCAGGGCTGAGTCGCATCATCACTTCGTCGGCGTAGCACCAGCTCCAGTCCTCGCCGGGCTCGGCCGAGCGGATGATCGGGTGGCCGGTGTCCTCGTGGTGGGCGGTGGCGTGTTTGCCGATCGAGTTGTCGCAGCAGCCGACGTGGCCGCAGGTCTGGCACATCCGCAGGTGCACCCAGCTCATCCCCAGCGCCAGGCACTCCTCGCACCCGGCGATCTCCCCCGGTGGGTCGAGGTACTTAACCGCGTCGAGGTGCGTGCATTCAGCCACTGCCCGTTGCGATCTCGGCGGGCTCGCCGCCGGGCATCCAGTGGGCCTCGACCGGCGGCGGCGCGTCGCGCAGGTAGCGCTCGGCGTCGAGTGCGCCCATGCAGCCGGTGCCGGCGGCGGTGACCGCCTGGCGGTAGGTGTGGTCGACGACGTCGCCGACGGCGAAGACGCCGGCGAGGTTGGTCCGGGTCGAGCCGGCCTCGGTGGCGATGTAGCCGTCCTCGTCGGTGTCGACCTGGTCCTTGACGATCTCCGAGCGGGGGATGTGGCCGATCGCGACGAAGGCGCCGTCGGTGGCGATCTCCTCCTCGGTGCCGGTCTCGGCGTTGCGGAAGCGCACCTTCTCCAGTTTCCCGCTCTCGCCCGCGACAAACTCCAGCGGCACCAGCGGCGCCTTGAACTCGATGTTGTCCTTTTCGGCGGCCCGGTCGAGCATGATCTTCGAAGCGCGGAACTCGCTGCGACGGGTGACGAGCTTCAGCTCGCTCGCGTACTTGGAGATGAAGATCGAGTCCTCCATCGCCGAGTCGCCGCCGCCGATCACGATCACCTTCTGGTCTTTGAAGAAGGCGCCGTCGCAGACGCCGCAGGTGGAGACGCCTCGGCCGCCGAGCTCCATCTCGCCGGGGATGCCGAGCCGTTTCGGCTCCGCCCCCATCGCCAGGATCACGGTCTTGGCGCGGTGCTCCTCGTCGCCGAGGAAGACCTTCTGCACGTCGCCGTCGGAGAGCTCGACCCGGTCGACGTCGTCGGTGACGAAGCGGGTCCCGAAACGCTCGGCCTGGGCGCGGAACTGGGCCATCATCTCCGGCCCCATGATCCCCTCCGGGTATCCGGGGTAGTTCTCGACGTCGGTCGTGTTCTGCAGCTGCCCACCCCACTGGAAGCCCTCGAAGACGAGCGGCTCCAGGTTGGCACGGGCGGTGTAGAGCGCAGCGGTGTATCCCGCCGGCCCCCCGCCGATGATGATCACGTTCTCGACCTTCTTGTTCTCAGCCATTTTTCGCCGCCTGAAGTCTAATACTTTACTTTTTATAGTACGCCTCGCGCTCGGCGGATTCAAGCCAGGGACCCTCCTCCGCCACCGGCTCCAGATCCGAACGGGCGGTCCCTCCGCGTTCGATCGGCAGCCCCTCCTCTTCCCAGCGATGGACCGTGTGGCGGAGCTGGAAGAAGGCGAAGATGCCGGGCGGGATCGGCATCCAGAAGGAGACCAGGCGGAAGATCAGGACCGCCGGGAAGACCGTCTCCTCGGGGATGCCGAAGAGGACGAAGGCGCCGATCATGCCCGCGTCGACCGCCCCCACTCCGGCCGGCGCCAGCGGGAAGAGGTTGGCGACCATGCCGAGGAAGTAGCCCTGGACGACGACCGCCAGCGGCACGTGGACGCCGAAGGCGTGGAAGGAGGCCCAGAGGACGCCGATGCTGAAGGCCCAGAAGCCGGCGGCGCCGATCACCGCCAGGCCGCCGCGGGATGGATGGGCAAAGAGGCCGAGGGCGAAGCGGAAGCCTTCGCCCAGGGTAGCCGGCACTTTGCCGACTTTCTCGAGGATCTGTTGAGAGCGCTCGCTGTGGGCGAAGCGGGTCAGCCGGTGGTCCAGGTCGGGGGGGATCAGCGTGATCAGGACGCCGACGATCAGCAGCAGGCCGGCGACGGCGGCGGGAACGATCGTCAGCTCGACCGAGCCCTTGCCGTTCATCACCCCGGTCCGCAACAGGACGCCGAAGAGGATCAGGGCAAACGGATAAAAGAGGTAGTGAAGGGAGACGAAGGCGATCATGCGGCGCCCGACCTCGCGGCGCGCCATCCCCGCCTTGCGCAGCGCCCAGTAGGTGAGGGCGACGCCACCCGCGCCGCCGGCCGAGAAGAGCAGGGTCGCGGCAACGCCCGCCATGTTGATCTCGTAGGTCTCGATCCACTTCAGGCGCAGGACGTCGCCGCCGACGACGGCCTTGAAGAGGGCGATGTAGGTCGCGTAGGCGGCGACGTTGAAGACGACCGCGATGCCGATCCAGAGCGGGTCGGCGTCGTCGAGCTTGCTCAGCGCGTCGCCGAGCCCGACCAGCTTCGGGAAGAGGAAGTAGATCGCGCCGAGGAGGACCAGGACGAGGACGACGGTCTGGACGATCCGCCGCGTCGTAAAGATCGGCAATTCAGCGAAGCGATTGTTTTCGTTCGCCGAGTCTTCCTGAGACACCTTCTAGAAATTACCCGCTCGCGATCCTCTCCAGACGTTGCAGGCCGGCATTTACCCCGCGTACGAGGGGTTCTGCCAGCGGCTCACCCCGCCGCACCGCCCCGACCAGAAACGCGCCGGCGATCAAATCGGTGACGTAGTGCTCGCCGAGGTAGACGAGGGCGAAGCCGAGAGTCCCGGCGTAGCCCCAGCCGAGCGCCCCCTCGACCCTGCCCGCTTCGGAGAGCGAGAGCGCCGCCTGCAGCGAGGTGGCGAAGTGCAGCGAGGGCATCGCCGCCCAGGGGTTGCCGCCGAGCGCGTCGTACATCCGCTCCCAGGCCCGCCCCCAGGTCGGTTCGCCGACCTCGAACATGATCCGGCGGATCTCCTCGTCGCCGGTGAGGCCGTTCTCGGCCGCCCACCAGGGCGGCGCCGTCGGCACCGCGAAGTACAGCGCACAGCCGAGGTCGAAGACCGCCGCCATCTGCCGGGCGGCGCGCGGGAAGCGCTCGTTGTGGCGGACCAGGATCAGGGTCAGGGAGAGGTAGGGCTCGATGAACCAGAGCCAGTGGGTCCAGGTGAGGACCTTGTTGACGACTCCCACCTGGGGAAGCCGCGCCAGCGCCCGCTGCAGGCGCGCGTTGGGGAGGCGGCCGGCGCCGATCACCCGGTCGGTGACGATCGGGTAGCGGGTGTGCAGGCGCGCCCGCAGCCGCTCGGGGTCGTCATAAGGGAGCTCGTGGGCGACGGTGAAGGCCCACATCTGCAGAGCGAAGAGGGCGACGTCCCGGCGTTTCGTCCGCGGCTGCAGCACCGCCAGCGCCAACGGCCCGGCGGCGACGGCGGCGACGGTGACCGGCGCGGGTACGCGCAGGCGCTTGCGCAGCAGCGGGACCGCGACGGCGGCTCCGATCACCGCCACCCCTCCGGCCTGCACCGCCAGGCGAAGCGCTTTTGGTGGCCGCGAGCGCCTGCGCATCAAGTTGGCGAGTATAGGTCGGCCGCCTGAAGGCAGCCGGGAGGGCGCGGCGCCGCCTTGCCTGAATAGAATGGCCGCGCTTTGACGCCCCACTCTCCTGGCGCAGACCAGATCGACACTCTGCTTTGGATCGGCTTCGTCGCCGCCGTGATCCTCGTGGTCGCGGTCAACGCCGCGCTCTTCTACGCGGTGCGGCGCTTCCGCTCCGAGCGCGGCGCTGCCCCGCGCCAGTTGCTCAGCGGCCGCAAACTGCAGTTCCGCGTCGGCGCCGTCCTCACCATCTTCGCCGCTCTGCTCTTCATCCTCGGCGTCGTCTTCACCGACAAGGCGCGCGAAGCCCCCTCGACCGGAGAAGCCGGGCTCGCCTCGGCCAAAACCGAACCGCTGGGGATCAAGGCGACGGGCCAGCAGTGGCTGTGGCGCTACGACTACCCCAACGGCGCCTTCTCCTATTACAAGCTGGTCGTGCCGGTCGACACCGCGGTCGAACTGGAACTGCTCTCGACCGACGTCGTCCACACCTGGAACGTCAACGACCTCGCTCCTAAGGCCGACGCGGTCCCCGGCAAGAGCCACAAGATCGTCTTCAGCACCGAAGACGAAGGCGTCTACGAAGGCGACTCCTCGACCCTCTCCGGCCAGGCTTACGCGGCGATGCGGACCGCGGTCGAAGTGGTCTCCCCGGAGGAATACGAAAACTTCGTCAAGACGCAGCAATCCGAAATCGAAGCCGCCCAGGAACGGGTCGTCGGCCTGATCGAAAACGGAGAAGTGCCATGAGCCCCCGCCCTAACCCCGAGCTGGTGGTCGACGGCTACCCGAAGAAGCGGCCCCGCTGGATCGAGTTGGCGACTTCCGCCGACCACAAGGACGTCGGCCAGATCCTGATCTGCGGCGCCCTCGGCTTCCTCTTCATCGCCGCTGTCGAGCTGGTGCTGATGCGCCTGCAGCTGCTGGTGCCGGAAAACACCTTCCTCTCGCCGGTCGGCTTCAACCGCATGCTCTCGCTCTACGGGGCGACCTCGATCTTCTTCTTCGCGCTGCCGCTCACGCTCGGGCTCTTCTACTACGTGGCGCCGCTGCAGATCGGCGCCCGCGGCACGGCGCTGCCGCGCCTCGGCCAGATCGGGGCGGCGCTCTGGGTCGCAGGCGCGACCATCCTCTACGCGGGCTTCCTCTTCACCCCCTCCGAGGCCGGGGTCAACCCGCTGGCGCCGCTGACCGAGCTCGCCTTCCTCTCCAACAACGGCGTCGACGCATGGGCGGCGTCGACCGGGCTGGCGACGCTCGGCTTCGTCCTCCTCGCGGTCAACCTGCTGGCGACGCTGCGGATGATGCGGGCGCCGGGACTGGCCTGGCGACGGATGCCGATCTTCGCCTGGGCCGCGACCGTCTCCTCCTGGCTGCTGATCGTGATCGGCCCGGTGCTGTTGGCGGCGCTGACGATGCTGCTGATCGACCGCAACTACGACGGCATCTTCTTCGCCGACGGCTCTGGTGGCTCGCCGCTGCTCTGGCAGCACCTGAGCTGGATCTTCTTCACCGGCACCTACATGCTGCTGCTGATCTTCGCCTTCGGCGCGATCGCCGAAATCCTCTCCACCTTCGCCCGCAAACCGCTGTTCAACCGCACGGTGACGATGGCCTCGCTGGCCGTGATCGCCGTGATCGGCACCCTGGCCTGGATGCAGAACATGATCACCGCGCCGATCGGGATCGGCTGGACGTACTTCGCGATGCTGATGTCGCTGGCGCTCGTCGTCCCCTTCGGCCTCGTCATCTTCAACCTGATCGCCACCATCGCCGGCGGCACCCTGCGGATGCGGGCCCCGGTCCTGTTCGCGGTCGGCGCGATCTTCGCGATCTCGATCGGCCTCGCGGCCGAGCTCGAGCAGTCGCTGGTCGGCGCCGGCTGGCACCTGCACAACACCACCGACGCCACCGCCGCCACCCACTTCGCGCTCGTCGGCGGCGCCGTCCTCGGCGGCTTCGCGGCCCTCTACTACTGGTTCCCGAAGATGACCGGCCGGACGATGGGCGAGTTGATGGCCCGCTTCTCCTTCTGGACGATCGTGATCGGCCTGATCCTCGTCTTCGTGCCGCTCTTCCTCGCCGGGGCCGACGAGGGTCAGGTGGTCGACGCCTACAAGTACTTCAGCGGCACCGGCGTCACCGCCTACAACGTGATCGCCACGATCGGCGTCTTCATCCTCTTCGCCGGCCTGCTGCTGACGATCCTCAACGCGATCTTCAGCCGCACCAACGGCGCCCCCGCCGGCCACGACCCGTGGGGCGGCGACACGCTCGAGTGGTTCGCGCTCTCGCCCCCGGAGCCGCACAACTTCGACGTCCTCCCCGACGTCCGCAGCCCGCACCCGCTGCGCGACATCCGCGAGGCGATCGGCCATCGCACCCGCCGCGCCGATCAGGCGGCGGCGCGCGAGTCCCAGCCGGTAGCCTGAGCCCCGCATGAGCGGTGCCCAGACTGCGACCGTCGCGCAACGCCCGGCGCTCCCCACGCTTCTCCGCGACTACCTGACGCTGACCAAGCCGAAGGTGCAGTCGCTGCTGCTCTTCACGACGATCACGACGATGTACGTGGCGGGGCACCCGTCGCTCGAGCTGGTCTTCCTCACCTGCCTCGGCGGCGCCCTCTCGGCCGGCGGTGCCGGCGCGATCAACCACGCCGTCGACCGCGACATCGACCGCACGATGGCCCGCACCGCCGACCGCCCGGTCGCTTCGGGCCGCGTCTCCCCCACCGCCGCGACCGCTTTCGGCCTCGCCCTCGGCGCCGCCTCCTTCCTGCTGCTGTCGCTGACGGTCAACCCGCTGGCGGCGGCGCTCTCGCTCTCCGGCTTCCTCGGCTACGTCTGCGTCTACACCCTCTGGCTGAAGCGGACGACGCCGCAGAACATCGTCATCGGCGGCGCCGCCGGCGCGGTGCCGCCCCTGGTCGCCTGGGCCGCCGTCACCGGCGGCCTCGACGGGATGGCCTTCTACATGTTCGCGATCGTCTTCTTCTGGACCCCGCCCCACTTCTGGGCGCTGTCGCTGCTGATGAAGGACGAGTACGCGAAGGCCGGGATCCCGATGCTTCCCGTCGTCCGCGGCGAGGAGGAGACGCGCCGGCAGATCCTCCTCTACACCGTCCTCCTCTACGCGGTCACCCAGCTCCCCTTCTGCGCCGGCGGCCTCGGCGTCGCCTACCTGGTCCCCTCGATGCTCCTCGGCGCCGGCTTCATCTACTTCTCAGCCCGCCTCTTCCGCAGCCGCGACCGCCGCTGGGCGCTGCGCACCTACCTCTATTCCCTCGCCTACCTCGCCCTGCTGTTTCTATCGATGGCCATAGCGGCCAACGTCTAGAGCAACTTCAGTGGGTTGGAAAGGGGCGGGATACCCCTCTCCCAAAGACCGTCGCGCAGCTGGAGCGCCTTGCTGGGCGCCACCGTGGTCTCATGAGCCTTTGTGAGAGGGGTATCCCGCCCCCAACCGGTTTACACGTAACTTCGAAGCGGCACCAGCTACCGAAGTAGCTCAACTGCAGCGCAAAATGTTCCAGCGTGGGTGTGCAGCTTTTTGCGAGAGCTACCTCAAGACGAAAGCTGCCGGTGGATCGGGAGGGCAGTGTGCCCCTCGACAAAGGCTCCTGAGACCACAGTTGCGCCCTAGACCGCGATCAGCTGCGCGACGGTCTTTGGCGAGGGGCACACTGCCGTCTACCAACCTCCGTCCCCTCCCCCCGTCCTGATAGAACTCCGGCCAATGGATCGCGAGACCGCACGTCGGAACATGCGCGCCGGGCTGGTCGCCGGGGGCATCGCCGCCGGGATCTTCGCCCTCTCGTTCGTCGCAGCCTTCCTCTACATCGCCCAGTAAGTGATGGCCGAGCACCGACACGTTCCCGAGCCGGGCGAGACGATCTACACGCCGCGCCCGTCCTGGGCGCCGGTCTTCTTCGCCGTCGGCGCCGTCGGCCTGGTCTGCGGGATCTTCGCCGCCGGCTTCATCTTCTCGCCCTTCGTCTACGCGATCATCGGCGCGATCGTGATCCTCGCCGCCTTCCGCGGCATCGTCCGCGGCTCGATCGGCGACTACTACCGGCTCCCCCGCCGCCAGGAGACTCGCAGCGCGGCACTGCCGGTCGAAACCATCAGCGGCCCTCCGCAGGCCTAGAAGAGCCCTCAGCCCGAGCCTGGCAGGCTCATTTCGGACGTAGCTCCGTCGCTGGTCCAGCAGCGGACGATGTCGCGCATCGAGAGGACGCCGATCGCCTCTCCCCGGTCGAAGACGACCAGGTGGCGGACGTTGCGCCGCGACATCTCCGCCGCCGCCCGCTCGAGGCTCCAGTCGGGTGCCGCGGTGAGCACGCCCTCGCTCATGTGGTCGGCGACCCGCTCGTGCTCGGGGTTCTGGCCGCGGGCAACGGAGATCAGCAGATCGCGCTCGGTGACGATCGAGGGAGCGGGCATCTCACCGTCGATCACGAGCGCGGCCCCGGTCCCTTTCTCGACCATCTTTTCCGCCGCCTCACGCAGCGTGTGGGAGGGCCCCACGGTCAAAGTGATCTCCGACATGCCGTCCCTCACCTGCATCTGCGACCTCCCGTCGCGTCGGGTTCAAGTTAGTGCGGATCGTCTCAAGAGTAGCCCACTATCGGTGCCTGAGGAGACGCTTTCTCAGGGGTCCCGACATATAGACTCCCGCTCGCACTCTGCCCCATGAGCCACCCCTCGAAACTCATCGTCCCGCTGTTCGCGCTCGTTGCTCTGGCCGCCTTTGCGGCGGTCGGCTCGGGTTGCGGCACGACCACCGCCGACACGGCCCGTGGCCGCACTCTCTTCGTCCAGAAGTGCGGCGTCTGCCACACGCTGGCGCAGGCCGGCACCACCGCCCAGGTGGGGCCGAACCTCGACGAGGCGTTCGCCGCCGCGCGTGAAGAAGGCAACGACTCGGACACGGTCGAAGGGGTCGTCAAGGCACAGGTCGAGTTCCCGCGCCCGAACAACGGCGACCCGCGCGTCTCGATGCCGTCCGACATCGTCAGCGGCCAGGACCTCGACGACGTCGCCGCCTACGTCGGCGAATGGGCCGGCGTCCCCGGCGCCGCGCCGCCGCAGGTCGCGGGCGGACCCGGTGCGCAGGTCTTCGCCAACAACGGCTGCGGTGGCTGCCACACCTTCAAAGCCGCCGGCTCCGGCGGCGTCACCGGACCGAACCTGGACGAAGTCCTGCCGGGCCAGAGCGAAACGATGATCCACGAATCGATCGTCGATCCGAACAAGGTGATCGCCAAGGGGTATCCCCCGAACGTGATGCCCCAGAACTTCGAACAGCTGCTCTCCGAAAAAGAACTCGAAGACCTCGTCAAGTACCTGAGCGAAAACACCGGCGGCGGCAAAGGCCAGTCGGGCTCCAAGAGCAAAGGCTGAAGCAGAGCGGCCAAGCGCCGCTGCGATGATGCTGTGTAGATGCGGGAACGCCTGAAGAGCCGCCTCGAGATCTCCCCGGAGCGCTACGCGCAGGTGACGCTGATCGCGCTCGCCGGGCTGTCGCTGATCGTGCTGACCGGCGCCGGCGTGCGCCTGACCGGTTCCGGCCTCGGCTGCCCGGACTGGCCCAAATGCTATGGCGGCAACACCCCGCCGCTCGAATCGCACGCGGTGATCGAGTACGCGAACCGGCTCCTCACCGGCTTCGTCGGCTTCGCCGTGATCGCCGCCAGCGTGCTCGCCTTCTTCCGACGCCCCTACCGCTGGCACCTCGCGCTTTTCGGGGGCCTGCTGCCGCTCGGCGTGATCGGCCAGGCGATCCTCGGCGCCCTGGTGGTCAAGTACCACCTCGCACCGGGCCTGGTGATGAGCCATTTCATTCTCTCGATGATGCTGCTCGACGCCGCCTTCGCGCTGGCCTGGTGCTCGCGTTACGAACCGTGGGAGCGGCGGCGCTCACGGGACCGCCTCGGCGTCTGGGCGGTGCGGGCCCTGATCCCGCTCGGCCAGCTGACGATCCTGGCCGGCACGATCGCCACCGCCTCCGGCCCCCACGCCGGAGCCCACGAAGGGCAGCTCGTCCACCGCTTCGACTTCGAGGGGACGGGAACGCTGGAATGGGTGGTCCAGCGCCATGCGGTGATCGCCACGGTCTACGGCCTTGCCGCGATCGGCGTCTGGTTCCTGCTGCGGCGCCCCGGCGGCGACCGACGGGCGCTCAGGCCCCTGACCGTGGTGCTCGGCCTGCTGGCCCTGCAGGGCGCGATCGGCGGCGTCCAGTGGTGGCTGGAACTGCCGGGTGAGATCGTCTGGGTCCACGTGGCCGTCGCCACCGTGAACTGGCTGGCGATGCTCTGGACGGTGGCTTCCGCGGGACGGCTCGAGCCGCGCGGGGAACCCGCACCGGCGGCGCCTGGAGAACAGCAGCGCCACGCCGCTGCCACCGCCGGCTCCGCCTGAGGTTTGCTCCCCTTCTGGCTCTCGATCGGCGCCTTGAGCCTCGTCCAGGCCTTCCTGGTCGCCCTGCCCAAGCCACCCGCCCTCGCCCTCCTGGGGCGCTTACAGAGCCGCTGGTGGGCGTTGGTGCTGCCACTCTCGATCGTGGTCGTGATCTCGGCGATCGCCCTCGATTCGGCCAGCGCCCGCTTCCTCACCTACCTGGCGCTGGTGGCGGTACCTCCCCTCTCCGCCGCCGCCCTCGCCTGGCTGATCCGCGGCGCCCGGCTCGAGTTGGCCCTCCTCGTCCTCCCCCTGTTCGCGGTCGCCTGGGCCGCCAAGGGCTCGCTCAGCGGCCAGAGCGCCGCCCTCGCCCTCTCCGCCCTCGCCTGCGTCACCCTCGGCTGGCTGACCGCTTGTGCGGTCCCGCCTCGCTGGCTGAAGCTGGGGATCTACCTGATGGCGGCGGTGGACGCCTACCTGGTCGGCTCAGACCTCCTCCAGGGCCCCAATGCCGTCCTCAACACCGCCGCCCCCGGCATCGGCCTCCCCCGCCTCCAGCTCGCCTCCTTCGGCTCGGCGGTGATGGGCTTCGGCGACCTCTACGTCGCCGCCACCCTCGGCGCCCTCCTCGCCTCAGATCGGCGCCTGCAACTGCGCGGCGCTGCCCTCGCGGCAGGCATCTGCCTCAGCTTCGACCTGCTCTTCTTCGCCGTCGACGAGCTGCCCGCAACCGTCCCGATCGCGCTGACGCTGGCGGCGCTGGAGCTCAGCGACCGACGTTTCAGATCTGCGTAGCGATCCCGACGAACCCGGTGACCATCACCCCAAAGATTCCTACCAGGCCGTAAATCATGTTGCGATTCATCGCTTCGAAACCGGCCGCCATCGTCTGCTGCATCGCGTCGAACCGCCGGTTCATCTCTGCCCCCGCGGCATCGAAGCGCTGGTTCGTATCTACCTGCGCGGCATCGAAGCGCTGGCTCGTATCTTTCTGCATTCCGTCGAAACGCTGGCTCATCTCTCGTTGCATCGAATCGACGCGATTTTCGAGTCGATTGAATCGCCGATCGACCTCATCGAAGCGTTCGTCGATCCGCTTCCCGAACTCGTCAAGTCGCTCGTCGGTCCAGCTCTCCCTCATCGTCTGCATGCTGCCAGACTACCGATTCAAATGCAACTTTTTGTCGTAGTTCGTAAATTTTATGTGCCAGTTCAGTGCCGTTTCTGCTCTATCCACCGATAGGCGTACACGCACCCGGCGATCACGATCGCCAACCCCAGCAACGCCCCCACCAACGGCCGCGTCAGCAGCGTCACCGCGATGATCAAAGCAGCCGCAATCCCGACGATGACGACCCATTTGAAGACGGCCGCCTCGTTGAAGCTCATACAGCCGTCAGAGGATGTAGACGGTTACGTAGACGATGATCCACATGATGTCTACGAAGTGCCAGTAGATGCCTGGCACCTCGACACCGAGGTGGTCCTCGGCCTTGGGGCCGAAGTGGCCGCGGAAGGCTCGGATCGTCGCGAAGGTGAGCAGCATCAGACCGACGAAGACGTGGGCTCCGTGGAGGCCGGTGAGGCTGTAGAAGATCGAGCCGAAGGAGAGGTCGCGGGCACTGAAGCCCAGGTGCACGTACTCGTTGATCTGGATGAAGAGGAAGGTCGCGCCCAGCATCCAGGTGGCGACGAGCCCGAGTTTGAGGCCGGCGCGGTTGCCGCGGCGGATCGACTCCAGCGCGTAGTGGATCGTGAAGCTCGAGGAGACCAGGATCGCCGTGTTCATCCCCGCCACGGCGACCGGCAGTTCATACGGTTCCGGCGGCCAGGTGGCCGGGTTGACGACGACGCGGAGGAAGAAGTAGGAGGCGAAGAACGCCCCGAACAGCATCACCTCGGAGACGATGAAGAGGAGGATGCCGAGCGTCTGGCGGTCGATCCGCGAGCTCTGGTTGGCCTCGGGCGGGCCGTGGTGGTGATCGGCGTGGTCGTGGCCGACGCTGACGGTCGCGCTCTCCATCAGCTTGCAGCCCCTTCCTCGGCAACGGCCGCCGCGACGGCGGTGGCGGGCCTGCCGACCTCGATGTGTTCGACGGACTTCTCGGTGATCTCGCGCACGCGGCCGATCAGGTCGTCCTCCAGCCACTGCGAACGCTCGCCGGCGAAGGTCGAGATCAGGATGTCGTCGATCCGATAGTGCTCGATCGCGTTCTTCACCGCGTAGAAGGGGTCGGGGCTCATCGGCTGCCCGGTCGCGTCGATCTCGGCGCGGTACAGCTCGGCCAGCGTCGCGGCAAGGTCGCGCACGACCTGCGCCTCGCTGACGTCCTCGGCCCGGGGGCAGACGATCGTGAAGCGGTGCGGGCGGACGTCGGCGCGCTCCTTCATCCGAGTGACCAGATCTGGCGCGGCGACGGTCTTCGTCGCCACCACGAGCGTGTGGTTGAGGTCCCAGCGGATCGCGTCGTCTTCGATCCGGACCGGGATGTGGGTCAGCTTGACCTCGGGTTCGACCCGGTCGCGCGCCCACTCGACGAGGTTGCGGCGCATGAAGCCGAAACGGGTGTCGTAAAGGCAGGAGAGCAGCACCTCGCCGGGCTGGTGCGCCCGCACGGCATCGTCGAGGGCCAGCGACGGCTCGGGGTCCAAGACCTCGCCCACCGACTCGATCCCGAACTCGCTCAGCAGCGACATCGTCACCTCGACCCTGGCGCGCGCGGCCTCGCGGATTTCGCCGGTGTCGATCAGCTGGCCGACCGAAGGCTGGTTCTGCGGCGCGGCGACGACGACGCCGGAGACCTGCTCCTGGCGCTCGCGCACCCCCTGCAGCAGCTTCCGCCCGCCGGCCACCTCGTTGAGGAAGACCAGCAGCGGTTGGCGCTCGTCAGTCTGCTCGACGCTCATCAGGTAGTACCCACGACGCTCGGCTCGCCGGCCGGAACCTCGGCTCCTTCGCCGGCCATGATCGCGTGTTTGGCGCCCGGGACCCCGTACTCGTAGGGACCGCCGACGACGCGCGGGATCTCGTCGAAGTTGAAGATCGGCGGCGGCGAGGTGACCTGCCACTCGATCGAGTTGGCGCGCCACGGGTTGCCGTCCGCACGCGGGCCGTAGCGCCAGCTGACGACCATGTTGTAGAGGAAGACCAGCTGGATGGCGCCGAGCATGAAGGCGAAGCAGCTGATCAGCAGGTTCCAGTTGCCGAACTGTTCGGCGTAGTCGGCGACGCGCCGCGGCATCCCGTCCATCCCCACCCAGTGCATCGGGACGAAGGTGCCCCAGGTGCCGATCAGGGTGCCCCAGAAGTGGACGCGGCCGAGTTTCTCGTCGTACATCCGGCCCGTCATCTTCGGGAACCAGTGGTAGATGCCGGCGAAGATCGTGAAGACCGAGCCGCCGAAGAGGACGAAGTGGATGTGGGCGACGATGAAGTAGGTGTCGGAGACGTGGATGTCGATCGGCACCATTCCGAGCATGACGCCGCTGATCCCGCCGATCGTGAAGGTGACGATGAAGGCGAGCGCGAACAGCATCGCGGTCGAGTAGGTGTGGATCTTGCCGAAGTAGAGCGTGCCCAGCCAGGAGAAGATCTTGATCCCGGTCGGCACCGCGATCAGCAGGGTGGTGATCATCATCGGCACCCGCAGCCAGGAGAACATCCCGGCGACGAACATGTGATGCGCCCACACCGAGTAGCTGAGGACGACGATCCCGATCAGCGCCAGGGCCATCAGCCGGTAGCCGAAGATCGGCTTGCGGGCATGGGTCGATATGACCTCGGAGATGATCCCGAACCCGGGCAGCATCATGATGTAGACGGCCGGGTGGGAGTAGAACCAGAAGATGTGCTGGTAGCTGATCACGTCGCCGCCGGCAGCGAAGTCGAAGAAGTTGGTGTGGAGGGCGCGGTCGAAGAGGACCATGAACTGGACGCCGGCGATGAACGGGGTGGCGGCGACGACCAGCAGCGAGGTCGAGAGGTTCGCCCAGACCAGCAGCGGCATCCGCCAGAAGGTCATGCCCGGCGCCCGCATGGTGATGATCGTGACCAGGAAGTTCAGCGCGGTGGCGATCGACGACGCACCGGCGAACTGGACGCCGAGGTTGAAGAAGGACTGCCCCAACGGAGCGCCCGTCGAGAGCGGCGCGTAGCCGGTCCAGCCGGCGTCGAAGGCGCCGCCCGGGCAGAGGAAGCTGCCGATGAAGAGGATCCCGGCCAGCGGCAGCATCCAGAAGCTGAGCGCGTTCAAGCGCGGGAAGGCCATGTCCGGCGCGCCGATCATCAGCGGCAGGACGTAGTTGGCGATCCCGGCGAAGACCGGGATCACGAAGACGAAGATCATCAGCACCGCGTGGGTGGAGAAGAGGCTGTTGTAGGTGGCGGCGTCGACGATCTGGGTGCCGGGCTGGGCGAGCTCGGCCCGGATCAACATCGCCATCAGGCCGCCCACGAAGAAGAAGAAGAAGGTGGTGCAGATGTACTGGATGCCGATCACCTTGTGATCGGTGTTGAAGCGGAAGTAGTCCTTCCAACTCTTCGCCCCGTGCTGGGAGTGGTCGTCGGGGATCGTCGGCAGGCCGGCGGCCCAGCGCAGCCAGTAGTCGAAGCAGCCGAAGCCCGCCAGGAAGCCGAGCGGAGCCGTGATCGCGGGCACGACGATGTGCGGGTAGCCGGTCTGTTCGGTCTGGTAGATCGGCAGGTCGGAGATCGCCCGCAGCGCCACCACGAGGCCGAAGCCGAACGCCCCGAAGAGGATCGCTCCGAGGATTCCTCGGGTCCAACCCGGCTTCTTGATTGCGGCAACCATCAGCTGTCCCCCATTATGCCCCGCCGGCTCCGAGGCCCACGGGGTTCGTCTGAGTGTCCTGCGTGACCGACTCCAGCAGTTCCGGCGGCGTCTTCTGTTCGAGACCTTCGACCCATTTGTCGAACTTGGAAGGCGACTCGACGACGACTTTCGCCCGCATCGTCGCGTGCCCGAAGCCGCAGAGCTCGGTGCAGACGAGCTGGTAGGTCCCGACCTTGTTCGGGGTGACGTAGGCGGTCGTGGTGATGCCGGGGACGTTGTCTTTCTTGATCCGCCACTCGGGCACCCAGAAGGAGTGGATCACGTCCTGGGCGTGCATTTTGAAGACGATCTGGCGGTTGACCGGGACGTGGAATTCGCCTTCTTTCCAGACATAGCCTTTGCCTGGGTAGGCGAAGCTCCAGGCGTATTGCTGAGAGAAGACGTCGACCGTCAGGGCACCCTTCTCCGGCGATTCGATTTCGTCCAGCACCTTCCAGCTGTAGCCGGCGCCGAAGAGGACGATGATCGTCGGGATCACGGTCCAGGCGATCTCGAGGCGGGTGTTGCCATGGATCGGCTCGCCGTCGGACTCGTCGCCCGGCTTGGCTTTGAATTTGTAGAGGGCGTAGAAGAGCATCACCATCACCAGCGAGAAGACGAAGGAGGAGAGGACGATCATCACGTTGAGGAGATCGTCGATCTTTGGCGCGGCGGTGGAGGCCTCCTGGCCGTCCCAATTGATCGAGACCATCACCGCTGAGATGACGACCGTCATCGCGATCGTCG
>Ga0157372_10000145_pt1 | contig 78146 bp, 66 predicted proteins | sample C55metaG_FD_115307 | JGI IMG/M metagenome (GOLD analysis project Ga0157372, IMG submission 115307) | Corn rhizosphere microbial communities from Kellogg Biological Station, Michigan, USA - C5-5 metaG | ecosystem: Host-associated > Plants > Roots > Rhizosphere > Soil | place: USA: Michigan... | reverse complement strand
GGTAGAAGTGACGATGGTGACATTTCTACAAGTCGGAACGTCCACCACCATCGCGTTTTGCGACGACCAGACCCATCAGTTCACGTTGAATCAATTGGTCACCGTGGATTTCCATCCCCATCAACCTTGCGCAACTCTAGTCCAAGTGCTCCTGATCATTTCCTGAGCCTGTCGATCTGAGAGAGCCTTCCTGGGTGCCCTAAAGGACGAGCTTTAGAAACCAGTCAATGATTCGCGAGAGGGGAACCATAGTGAGAGTAAGCGGCAGGATCGGCACGACCAACCAAAGCACGAGGCGGAGAATCATCTCTTTGTTGAGTGGAGCAATGCGAATCGTACTTACTACGCCGTAGGCATTGCCTAGGTCGGCCAGCGACTGGATGTCAGGTGTGCCTAGAAGCAACAGGGGCTCTTCCGGCGCGTGCTGTATCCATCTGGAGTGAAACTTGTTTACATAGCGGCTAGCGAGAATCCCGTACTCTCGGAGAGCGGTTCGTCGTCCTTCCTCCAAATGCCACGCAAAGAAAGTTAGGGGTGCGAGCACCAGAATAAGCAGGACGAACAAGGAACCTGCAATCTGCATCTTGAACTCGGGCAGGCTTGCACCGCTATGCCAAATCCGATCCGCCACAAAGCCGGCAAGAAGAGTGCTATGAGCGAGCAGGAAGGGTAGAAAGGCGGTCGCGCTGCCCTGCAAGAAACCTAATCCTCCGGCCCGATCGGGGTGGAATAGATTGAGATGGAGCGGTAGCCTGCTCACGCGCCACAAGAATTGATACCAAAGAAGAATTCTGAGATACCAGCGGAAGAGGATGAACCGAAAAATCGGGAGACTCAAGTAGCCGTACACGACGCCGGCTGGGGTGAGGTGCGTTTCTCCGCCGGATCCGATCGCATACCAGCTCGATGTTGCCAAGGCAAAACGTTCCTTCCAAAACCAGTGAGATGACGCAAACGTGAGCACCAACAGTAGAACCTCAAGGACGGCAGAATTCCTCAAACGGATTGTGGATGAAATGATCTCTTCAAAACGCTGTCTGTCCTCATCCCAAACGATCTTGCGATCTAAGAACTGTTGAACGATGGGGATGAGTCTCTGATGGACGAACAGCTCGCCAACCAGTAATAGGGGGATGGTTATCAGAAATCTGATCTGTGCTTCGGCATCCTTCAAGAAGGGGACCGGTACCCCGGCGATTGCGGTCCCGGAAGCGGCAGAGAGCGACAGAAGGGGAAGCCAGCACAGGAGAGAAACCGCTATGATCCTTCGACGCACGAGCTGGAGAGGCGGTGCCGCCAGCCCGAAACGGAGATAGAAATCATATACCGGACCGCCGAGAACTATGGACAGTTCTGGGCAGTGGCTTGCCTTTTCAGGCGCCTTCGACCTCGTCTTCTTTTTGTCGCGGATTGGTGAATCGATAGGTACTGGCTTTCGCATTTCGCATGACTTCCCTGTATGCAACCTTTTTTTGTGGGTGTAGAACGTCTCCTGAGGGCCAAGTTCACAGTAGTTTGCTTCCCCGCCGCAATGACCTGTCAGAACTTACAGGACCAACAAATTGTTGACAGAACCCCGCGGTTGGAGGATATTCGTACCGCTTCCTGAGATGCTCGTTTGCCATGAAACCAAGTACAGGAACTAAGCTAATCCTCGGTTCGTTCCTTTGTTTCGCTTTGACCGGGTTCGGTAATCGGTTCACCCAAGCGCAGTCCGACACGGACGTACACGTTGTTCCCAGAATATCCAGCGTACCTCCTGCCGGAGGCTCCACAGCAGGAACCCAAGGCCTTCTTACTCGTTTAAAGGTCAATGTAGATGTGGTTCTCGTCCCAGTAAGGGTTGCCGATCACATGAATCATTCCGTACGGAACCTAGCGAAGGAAGATTTTGCTCTTTTCGAAGATGACCAGCCGCAAGCGATTCAATATTTTTCAGAGGACGCTGGGCCGGCTTCCATCGCGTTGCTCATCGATGTGAGCAGGAGTATGACCGATAAGATTGAGATGGAGCGAGCTGCGATCACTGAGTTTTTGAGGAATGCTGATCCGCAAGATGAATATTTTGGCATTGCGTTCTCGGATCGCCCACGCCTTCTGATGGCCGGGGCTTCGGAATCAATCGACGACTTGGAAGCCAAGTTGACTTCGATCGAGCCTGGACATACAACGGCAATGCTCGATGCCATCTACCTTGCCGAGTCTCAGTTGCGAGCGGCGCGTTTCAAGCGCAAGGCTATCCTTATTATTTCCGACGGAGGCGATAACAACAGCCGCTACACCATGCGTGAAATCAAGAATGTCGTGCGTGAGTCCGACGTCGAGATCTATGCCATCGGCTTGTTCGAGACCTTTTTCTTCAACACTTTGGAAGAGAGACTAGGGAAGAAATGGCTGGAGGGAATTACCAACTTGACCGGCGGACGCACCCTTACCGTGAACAGCCGCGCCAAGCTTCCGGAGGCCGCGGGGGAAATCAGCCGCGCCATACGATATGAATATGTCCTTGGTTATCGACCCAACAAAGGTCCATCGAGTCGGTGGCGAAAACTCCGGGTTCAGGTGAATTCCCAAACCGGCAGGGCGCGGCTTCGACCCTATTACAAAAATGGGTACATATCAGGGGAGAATTGACCCCGATTGAGCTGAAAAGCGGTTTGAGAATGGCCACTTGGGTAAGCTAATGAGCTGATTCCTGCTCGTTCTGTTTGAGGCGTTGTCTTAACTCTTCCTTCTGTTCCTTGCGCAACTCCTGCAGTTTCTCGCGCTGTTCTTGCGAGAGGCGAGGGATGATCTTTTGGTCCGAGGCCCGCACCGTCTTCTCAAGACGGTCCAGCTTTTCTCGCTGCGAAATCGCAGGGTTGTTCCATAGGTAGCTCAATTCCCCGGACTCTTGCTCGAGGATCGGCTTGATGCTTTTTTGCTGTTCTTCGCTCAGGTTCAACACCTGTGTCAAGTGTTGCATCTTCATGCTGAAATATTGACTGGGCGCCTTCGACCAGTCCAACCCGTTACTCGCCGGGAGTTCCTCGCGGCTAAGGATTGGCAATTCAGTACTCCCGGTAAGCCTGCTGTTAAATACGAGGGTATCCTCCTTAACCAAGACCATGGGTTGCAGGCCCACGGTGTAGGGCGTTGAATTAACGCCCGGCGGGGGCGTGTAAAGCACCACATACATCGTATTGCCTACTTTTATCGAGATGTCGTACGGTTCAGGGTTGCTTTGGACGCCTTGGCCAGAAGACGCTCGGTGCGGTACCACCTTCATGATCGTACCCACCTGGTACTGTGATGGAGAGGCTTGGCCGAGAGCGAAAGCCCCGAGCAGCATGATCATTGTGATTTTTGGCAGCATGAGGTATTCCACGCTCTTCAACGTCAGTCACTTTTGAGCGGACTGCGAGCCCCGTTCCAAATCCTGAATCAGTTGACCTGCTTCCGCAGGCATTTGTACCTTGCCCGCGATGATGTCTTCAGCAGAGACTTTTTGCCCGTACAGATTTTCGTTTGCGCTCGAATCTGGGCGCAAGGTTGCACCCGAAAGCGCTATCCCTCCGAACACTCCGCGCGAACGGGAATAGGAAAGCATTTGCGCCTGCATGCTGGCATTCGTGGATGCCTCGGCCGTCCGACCTACTGGACCCGCGGCGATACTCGCGTCAGCGCCGAGCTTCACCTTGTTGTTCAGCAGCGATTTTGCACCCTGATCGTTCATCACAATAATCACAAAATCCGTTGCCTCACCGCCGATTTGAAAGCCGATGTTGCCGCCGCTAGAGGCCATCATGATTGGAGCGCTCCAGGGGCCCTTGTAATCCGACCCGGTGCGGCAACTCATCACGCCTCGTCCGTACGTTCCTCCGATACCGACCGCCAATTTCTTCACCGACGGCAACACGATTACGCACTTTGAGCCATTCAGCACGCTCTTTGGGATGCCCTTGTCGGGCATATCGAGGATCTGCTTCAACGTCTCGCCTGCCTCTTTCACGCGCTCCTTCTCGGTGCTTCCCTTGTCGTCTGCAGATGCGAATGGCGAGATAGTTGCGCAGAGTGCGATGACAACAAGAATCTTCAATCCTGACATCATGGTGTGCCTCCAAACATGGTGAGTACCACCGCTCTTTTGGCTGCATCCAAGCACTTGCGGCGCAGGCCAAGACGCTAGAAAGTGCTGGTAACGCAGTTGCCGCTTCGACGATGGGTCACCGTAATTCTTTGCCATAGAAATGTCGCATGTAGCTCAAGGCATGGTCGACTGTCAAAAAACTCAGTGCTGACGAGAGTCCCTGTTACTCCTGCCAGTTACGATTTGGATTTGCATGGCTACTCTTGTGGTACGGACTGCGAACAGGCGCGACGCGGTGGTTTCGCTGGGCGCAGCCGACAGGCTCTGATGGAGGGTGGCATGTATAGACTCAAAGGACTGCTTTTCTGTGCAGTAGCAGTGTTCTTGGCGATCACTGCTTCGTATGGCCAAGAGGTCCGCTACAACTTCGATAAGCAGGCGGATTTCTCGAAATTTAAGACCTACAAGTGGGTAGTTTTGAAAGATGCGACGAAACCCAACGATCTCCTGGAAAAACAAATCAAAGCCGCAGTCGATACGGAGTTGGCGGCGAAGGGCCTCACGAAAGTTGAAGACGACAGCGCAAACCTGTACGTCGGGTATCAAGCGGGTATCGGGCAGGAGAAAGAGTTCACTTCCTATAATTCAGGTTGGGGATATGGTCCTGGGTGGTATGGCGGGGGATGGTATGGTGCGGGTGGAACCGGAATGACCACGGGTCAGACGAATACGATCTACGTTGGACAACTGGTGATTGACATGTACGATTCCGCTCAGCATGACCTGGTTTGGCGAGGCTTGGCCACAAAAACCATTGACACAGACGCTAAGCCTGAGAAGCAACAAAAGAACCTGACAAAAACCGTCAATAAGCTCATGAAGAACTTTCCCCCTAAGGTGAAGGAAAAATCGTGAATGGAGTTGCATGCCTCAGATTGGCATACGGCGCTGCGAGTGTCTGAAATAACAGAAGCCTGGTCTCACGATTTTGGGCTGATTGGTGTCTCCCCGGATATTCTGGATCCGCTGAGCATGGCACATCTCCTCGCCGGTTAGCGTCTGCCAACTGCAAGGCCATCTGCGGGCGGCGAGAGTAGAAGATCGTGAGTCCCTCGAGTACACCACTGGAAGATCTTCTTGCGCGAAACTCACGATGGTCGCCATTCTTGTACATTCTCCTCCTCGCGATCAGCCCGCAACCCTTTGCACACGGCCAGGGGAACCCCGAGAGCACGCCGCCCGCGAAATCCAGCTTCTCGCGGAGCATTAATCACTTGTTTAACTACTTGAACATGGCGGGCACCAAGACTGCGGGTGACTTTCGCCCCCTAACATTTCCCGAGCGCAGAAACATCTATTTGAAAACCATGGTGAATCCGATTGGTTTTCTGAAGGCCGGGTTTTCAGCAGGAATCGATCAATGGAATGACAAACCTCACGAATGGGGTCAGGGTGCGGCCGGCTACGGGAAGCGACTCTTGAACATTGAGGGGCAATACACGATCCAGCGAACGGTTACATTCGGGATTAGCAGCGTTTTGCATGAGGACAACCGATACTTCAATTCCGGCCGAACTGGTGTTTGGAGTCGAACTCGCTATGCGCTAGAAAGCGGCGTGCTCGCCCGGCATGACGACGGCCGTCGCGCGTTCTCCTGGTCGCAGGTGGGGGGCGTTGCAGCAGGCGCCTTCCTTTCGAGATTGTGGCAGCCTGCGAGTGAGAGTTCAGCGGCCAATGGCGCGATCAGTTTTGGACTCACCATGGCGAGCAATGCGGGGTTCGGCATCCTTAAGGAATATCTGCCAGATATAGGACGAGCGATCGCAGGGAAACACGAGAAATCCAAAGCAGGTTCGAAGCCAACTTGCGAACCGGTTGTCGGCCGTTAGAAGAAGCTGGCTGTCAACAGTGCCAGTTAATGACAGCTGGCCGATAGGTTTAACTGTTCCTACCTGGGTGAACCCGTGTGTCCTCGAACTGGAGTTTTCGCACCAATCGCTTTCCTGCTACTGAGCGCATTCTCCTTTACCTCCGTTTTTATCTTGGGGCAGGTGAATAATCCTGAATCTCTCCCTGATGCGCCAAGCTCACATGTCCAAACGCAAAACGCGAATCCCTCGGTAACCCCCGCCAAGAGTGAGGTTCCGCCGCCCACCGACACTTCCTGGCCACGAAAGATCCCCCACGGAAAAGAGACGATCTCGATTTACCAGCCGCAACTTGAGAGTTGGGGCGGGGACCAAATCCGAGCCTACGCAGCCCTCTCCGTGATTGTGGGTGAAAACCAGTCGCCAAGGTATGGCGTTGTCTGGTTCACCGCGCAGACAGAAGTTGACAAGGTCAATCGACAAGTCACTCTGGACAATTTTGAAATCACTGATCTCAAGTTGCCGGCCATGCAATCCAAAGATGCGGAGTATAGAGAATTCCTTCAAAGCAAGTTGCCCGGGAAGTCGAGGGTTATCGCCCTTGATCGCCTCGAAGCGGCTCTGGTCGCAAGCGAGTCGAAATTGGCGGACATCAAGGGGTTGGCCGTCAACAACGATCCCCCCAAGGTGATCTTCGCGACCAAGCCTTCCATCCTGATCCTGATTGATGGATCTCCGCGATTTAAAGACGTGGGAGGCACTGAGTTGCAACGGGTGCTAAACACCAAGAGCGTGATTTTCCTCGATACCAAGAAGGACAAGTATTACCTAAACGTCATGGATGGTTGGCTGGAGACTCCAGACTTGACCGCTGGACCTTGGTCTTACTCTTCGAAAGTTCCCGATGACATGAAGGAAATCACCAAAGCGATTCGCGAACAGCAAGAAAGAAATGCACCCCAGGGCGAGACTCCGCCTTCGCTCAAAAAAGCAAAGAAGGAGAACAAAATCCCGGAAGTTTACGTGAGCCTGACGCCAGCAGAATTGCTGAACACGGAGGGCCCGCCGAAGTTCGATTCCATCCCTGAGGCACATCTGGAATACGTCAAAAACACCAACGGCAATATCTTTCGTGATCCGGGGACTCAAACCTACTACGTTCTTCTGTCTGGGCGCTGGTTCAGTTCGATGTCGCTTGAAAATGGCACTTGGCGATTTGTAGACGGGAAGAGCCTGCCGGAAGGATTTGCCAAAATTCCTGAAGGTAGTCTCAAGGCAGGAGTGCTCGCGTCAGTGCACGGAACGCCTCCCGCGAAGGAAGCACTCATTGCTAATTCGATTCCCCAGACGGCTGCCATCACACGCACGGAGGCGCACATCAAAGTCGACTACGATGGAGAGCCGCAATTCAAGAATATTGAAGGTACGCAGTTGGAATATGCCGTAAACACCGCGACGCCAGTCATACGGGTTGCAGACAAGAATTACTACGCCGTTGAGAACGCCGTGTGGTTCGTTGGACCTTCCCCTACAGGGCCATGGGTGGTTGCAAGCAATGTTCCGGACGTGATCTATTCGATTCCGCCCAGCGCGCCCTTGCACTACGTTACTTATGTCAAGGTGTACCGCTCAACACCAGAAGCCGTGTACGTCGGCTACACCCCTGGCTACTACGGAACAGTAGTGTCATCTTCTACGACGACGGTCGTTTACGGCACCGGCTATTACTATCCTCCTTATATAGGAACCTACTGGTACGGCGCGCCGTATACATACGGCGTTGGCGTAGCCTCAACCTGGAGCATGGGAGGCGGATGGAGCCTGACGATCGGAGTTAGCTATGGCTACGGATATCCTTATTACGCGTATCCATGGTGGGGACCGTGGGGTTACTACGGCGCCTGCTGTTGGGGACCCGCATGGGGCTATGGGTGGGGCGGGTATGCAAGCACCAACGTTTATGGCCGATGGGGCAACACCGCCTATGCCGGGACTCGCGCGGCCTGGGCAAATCCTTATACCGGGAACTACGGCGCCGGATCTCGCGCAACATTTCAGAACGCTCAGCGCGGAACCGTAGGTGTCGCCGGTCGCGGCACAAATACGAACATCTACACGGGTAACACCGTCGCTGGACGTGGGGCGGCCGCCTACAATCCGACAACGGGTGTTGTGGCCGGCGCCGGTGCCGGCTATGCCGGAAATATCTACACCGGACAGGGCGTGGCTGGCCGCGGAGGCGTCGCTTACAACACGAATACCGGTGGGGCGATAGCTACTGGTGGAAACAATGTCTACGCCGGAAAAGATGGCAGTGTGTACCGCTACGACCGGCAAAACGGCAGTTGGTCGCAAAACAGCGGGAGTGGATGGCAAACCACAAGCAAACCGCAGGCGGACCTTCAGCAACAACAGCAGGCACGATCGATCGGTCAACAGCGATCCCAAAGCTTCAGCGGTTCCATGGGGGGAATGCGCGGGGGAGGACGCCGCAGGTAGTTTTCCCCATCCGCCTCACCAGGTTCGCAGCCCCTGTCGAAAGTATCAGTTCCTTCTTGGCGGGGAATAGAGCACCTTTTCTGTTGCAGGCTGCAACTTTCGAAAGCTGCTTGCTCGTGTTTCCGAGTGTAAGGAGTGAACGTGATGAAAACGGCCTTGGGGCTTGCGCTTCTTTGTGCTTTCACATTCCACATTGTGACAAGCCCATCCTACGCACAAAAGTCGACTGAAGCGCCAGCAACTCACCCTTCTCAAGAAGGTGCCGTTATCTCCGATCAACAAATAGACTTGATGCGGAAAGATCTGCGGGCCGAGAAAAAGAAGGTCATTGCCGCTAACATGAGCTTGACCAGTACAGAAGCGGAGAAGTTTTGGCCCATCTACGATGAATACACCACCGAAACAGTAAAACTTAACGATCGAAAATATGCGTTGATCAAGAAATATGCCCAAGACTACGGCCACATAACGGATCAACAGGCTGAGGACTATGTCAAGGGATTGGTAGGGTTGGATCAGTCCGGCTCGAACCTCAGACTCAGGTATTGGCCTAAGTTCCGTCAGGTGGTTTCTGGCGGGAAAACCGCACTGTTCTTCCAAATGGATCGACGAATCAACAACATGATCGATATCCAGCTCTCATCGCAAATTCCCCTCATCGAACCCTAGAGTCACAGGGATTCAGATCAACCATTCGCCTGGGGATCCGTCGCGGGCAAGAGGCGCCATTCTGGACACCCCTTGGGGATTTGCCTTAGCCGGAGTTGTCGCCGGTTTTTCAACAGGAATCTCGCTTTTTCCCCTATTCCCCGAGCCATTGACCAGTACGTCTACCAGTTCTACGGTATTGCGAATCTGGGGGTGATGGCTCAGACTCGGGCACAGATTTCCAGTTCGCTGCTGATGCACGATTCTTAGCCCAAAACTAAATGTGCTGGCGCGGGTTCCTATCGAGGGGGGATCGCAGTCGTGAAGGAATGTTTTTGTGTTCTCGTGGTGGATGATTTCGAAGAATGGCGAGAAATTGTATGCGAGTCTGTGAGGGACGAGTTGGGAATGGTAAGGGTAGCGGAAGCTGCGGACGGCTTAGAAGCCACTATTCAAGCCGAGAAACATCGACCAGACCTCGTATTTTTGGATATCGGCCTTCCTTTGTTGAACGGCATAGCGGCTGCTCGACGGATCAGAACCATCTCGCCGACGTCTAAAATTCTTTTCCTTTCCGAGAATCGGTCGCACGATATTGCAGAAGAAGCACTTACGACCGGAGACGGTTACGTCCTTAAGTCGGCTGCAGCTACCGACCTTCTTCCCGCCATGAGGGCCGTGCTTGAGGGCACCCATTTCATGAGCCAAAGCCTGGTTGGCGACTCCCTGCCTGCCTTCAAGGGTGAGCGTACGAGGAAGACTCCGAGCCGGGACTATTCAAACCGCGAGCTTATCGGCAAGCTGTTGTGATTTAACCGGCACACAAACGCGGATGATGGTTCCGCGCATAGGTTTGCTGTCGACCGACATGGTCCCATTCACCAGGCGAACGCGCTCTCGCATGCTGATGAGGCCAACCCCTGTAGACTGCTTCGCTGATTCAGCATCGAACCCGATCCCTGAGTCCTTAACCGCGAGACGGACTTCGCCTGATGCTTCGGTTAGAAGCACTTCAGCTCGCTTCACCCCGCTATGCTTAACGATGTTGTGGAGAGACTCCTGGACTACTCTGAGAAGACACAGTCCAACCTCCATCGCCAGAATGGTAGAAACCTGGCTTCGGAAGTCGATTTTGATGTTTTGCCGATCGCCGAATTCCCGGCACCAGCTTCTTATACCTGCAATGACTCCCAAGTAGTCCAGTTTCGAGGAATGCAAGTCGTGAGAAAGTGCCTGCACGTCACTGGCGATGTCCCCGGTTCGCTCTTGCAGTGCCTTCACACCGCTCCGTGCGTCGGGATATGCCGTTTGGAGGCGCTCCAGGTCCACCGCGAGCATTGCCAGTCGTTGACAGATGTCGTCGTGAAGTTCCCTGGCAATCCGCGCACGTTCCTGTTCTTGCGACTCGATTAGTTTTCGACTCATTCCTGAGAGGGCCTCTTCCATCTGTTTGCGGCGGGTAATATCCTCCGCAAAGATCACAATGCCGCCTATATCCCCGTTGGATGTCGTCCAAGGCCGAATTTCCCATCGAACCCACATCGTGGTGCCATCCGCGCGGTCCCAGCGATCTTCTTCCGCTCGCAAAATTTCTCCCTCAAGGGCTCGGCTATGCATTTCTTTCCACGTAGGAGAGACGTCTGGGAATACTTCGTAATGGGAACGCCCAATCAACTGCGACGCATCAAGCGAGTAATCTGAACACCAACGGTCGCTTGCTTGTATGTAGCGCATTTCCCGGTCGAGCATGGCCACCTGAGCTGGTACATTCTTGACGAAGATCTTCCATAGATCCTCAGCGTGCTTCCTCTCCGTGATGTCGGCAATCACCGAGAGAATGAAAGGTTCGTTCCCGAGATCAATCAATTCTGCCGAACCCAAACCGACTCTCTCTGAACCATCTTTTCGGCGGAAGCGAATCTCCAAATCACGAACCGAACCTTCGGTCAGAAGGCGCTCGGCAAATCGGATTCTCTCGTTCGGTTCAGCCCAGATGCCAACATCGAAGATCGTGCGGCCAATGATCTCATCTCGACGCCAACCCGTTGCACGCTCAAACGTCTCATTGACATCGAGATAGCGATAATCCCGTGCGCTGGTCAGAGCAAGGAGCATGGGACTAGAGCGGAAGGCTTTGGAGAACTTTTCCTCCGACTTCTTTAGTTCTTCTTCGGCGGCCTTGCGCTCCGCAATATCGATATTGACGCCAACCATCCGTAAAGGCTGGTTGGCTTCATCCATGAATACCTGCCAGCGTCCCCCAATCCAATGCACGCTTCCGTCGGGCCAAACCGTCCGCCACTCTCCTTTTGTGGGTTTCCCGCTCTTTAGAGCCTTTTCGACAAGGCCCTTTACGGCTGCGAGGTCGTCGGGATGGACGAGCTTTTCAAAAGCCGTCTGCGTTCCAGCAAAGCCACCGGGCGGTAGACCGTAAAGTGCCTCCAATTCCTGTTCCCAAGTGGTTACTCCCGATGGAATGTCTACTTCAAAAGCCCCCATGCGGGCGGCTTGTTGTGCCAATCGCAGTCGCTCCTCACTGTCACGCAATGCGTCTTCGGCTTTTTTCTTCTCAGTAATGTCCTCCACCATTGCTAGCACAAGGGGGGAGGGATGACCATTCAACAAAGAAATGCTCAAGCGTCCCCACACCAAGGATCCGTCCCGCCGAAAGTAACGCTTGTCGAGGTGGTAGTGATCGATTAATCCTGCTCGCAACTGCTGGAAGAGTGTCCAATCCTTGGCCGCATCCTCCGCAGGAGAGAAATCGACGCAGTGCTTGTTGCGCAGCTCCTCCTCCGTGAACCCCAACATCGAACAAAAGGCGGGGTTCACGAAAAGCGGTTGCCCGTCAAGGTTCTCGATTACGATCCCGATCGGGCTTGCGGTGAAGGCGTCGTGAAAAATGCTGCCGACGGATTCCATGGCTCTGTTTGTCATTGAAAACTGTATTACAGCACTATTTCTCAAACGCAAAATAACTCTTTTTTTAAACGATTTCCATTCTGTCCAGTCTTGCCTCTCGGGTCCCATCAAGAAAATTTGCCATTGGCAGAGAGAAGTGCTTTCGCTCGATGAGGAGTCATTTTTCTACAACGGTATAATGCCGTGCCAATGTTCGCCCCCTGTCACTTTTGACAGCAGCGCTTTAGGCCAGGGTCAGAATATGAGAAATCCCGCTCAGACTGGCCGGCATCACCGCGATGAATGTGGTGATTTGACAGTACAGGCCGGGCACGACTCGCATTCGATTGCTCTGTAACAGTCAGGGAGAGTCTCAACTGATCTCCGATTGGCCATCCTATTCCTGCCGAACCAGAAATCGCCCGACAATTTCTCAAGCCCTTCACGGTAGAGTCAGCTCAAATTCCATCTCCCGAACTTTAATCCCGGCTGCACATAAAAGAGTTGGGGGGCGGCTCTGATAGCGGCAAACAGCCAACGTGCTGCCAGGCATCGTAGTCGACCAGCATGACGCACGATTTCCTCCAGATGAGTATCTCAGAACCTCTAAGGCGGTAAACGCTTGAAAAAATAGCCCATGGAAGTTGAAAATTCACGGGCGCTACAAATGAGAGATATGCAATGCGAGCTGGGAAGTTGTTCTCGAACGGGCAATCTGTTTTTCTTTTTTCCCCCCTCGGTAGAAATCAGCACGCCTCGTCCGTCACCTAAATAGAAGCAGTTTGAGATCATACCCGCCGAACTCTGCAGGGCAACAAAGACTGGTCGTCGAGGGAGTCGAATCCACGGGAGGAGCTCTGGCGATGTGCATCGGCCAGCTACAGAGAAATACTTGATGCAAATGGTCTCGGCCTGCTTCAGAAAATAAAGGAGAAATGACATGCCAACACGCAACGAGAGAGACACGCAGCACCTGAAAGGGCAAATCGCGATCAAAACGCCCTCGATGGTGTCGCAGCAGGACTGGGAGGAAGCGCGGCAGCGGCTGCTTTTGAAGGAGAAGGCATTCACGCGCTCCCGTGATGCCCTGGCCGCCGAGCGGCGACGGATGCCCTGGATACCAGTGGAGAAGACCTACGAATTCGACGGGCCCCGGGGCAAGGTTACCCTGCTCGACCTGTTCGAGGGCCGCAGGCAGTTGATCGTCTATCGCGCCTTTTTCGAGCCCGGGGTGTTTGGCTGGCCCGACCACGCCTGCCGGGGCTGCTCTCTTGGCGCCGATCAGGTCGGCCATCTGGCGCATCTGAACGCTCGTGACACCACCCTGGCCTACGCCTCACGCGCCCCGCAGGGGGATATCGCGCGCCTGAAGGAGCGGATGGGCTGGAAGATGCCTTGGTACACCATTCTCGACAGCTTCGACAAAGACTTTGGAGTCGATGAATGGCACGGGCACAACGTGTTCTTCCGCGACGGCCAGAAGGTGTTCCGCACATATTTCATTAACAATCGCGGAGACGAGGCCATGGGGACCATCTGGAGCTACCTCGATATTACCCCGCTTGGCCGTCAAGAAACTTGGGAGGATTCGCCAGAGGGTTACCCGCAGACGCCGCCATACAAGTGGTGGAACTGGCACGACAACTACGATGCCGAGGCCTCGCCCGATCCGAAGTGGGTCGAGGTGTCCGGCGCTGGAGAAGCCGCCTTCCGAACGCGCGATCGAGAGGAGAAAGTCAGTTAAAAAAGGCTGCCACTTCGCCATCATTTTTCAGGCGTCAGGCAGTCCAGAATGCGGAGGGGACTCCTTCTCGCTGCGCCGCTCGAGTCGGCGTCCCTCCCTTATGAGAATGGTCACGATGCCGTTGGCCAACCTTGTCAATTCCTCCGGGCAATCGCACACCTCAACCCGGGCGCAGAGTTCCATCCACTGTTGTTTGGTGGCTTCGTCCATCGTCTCAGGGTAGTCTGCAAGCGGTGCACCCGAAGCGCCAACAAGCGTCAAGGGGGGAATGGCAGGGTCAGGGCAGTTCGCCTGTCGATAAGAATTCCGATCTGGCTCACTTACTCAGCCCCGCGGCACCGGGGCACTTGATAGATCCCCACTGTAACTATTGCCAGTTTTTCGAAACGGCCATCCGAAATCCAATATCGATCGTGGGCAACAGGCCGCGAAGCGTCGCGCGTCGGGCGCAGGCGTCCCAGCGCAACTCACCACTATGGCTGTGTGAGTCGCGAGGTTTCAGCAAACCTCGCGCTTAGGAGATTGTCAATGACTACGGCGTTCAAAGGAATCGTTAAGCTCGACGTCCGTGATTCTAAGCCCGATTGGGCGCCCTACACGCTCAAGCGTGCGCCCGCTGGTGCTCCCAATATCCTGATCGTACTGTATGACGATACGGGCCTTGCGGCGTGGTCCCCATTCGGTGGCCGCATCAACATGCCCACGCTGCAAAAATTGGCCGACAACGGTCTCATGTACTCGCAGTGGCACACCACTGCATTGTGCTCACCTTCACGGTCCTGCTTTCTCACCGGGCGCAATCACCACATGAACCGCTGCGCGTCCATCACAGAAGCGTCCGACGGATTTCCCGGTGCCGCTGGCCGCCTGCCAGCTGAGTGTGCAACTATCGGCCAGGTGCTTCAGGAGAATGGTTATAGCACTTTCTGGTTGGGAAAAAATCATAACGTTCCTACCGAAGACATTGCCAGCGGGGCGAGCAGGTCAGAGTGGCCGCTCCAAAAAGGATTTGACCGTTTCTATGGTTTCCTGGGCGGCGAAACCAACAATTGGTACCCCGACTTGGTCGAAGACAACACATTCATCGATCAGCCATCTAGGCCCGAGGAGGGTTATCACCTCTCAAAGGATCTTGCCGATCAGGCGCTCAAGATGTTGCTCGACCAGCAGTCAACCAATCCCTCCAAGCCTTGGTTCATGTGGTTTTGCCCAGGCGCGAATCACGCGCCTCATCATAGCCCCTTGGACTATGCCAACCGCTACAAAGGCAAGTTTGATGATGGTTACGAGGCGTATCGCGAGTGGGTGTTGCCGCGCATGATCGCTAAGGATTTACTCCCCCAGGGAACAGGGCTGACGCCCATCAATCCCATGCCCGGGGAAGTGGCCGAAACCGTCCTGGGCGATGCCGTTAAACCGTGGAACACGTTAAAAGCAGACGAGAAAAAACTCTTTTCGCGAATGGCAGAAGTTTATGCTGGCTTCTCCGAATACACAGACGCTCAGGTGGGCCGGATCGTTGAATACCTGGAGAGAAGCGGCCAACTCGACAATACGCTGATCTTCTACTGCGCCGATAACGGTGCATCCGGCGAAGGCAGCCCCAATGGCTCGGTAAACGAAAACAAGTACTTTAACGGGTATCCCGACGATCTATTCGAAAATCTCAAGCTGCTTGACGTATTAGGTAGTCCCGACACTTACAATCACTACCCCACCGGCTGGGCTGTGGCATTCAGCACGCCCTTCCAAATGTTCAAGCGCTACTCACAATATTCCGGTGGTACCTGCGATCCGCTTGTGATCCATTGGCCAAAAGGTATTCCGGCGAAGGGAGAGGTGCGGCACCAGTATCATCACGTAACCGACATCGTGCCCACGATTCTGGACGTCATTGATCTCGAGATGCCGAAGGTTTACCGAGGGGTCGAGCAGTATCCGCTTAGCGGAGTTTCGATGCGATACACATTCGCCAATGCGAGTGCTCCGACCCAAAAGAAGCGTCAGTACTACGCGATGCTTGGCACACGAGGCATCTGGGAAAGCGGATGGAAAGCAGCGGCAATGCACGCGCCTCTGAGCGGAGCGGGCAACTTCGACAAAGATAAATGGGAGTTGTACCACGTAGATGTTGACCGTTCCGAATCGAAGAACCTTGCCGCCCAGCATCCAGATAAGCTCAAAGCTCTGATCGCCGCATGGTTCGAAGAGGCGGACAGGAATTTTGTGTTGCCGCTTGATGATCGCACTCCGCTCGAACTCCTATCGATTCAGCATCCACTCGAGGAGCCTCGGCGCCACCGTTATGTGTATTATGCGGGTACCACGCCGGTGCCCGAGACCTCTGCGGTCAATATTCGAGGCCGATCTTACAAGATCATCGCCGATGTGGAGATAACCTCAGACACGCACGGCGTTATCTTCGCCCACGGCTCTCGCTTTGGTGGGCACGCACTCTTTATTAAGGATCGAAGCCTGTACTACGTGTACAACTTCCTGGGAATTAAGCCGGAACAGAGGTTTCCCTCTGGGGTGCTGGCGCCCGGTAAACATGCCCTTGGCGTTTCGTTTACGCGAGAGAAGACTGGAAGGTTTGGCGAGTCTCTCGGCACAACTCGGCTCTATGTTGATGGCAAGGTCGTGGCGGAAGGCCCGATGCGAGCACAAGTCGGGCACTTCACACTCTGTGGCGACGGGTTGTGCATCGGTTTCGATAGCGCCGACAAGGTTAGCGAGGAGTATGAGAGCCCTGGAACTTTTACGGATGGCACGATTTTTGGAGTGGTAGTGGATGTAAGTGCGGAAGCCTACATGGATCTGGAGCACGAAGCGGTTGCGGCCCTGGCGCGAGACTAGAAGCAGGGAAATGGGGTACTTAGTTTGAAGTAGGTCTCGACATCACGCTATGGCACAGAAAACGCGATGAGATGGAGCACGCCTTGTTACAACTGAGCAGTGTAGCTGGATTCCAACGGATGCGTGCGCCGGTGAGACGTGAGTAGAGGGTTGTGTGGCTGCGCAGGAGAAACCAGTGTCTCTGCCGCACTGTTCCAGGTAATCGTTTGCCGTTTGATCGTCTGCGCTCCTTGAACCGGAGCGCGTTGATGTGCTAAAAAGTATCCCTGAGTCGCTGTCAGAGGTCGTGGGGCAGCGGCAGCGCGAACGTAGCTCCTCAGTTCACGAATTGCGCATCAAAGGGCCATTTGCAATCCGGCGCCCCCGGAACTTCCTCGACGCAGTTCCGCCGGTGTAAGACTTCGAACCTCCTAGCCTTGTTGGAGTTCGGATGCTGTTTGTTTGTAGGCTCGATGTGATCGGGACCTCCTCCCTTTGTCTAGCCTTGTTCTGCGTCCCTGCAGATATCGCTTCGCGCCGAACATCCGTACCCCAACCCATGTCAACGCGGTGCCTGCAAGCCTGCGAATTGCGGTTATCTCCATCGCAGCGGGTTCTTGCATGAACTTACTTCTACAGACCAGCGCCGGAGGAAGAAATGGCGACAAATTTTGTCCAGATTGAAAATGACACTGAGATCAAGAAACGCTTAGAAGCGGAACGCGTTCGCCTGCGCAAGATCGCGGGGCTTGATCAACCCGAGCACTTTCATCGTCCAATAGAGCGGGCCTTCACCGCTGAGCAGCGCCCGCACACGACGATCCTCTTTGGTGGCTTTACCTGGAAGCATGAAGAACTGATTCGCGCCATTTTCCAGGGTTGCGGCTATCGCTGCGAGAGGCTCCCGGTCCCCGATGTTGCTGCCTTTCAGATCGGGAAAGAGTACGGGAACAACGGCCAGTGCAATCCGACCTACTTCACGGTCGGCAATCTGGTTCAGTACTTACAGTTCCTTGAGAAAGAAGGCATTCCGCGGCAGCAGATTTTGGACAACTACGTCTTTTTTACCGCCGGCTCTTGCGGCCCGTGCCGCTTTGGTATGTACGAGGCCGAATATCGTTTTGCGCTCAAGAACTCAGGTTTCGATGGCTTTCGCGTGTTGCTGTTCAAAGACAGTGATGGCATCAAAGCCGCGTCGGGCGAGCCAGGTCTGAAGTTCACCATTGATTTTGGATTCGGAATGCTGAATGCCCTGCATCTCGGTGATGTGATCAACGACCTCATCTATCAGATTCGCCCCTATGAGGTGAACAAAGGCGAAACGGATCGTGTGTTCCAGGAAATGGTTAATGGGCTCTGCACAGACCTGCGCAACCGCAAAGCGTTTGAGATCGAGCGGAGCGCACCGCAGTGGCTCAAGCCCAAGGTCAAAAACAATAAGGTCCTCCGTAACACATTCAACGTGTTTGGCAAATGGCATGAGCATATGGGGGGGGAGGACTATCTCCATGCCCTGCAGAGTGCGCGCGAGAAGATGAATTCCATTGAAGTGGACCGCACGCGGGTAAGACCGATGGTGAAGATCACCGGCGAGTTCTGGGCGCAAACCACAGAGGGTGATGGAAACTTCCACATGTTTGAGTTTCTGGAGCAGGAAGGCGCGCAGGTCTTGGTCGAGCCGATCGCAACCTGGGTTGCATATCTGATGTATCAGGCCAAAGCGCACGCCAAAGCGAAGTGGCCAGTGAATCGTCCGTACGGCAATCCAGAATGGTACGAATTCAAGAAACATTTTGCCAATTACATCGGCTTACGCAAGAAACTCTGGGGCATTGGCGCGGGACAGCGGATGTGGAATTTCTTCTACCATCGCACCGCCGAAAAGCTCGGAGGGATCACGCACCATCTCGCCCCGCAGGATGAACTCGCGCGAGTGGCGCACCCGTTTTACAACCAGTTCGCACGCGGAGGGGAGGGACACCTCGAAGTCGGCAAGAACGTCTACTACACAATCCACAAGCTCTGCCACATGGTGCTGGCGCTCAAGCCATTCGGTTGCATGCCGTCGTCGCAGTCTGACGGAGTGCAATCGGCAGTCATCAACAAGTTCAAGGACATGATCTTCCTGCCGATCGAAACCTCCGGCGAGGGTGAGGTCAATGCGCACAGCCGCGTCCAGATGGCACTTGGCGAGGCGAAGGTTAAAGCCAAAGCCGAGTTTGAGCAATGCCTGAAATCGACAGGCAAAACCATGGCGCAGATTCGCGAGTACATCGATGAACACCCGGAGCTCAAACGGCCGTTTTACCACGTACCGCATCAGGAAGGGGTTGCGGGGACAGCGGCGCAGTTTGTGCTGCATGTCAGCAGCCGTATCGACAAGGACACGCGTTTCTGGAAACGCTCGCGGGTTCGAGTGCAGCAAACCGTAGCCGCGACCTCGGGCGATTAAGACCGATTACTGCCAGAGACCGAATATTAGAACGTCGAGAAGACGATATCCCGTGTGCTGCGGCTTTATAGCCTTCAGTGCAAGTGAGGTTGAATGCACGATCATAAGGGTCCCACCTTGGTCCAGATTGCACCTTTGGAACCACCAGTCCCCAGCGTCCCGAAGGTCAAGGACACGCACAAGCCGCATGACCATGAAACCAAGTTCATGGTCGGCCTCGATGTAGGTTCGACGACGGTCAAAGCTGTTGTTGTCGAGGCCGCGAGTGATAGGGTGCTCTGGCAGGATTACCAGCGCCACGAAACCAAGCAGCCGGAGAAGACGCTCGAATTCCTGAAGCGCATGCACGCCGATGTCGGCCTCAACCGCCATAACACGCGCATGTTCCTGACCGGGTCAGGCGGCGGATCGATCGCCGACCAGATCGGCGCCAAGTTTGTACAGGAAGTGACGGCAGTTTCCCTCGCGGTTGAGAAGTTGCACCCCGAAGTGTATTCGGTCATCGAGTTGGGGGGCCAGGACGCGAAGATTATCGTCTTCAAGGACGACGAAGAGACCGGCCGCAAGAAAAAGATTCCCTCCATGAACGACAAGTGCGCCGGAGGGACGGGCGCGGTGATCGACAAGATCAATGCGAAACTGAAGATCCCTGCTGTGCAGCTTGGCAATCAGGGCTATCAGGGAATCAAACTCCACAAGGTTGCCGGAAAGTGCGGCGTCTTTGCGGAGACCGACATCAACAGCTTGCAGAAGGTGGGTACACCACCCGATGAGCTGATGGCGTCGTTATTCGAGGCGATTGTTCTACAGAATTTAAGCGTGCTCACGCGCGGCAATACCCTGCGCCCGCATGTGCTCTTGCTGGGCGGCCCCAACAGCTTTGTTCGCGGCATGCGAGAGGCGTGGCAAGCGAATATTCCGCGCATGTGGAAGGAGCGCAAGGTCCAAATCCCGGATGGTGCTAAACCGGAGGAGCTGATCAAGGTCCCCCAGAATGCACAATACTTTGCTGCTCTCGGGGCCATTGAGTTCGGCCGCGCCGAGGACGATTGCATTGGCTGCTACCGCGGCTACGACCAACTGGTGCACTACATCGAGTATGGGCGGCAGGAAGAAAAAGCAAAGTCCGGCGGCAAGGGTCTGGTCGAAAATCCTGTTGAGCTTGATACGTTCAGGGAAGCGTACAAACGCAAGAAATTTGCCCCCGCAGTCTTTGCGAGTGGAGGCACGGTTGGGGGATTCGTCGGAATTGACGGAGGTTCTACCTCCACCAAAGCAGTTCTGCTGAGCGAAGATGGCAAGATTCTGTGCAAATCCTATCAGCTCTCGAACGGAAACCCCATCCAGGACACGATCGATATGTTCGAGAACCTGCGCCACGAGGTGGAGGCGCAGGGCGCAAAGATGGAAGTCCTGGGAGTAGCGACCACCGGCTATGCAAAGGACATTCTGAAAGATGTTCTCAAGGCAGATGTCGCGCTGGTCGAGACGGTAGCGCACACCCAATCGGCGCTCAAATTCTACGACGACCCGCACGTGATCGTAGATGTCGGAGGGCAAGACATCAAGATCATCATCCTGCATAACGGGCGCGTGAAGGACTTTAAGCTCAACACCCAGTGCTCGGCAGGGAACGGGTATTTCCTGCAGTCCACGGCCGAGGGCTTTGGCATCGACGTGAACAAATACGCGGATCTGGCGTTCTCTGCGCAAGCGATGCCCGTGTTTGGCTATGGTTGCGCCGTCTTCATGCAGTCGGACATCGTCAACTTCCAGCGGCAAGGTTGGCAGGCGCAGGAGATCCTCGCCGGACTAGCGGCGGTGCTGCCCAAGAACGTATTTCTTTATGTGGCAAGCATTCCGAACCTGGCTGCGCTCGGCACGCGCTTTGTTCTGCAGGGCGGAACGCAGAACAATCTCGCTGTCGTAAAGGCGGAAGTCGACTTCATTCGCAACAGTTTCCGCGCCGCCGGTAAGCAGCCGGAAATCATTGTTCACGAGCACTGCGGTGAGTCGGGTGCGATTGGCGCCGCAGAGGAAGCGCTACGACTTTGGCGAAACGGTCAGCAGACCACGTTCATCGGTCTCGACGCGGTACGTCGAATCGAGTACCGCTCAACCCGCAACGAGTCCACGCGCTGCAATTTCTGCAAGAACAATTGCCTGCGCACTTTCATCGACGTGCGCACCGAGCCTGCGAAGGAATTCATTCCCATCCAGAAGATCACCAAAGTTCCGCTCATGAAGGGCGAGCAGCGCCTGATCATTGCAACCTGCGAAAAAGGGCTGGTCGAAGATGTCAACGAGATGAAGGATATCAAGGCGGGCCTTGACAAGATTCGCGATCAGTACCCCAACTTCGTCGACTACGCTTCCAAGGAGGTTTTCCGGCCGACGAACGCGAAGAACATTGCTGACCCGCTTCCGACCGCGGGATTCCTGGGTCACTGGAGCAAAGGGGCGAAAGAGCGGCGCGCACTCGTGGAAAACCGCGGCAAGATTCGCATCGGCATTCCGCGGGTGTTGAATATCTACACCTACGCGCCCTTATTTAACGCGTACTTCGAGAGCCTGGGCGTGCAGCCCGAAAACATCATTTATTCGGACTACACCAGTTCCGAGTTGTACCGCGCGGGGGCGAGCCGCGGGGCTATTGACCCGTGCTTCCCGGCGAAGATCGGAATCTCGCATGTCTACAACCTGATCCAGGAAAAGCATCGCAAGAAGCCCCTCAATGCCATCTTCTTCCCCATGTACGACGTGCTGCACTCTCCGCTGGTGAAGCTGCAAGGCGCGAATGCGTGCCCGACCGTGACCGCGACGCCGGAGACGGTGAAGGCGGCATTCACCAAAGAAAATGACGTTTTCGCAGAGAACGGCGTGAAATACATTGACCCGGTCCTCAACTTCGCGGACCGGAAGCTGTTCTCTTATCAAATGCTGCAGGCGTGGCAGGCGGTGCTGGGCCTGTCGGAAGCGGAACACGATCGCGCCGTGGAAGCTGGATTCAAGGCGCTTGGAGATTACGAGACCAGCATTCGCCGTCGCGCACGTCAGGTGCTCGACCAACTGGAGCGTGAGGACCGCATCGGGATCGTCATGCTCGGGCGTCCCTACCACCACGATCCCGGGCTCAATCATGAGATTCTCGATGAGTTCCAAAAGCTCGGGTATCCCATCTTCTCTCAAAACACATTGCCGCTCGATGAAGACATGCTGGAGCGTCTTTTTGGCGAGGAAGTGCGTGGGGGCGTGATCAGCAGCCCGCTGGACATTAGTGATGCCTGGAAGAACTCCTATTCATGCAGCACAAACCACAAGATCTGGGCGGCCAAATTCACCGCACGTCATCCCAATCTGGTGGCGCTCGAGATCTCGAACTTCAAGTGCGGACATGACGCGCCGATTTATGGCGTGGTTGAGGGAATCATCGAGCAATCGGGCACGCCGTATTTTTGCTTCAAAGATCTTGATGAGAACAAGCCGACCGGTTCGATCAGAATCCGGGTCGAGACCATCGACTATTTCCTGCGGCGTTATCGTGAAGAGGTCATCCGTAAACGCAAGGCTACCGAGGACATTGAGGCACAATTGGCGGCACTGGAAGCGCAGTTACGCGACGAAGCGCGCGAAAACGAAGATGCAACGCCGCCTCTCGAAGCTGGCAGGCAATGCCAGATTCAGGAGATGGCAGCCGACTAGGGTTCGTCAATTCGTATGCCGCTCTCGACCGAGAGCACGCACCCGGCCTGCATTTGTCGGGCGCGACAAGCGGATTCAATATTTGCACGAGAATGTCGGCGCGCTGTCATTCTGGCCGGCTGCTGTAGAGTATGGGATTCAAGGGAGAAGCAATCACCTCCCCGATCTCTACACCGGGGCACCACCACTGAGTATCGTTGACCTGGTCCTTGTTCTTGGGCTTCACGAGCTTAATATCCATATCGATATAAATAACCGTTATGACCTCTCGCATGCGACTGGTTTTGTTGGCCCCCGCGCGATGAAAGGTCCAGCCGGAATGAAAGCTCACGTCCCCCAGATCAAAAGCTTCTTCGGCGAGGCCAAATCTCGCTAACTTCTCTTTCAAACTCAACTCCGATTCGTCACTGATTTCAAGCTCTCGACCTGATCGAAATCGATGGCTCTTAGGACAAAAGGCCAGCGGCCCCATCTCAAGGGGTGTATCTTGCAGCGGAATCCACGCGGTAATCGTGTTGTCATTTGAAACTGGCCAGTAATATTGGTCAGCGTGCCACGGAGTAAATCCGCCACCAGGCTCTTTATATAGAGCCTGATCATGATAGATCCGCACTCCCTCGCAACCCATCAACCCAGTCGCGATTCGAGCTAGGCGTTTCCCGAACACAAACTGTCGAATATGGTCGTTGATGGTCCAAAGATTCATGGCCTGCAAGAAGGCTCTATCGTAGGTAGATCGTTCCTCGATCGGAAGGCGACGCCCGGCCGTCACTTTGTCTACGGTTTCGCCGATGTGGGGGCGGAAGGCCTCCAACAAAACAGCTGGCAGGACATTATGAAGATGTACATAGCCGTTATCGCGGTAGAAGTTGATTTGGTCGGTCGTGAGGCTGTAGGGAGCATCTATTTGGGCTCTCTCCATAGTCAAAGTGTCCGTTCGAAAAGTATGGCTTTGGTCAACATCCGTAGATCCCGGTTTATTTTATCGCCTTCGAGTCTTGAGGCTCGCGATGAGATTTACCTACTTGCCTACTGCGCTGCCCGAACTTCGTAGTGGTTCGCAATAGGCTCAGATCTGGACAGAAGTTCCTTCGCCTCAGGTTCGAAAACAGGAACCTGGTAGTCCGGACCGGCAAAACGCGTCACCGCTTCCATCGAATCAAAGAAATTTACAGTGACGAACTCGACTTCCCGTGTTCCGTCGAGGCGCAATACATAGCCGCCCTTATAACCCTCGATCGCCCTTAGCTGCGGCAGCACATGGTTTTTAAGAAGGTTCTCGTAAGCCTCTGCATGTTCAACGGTTGTCCAGCCCCGCCAATGCCGCGCAATCATCGTTTCCACCCTGCCCACACTTTAACAATTTTCGAGGCCTGGCTGGTTCTCGATCAATGCGATTGTACGTCGAGCTTGGCCAGGTGCGCTGACCTAGGTCAGGCCATTTCGCAGTCGCGCCCCTTTTTCAGTCGCCTGAGACGATTGCTTGCTCGGCGACTCGTTGTCGTGCTGGCGATATCCAACGCGACTGTCGCTGCTGATTTTTGTCGGCGCTCGGGATATAATCCCCGCGGGTTCGATCCTCGACGGAAGGAAGACTGGTCTTGATCTGGCCCTTTAAGCGGCACTCCCATCCCCCGGGCTCTTTCGGAGCTATCACTGAGGCAGAACCATTTCTGCCAGACCGCTTCGCCTTCAAGCTTTTCGTGAACTGGTTCGCGCAAACAATACCTCGAACGTGTTCTGCTCGCCCTTCAGCGTGATGTTGTCCCTGATGACGGTCTGGGAAGGAGCCACTGGGGAAACCCGCGAGGCCATGGCCAAGGTCCTCGAAATCGCGGAAGATCCGGAGGGTTGTTAACGGTTTCTCAAAGAGGCGCTTGCCATCTCCGGTCCCGGCCTCGAACTTGCCATAGCAAATTCCCTTTGGTGTGATGAACAGCTGCGAATGCTTCCCGCCTTCCTGACCATGGCACGGGAGAAGTATGCCGCCGAGGTCGTTTCCTTACCCTTGCAGGGGCCTGCAACAGTTCCCCGCATCAACGCCTGGGTCGCGGACAAGACGCGAGGCAAAATTGGCACAATCATCGACTCTCTCACTCCCTGGGATCGTCTGGTCGCACTCAATGCCATCTATTTCAAGGGCCTCTGGAGAGCGCCTTTTGAAAAATCTCTCACCCTCGAAGAACGATTCATCACCCCAGGAGATCGCGCTGTCAAAGTCCCGCTGATGCTGCAATTTGGGTTCTTTCGCTATTACGCGGAGTTGAATTTTCAGGCACTTCGCCTGCCATATCAGGGCAACCGCGTTGGCATGTACATCTTTCTTCCGTCGAGGGAGTCCGGCCTCTCTGCGTTCCTTCGCACCCTCACCCCGGTGCAGTGGGGCCGCTGGATTGGGGCTTTCAGTGAAACAGAAGGCGTGCTTGGCATGCCTCGCCTTAAGTTCGAGCACTGCATCAAGTTGGCCCCTATTCTCACGGACCTGGGCATGTCAGAAGCTTTTGATCCTGAGAGGGCGCAGTTTAATGGCGTGGCACTTCCTCCTCCAGCCATCTACATCGGTCAGGTGATCCATCGATCCGTGGTGGAAGTTAATGAGGAGGGGACCGAAGCGGCGGCGGTAACAGAGATGGCGATGCCCCTTTTATCGCGAAGCGCGACCGAGTCGCGCAGGTTTCGGATGATCTTGGATCGACCATTTTTCTTCGTCATCCGCGACGACGAGAGCAATATGATCCTATTCATGGGTGCGGTTAACGACCCAACATGACACGCGTCCGACGTGTTGCACTTCCTCGCGAGGCTCCAGAATCAGGCGTTCTCGGGCCTTTTGCGCTCTCCATTTGCCTTCTTTGTCTCAACGAAGCGAGATGAAGTTTATCGCCGATTAGCGAGTTGCCGTGGATCCACTCTTTACCTGGACGTGAATGGCGATCGTTTCCTCAGCGGCCGGCCGCCCACGCGGACCTTCCTTCTCGTTCATAGTGGCAAGACGAGTCTGCAGATCGGCGATGCACCCTTCGAGTCTGCGCTGTGCGAGTTCACGCGCTTCGGCGAAGACTTTTTCGTCTTGGATGCTCCGGGATCCGATTCTCTTGCGCGACTTGAAGTGGGGGAATCTCATGTCTCTGCCTCGTCCCCCTGGGGAGTGGCTGGGATTGACTGCTTATGTTGAACCGACCTGGCCTGTTCGTCCATTCCCCAAAAGATGTACCTGGAGGTGGGGCCGCCTTGAGCAATTCGACGGCTTATCAACAGTTGCTGAGCGAGTCCAAGCAATGAAAGAACCTAAGGGACAGTTATACGGCTTCACGTTGTTCCGAAACTTCGTTCTCCAGAATGCGCAAGAATCGCAGTGCGGACAACATGGCCGAGTACTCTTCGCTACTAAGGGCTAGCTCTTTGATCCGACTCTTAATAGCGGCGTGGGCGTCGGCTATTCGCCTCGAAAGTTTCGCCGGGTCGGCTTCTAGCAAGGCGGTTTGATAGTGCTGCTTCCAATCGGCTAGCAAGGCTCCACCAGCGGCCATCTTGACCTCGTTCAAAGGATGAAACTCCAAAAAAAACCTGCGAAGGGCCTACTCTGAACGGATAAATGAAGAAAACAACCTTTGACACCTGTCAATTGTTACAGAGCCAGCGCCGCTGGCGGTTTCCAGGCCGCAGTGGGTCCTATGGCGATCTAGTCCCCAAAGGTCAGCTTTGCCGCCCTGACAAGCTTTGTAGCCCTGGGTTTGTAGCCCTGAGTTGACATAACCCTGAACCTGGTTCAAGCTTCCCGCCCGGGGCCATCCAGCTTCTTCTATCTGTCAGAGTTGTCAGTTCTCGCGAGATTCATGCGCTCGCATAGTCGTGTCACGTATGCGGGATGGGGTATTCGGTTTAATCAAGTCAGCCGCGCCAAGTGCAGCTGAAAATCGAGGGAGGATTGCATGCTGTACGGTTTATCTCGATCTTGCTGGAAAATGCTCCTTTCACTGGGTATCCTCACCGGCGTTTCGGTCTGCCAAACAGTGCCCCAGGCCTCTTGCAGCTATTCGTTCTTTCCGACGGTGTTCTTCACACCACCGCTTTCACGCTATAGCGTGTTCTTCCCATCTGGAATAAACGATTTCCGCACGGTGGTGGGAGGGGCGTTCCAAACAGGGTTCATTCGTTGGAAAAATGGGGGATTCACTTTCCCGAAAGGCACGAGTTCACTATCCGACCGCAACGACAAAGGAATCAGCATAGGTTATGACGGCAATAACAGTCCAATTATCTTAAGTGGTACGAGCGTCACTTCAGTAGCCGTGGCCATCGGTGCGAAGACCTTCACCGGCCCGGGGGTGGTGGTTTCCCGCATAAACGACTTCGGCAGTATCGTCGGCTGGTACGGCGACAACTCAGGCATTGCCCATGGCTACAAGCGGTGGACAAACGGCCACGGTTTCAGGCTCGACTTTCCCGCGCACTTCAAAGACATCAACTCAGGAACATTCCCCACGGGGATCAATGATCAGGGTGTCGTCGTTGGTTTCACTCAGATTCCGGATCACGCCTTCGTCTATTACAACGGGGTATGGACCACTCTTACCTACCCGAAGGCGATTGCCACAATGCTATGGGGGGTCAGCAACGCCGGCGTCATTGTTGGAAGTGCCGAGTTAGCCGATGGGAGCTCGATAGGATTCTTGTACAAGAATGGCAAGTTCGAAAATGTTATGCCGCCTGGCACCGTGGGACTTGGTGTTGGTTCAAATGTGACTGCGATCAGTCTCCGGAACGGATTGATTCTTGGCTTCGCTGATCTAGCCAATAGCCCTCGCCAGGGCTACATTGCAACTTGCAAGTAATCAGGGTGACAATCAGGCGTTCTCACTCACGGACCTGCAGCAGTCTGCAATTCCATTAGTCGGTATGAAACCGACGAAACCCAGACCCATGCCAGAACGAATATGAGGTTAAGAAAAAATTGAATGTTCATTGTACTTCGACTTGCATTCGCCGCACTGAAGAATGCAGCCAGAAAAAGAAGTCCAGTGAGCGCGCAGAATACAGCCCAAGGAGTCTTTCTCAAAGACGCAAACGTGCGCACAAATACGAAACAGGCGGCCATGAGAGCCGTGAAGCCTACGCCTCCAAAGACCAGGTGCATTGTGCCGTGAAAGGTCATGCTCGTCGGGGTGCGTGTTGGATCTGTAACAAATGCGCCGACACCTATCTGGCAAACTCCAAAAACTCCGAGCAACAACGAGCCCCAAAAACGACCCTTCCTTGTACGAAGCACTCTCCGCACCCCGGTTGCCGCAGCCACTATCAGTAGACCGCCGATCACAAAATTCGCGATCTGAACCCAACCCCAAGGCCCAAGGCTCAGCATGCTGGGTTCGGTATGCGAAAACTTAAATTCCGAACGAGCGAATCCTTGAATGGCAAAAATCAGAAGAAAAAAAGGACCTGCCACAACACCACAAGAAAGCAGAGTTCTTGTCACCCGTTCTTGAGAGCCCATAATGACTCCGATGTCGTAAGCGTCTTTACTTCTTGTTCGCGATCCGACCAAAACCCTTTTGTCAGGTCGAAAATTGATCTCATAATGCGCTCAGAGTGTATTGCTCTCCGCGGTTCTAATCAAACCCACGCGGCATAACTGCCGCTAACGGCGTTATCCCGCATTGTCCGGCTATCTTTTAGTCGAGAAAGCACACCGAGGTACGCAAAGGCGCTAACAGATCTGGAAAGCGCCACACCCCAAAAGTGAGCCCCGGATGCAGCGCAAGGAGAATCCCAAGAACCAGAAATAATTAGATCAAAGGCGGGCCAAGATGAAAGATGCGTCAACCGGACGACTGAAGTCGCAGCCTGCGGGTCAAGGCGCAGACCCTAGCTGAACGAGCGCAAACGCCCACCTTCCACGAGCACAAAAGGGGGCCGCTGCGGCCCCCACTCGGCGCAATCAAAGGAGAACATTCTTAGAAGGGCAACGCCGGCAATTCCTGCGTCCCTTCTAGACGGACGCCATCGAGTTGGTTGGGGTCGAGGCCCAGCGCTCGCAGGATAGTCGGTGCGATTTGATTCGTTCCAACTTCACTGTAGACAGTACCAGGCTTCATGCCAGCGCCAGAAACCACAAGAACCACATTGACATCATCGTGCGCGAAGCCGCCGTGCTCTTCCTGTTTCTTCGAACTGCCGGTATAGATCACGCCAACATTGGGTGTCACGATGATGTCGGGCGTGCGCGGATCACGTCCATCGCCCAAGCCCGGCCGGTTGTAGTTCAAAGCGACACTCTGACCGTAGTAGATTTGTCCGATTCCAGCCTGAGCAGCATTGGCTTCAAGTGTTGCGACGGCCGACAACGTGTTTGACGAGTCCGCAAGCCAGAGCAACGAGATGTCATCCTCCGTTGGCCCTATGCCGTTGGGATTCGCAGGCGATTCAGACATCGGCAAGAGATTGGCAATCAAGGTTGCGGGCGATTGCCCGTTGGTCCCACTATGTCCGGGAATCGGGAAGAAGCGGTTGGGATCAATAGGAGATTGCCCGTGTTTGGCGGTAACGATCACGATCGTTGACTCCCAAAGTCCTTGATTCTTGAGTGCCTGCACCATCTCGGCCAGCGAAGCGTCGACAAATTGCAATTCTCCAAGCAGCAAATCGCTCGGTGTCGCCGCGGCATCGAGGTACCCGCCGGAGCCGACGTTCTTCTCGATCAGCTTCTGTCCGACGCTAACCGCCTGAAAATTCATCCCGAATATCATCGGAACTTTGCCGGGCCCGCCATTGTGATTCTTGCCGGCGATTTCGTTCAGGATGGCGTTCACTTTCAGCGTGTCATAGCACTGAATGTTCTGGAAGCTATCGGTCCAAGCTCCGGTCTGCGATGGGTCGGGAATGCTTGAGCAGTCCATGCCGAGCGGAGTGGACAGTCCCGGAAGTCCGATGACCGTTGAGTTGATCTCGGGCGAGAAGTAATCGTCGAGTATGCCGACGCCATCGCGGCCTGCAACGGAAGAGTAGGCGGGATGCTTGTCGGACCATGCAGTGTAGCCACCGGCATTGTGGATTACACCGTAAATGGTGTTTGTGCGAACAAACTGCCACGGGTATACGGGTGCACATCCCTTCGCTGGATCGCGATCCATCTTTTTGGGGTCAAGGGAAGCGACACCTCCATCGGTCAAGCTGGCGTTGGGCGCGCCCCCATTAAGTTGTGTTTGGTCGATGTCGAGGCCTTCTTCATACTCGGTTGTGTAGCCGGTTGGGGCCGCATATGGTTTGCACGGGCCTGCAGCATTGCCGTTGCCCGTCGTGATCGCAGGGCCATCGATCGAGCGATCATACGCCACATCGTAATAGACGCCCAGAGAGCGCGGTGTTGCACCCGAGACGATGGTCATCAGACCCGGAAAGGAGTCCGACGGTTTCGAAGCGCTCGCGGCGACGTAGTGAATGCCGGTGCGCCCGAGCGCGGCGAAAGTTGGGCAGTACGGTTCGCCGTTGTTGACGCCTGTCAAACCATGCGCGCAGTTCAGGAAATCGATGGCGTGCATGCCATCGACACTGATGAGGAGAACGTGTTTGATATTTGAGTTGTGGGGTTCAGCCTGGGCTGCAGTGGCACACAACAAAGCCGTAACCGCAATCAGGGGGAGCAGACGACGTTGTATCACTGGATGGATCCTCCTTTGAGTTCACCCCTGAGGTGATGAGACTAGCGGGAGACCGCTGAAAACGCGGTTAAGGGAAGATCAACGAATGATGAATTACCTGATCACTGGCTAGATCAAGATAATAAAGAAAGGTTCGCCCGGGGCTCAATTTGCGCAAAACAGGCCACTGGAAAGCGCAAGCTCATGAGATCGCCTGACTGCGGCAGTCGATTGGCTCCCGCTGCGGCGATAGGCAAGGCCTTTTGCAACCCTCGATGCGCTCCTTTCAGCTCTTCCGCGACACTCTAATCTCAAGGCCGATTCGTTCTTCAGCCCAATTCTGGCCGATTCAAGGACAAGCGCCTTATGGGTCGCACCTGGAGCAACGTCTGGCTTTACAATTCAGATCGACGGATGCTCCTCCTCAATCAATGCCTGTGGTTCTCTGGCGGGTTTCTTTGTGGCGTGTTGGTGCTCGTTGGTTTCTTGAACAAGCGTCTGAAAACATTTCCCATATTTTTTTGGCTGAACGGGTGTTACTTCCTTCAATTCTTAGTGCAATTCATCATTCAGGACTGTTCGGACATACTCTGGGCATGGTTGGCCATCCTTATGACCGGCATATCATTTCCTCTGGAGCTTGCAGTTTTGTATGAAGTGTTTAGGAAGCTAACCCCTCCCCAATCGGCCTTGGCAACTCGTCTAGCACCCATCTCTAAGAATGTTTTGGCCGTTCTCGTCATTTTTTCCACTGTATTGGCGGCTGTCACGCCTATGGGTTCGCAAGTTGCTGTCCGGAGGGTACTCATGAATCTGTGGTTTGCCCAGGATTTCCTTGAAGTAGGCTTACTCCTTTTCATGTTGGTGCTTAGTTTCACGGTGGGGATTTCCTGGAGACGCCTGCATGCTGGTGTTGTGCTTGGTTTCGGTATAACCACATCGATAAACATACTGGAGATGCAACTACTGAGCCGGCCGGGGCTCGTTGCAGCGACATTCTTCCGAGGGGTCGGATTTAACATATGCGCTCTGCTGTGGCTCTGGTACGTTCTTCGCCCTGAACCAGCTGAAAATCGTAGTGCAACGGGTCTTGCATTTCTTTTGAATGTGAATCAAGATGCCGAAACACTTCGAGCAATGCTAAGTGAATAGGGTTGTCGTGGCCTTCCATTTGCACAAAAGCATCAGCTTCAACCCACGCACGGTCTTTGCATTAGCAAACGACGTAGATTGAACTAAAATCATCCGCACTTATGGACGCTAAGCTACGGATCATCACGAATCCGGCGACTGCTGCATGAGGCTGCCTGTTAGGTCGTGACCACCAAACGGCGCCCCGGTTGGTCGCGCTGCCAAGCCTTCTCAATTTGTGCAAGCGGAACCTTTTCCGTGTCTATCTGAAGGTCCCCTTTTGCGGCGTATGCCATCACTTGCTGGAAGGCTTCGACCAGAACGTCGCGAGATGGAATCCCTGCAGTACCCAGAATTGTCAGGGCAGTACTGCGCAAGACGGCGGCTGGAAGCGAGATGCTCGGCGCAGCGCTCTCCCCAACCTGAACAAAGCGGGTTTCGGATTGGACAGTCACAAATTCTCTTCGGGTTATAGCCGTCAGAAACGCCTCTGCTGGTTGGCCCCACACGTAATCGATCACGACTTGGAATCCAGATTGACCAGCTTCCCGCGCAAAGGCCTCGCTCAGTTCAGCCGTGGGCAGAGCCAAGGAAATGGTCGCGTCGGCGCCCAGATTATGAAGTCGGTCCAGGGCTTGTGGATTGCGACCCGCCGCAACGACCCGAGCAGCCCCAAGAAGCTTCGCGATCTTTACCGCGAGGTTGCCAGTTACGCCCGTCGCCCCAAGAATGAGAACGTTTTCACCCGGTACCACCTTTGCTCGGTAGGTCAGGGAAAGCCAAGCCGAGATGCCAGGGTTGGGCATAGCCGCGGCAGTTTCGTCGTCCAGGTTCTCCGGAACTGGGAAAGTGAACGCGCGTGGCACAACCGTACGCTGCGCCATGGCACCGTGGGGCGGTCGAGGCCCACCGAAGAAGACCCGTTGCCCGTCATCAAGATGCCCGACCCCATCCGAGCCACAGACGCAGGGGAGCTTGCGCGGACTTGCGTAATGCGATCCACTGGCCAGTTGCTTGTCAATCGGCTTAAGCGATGCGGCGTGAACATAGACGATCGCTTCACCGTTTGTGTTCTCAATGACTGGCTCGGGGAATTCTTCGTATCGAGGGACTGTTCCAATGGTGTGCAGAACAGCAGCATACATGCGAGTTCCTCTTTCAACCCTTCAACCAAAGATTCTATGCGCAAGTATGCCACCAGCTTTGAGGTCTGATCGGTTATTCGGAAGTCAACTCTTGAGATTTACCAAGACGCTGTTTGCTCAGCGCGCGGCTGCTTGTACCCTGACGCCTGGCCGCGTGCGCAGGTATTCCTGAACCTGTAAAGCAATATCTCCAACCAGAAGCGCAAAGGCTACACACATCCATACGGTGGTTTCAATGGCGACTGGATTGTTGTCCCATCCGCTAAGCCCGGTAATGACCCGAACCTCAAGAAAGACGATGGCAACTGCAAAGCTCCGCGTCATCCACTGACGGTGTTGCTGAATCTTTCTCTGGCGGATGAAGACAAATGCTATGCCAGTCGTGATCATTAACAGCGCGGCATCAGCTACGGCTGCTAGCGTGAACGAGCGCGTGCCGCCAATGCGTTCGTCGAAGTATTGAAGATACACGCCCAGCGGCGAAACAATCAGCGCGCCCACGACATAAAACCTACCCAGAACACGATGGAGTTTGGTGAAGCGCTGGCGGAGGCGGTCAGAGAACTGCATCGGACCGAGCAAAATAGCGCACGCACCGGCCAGTCCATGCGGCAACAGATACCACTTGAAGCCTTCATAATGCTGCCAAACTGGAGCGTGAGGATGCCAAAGGAAGCTCTCGTTGTGGTGGATGACATACGCGATCATCAGCCCGACGACGGTAAAGACGACATATTTAATTCGGAAATGAAACACACCTCGACGAACCTGGACGGCTGCAGTTGCCATGGATCCCCCCGCGAAGTTTTAGCCCCTGCCGAAAGGCGCATCTTCGGCAGCGGAAGTACAGTACCACAAAGAAGAGTGAAAGGATATTGCCCAGGCGGCCGCACAGTGGGGAAGGATTTTTCGAAAACCCACCACGGCCATCGGACTCAATAAGTGATGTTGTGATTTATCGCAATTGACCCTCAGGTGCTCCCGCAGATTGCGGCATCGTAGTTGTTCCAAGCTGCCCTACACGAACCCGCCGCCCACGCCTATTGCAGCTTGGACGGCGGTTTCTTTCAGATATCATGAGAGATATTGGAATTATCCAACGGTCGAACCGCGACTATTTTTTGGCATGTAATGCGGGAGCTTTGGCTTGGCCAATCTCCCTCGTACCTCTTATGGCCGAGCTTCGTAAACTATATTGAACGGGGTTTCCGTAGCCCGGCGAAACCGGCTGAAACCTGCCGAGGTCACCACCGCACGAATTCGTTTCTCGCCTGCCTGAGCGCCTAGGCATAGTCCCACTTCTTGGGATCGCGAGCAAGGCGTGCACAGTAGGGTCGAAAAGGAGTAATAGACCCGACCCACTGGATTGAGATTGTCCTTCAACTCATCGTTGGCAAACGGTTCGACGATCATCCATGTGCCGTCCTTAGCCAGCGACTGGCGGACATGTTCAGCAGCCCCTTTGGGATCGCCCATGTCGTGTAAGCAGTCAAAGAAGGTCACGAGATCGTAGCCCTGGCCAGGAAAATCTTTAGCCTTCGACACACCGAACTTGACGCGGTCGGCGATCCCATCGCTCATGGCCGCCTCGCGTGCCGCTGCAATAGATCTATAGTGATAGTCGAAACCAAAAAATTGAGACTTCGGGAACGCTTTCGCCAGCAATAAGGTCGAAGACCCTTTTCCACAGCCAACGTCTGCAACCCGTGCTCCCCACCGGAGTTTATCTTCGACATCTTGTAACGCGGGAATCCAGGAACTTACGAGGTTGGCGGCATAGCCGGGGCGGAAGAATTTTTCGCATCCATGAAACACGCTGTCCACGTGTTCATGCCAGCCCATTCCCTCCCCGGTGCGGAACGAGTCTACAATACGTGGCACCGAGGCGAGAGAACCCAGGGCCAGTTCGAACGCTCCGGGAAGGTATGCGGGACTGTCTTCTTGCGCCAGCGCAAACGCTTGTTCTTCAGTCAGGAAAAACTTGGCTACTTTTTCATCGTAGGTGATATAACCTCCCGCCGCTTGTGAAGCCAACCATTCGCGCAAATAGCGCTCGTCGGTCTGCGTCTTCGCGGCAAGCTGTGCAGAACTCATTGGGCTCTCAGCCAGTGCCTTATACAATCCCAACTTTTCTCCAATGACGACCATCCCGGCATGAACCGCGGCTCCGAGATCCGTCACAAATTGCCCGATAAAAGCATTGAGTTTGTTCATGTCGAGAGTAGGAATCTGTGCGGTAGCCATTACGCTTGTCTCCTTGTGTTTGATTTGGGGCACCTGCACGAGACGTGCATCGCAAGTGGCGTTCGCGATAATCCTCTTCTCGCCTCCAGCAATACTTGGCTGCACTCTGGAGGTGGCGGTCTACACTCTGATTCTCAAGAAGGAATGGAGTATATGAAGATCTCGTGCTAATCGGAAGTTAGCGGAAGCTGAGCGACCAAATGTCTGCTGGAAATCAGGAATTTGTCATTTGTGAGTCGTGAATTTGTAAACTGCCTTTTCCGTTTCGATGAGGATGGAGATTTCCCGCCAACCACAACCGAGGTCGAGCGAATTGTAAATTCGAAATGTATTTGCCGACTCAGGATCGCCCAGCCGCCTGTTGTTTTGCATGGGCCCATTTCTGGGCGATTCTTGCGACCTCTTCCGGCGAAAGGCCCTTGTCGTTCTTCCAGACCATGTAACGCATATAGGCATCTTCGAATTCGTGGGCTACATCGTTCTGGTTTACCGGCTTGATCGCGCTCGACCTTCGCTGACCGAGATGCTGACGATAAAGGCTGTCGGTTGGCGTCCCCTTCGGGGCCCGTGCAGTTCGCACAAACGGCGGCGCCTCAATTCCCTGGTCAGGCAGGGTCGTCAGAAAGTCGCTCCCGCCATCCGTGTAGCGAGTGGCAAGTTCAATCCAATTGCCCGCCTGAGGATGTTCCGTGATATGACCGGTTACGTAGGTGGAGGGCTGAAACAAAATGCGCACGAGCACGCCAGGCATCTTATCCACGCTGTACGTACCCTGATCGAGAAAGCCCGCTCGTACCAGTGGTGTTGCCTGTTGTTGTATGGCGGCAAAATCCTTCCATTGCGGGGCCGTCGCTGGTAAGAGTCGAATCTGATCGGGCACCTTCGCCAATGCGTCCTTCCCGATTGCCCCAAACATGGCGCGGAATATGTGCCGAATTAGAAGTCTCGGCGCTACCTTCAGGAGCAGAAATACGCCAACCAGCACTCCCAGGTAGATCAGTGTGTGTGAACTCACGTTAAGCTCCCCGCAATTACAATTCTTGCTATTGCAGCAATCGATCTCGCGGGAGGCAAGCTAACGGGGGTACCCGAACCTGACGAAGGTAACGCAAAGAACCGGAAAGGAACGATATCATTCTCAGATCCGCATTCGAAAAAGGTGGTAGGCCTTCCCGATCCCCCATATCCCGGCAATCGTTAAGCCGCGATGTTCAAGCACACGCCGCAGCTTGAGATGAGGTTTGGCGAAAGTTACGCCCTGGACAACCCACTCAGTCCCTGACAATCCTCGCGGCCGCACACATCGGCCAGGAAGCAAGTGACAGCAGCTCTCGATGACCACATCGGTTCGATTTCATCTAGGCTTCCGGCTAGGCGGGCGCGGATTCCCGATGAATTGCAAATCCGATGGGCATATGGGGGCCCAGTTCCAACTTCCGGCTTCCCAATAGGTGTTTTGCATATGGAAGAGCCTGTACGCTCGTAACCTTGGGATAAGTACTTATCGCTGGTAACCTCGAAAGTAGCGAAGAAAGGCATTTATTCGTCGCCCCGCCACTCGAAAAATCCAAGCCGCAAGGCAAGAGGCAAAACAGCCATGCCAGGTTTGAACGGTTTGCCAGGGCCCGCGTTCTACCGAGTTCGAATCAAAGACGGACACAGCGCTTCGGGACTACTGGTGAGCGCAACGGGCAAGCGTTGTATCCCATCAACCCAGTATTGGCTTACGACGGATGCCTGCACTGCTTATCGCTTCCCACGTAGTGCCGCACTGCACGTTCAAGGTCGTCTCGGGGAAATGGGGTTCACGACAGCATTGGAAGAGATTCGTGACTAAATCCCTCTGTCGCGAAAAATTGAGCCATCGGATGGAGTCAAGATTGTGATAGCGGCTAAACCTGAAGAGCGCGTACCGGTCGATCTAGACATCCGTGTGTGGGGTATGGCCGCCGATGGGCGTGGCTTTTCCCAGCATGCTCGCGTCCAGAACATAAGTGCTTCGGGTGCCCGGCTCTGCCAGATTGAGCATGACCTCAAGATCGGTGACGTCATCGGGGTACAGGCCGGCGAGAAGAAGACGCGATGCAAGGTGGTGTGGGCAAAAGATACTCGATCGATTCAGAAGATTCAGGTGGGTGTGCAACTGCTGAGCAGACTGGAATGCCCATGGACCACTTTTCTCCTTAAGAATGATCGGGTTTCACCCAACCTGGCGCGGGGCCGCAGGAGGTGGGCCCGGCATAAGATTGCGTTTCCCATTACTCTCCAAGACGAGCGCACCGTGGTTCGCGTCACCGCAACCGACGTCAGTGGCAGCGGTTGTTATGTCGAGATGCTGTCGCCTTTCCCCATTGGAACCAGTCTGGGCGCGGAGTTTTGGATTGGGTCGGAAAGGGTCACGACGCGCGCCCTGGTGCGCACCTGCGATCCAAGGGTTGGCATGGGAATCGAATTCGTCGGTTTGAAAACCGAAGACCAGCGGCGTTTTCAGGACCATCTTCAGGCTGTGTACCCCTTCAGCTGCTCAATTGAATACCAAAACCCAACAAGAAACGCTTCCAGCTAGAGCAGGGACCCTCTTCTTCGTAGCGTCACGAGCAACTTGGAGATCAGCGCGAACAATCCGGAGAACCGTCGTAGGCACCCCCTTGCATTGTTCCAGTAGTTCGGGAGTAAGGCCAGCGACCTCGCTCAACTGCAAAAAATCTTAGTGGCGGTGCGTGAGCGGTTGGAACTCACGCGCTTGGCAGAGCGGCGATAGCGGCTTCCACGGCATTCATGGCGCCGGTGAGTGAATCGTCTTGACCTGACATTAGCACTTCTTCCGAATTGTCTTTTTGAATCACGAAGTGGAAAACGGAAGAGGGCCGTACGCGGTCGAAAATGACATCCCCAAAGACTCCATCGCGGCGGATGCGAATGGCGCGTTTGGAGTGTTCGGGGTGCAGGATTGCGATTCGGTGCGCTTTGAGCAGACGATCAATTTGTCCAGGGCTGAAAACCCGCATATCGTACATGCATATTCCAAGAGATCTCGTCCCCGGGTAATACCTGTCAAGCATGCTTTCGTATTCTGGCAGTTGAGCGCATACTCCGGTGTCCCGTGCTGCCCAACTTAGGTCTCCAGTCCCGCGAAATCCAGTGAACCCCAATCGGAGGGCTTCTTGCATACCATCATTGAGGAGTTTGACCATTGCATCCTGCTGAAATTTGCCGGCGGCTAGGTATGCTTCTTCGGGGGTAGCAAATTGAAGAGCGCCGCGGGACACTTCCTTCTGAGGGTCGATGCCGCTAGCCCTAAGCAACGAGCAAAGACGATCGCTTTGGGCCGTGGTCAGCACACAAAGGCAACGCTCTCCCCTTAGCAGGCCAACTTTAACGAAGGGAACGGTCAAGATCGTCTGTTCGTTAATGTCGTTGTAGAAAAGACAGATGTGATCCCCGTGGCGAAATGATATTTCGTCAGACACTTAGCAACGCCTCCAGGAGGTATGCTGATCCTAGCTTTGCCGCCTGAGGGAAGACATGATCATGACAATAGGTTTGATTCGCGCTTCCCGCACTGGCAAATTTCGATATCGTACCGCTCATCCTAAGAGCTTGTTCAACGGCGAGAGGGGCCTTCTAGGGCTCGCCAGAGCAATGGTCGATGTCCAGGCTGCGATTTATTCACCTGGCGGAGGATTCTGGCTGCCAATCCTTCAATATGATCCCCAAAAGCTCCAGCCCACGCTCGAATGAGGTTATCGAAAATGCACCTGAGTTGCCCATACAGCAAAATCCGTATTCACATTTCGCAGGGGTTGTGCCGTTAGCGGGAACCGTGATCGCGAAGCATTGACGGAGAGAAAATTCAAAGGATCTGAGGGCTTTGTCGCAAACGGTTGAGAGGTGGATGCACAACGGGCATTGGCCAAAAATTCCTAAAAGTTTGGCTCGAAAACGAGCGCCAGGCCGTAGTGATGAGTGAATGGGTCGGCTTGGGGCACGATCATCGGCAGTAGGGCCGTGTGCCTGTGAGAAAGATGACTCATGTGCGTCTGATAAACGTACCGCCCGATATACCACCCCATCGCGCCACCAGCGAATACGTCGGAGGCGAAGTGTCTCTGCGCAGCGACTCGTGAAGCACTTACGATTGCGGCTAGGGTGTAAGCAGTGATACCAACTATCTTCTTGTGATGATACTCGTGCGCCAGTAATGAGGCTATGGACCACACTTGAATTGAATGCCCCGAGGGAAACGAGGTTCCCCCTCCCCAAAAGTCACCTGGGTTTTTTTCGTCGGGGCGATTACGACGAAACACTTCCTTTAGAACGCCAGCCACAATGAGGCTGTCCAGAAGTGACTCCGTTCCGAGAACGCCAATCTCTCGAGCCTTCGCATTATCTCTCCAAGCTCCATAGATGTAGGACCCGGCTACAATTGGAACCAGAGTATAGGCCGCACCGACGTTGGAGATCCGGACGCCCCAGCGAACTTGTCCGCGACTGTTCTCAAATGCATCAGCAATGTGGGTATCGGCAGCGATCAAACCGCCTGTTGCGGCGGTCGGCAATAGCCAGTCAAGGGCATTCTCGCGGTTGGCGTGAAACGGGCTAGTGAAAATTTCCTGCTGGTCGAACAAGATGTTCAGGAACAGTTTCTTGAGAAGAGGCTTTGGTCGCTCAGTATCACCGGGGTAGAAGACCCGGTCACGGCGGTCTAAGACTAGCGGGCCATGCCCCTGCTCTTGGCCGCCGGCATCGACTTGAGTAGTTAGGAATTCTGCAGTTTCGAGATCTCGCGCCGTCGCTTGTCCAGAATCGTCGCTTGCCCAAACTGAACCAACCAGGAGCCCTCCAACCAGGAACACTCCCAAGAACCTAGTCATAGTGAGTCTTGGATGCTGGTTTGACAGCGCGGTGTCTACCATTGAGATTTATCAACAACTACCTTGCCGGGTGTAAACTGCGCGGGATCATGAGCAAGAAACTGAGACATTTCCAGTTGGATGGGCACGCACCAGTTTCGGTTGTTCGTTTTTGTGGAAGGGCAATACATGGAAAATGGAGCAAGCACTCTCAAGGCGCCACCTGACCTTGCCATCCAATCGCGCGGCTTTGGGCCGGTAGGTCTCTTATCGATGGTGCTCGTGGCCACTGCCAGTTTCCTGCCGTTCCTTCGAGACATTGTGCCATTGCTTTGGGTATGGTGGTCGCGAACCCCGTGGTCTGACATTGGGTATGCGCGCCCAAAGAGTTGGCTGCGAACAATAGCCGGCGGAATCATCTTTGGGGTGATACTCAAACTGTTCACCAAAGCGGTCATCATGCCCCTAATTGGTGCTGACCCCATCAATAGGACATATCAGTTTCTCGTTGGGAATAAGGCCGCTGTGGCTGGTATGGCGTTGGTGGTGACGGTCAATGGGGGATTTGGCGAAGAGACATTTTTCCGTGGTTACGCGTTTGAACGGGGCAGCAAATTACTCGGATCAAGTCCTGCTGTCAAAGTTCTCCTTGTGCTCGTGACTTCGGCGCTGTTCGCATTAGCGCACTACCCCGATCAAGGACTTACGGGGGTTGAACAGGCAGCCATCACGGGGCTGGCCTTCGGGACAACTTTTGCAATCACAGGCAGGATCTTCGTTGTCATGATCGCCCATGCGGTTTACGATCTGACGGCCGTTGCAATTATCTATTACGGGCAGGAACAGAGGCTGGCCCACTTTCTGTTCAGGTAATTGCGATTGAGAACATCCGGTTCGAACCCGGAGTTAACTAACACCCTAGGCCGCTAACTCGATCAGAGACAAACCGGTTTCGGCGTCCTTCCGACGACGCAAATGTACCGGCAACTCTGTCAGCATGATCTCCAAGGTCGGCCAGACTTTGCCGCCGAGAAAGTGGCCACCGTGAGCCGTACCGTCGGCTTTACCTACGACTACATGCGCATGAAGCCTCGGTTTGCCGTCTTTCTGAACAATATTCCCTGCGAATGACAGGACTTCTACTTGCTCGTGGATGGGTATTTTCTGGTATTCCTTCTTTTGGGGATCAAAGAAGCCCAGCAGGACTTCACTGAATGCCCCAATGCCGCTTAGGTGCGCATCAGCAAAGCGATTCGTGTTGGCAAATTCAAGCAGGCCTTCTCGAACATTATCGCCTTTGTCGAACACGATCGCATACGTTCTCAAACCTTTTTCATCAAGAAGAAGTTTAGCTTTCATTTGTTTTGCTCCTGAATTTCCGTATCAGATCAACGAACGACTGCTGGCTTCCAGGCCGGACCCGCAGTTGATTAAATCCGGGGCTGGATGTTTAGAACACCAAAATTGTCGATCTGAACTTGCGGCGGCCGACCGTGCGAGATTCCATGATCGTCGGATCTCCGCGATTCGGCTTTCAGCTTTATCTCCACTAATCTCCGGATCACGTAGCGATTGCTGCGGTGGCTTTCCAAACAGATGCGGATAGGTTATCGAACCCGCCATTGGCTTTCCCCGGTCGCAGTCCGAGATACTTTCTGCGCATTCCGCGCGCCTTCGTGAGAGCCGTCTCAAATTCGCGAGTCTTGTTGGTCTTTATCGTCCTGAGTAATTCACACTTTGAGCCATGATCCAGCACCTTTTGAGCAATAGCAAAGAGTTCCTCCCAATCGTGCCATTCCCCAATGCTGTCCTTGACCGCGTTTAGAGCGTCAAGAAATTCCTGCCGGCGCGAATGCTCGCTTAGGCGAAGAACATTTTGCAGTTCCTTCACCTTGAGGCGGTATGAATGCAAGTTTTGCTTGCCCAAATGTTTTGGACGGGCTAGCTCGGATTCCAGGGTCAAAGCCGAGGCCGTGGCGTTTGAACGCGCAATCACAGGATCACAGTCTTTCTGTTTCCGTTCGCACAATACGGCTTCTAAGTGATGCTCAATTCGCTTAAGACCGGACCGGGCCCTCCCGCCGCTGCTGCGCACCATAGCGTGCAGCCTCCTCGCCTGCTTTCTTCGTAAATCGCCCAGCCGTTCGAGTAACGTGATCCTGCATTCCTGCTCGGTCTCGATAACCTCTGGGACCGAGCCGATGAGGACATCCATGTCGCGCACCTTGCCGGCCTTCTTGCGGAGGGCATTTACGTCTTTCAGCAACCGAGTTTCGCGACGACTCAAATCCAGCGAAAGTGAAGCGAGCGTCGCCTGCAGCCGGCGTGAGTTGGTCCGAAGCTGATGTACCTGCTCCGGAGTTGGGTCTTTAGGTATTTTTTTCAATAGCTTGCGAATCTTTCGGACCGGCTTATGGACCTGCTCGGCGTCGAGACCCATTGGCAATTCTCCGCTATTTCGATGGCAGCAAGGCTCGGGTCGTCTACGGTAAAGCTAAACCCGGGTGGATGCATTGATTTTGGTGGAATCATCAGGTGGGACCGGGAACACAGCGGACATTCCGCCGGACTCCGAACCAACACGCTGGTCGGGATGGGAGCTGCACTCTTCACTGACACCAGTGACCTTGCTACTCCTCGATCACAGCCCTGGTTCTGATTGTGCTCGAAGCCGTGCGGAAAATAGAAGCGTTCTCAGATGGCAAGGAAGAACCCGCAAGGGAAACATTAGCGGAACGCTATCCCGCTTGCAGAAGGGCAAGCTGAGAGTCATTAATTGACGCGTACTTATTCCTAGTAGCTTTTCTCCCGGCTCGACCTCCAAACTGTGGGTTGTCGTTGATCTGGCACTTACTCAGCAAGCCGGGGCGACACAAATTCTGCAATTTCTCAGATCTTTAACCCTCGTTCACCTCCTGTTAACACCCTCTCCTCGATCATTGAGGGGCTTTGCAATCAGCTCACCCTGGAGGACAGATCGTGAAACAAGTCGTGCTGGTGTTATCGATTTTCGTGTTGGCGCACCTAAGCAGCGCGCAAGTTAACTTGATTGCCGTTGGTTCTCTTAACAGTTCGAGCGCTGGCCCTTGGGCAGATCTTTCAGGCTTGACCAATACGATCGAGAATGGAGCCCCTGCCAATCTGCTAGGCGGCTTCGGATCGGGCATCTGCTGGGCGGGTGGCAACACTTTCCTTGCCGTTCCCGATCGTGGTCCCAATGCGGTTGCCTGGGCATCCTCAATTGATGACACAACTTCTTACATCGAGCGTTTTCATACCATCACGATGCAACTGGAACCTTCCCCTGGACCGTTGCCGTTCACGTTAACTCCCACGCTCGAAACCACAACGTTGTTCTACAGCTCGTCGCCATTGGTCTATGGAGTCGGAGGCGAGATCGACAACCTCGGCAATGCCATTGGCTCGGGTGTCCCACTGCAAAATGGCCTTTCTCGCAATTACTTTACAGGGCGATCGGACAATTTCGATGCTAATCAGAACTCGGGCTATTCTAAAGACGCCAGGCTTGATTCCGAAGGCGTCCGCCTTTCGAACGACGGCCAGTTTGTTTACACATCCGATGAATATGGGCCGTATGTGAACGTGTTTCTTCGTGCCAACGGACAGCGTGTGCGTAGCTTTCACTTACCCGAGGATTTCTTTGTTACGAACTTGAGCCCCATGGGCGCCGCTGAGATTGCGGGAAATACCATTGGCCGCGTCGCCAACAAGGGCATGGAAGGTTTGGCGATAACCCCTGACGGCAAGACGCTAGTGGGAATAGTTCAAAATTCGCTGATTCAGGACGCTGCTGAAGGCGGTGCCGCGGCAAACTTGCTCCGGATCGTAACCATCGACATCAATACCGGGAAAACTACTCACGAATATGGCTACTTGCTGACGACAGGTAGCGGCGTGAGCGAGATTACGGCGATTAACAATCACGAATTCCTGGTCGATGAACGTGATGGCAAGGGGCGAGGAGCCGGGAACAAGGCCAAAATCAAACAACTTTTCAAGATCGATCTGGACGGGGCTGTTGACATAGCGGGTATGGACGGCCTAACCGCAGCTGCGAATGCAGTGAGCAAGACGTTGTTTCTTGACATCGTGAATGTGTTGACCGCCAATAACATTTCAGCCTCCAACATTCCTGCCAAAATCGAAGGGCTCGCTTTCGGATCCGATGTCATATTGAACGGCACCGTCATTCACACACTGTGGGTTGCAAACGATAACGACTTCCTGGCGGAAGTGGACGACGGCACCGGAAACATGATTCCCAATCCAAATCAGTTTTTCGTATTTGGGTTTACTAATGCCGACCTGAACGGATCCGAATTCGTTCCACAGCAACTTCACTAGACCCAAACGACACGCCGAACAAGACTGCCCCGCTGCATACCTGGGAAGGGCATGGCGGCGGGGCTTTTTCGGCCGGCTTTCACTCTTTAATACGATCTGCTCGCACATTTCGGATTGGGAAGGAAGGGCGTCATCGAATGGTCGGGGAATTTCTGCGGTCAGAGAGGGGAAAGGGAACGCTGCAGCTTGCTATCGAATTTGTTAGCAAGTGCAGCAAAGAGTGTTAGTTAGGATTCCACACGAAGCGACTTGTTTGGGCGCCTTCGGAAGCTGGATGATTAGATTATCTTTAACGCGCCCGATTCGGGTGCGATGAACACCGGTCGTTCGAAGGCAAGTTCTAGGAGGCACCGTGCGGAAGCGAGACGTTGCGCGATTGGGCCCTCGGACCCGTAGCCTTGTGCCCGGATGTTCAACACGGGAAGCGTGGTATTGACCTCAAGGTTTCTGATCTGCGCATTGTGCTCCGCGTCGCAGGCGCACGCCAGTCTTAACAGACCGCCTAAGAACTTGACGGTTTCGCGTTTTCGCTGCGACAGCTTCGAAAATCTCTTATGAGTTTCGCAAGGAAGCGCGCCACGATGATATCGGACCACGAGCGCCGCTTGTTCAATCTCGTCAGAAGACCATCCCAGCGGCACCCGCAGGTTGCGGATTACCCGCGCCGATTCTTTGTGATGGCCCTTGTTGCACTTCGCGAGGCCAACGTCGTGCATCAAGGCTGCCGCTTTCAAGAGGCTGCGGTACTTCTCGCGATGCTGGATGAAGGATGGTGCAGATATGCCATCAAAAAGCTGCAGCGCCAGATGCACCACGTGTCGGGAATGCCGAACGTCAGGGTCTAAAGAGCCGGCCCAACGCTCCAAGCGCAAGAGCCCTAGATTGTGCAGCTGCTCAGCTTTGGGCAGAGCAGCGCGCCAGGTCTTCCACAAGGAACTCCTGCCAATCATGAGGTTGCGATACAGATCGAGCCGTTCCATGCGAACCGAGTAAATGCCACGACGCCAAGCCTCTCGCGAAGACGCATCCGAAAAAGCGTTTAGGGCTGTCGCGGTGGTCCACAAAACGTCGAGATCATGTACGTCGCCCAGAGCGTCTTGCACTTCCTTCAGATCCGCTCCCCAGAACTCATGCAGAGCCGGAAGGAAGTTCTCAATTGTGTAACGAAATCGCTTGATGCCGATACGTAAGTCATGCAAGGCCACGTTTGTTCGATTCCGCAAAGCCCGATGATGGAGCTCGCGCGCTTCGAACCAGCGCTCGAGAGCGAGGTGGCCGAGGAGCGGACTGTCTGCGGGAAGCTGCGCGATCCGTGCTGGTAGTTCCGCAGACCACGTGTTCCATCGATCTCGATCGAACTCGCGCAAAACGACGAGAGCCCTTGCTTTCAGATCCTCTCCCTTACGCTGCAAAAAGGTTTGGAGAGTTTTTGAGGTCGAATCGCATTCGGGCGCAAGCTTTTCAATCCAATCGAGCAAAACATGCGTGTCCCGCAACTCGCCGAGGCTTTGAAAAACCTGCTTGCCAGCCTTCTTCATTTTCTTCCAGCGAGAATCCGCGTCGAAGGCGGTGACGCCGTCAGCGATGGAACGGCAGCGGCGAAGTGCGGTTCGCAGATCGTGAACCGCTTCGGGACTAAAGGTCGACGCGGCCCATTCTACGTGGTTCAGGGCCTGCTGCATCCAATAACCAAGGCCGATTTTCGTGGATTCTAACGCCGGAATTGCCATTGTTGGAAGCTTAACACTCCTTTAACCAGGGAGGGCGGGGCGAGCTAGCGAACCTAGAACTCTATGTATCCACCCGCGACACGACGTAAGGATCGTTCTGAAGGATCTAAGGCAACCAAGCGCTCCACTCCGCTAAGCTCTTCCCACGCTGCCTCATTCAGGGCCGGATCCGCACTTGCCACCTCGCGAATCATGCCCCAGGCGGCCAAGTTTAGCGCACCCTCAGGTGGCGGGCCCATGGCAAGAGAGACGGCGCATTGCGGACAAAAAGAAATGCGCTTCGCCGAAGATTTCTGCCGCGGCCGCACACCAACTGTCTGCGCGAACATGTATACCGCGACTGACTTGCCGCCGGGCTCAAGTTCTCGATTGCAGCGGAGACAATATTGGGTTTCCAAACAGCGCTTCCTTTTTGGTTATTGAAGATGCTCTGCTGCAAATTGAAGGCTCGCAAGTATGTAGAGAGATACATTGCTCGCGCCAACACGATCCGCAACGTGCGCAACCGCGTGCACCCGAGAAGGTTAGAACCAAACTGTGCTCTGTTGTTTTGTGCGGTGTTGCTGCAACCTAGTGCAGGACGGCTTTCGCGAATGCGTAAAACCAAGAAGTATCCGGACATGCCCGACCCACGCCAGCTCGTTGCCGCAGTGTGCTTTCGGATTCTCAGCACTGGCGTCGAGTTCTTGTTGGTTCGCACACGTCGGGGCCGCTGGACTTTTCCAAAGGGCGGTGCCGAGTCTGGCGTCACGCTAGCGCAATCGGCCGCCATGGAAGCTTACGAAGAAGCCGGTGTCCACGGGCGCATAGAAGAGATCTCGTTTGGAACATACCGGTTGTGCAGGGGGTACGGTGCGACAGGTGGTCGGACGCACGCCTTGGTGCATGCATACCTGTGCGAAGTTCTGCGCCAAGAACCACCGGAGGAGCCATATCGCGATCCCACTTGGTTCTCCTCTGAGAAAACCAAGCTTAGGCTTGCACAGGGGCGATCAGCGGATAGTGCTGCCGAATTCGCACAGGTGATTAACCGCGCAGTGTCGCGAATTCGCCGACAGCCGGCACGAACCCTGATTGCGAATGATCCACTGTTAAAGATACGGTTTGAGGCCTCTGAGATAGGATTTGTCGGGGAGAACGAACGCGTTTTGGCCGTTGCAACACTAGAGCCTGCAAATGGCTTCCGACGCCGTCAGGCCTCCACAAATCGTGGCAAGATTCTGCAACTCCCTACGACCGAGCTGAAGCAGAAATGACAGAACGGCGGATGTTCCCGGTGGATCAATCTTTCTGCTTGCCTTGACATGCTACCCAAGTCTCCGCTGTGTTGAAAGTCTCCTAGGGCAGAATGACATATTCCGCTGATGACCAGTTTTTCCCCAGGCCAGCCCAGCCGTTTTACGACAATGTAATGCTGGTCTGAAGGGAGGGCAACGAAGTACCAACCGCCGATCCCGAAACTTGGTAGACCATCGCGTTGTCCAAATAAACTCCATGGTTTGCACTGGGCTGCTGCTTGGAGCTAAAGCCTGATCGGAACGGGGGGCGCAACGATTATGTTTGGACGCGAAGAGGAAATCGACCCGGAACCGGTACTAGTTCACGGTAAAGCCCCTTTGGTAGGTCGCGCCAGCTTCGTTCCCCGCCTGAACCACAATCGAGTGTGCCAATCAGCGGGTACAAAAGCATCTCGCTCTCGCAAGAAAGTGAGGGCGTATCGCAACCCAAGAGTTCGCGAGTGAAGCTTCCCTTTCGGTACACTATTGCTCGATGCAAGGGCAAGCCGAGGCATCTCTTCGTGGTTCCGCCGTCGGGCTATTTTTGTTCGATATTTGCGAGCAAATGGATCTCGACCGCGTTCGATTAATCCTGGGGGCTCGTCGCTTGGGAGAAGGTCTGAAGCATGCAGCTGCGGAGCAGCTGTTTTTCGAGCGGCCCCCCGTGCTTGAAGAAGCACAGCTTCCGGGTGAACCCCGTGCTCAAGTTCGCGTCAAATATTACGATTACGGAGTCATAAGTGTCCTCGTCGATTTTCCATTCGAAGGAGAGTGGAGTGATTTGGTGTCTCTCTCTTCCAGCTGGATTTCGGGAAGCGATTTGCCTAAGCGAGCAGAAGAAATCGCTCGCGACCGAGTTGCGCGGACCAAAACCGCTCTTCAGAAACCCTACGAAACGTGGCTCAACGAGGACTACTTCATCTTTTTTATACGGGAAATCAAGGGCTCTCCCTTAGCCGATCAACTTTTGGCCGCCTGTGGACAACAAATGGCCCAGGTCGTCCGTGGCGAGAACGCCCTACTCTCGAGCGATGAACTCCGCGAGATCCTGCAGTCCGCCATGTCATATTACCCGAACGATCTCGCCGTGCTCGGATGGAACGGAGCGTTTATCTACGACTCGGCAGCAGGTTCCGAAACCACTCTCCAATTGCTGGAATACGCCAACTCGCAGCTTCTGGAATTTCGTCATTACGACGACCTCATGACCAAGGAATTGGAGCGGGTTTACGGGGTGCTGGAGAGGAACTCGAACCTCCTCGGTCGGTGGCGGTTGCCCCGCGAGGCATCTCGGTTGCAGACGGTGCTGCTGGACGTGACCGAACTGACCGAGCGCGCCGACAATGCCATCAAGTTCCTGAGCGATATGTTCTCAGCTCGCTTATATCGCCTTGCCGCAGCCAAAGTTGGCGTGCCCGACTATAAGAGCCTGACGCAAGAGAAGATTCGAACCGCCGAAGATCTCTATCGATTTCTGATCGATGAATTTCACCAGTCGCGCACGTTCTGGCTTGAAGTCTTGGTGGTCCTGATATTGCTCTTTGAATTAGCCTACCTTTTCAAAGGAAAAATGTAGTGGTACCAGTTCGTGCAGGACGTCGACTTTTCCGGCGCATCGCGACACTTGTGGTAAGGGCTATCCGTGATTCGAGATGGAGGTATAATTTATTGGTTACTCAATCCAGCTCCTCATATGAGGTATTCCCGTGACAGCGACACCACGCCCTCTGACTGTCAGATTGCAGAATTTGGGTTTCAAGCAGGGAAGTCAACTAAAGCTCTATGGCCAGAACTTTGAAGTGGCTAGCGAACCCATGGTTGTCACTGACGATTTAGTCCTCGTAGACGCAATAGAAAAGAAAACGGGGAAGATGAAGCGCGTTCGAATCCCTCTGCCAATTTTGAAAATGGCGACTGATCAAGCTGCATAACAGCGGGAACGAAATCATATAGCGTTGAAACAAATACGCACGCCGAAGATAAGCGCCGCGTGGCTTCGCGAGGTGGTCTTTAAGCAAAGCGTTTGCGAAACCTCAGGTGTCGGCTGAATTCTGAACTGCAGCGTGCACGGCGCGGGCAGTGAAGCATCAAGGCCCCAATTGTCCTCCGGATCGCAGACCGATCAATATCGGAGAGTTATAAGAGAATCCCCACATAGGAGAACGCTCCACGATTTGGGCGCCCTTCTAGGGGTGAGCTGACCATGCGACGGGAAGTCAGACCAGCCTCCTTCGTCGGCTCTGCCCGACTTAGTTCCGAATCTAAATCCGTTTGATCGTGGCGAGCCAGCCCGGTGCACCGTTGTCGTGGTACCTCGTCTGAATCCGGGCCGGTCTGATGGCGGGGGCGTTCCATCCAACCCTGGGGTTGAACGCAGATCTCAGCTCTTCCTGGCTGACGGGGTGAGGGCCAGACTCGGGACCAATGTCACTGAAGCACAGCACATGCAGAGTTCCACCGTGCTCGGTCACCGACGCTAAAGTCGCCACGTATTGGGTTCGCTCTTTGCCGTCAAAGGTGTGGAAGAGTCCACAGTCCAGCACCGTCTGAAAGGTGCGCCCCAAATGCTTCAACTGGAACGCGTCCCCCGCGACGAACTCAACTTGGATCCTACGCTCGGCGGCCTTCTCTCGGGCGATAGCCAATGCCGTTTCAGCCACGTCAACGCCAAGAACCGAAAAGCCGAGTGAGGCGACGTGCAGAGCATTCTCGCCGGTACCACAGCCGACATCGAGCACCGCTGCAGCGAATTCGCCTTCTGACGCCAAACGCACTAGTGCTGGCTGTGGCCGGCCTATATCCCAAGGCGCAGGTCCGTGGTGGTACGACGCATCCCACGGTAGTCCCGAGTTCCGTTCGTGGCTGGTCGGGTGCCGACCCGCGAACGGGTCGTCAGCGGGAGTTCCTGATCTCTTCGGCATCTGTCTCCCATCTGCAAAGTAAAACTCCTCAGCGATAGCGCAACTTTACGCTTTCTCTCCGCCTTTTTCAGGACAATGAGCGATGCAAGGATGTATCACCAACTGCGGCTTCAATTCGACTTCTCCGTTAGTACCGGGGCGATCTATACGAGAATCTGCCACTAGTCTTCTTTTTTTGGAAGCGGCAGATGTAGGCGAATTGCTTCCTGTACTGCACGTAATTCTTTGCAGCTCTGGCAGTTTGGATCGGAGCAATACGGTGAAGCATTTCGCTTCGTTGGACTCGGACTCGGTTGAGACGCCATTTACGGCCCCCTGCACAAGAATTTCAATTGCAAACGAGACCGTCGCCGGTTCGGGCGCGGCGGAAGGATGTGTAAAAGATAAAGGGATGTTACGACAGGCGGCTACTCTGGACTGTTTCGGACCTAACATAGCGATGCGCCAATAAATGCCACTCGAAGGATCGAGGATTTCCGTTCGCGCGGCCGTGCCTGGGATGAGTTCTATTAATAGATGAGTTCTATTAAAAGGATGGAACGGACCGTCAATCCATCTTTGCAGATCATGATTGCTGATAGCAGGCGATTACACAACGTGGCGCTTTTCTTCGCCGACAAATCCGGAGGCTGCTACGCGTCGCATGGTGTGGCAGGTGTACACTGAATGCCCTTCCTCAGAGTTGCAGGAGGTTCCATGGTGTTTCCGGGCTCACATGCCCTGTGTAAAGTGGATCGGCAGCTGGTCTGCTGGTTTTTGGCAGGCTTATTGATGAGCACTATGGCGAGCCGCCTTGCGTTGGCGGGGGATAAGCCAGCGTGGATTGAGCTACGTAGTCCTAATTTCATCGTCGTCACGAACGCAGGTGAGCGGCAGGCGCGTCGGACCGCATATCAGTTCGAAATGATTCGAGCGGTGTTTCGAGAGTATTTCGGTCAGAAACAAGAGTCAAACGAACAACCGGTGATGATTCTCGCTGCGAAGGATGAGAACACACTGAAGGGTCTAATACCGGAGTACTGGGCACAGAAAGGGGCCGCGCATCCGGCGGGCATGTACCTGGGAGGGTCGGATGCCGACTATATCGTACTTCGATTAGATGTAAGCCTCAATCAACAGGCATATGAGCCGTTCGAGCCTGTCTATCACGAATATGTGCACTACTTGACGCGGCAATTCATTGCGCGTCTGCCGCTCTGGATGGTGGAGGGGTTGGCAGAGTTTTACGGCAATACACGCATAACGGACAAAAGCGTATCTTTGGGGACGCCGAGCACGTCCAACCTGGAAATTTTGCATGATCAACGGGCATTGCCGGTCAGAGTGCTCTTCGAGATCGACGCATCATCACCCTACTACCATGAGCAGAACAAAACCTCGGTTTTCTATGCTGAGTCATGGGCGTTAACTCATTATCTTTTTTCGCGGGACTGGCATGAGCATACACACCGAGTTTCCGACTTTATCAAACTGTCGGCGGCGGGCGTGGACCCGAAGGATGCCGCATCGCGGACCATCGGAGATGCGAAGACTCTGGATGAGCCATTAAGGAACTACACCAGTAACTCCTCGTTCACGGCGGTGAAGTTGGATCCACCAAAGATCGAGGAAAGCGGGTTCCGGGTTCGGCCAGTAACAGACACTGAGGCGCTTGCTGTGCGGGCGGATTTTATGGCGCATGACCGCCATTATGCAGAAGCACAGCAAATGCTCCAACAGGCTTTGCTGGCCGATCCAAAGTTGGGTATCGTCTACGACAGTCTGAGCTTTCTCGCACTTCAAAAAGGCAACGCCGCGGATGCGGAAAAATGGTCGTCAGAAGGGCTGGCTCTCGATTCTCAGGATTACCGGGCGAATTACTACTACGCGTGGAGTTTGTTGAAGGGGAGAAGTATCGATGAGGCGGTTTTGGCTAAGGCGGAAGCGAGTTTGCGGGCAGTGGTGAAAGTCAATCCAGGGTTCGTGCCTGCATACGACGCCCTGGCGTACGTGCTCGCAATGGGGCGTGGAAAGGAGAAACTAGGCGAGGCTTACATGATGGCACTGCAAGCAGTGGACCGCGAGCCCGGGAATGTGCAGCATCGGCTTCGGGTGGTGGAGGTGCTGGAGCGGCAAGAGCGGGCGGAAGACGCTGTCCGGGTGGCAACTCTAGCTTTGTCGATGGCGAAGACACCGGAAGAAGCGCAGGCTGTGTCGGCCGCATTGGCCGGAGCACAGCAGTTACAAGCATCTTTGCAAAAGATTCGGGAGATACAGACGAGCGAGTCTGCCGCGGCTGACGGGGGCTCGGCAAGCGTCATTCCTGCCACTCAAAGGCTGACCAAACAGGTGAATGTGTCGGCCGGAGCTATGGTCCTCAGCAATACTCAGGGTGTGGATTTCAACTCCTATATCAGCCAGCAGGTGATGGCAAAGATCCAGCGGGAATGGTCGGTGCAAATTGAGAAGGTGGACATAACGGCCGTGGGGAAAAAAGGCAGAGTCATACTCGAATTCGCGATCGAGAGGGACGGCTCCGTTGGGCAAATAAAAGTGAAGCAGTCAACGCAAGAACAGGTTCTGGATGACGCTGTGCGAGAAGCAATTCGAGCAGCAAGTCCCTTTGCGCCATTGCCGGCGAAGTTTCGCGGTCAGGACGTTATGGTCCGATTTCAGTGCGACTACAATCAGGGAGCGACTGGGCCTAGTGACAGTGAAAAGGCGGCCGACGACATGAAAGACAATAGCGGGCAGTCCTCACAGAATTAGCACCTTCCTCGGGAACGTTGAGTGAAATGGTGATTTATGTTCGCCGGGAACCCCATCAAGCAGAGCAGGAAGAAGCCTGCAAACAAGGAGATCGATCTATTCCCGCCCATACGAGCAGGCTCCCCCACATCCTACTTCCTCATCGAGCGACGATCTATCGAGATCACCGCAAATCCTAAACCATAGCTGCTGACAACACCGATTGCGCGTATCCCAAACATGGTTGCTGCAAACCTCTGTAATAGCCATTCCCTCCTCGTTTCTTGTTTCCGGCACCCTTGCGACGCATGCCGCGCTGGGGTGGCACGGGGCGACGGTTCCTGCGCGAGAGGTACTCCGCCATGCCAGAGGCGAGCCCGAAAGGTATAACCCGAGGGATCACCGTGATATCCTTAGACACAACGGCTGCGTTTTCGTTTTAGGATATTCGAGATCCTGCCTGCTGTTCCCTTAGAACATCATGATTTCAGTCAGTAATGTGTCCATGCGCTACGGCGCCAAAGTTCTGTTTGACGAAGTCTCCACCGGCTTTACCCCGGGCAAGCGCTATGGCCTGACTGGACCGAATGGTGCCGGCAAGTCCACCTTCATGAAGCTTCTTTCCGGCGAACTCGAGCCCCAGAAGGGCACGGTCGTGCGTCCGGAGAAACTCGGGATCCTTAGCCAGGACCAGTTTGCCTTCGACCAGTACCGTGTCATTGACACCGTCATCATGGGCAACAAGCGGTTGTGGGCGGCCCTGGAAGAGCGCGATCAGCTTTACTCGAAAACCGAAATGACCGACGCCGATGGCATGCGGCTGGGCGAACTGGAGGGCATTGTCGGCGAAGAGGACGGCTACACCGCCGAGACCGACGCGGCGGTCCTGCTGCAGGGTCTTGATATTGCCGATGACTTGCACGAGCGCAAGATGGCCGAGTTGCCGGGTGGTCAGAAAGTTCGCGTGCTACTGGCGCAGGCGCTTTTTGGACATCCGTTGGCCCTGCTGCTCGACGAACCTACCAATCATTTGGACTTGGATTCGATCCATTGGCTACAGGGCTTTTTGAATCAATTTGAAGGAGTGTTGATCGTCATCTCGCACGACCGGCACTTCCTGAACCGGGTCTGCACCCACATTGCCGACATCGACTACGAGACCATCATCACTTACACCGGCACTTATGACGACATGGTCGTCGCTAAAACCCAGGTGCGGTCGCAGATCGAGAGCCAGAATGCGCAACGAGAAAAGAAGATTGCGCAGCTTAATGATTTCATCGCGCGCTTTTCGGCCGGCACACGTTCCAGCCAGGTGCAATCCCGCCGCAAGGAAGTGGAGCGGTTGCAGGTCACCGAGCTAGCAAAGTCGAACATCCAGCGCCCGTATCTCAAATTCGAACAGAAGCGTCCCTCGGGAAAGCACATCCTGGAAGTGGAAGGTGTGAGCAAGTCGTATGGCGCCGATCCGGTCATACGCAATTTCACCGCTAGCGTCACGCGAGGAGAGAAAGTCGTCCTGATGGGACGCAACGGCGCGGGCAAAACAACTCTAGTAAATGCTCTATTGGCGAGTTCTCCCACCGTTACGACCGCCGAGCTGCGCAAAACCAGCGGATATGATGGAGCATTCCTCGACGAAGGCAAAGTGAACTGGGGGCACGAGGCCGCAGTCGGCTTCTTTGCCCAGGACCATAAAACTCTAATCGAACCCGGGACCACAGTATTCGAGTGGCTCCACCAATGGGATCCTTCCGCCGCGCACGAAGAGATCCGCGGCGTGCTGGGACAAATGCTCTTCCCCCGTGATGACGCCGAAAAGCGTACCGACATCCTCTCTGGCGGAGAAGCCAGCCGGCTTCTCTTTTGCAAGCTAATGTTGCAGAAGCCGAACGTGCTCGTGCTCGATGAACCCACCAACCACCTGGATCTCGAGTCCATCAACGCGCTGAACATCGCTCTGCAGCGCTATCAGGGGACCGTTCTGCTGGTTACGCACGACGAAGACTTGATTGACGAAGTAGCCACAAGAATCTGGCACTTTGAGGGCGACCACCAGCTCACCGACTTCAAGGGCGCCTACGAAGAGTACCAGTCAGTGCTGGCCTAAATAAGGCATCCGAGCGGACTAACTCTGCTATGTATTGCCATCCTCTCAAGCCATTGCGGCACCTTGGTTATGTGCTATTCCCTCAGCAAGGATCCGCGGACGCCGACAGCTTTGTGTGTTACGTCACATAAAGATTTTTCGATAGCGACACAGTACACTTGTGCCGAAGGTGCCCATTTACCGAAATGCATCCGACCAACACCACCCTGGTCCATGCGTTCCCAGCGGCTCTCCAGGACGCTGCGGTTCGAGCAGTATCTGTTTTCCCTGAGAATCCTCGTACATCACAGACCGTCTTGTTGGCGGGGCTCGGTGAACCTCCAGCGGAGAGGTTGAGATCGAGGTGATTGCTGCAAATGTGCGTCTTTCGGCGCTGATGAGCGATATGTGGATTCTTCACCAACAGAGCTACCGAGTGGCTCCTAGCTCCCAAGCAGACTAATCTTGTTGGTCTTCCGCATCGGCGATACTCTTGAGTAATGCGACCTCTCCGGTATTCCATCAACATCACATTGGACGGGTGCTGCGATCATCGTGCAATGTTCTCGGACGAAGAACTGCATCGTCACGCGGCCGAGAGCCTCGATCAGGTCGATGCCCTCCTCTTTGGCCGAGTGACTTACGAAATGATGGAGGCAGCGTTTCGACCGCCGGTGCGGACGGGAGCGAGGACTGACTGGATGGAACCCTTCGCCCGGGCGATCGACGCGGCAAAGAAGTACGTGGTGTCGAGCACCTTGGATCGGGTCGATTGGAACGCGGAGCTCGTGCGCGGGGATCTACGGAACGCCGTCCAGCAGCTCAAGATGGAAGCGGGCAAGGGACTTTTAATGGGAGGCGTGAAGCTCCCGCTGAGCTTGGCAGAGATGGGGTTGATCGATGAGTACGAGTTCGTGGTGCAGCCAAGGCTGGTGGGTCACGGGCCGACATTGCTCGCAGGGCTATCGAAGAGTGTCGACTTGAGGCTCGTGAGCCGGCTGGAGTTCGGCTCGGGGGCAGTGGCGATGCGATATGAGCCGAGAAGGTAGCCATGGGGGTTTGTTGAGCCCGAGTCGAGCTGCATCATGAGAACTTGGAAGGCCTGGTCCGATGCTGACGCTTGCGTTGCGCCGCCTTTTCCCTGTAGATGAGCGATACGGCGATGTATCGCCAGCAATCACAAATGGGGAGCGCCTCTGCGATTGAAAAGGTACGTCAGGCCACCGCCGACCACTACAGCAATGGCATAGAATCCTGCTCTGGAATTGATCAGTGGGTTCGAGGGCATGAGATACATGGCGCCGAGAAGCACCCCCACCACGGACAATGCACTCAACAGCAACAGCGCGGTATCTCGCTTTGTGTGTGGCTGACCTTCTTCACGCCGTCTGCGCCGTGTGTTCTGGCACTACGCAGGAGCCTAAAAATAAAGTAAGCCCAAACGGGAATCACCATCCAGACCGGAAAGTGACGAGTGGCCGCCGCCATGTGCAGACCTCCCGCAGCATAGTAGCCCAATCTGAGCATTTTGAGCGATATTGGTGTCGGCTCCGCGGTTCCCGCTAGCCCGGCTCACAGAAGTGCAAGGTCAACGGTAAAAGTCGACGAGGCCGTAAGTGGCGACTCTTGTGCTCAATCCCGTTGATATGTGCAGAAACGTACACTTTTCTGCTTCCAGATACTCGGCTCGTTGGCGTTCTTTCGCCCTAAATAATCGAATATCACCTACTATCACCCACCTAATTGCCGCTATCTCCGAGTTAGCCCGATTGGCAGTTGGCGTGCCCCAGGTGATGTGTTCGTTTTGAATCGGATTCTGTCTCAAGGGGGATTTGCTTGCGGGCTACCATTCTGAAGTTTTCAATTCTCGCCCTGGTTCTCATGGCTATGCTGGCCATGGCACCCATGGCTTCAGCGACTACCGTCACAACTTTGACTCAGGGCCCCTACTCAGCGCAATTGAGTGTAGGAGCGAGTTCCGCGACCCTGACCATCAGCGGTCCGGCCTCTGGGTTCTATGTGTATGAGGTCGGCGTGAACTTGGGTGGAAGTGCAACGTCTTCTGGGTCCGGAACAGCCTCACTCGGCTCGTGGACGTTTCTCAGTGCACAGAACCCGAACACTTGCTCAGTTGGTCAGCAAAACAATTGGCTTTGCGCCACGACCACGACTGCTCAAGCTGGGAACGGTTTGACACTTACCTGGAACTTCACCGGAACCACGTCAAACGTTTCCGGCGTGCACTTCATCATCTGTGGCACACAGAGCTTGTGCACCCAGGGAAAAGGTAGTTTCGTGACCATCTTCTCGCAATCGGGCACTGGTTCGACACCTCCACCTCCTGTTCCCGAGCCCGGAACTCTGGGGCTGCTTGGCACCGGTTTGGTCGGTCTGGCAGGTCTGGTGCGACGGCGTTTAGTCTCGTAAGCACCATATTCGGTGACCTTCTCACGAAGCCCCGGTCCTGCCGGGGCTTTTTTCACACTGAGTTCTATCAAAAGGGGTGTTATGAAAAGAACTCCGCCCACAGCGGTGGAGAGGTTTTTCTCGAGATCCAGCCCACTTTGACAGTCATCGCGACGCAGTTCTCACTTGCCAAAACTGTTCGTGAAGTGCCATCAGCGTTTCCCAGTCACTTTTATGTCTTCTAACCAGTAGGTATCGTCCGAAACCATAGTCGCTTGAATGACATCACCGGGTTTAAGTCCGGCCAGCACGCCTGCATCCGAGACACGATAATCCATGACCATCGAGGTCATCGTGCCAGGAATGTCAGCGTTTCGCATGGTTAGGCGGTTCATTTCAGGCGTCACCTCAAGCACGTACCCAGTGAGTGCATGCCGCGTCGTATGGGGTTGGACAGGGCGCAGCAATCGATAGCCGATCAGAACAGTCGCGACCAAGGCAACCATCACCGCAATGAACCGAAGTCTTCTGTAACGCATGAACTTCTCCCGAGGCAGTCTAGCGCCTATTGGGCATTTGTGAGTGATATTGAGATCTGTCGACAGTCAACGTGCAGCGACTCTCACGAAAACAACAAGCATTCCTAAGTAGCTCAATGTCTTGCTCCAGCAGCCTTCTTTCGATTCGGCGAGAAGCAAAATACATGAAGACCACAGTGCCGATGTATCCGCCACATCCCCCACCCACTACAAGCCACCGCCATAATGCAGGTGGTTTATCGACCACTAGAAGCAACAACGTCGCAGTTGCTGGGAGAAAAAGTAGAACGACGAAAACAAGAAACAATCGATCCCACCACGGCCTACGCTGTTTCACCCTCACCCTGCCCATTGCAACAACCAATACATCGGGTGGTTATTGAGCTTGGTTACGGAAAAGGCAAAGTCCCAATCAAGCAATGCCGGATTCTCAGCAACATCACTACGACGAGCAGCCTTCGCTAGGGCGCAAAGTCTTTCATAGGTCGTATCCCTCAGTCGGATGTGGGTAGAGAACATTGGGTCGTCATTACTGATCTCTGGCATCGAGGGAGTCGTTGGCAAATCGTTGAGCAGAAGCCGCTCGTCTTCGTCTAGCGGCTCTCCAGAGAGCATTGCTTGTGCCTCAACGCGACCGATAACAAATGTAAGGGCCGCGTCGAGGTCGCCAGGCCGGTCCATTTGAGACCCGATCCTTCCTCATGACAGGGTGACCCGGATGGGGGCGCCAATCACTGGCCGTACTTGGGTTCCGTCAGGCAATTCTGCATCTTCCTATTGAGATCACCCAGTTAAGCAGCCTGCCCGGTGGTGGTGCGCGGGAGTTCCCGCAGAAGGTCCTCGATATATTTTCCTAAGGCGCTTTCCATTTCGGATTTCGCATGTTCAAAACTGCCCGCCTGGACAGTGATTCGAGGCTGTTCACAGCTACCGTTCCAGCCATCATCGGTGAGCCAGAACTTGCATTCGAGGCGGACAAATGGCGCCACTTTAAGGGTTACGGCATGATTGCCCATAGGTCTGCTCCCCATACTAACTTTCGTTAGTCTGCCATAATAACCCAAGCTTTGGTGGCCATTCACGCGGATTGAATTTTTGGGGCCGGGGCAATGCGCGATCTTGAGATCTAATCGCCAACTGGCCCGCACATACGAGTCTTTCGTGACAACGACTACCGCAGATCTAGATCCACCCATGCGAATTCGGCCTCCAGATACATGGTCGAGGCACAAGGCACAAGGGAATTGACCCTCCAGGGCTCCTGACGCTATTATCCGCGTTACAAAACGTCTCCGCGCGGAGGTTAGCTATGAAGGCATCTTTCGCGGCAGTTGTTTTCCTCTTCTGTGCGTTTCTCGGAACGCGGGTTGCATCCGCGCAACAGAGCCCTTTCTGGTGCATCTACACGGTCAACGCAGGAACAGCGCACGCAGTGCATTACGTGAACGACAATCTGGTCCAGGCCGATGACGTGAGCTACCATCAAGTCGAAGGCGCGTGGATGTCTTACATTCGCTCGTCGTACGCCATTTCTTCCTTGCAGGATCGTGCGAACAATAGTACAGGGTGCAGCAAACTAAGCACCGATGCGTCGGGTGGTCCCGGCCGCTTCATCAGCCAAACAGAGCAGACGTGGAAGGCACGCGGCAACAACATCATTCACGTGAACTGGATTTATACGCCGTCTGCGGCGGTCACTACGACGGGGACGCCGCCAGCCAATTCGAGTGCGTCCACGTCTTGCGTTCCTGTGCAAACGATCGTGAATCACAAATTCGTGCTCGTTACCCCAGAACGATGTCCTGCTCAGTCCGCACAGCAACCCCCTCCTTCCAGTAGTCCCAGCCCGACGACACAGCACCGAATTTCGGCCCTTGCGAACGCGGCTTCCACGCCCACTCCGGCGGCTCCGACTGCGACGGTCACCCACACATCCACTGCGGCTCCCTACCGCGGAGGCCCAGCCGGTGGAGCAGCGAGGAAAGCATACCGCTGCATCTTCGATTTCCGCGAGAGTAGGCAGTGGATGCGCTACAGTGGCGGGCCGTTCGTGACTGCAGCGACCGGACCTGTTTTGAGTGCTGCGTGGAAGCAATTCATCGACGACACCTATCACCCCTCCGACCCCCAACGTCGCGGCGGGTGCGTCATGCTGGGCGGCGGCTCGGACTTAGAACGCGCGGTTAGCTCCTTCGAGGTAAACTCGAATCAGCACGGCGTGAAGACCACGCACGTCGACTGGCACACTTCTCCCTAAACAACGTCAACAAGCTGCACTGACCGGCTGCGAAAATTTGCATTTCTCTTCGCCCTTTCCGCCTCAATGAGCGATCCAGGTTTATCTTGCATCATCGAACTGGCAGGGAATTCCGCCAATCAGAGTGGCTCAAGCGGTATAGCACGTGTCGACATTGGGGGTGAGCTGTTGGGAGTTGGGGATGATCGAAATCGTCGACGGAGTTATGCTTCATCCCTAGTTTTTCCATTACTCGTCGAGACCTCACATTGGCGGGAACCGTGAATGCCACAACTTCCCGCAGGTTAAGTTGCTGAAAGCCGTATTCAGTTACGGCCCGTGCTCCTTCAGTGGCGAGGCCTTGCCCCCAATAGTGCGGATCCAAGCGCCAAGCTATCTCCACGCAAGGGGTGAATGGCGCCTCGAAGGTCGGAATATTTAATCCAATGAACCCTATAAACGTGTGGTCTCGCCTGAACTCGGCGGCACAAGGGCCGAACCCATGTACGCCGAAATGTGCTTGGATGTGGTCGATCATCGAAATACTTTCCTCGGGCGACAGAAGCGCGGGGAAGAACTCCATAACGTGAGGGTTTGTATTCAGTCGAACAAACGGCTCGCGGTCAGCAAGGAGCCACTGCCGGAGTATTAGGCGGTCAGTGTCGAGAATTACTGGTCGGTTCACGCAAGGAGAATAACCCACACATTCGGATCCGGGTCATTGAGCGCCTGGGGATGTCACGGCAAAATCGGAAGGGGGAATTCTCCTTAACCTCGGGCCCAACGAATGAAATCATGCCCAGGAAAGTCATTCTGAGCAAGATCCGCGCAATGGAACTGCGAACCTTTCGTGGCATTAGGAGTCGACTTTCACCCCGGGTACCAAACAACGCGCGGATCGCTTGCGCTGCGGTTGTAGGACCAGGCTTCCTCGATCAGTCGTTTCAAGTCAAAGGCCGGTTGCCAGCCCAATAGGAATTTCGCTTTCGTGTTGTCCAACCAGGTTGAGGAGTAATGCGTTTTGATTTCGACCGCAGGCATTCCGCGTGTCTCATGCAGGTAGTCGGCCACTTTCCGGTAATCGATGGGTTCATTCATGCATATGTTGAAAGTCTGCTGGCGAGCTTTGGGATGATCGAGGGCCAATACCATGCTTTCAACCAAGTCACTCACGTGAACGAAATTGCGCTTCATCGGATCGCCCTGAGCATCCAGCATGAGCGGCACCGCATTTTTACGGGAATATTCATCTGCCTTTGCGGGCCCGACGAGGTCCCGCCAGCGGGGGCCACCGAAGACGTCTTCGCGAAAAGAAAGTGTGTATTTGAAATCGTCTTTCTCCATAATCCACGGTGCTCGGAGGCAACATCCTGAGAGGTCGTACTGAATGTAGTACTGCTCCAGCATGACCTCCTCGAGGACCTTGGAGAGCGGGTAGCAACCGGGATAGGCGCTGTGCTCCTGTTGTTCGTTGACAGGAATTGGGTGCGGGTAGAAGAAGTGTCCCAGTGCCGCGTCTCCTCCAATCAGAATGACTTGCTTGAAGGAACTGCTCGTCCGCGCCTCCTCCAGCAGCCAGAACAAACCTTTTACAGTGACATCAATTACCTGGTCCTGAGTTTCCTTGCACGTTGCGCAATGAATCACGTGCGTGATGCCCCTCATTGCGGTTCGCACACTCTCGCGGTCGGCGATGTTTCCTTTAACAATCTCCATCCGCTCATGTGGCCTCGGAACTCGGTTGTGGCAGAGGACCCGAATCATGACCTCTTCGTTAACGGAGGAGCCTAGGACGCGGTGAATAAAATGGGAACCCACCTTGCCGGTCGCGCCAGTTACTAGAATGTGTCTCATGTTTTCAATGACGGTGGTTGTCTGCTTTTGCGACTGTCTTAGCTTGGGGCGGTAATGAGCTTTGACTTCGCAAATTCGACCTTCCCCGAGGCAGCGCAAATTCTAACAGTTCATTGCCGAGAGACGATTACAATCCCGCTTTATTGTCGGCGCAAAAAGGAGGGTCTGGCTGCCGTTGGACCGTCTTGCCTTGTACAGCGCCTTTGACGCAAAAAGACGATAGCAACTGTTGAACGAGGGCTGCTGAGTGCGTCGATCCCGGGAAACTAGCGGGCTAGCGGCCAGGGGTAAACGAGCCTTCGAATCACTTGGAAGCCGCCTGCACGATGTCTGGCGGAAATGTAATTCGGAGCGCTTTCGCGACCTCCTGATTGAGCACCAGCTTTTTTACGGCAACTTCCTCGAACGGAATATCGCGTGGCTGTTCACCGCGCAGGACGCGGGCCAAAACCTTTGATGCCGCTTTGCCCGTTTCATACCAGCCGATGCCGACGGCGACCAGCGCTCCTCGCTGCACGAACTCGGGGTCGTTGATGATGAGCGGAAGCTTCGCGTCACGTGCTGCCTTCGCGATGGCGTCGAAGCCCTGGAGCGCCGTATTGTCTCCCGTTACCCACAAGGCCTGCACACCGCGCTGGGTAAGCACTTGGGCAGCCTGATAGATCTCGCTCGTTCCGGTGATAGGAATCTCCCGTAGCTGGATGTGCCGCTGCTCGAAGATGCCTCGGGCTACGCTCACCACCTTCACGGAGTTGGCCTCGGAGGTGTTGTAAAGTGTTCCCACCGACTGAATGCCGGGCACCAGCCGCTGGATCATGTCAACCGTGTCCTCGACCGGCGGAAACGAATAGACGCCCGTGATGTGCGGTAGATGATCCGTCCGGCTCTTGCCTGCGCCCGCCGCAATCGGGTCATATACATAGGTGAACACAACCGGCTTAGAGCGTGCCATGGCCGCCGCTGCACTGAGCACTGGTGTGGTCATGGCGACAATGACATCGACGTCAGAACCGTCGTAGTTCTGAATCAGCTGAGGGATGTTGGGGATCTCCGCCTGGGCATGCGCGCGGCGGACCTCCAGGTTGATGCCCTCCTCGATCCTCTGCTCTTTCAGGCCGTCGAAGAGGCCCTTCATGCACATGTCGGCGCCTTCCTCCGGCGCGAAATACACAAGGCCGATCTTGTGTTCCATGGCGGGGCCGCTCGAGGTACGTCTACACGCGGAGAGTGAGATGGCCATCAGCAAGGCGAGTGCAGCAGTCCATGTCGCGCGCATATAGCCAGATTTTACTGAAGGAATAGTTCCAGGCCGCAAGAAAATCACACGATCCCGAGAGCGCTTCCCTTGGTTTGCTGCAATGTTCACTCCGGTAAGGCTGACCCAAATGGACATAAAACGTTCATAGCCAGACTCCACCGCGTTGGCTGAATCGCTTTCAACCACGAACGCTTGAGTTCACGCAAGGGTATGGCTGAGGAACTCGTGAGGAAGGGGTGTCAAGATAAGGGGCAGGGGATCGCATTCCTTACCGGACCACAGATCCACGTTTAGTGCGGAAATAGGTGGATGTAAAGAGCGTAGACAAGGCATCCGGCCAGAGCAACCAGCCCACCGACGAATTTGGCAGCAAAATGTTGCCCCTGCGGAGGTGGATTCCACCTCGCTACTGCCGCCCTGAGTTCTTCAATCCGTTCTTCTTCATCAATGTTGCGATAGAGACCGGATTGAAATGCCGTTTGCAATGTGCGCTGATCGCTTTCCGGTAGCGCAACGAACCGGAAAGCTTGCTGTGTGCTGTTGACGGGCACAAGCATTTCTACTTTGCCCAAAACCTGCCCCCTGTGTGTGTGAAACATCAAGTCAACAACCGAACCCTGGTGGACAGGTGCAGGCAAGAACAGCAAGCCACCGTTGCGGGAAACAACGTGCAGTTCGCCAACCATACGGAGGCCATTCTGGAATTGAAGGACGGCCGGAGTTGTCTCGGTGAGCCGAAACCGTGGGATACGCCAATTCGTGTGCAGCTGGGGAGAAAAGCTCATTTGCCTTAGTATGTTACTCAATCGCGTCGCACTGGAGATTACGGAAGGACTTGTACCCTCAGCGGCTCATATAACGCCAGCAGGCGATGGCACAACTCTATCGCCTTTTTATTCACCCTGAGAGTCCCGCCTTGGACAGGCTCACCGTCGGGCCGAGGGGTGGAAATCAGTGCTCGATGAAACATCTCCACCGGTAGAACGCCCCAAGTCATTTGCTATAACAGACTAATGCGCCGATGTGATTACGTTGCCAAGCCAGCGCTACTGAAATGGCTGCTCAATTCTGATCCCGCGATTCGATGGCAGGTCATGCAAGACCTCACCGATGAACCTCCTAACGCTGTTGCTGTCGAGCGCTCTCGGGTTGCGGCTGAGGGCTGGGGGGCGCAACTTCTTGCTCGCCAATCTCGCGCGGGAAATTGGGGTGGATCGGATGAAGACCGAGGATTGCTCATTACCCTTTACAGTCTAGTCACGATGATGGACCTCGGCCTCGATCCTTCCAGCAAGCAGGCCAGCAAAATGATCGACCGGGTCGAGACACGGCTCGTGTTCAAGCCGCTCAACAATAGGCCGTTTCTTTCTGGCGAAACAGAACCCTGCATCAACGGAAGGATCCTTGCTCTGGGTGCGTACTTCAAGAAACCGAATGACTCGCTGGCCAGTAAGCTCCTCGAACAGCAGCTTGAAGACGGCGGATGGAACTGCGAGGCGGTTGAACCTTCCGCAAAACGTCCGAAAAGCCGACGCTCTTCGTTCCACACCACCATCTGCGTGCTCGAAGGACTGCTCGCATATGAACGCGCCGCGCCTAAGCGGAAAGCGGTTACTAGGGCCCGTATGAGAGCCGAGAACTATCTTCTCGAGCGCCGCATGTTCCGATCGTTGCGAACCGGCGAAGTTATTGACGAGCGTTGGCTGCGCTTCTCGTTTCCTACCTTTTGGCACTACGACGTTTTGCGCGGGCTAGACTATCTGCGGAATTCAGGAATCAAACCCGACCACCGCGTTCGGGAAGCCGTCAAGATCGTGATCAAGCGCCGTCATCAGAACGGGCGCTGGCCGCTCAACCTGGTTCACCGCGAGCGTATCCCATTGGAGATGGGGACTGCTGTGGGCAAGGCAAGCCACTGGAATACCCTGCGCGCCCTGCGAGTCTTGCGCTGGTATTACAATTCCATCTCCTAATTGTGGGCCCACAGTGGCCCCCGGCAAGCGGGGATCAGTCAGCTGCTTCCGTGGTCATTAACGAAGGGATATAATCCTCGCCGGCGGGTGGTATGGGAACGGGAACTCTGCAGACGGCATTTTATCGGGCATTGAGAGAACCTGCCGGTTTCTGGAGCGAAGCTGCGGAAGCTGTCTACTGGTACAAAAAGTGGGACAAAGTATTGGACGACAGCCGTCAGCCATTTTACCGGTGGTTCGTCGGCGGCGAGGTGAACACCTGTTACAACGCCCTTGACCTGCACGTGAATGAGGGCCGCGGGGAGCAGGCCGCGCTGATCTACGATAGCCCGGTTACGAATTCCATCAAGACATTCACTTACCGGCAGTTGCGCGACAAGGTAGCCACTTTCGCAGGAGCGCTCGCTCACTTGGGAGTGACTAAAGGCGATCGTGTGGTCCTCTATATGCCCATGATCCCCGAAGCAGTTGTGGCGATGCTAGCGTGTGCCCGTCTGGGTGCGGTCCACTCAGTGGTCTTCGGCGGCTTTGCAGCCAATGAACTAGCCGCACGGATCGACGACGCGAAACCGAAGGTGGTTGTTTCGGCCTCCTGCGGAGTGGAGACAAGCAGAATAATCTCCTACAAACCTCTGCTCGATGAAGCACTGCGAATCGCGAGCAGCAAGCCTCAGACTTGTGTAATTTTTCAGCGCGAGGTGCAGCCTGCAGAACTCGTGCCGAACCGTGACTGCGATTGGAATGAGATCGTGGAGGCGGCAAAACCGCACGAATGCGTTCCAGTGGCAGCAACCGACCCTCTCTACATTCTTTACACCTCGGGCACTACCGGGCAGCCGAAGGGCGTAGTCCGCGATAACGGCGGTCATCTGGTGGCTTTAAAGTGGACGATGAAGAACATTTATGGAGTGGATCCAGGCGACGTCTACTGGGCAGCGTCCGATGTCGGTTGGGTCGTGGGCCACTCCTACATCGTGTACGGGCCGCTTTTCCACGGAAATACCACAATACTTTACGAGGGCAAGCCGGTCGGCACGCCTGACGCGGGAGCATTCTGGCGCGTCATTTCTGAGCATAAAGTGAAAACAATGTTCACTGCGCCTACGGCTTTCCGGGCCATCAAGAGGGAGGATCCCGCCGGAGCATTGATCAAGAGGTATGATCTTTCGAATTTTAAAGCCTTGTTTTTGGCGGGCGAGCGATGTGATCCAGATACCTTGCACTGGGCCAAGAACCACCTACAGGTGCCGGTGATCGACCACTGGTGGCAGACAGAGACCGGGTGGCCGGTCTGTGCTAACTGTCTAGGGATTGAAACCTTGCAGGTGAAGCCCGGCTCGCCAAGCAAGCCTGTTCCTGGTTGGGACGTGCGTGTCCTTGACCTTGAAAATCGCGAGTCAAAGCCCGGCGAAATTGGCACGCTCGTCATCAAGTTGCCGCTGCCGCCAGGAGCATTTCCGACCCTGTGGAATGCTGATGAGCGTTTCGTCGCTTCGTACCTTTCGCAATTTCCCGGCTACTACTCGACAGCAGACGCCGGGTTTATGGACGAGGACGGCTATGTGTACGTCATGGCACGTACCGACGACATCATCAATGTAGCCGGTCATCGTCTATCGACCGGCGCTATGGAGGAGGTTCTGGCATCGCATGCGGACGTGGCGGAGTGTGCGGTGATCGGCGTATACGACGAACTGAAAGGCCAGGTGCCCGTAGGATTCCTGGTGCTCAAAAGAGGTGTTAACCGCAATCACGAGGAAATTGCTGCCGAGGTCGTACAGATGGTTCGACAACGCATCGGGCCAGTAGCGGCCTTCAAGACTGCGCTGGTGGTGCCGGCTTTGCCGAAGACGAGGTCGGGGAAGGTCCTGCGCGGCACAATGCAGAAGATTGCAGATGGCCAGGACTACAAAATACCGGCCACTATCGACGATTCTTCTACGTTGACAGAGATTGCTGAGGTGTTGCGGCGAGTAGGATACGCCCTCAAACAAACGCCTGACCCGGTTTCTTAAATCTTTTGATCATCCCTCCGACAGGAGTCTTTGTGGGTCTTCCGACAACTCGGAGGTGGATTCGCATTTATCAAATCGCATTCTGAAGACACCACTTTTGGAAGGCTTTCATCTTTCTCGCATGGTGAATGGGAGGTATCGCAGTTGGGCGGTTCACTGAACGTTTCTTGGTGCCAGATGCTACGAGTGTGGAATCACTAATCGAGCGTTGAATAACCAAGTCGGCTGCACGCTGGTAAGTGAAGGGCACTCAGGTCCAACAGCGGCTGGCAACAGGGGCTCAGGTCCGCTGATCTTCTCCGAGGCGGAAACGCGAGCATGAGAGGTAGATGGTAGACGGGAAAGCTGTATATCACGAGCGAAAACCGCAGCCTACAAAACCAACTGCAACGGTCTTTCGCCGCCATGTCTTGTCCACCTCCATTGGATCGAGGGGGGCGGACCGGCTGCCCAGAATAGCTAGCGCCTGCGTTATGGTTGTAAGAAAGATGGAGTAACGATGGCTTCATGGTCCATGGACAGGAGTCGATTCCTTCTTTGTTGTTTTGGGCTATGGGTCTCATCGAGCATGGGCGCATTAGCGCAGGTGAGGCTCCTTTCCGAACACCCGAGAGAACGGCCGGCGAGGCTCGATCGCGACTGGCCGGCGATCGTGACCCATACCCACAACTGGAGATTTCGCGAAGGGGAGGCGGCAGGCAGCTTTGTTGTCGCCGAGGAGCAACTCGTCCGCTGGTGCCGGAGTCTGGGCATCCGGGCTGTCGGAGTAGGCAGCGCCTGGAACCCGGCAAACGAAGCCAACTTCCAGAGATTTGAGGGAGCGGATCGCGACCTGTACTACTCGGGCCAGTTCGATCAGAAATCAGTCATGGATCCTGCAGGCATAAATGCCACCCTTAGGAATCTGAACAAGCAGTCCCGTGGCTCGACCTTCTTCTATCTGGACAATGAAACACCAAAGAGCCGCATAGGACACGTGTGGTGGTTTGGATACCTGTATGACTTCCCGGCCTGGCACGATTACTCGCAGGATCGCCCGATCAAGTATTACGAGGATGATCCTTCCATTGAGATCAATGCGCTCACAGGCGAACCGCATACACGCCGCAATCTGTTCGAGATTATGGCCGTACAGCGAAAGGCCGGCGCAATCGGGGTCTTCGCCCATCCCACCCGCTGGTGGGTGAGCGAAGGGAAGTTCATCTCAAACATCGCCGCGATGTCGGGGCTCTTCTTGATGGTGGATGGATACCTCGACGGCATGGCTGTGATGGGCGATCGTGTGTACAACAAATCCTACCAGGACCTGTGGTTTTCGTATTTGGACGTGGGCGGGAAAGTGCCGGGCTTTGCCGAGACCGATTTCTTTCTGAATCAAGCCAGTCAGCACAACGAACTGGACACTTTCAGGAATTACCCGCACATGGGGAACCGTCCCTTGACGACGCGAGCCATTCGCGATGTTGCCCGGTCCGGGGAGGTTTTCTTCAGCAATGGAGGGTTCCTCAACGTCTCTGTGGATGGCATACCGATGGGCTCTGTTGTCCGAACTGATCCGGCAACGCGTCACAGGCTGCGGATTGAAGTGTATCCCGCCCCGAACCGCCAGCTTGGGCGAATCGAAATTATCGGAAAACACGGCGCAGTACTTGCCGCGAAGGACAAGTTCTCTGGCGGCGTGCTTGAATATGAAGTTCCGGGACGGGGCGAAGCCGACTATATCGTCGTGCGCGCCTTCGGCTCAGGCGACGATCCTGATCACGATCCCGACCGGGTGCGATATTTGGCTGTTTCCAACCCAGTCTATCTGCGGCCACAGGGCTTCCATCCGGAAGCGGCCCGCACATCGTGCAGGCTACGCGTTGCCTCCGGGAGCAAATGGATTGGCGGGTCGCTTGAGTTTCAGACGGTGGATGGACAAGTCATCAGGCGTGAGCCGATCCATGCTGGAATCATTTCGCTTTCAGTTCCCGCAGACGCACGTATCGTGCTATCCAAAGAAGGGCTTCCGTCTCGGATGTTCTATATCGCGATGGAGAATGCGGATGTGGAGCAGGATCTTTCGTATTTGTACAGCGGAAAATTTCGCAAAGATTATCCAGGTCTCCCTCAGAGTGTTGTCCCGCCGGAGGCGTTTCATCTCGAGTCACTCCGTCAGGCCTTGACGAGGTTTGAATACGAGATCCGGTAAGCAGGCAGGGGACAAAGATGCGGCGGAAGAAATGGATGAAGGGCTGAGCGTCTGCCTGGCACTAGTTGCCTTCGTGGTCGGGTGGAGATCCTTTCCGCACAGCATGGAGAAAGTGCCGCCCTAATAGAAACTGATTCCTTTGCATTACTCGCAGTTAAGCGAAAAGCCAAAGTAACTTTCTCCTTTTTTTCGGTGATCCGGTGGCATCCGTAACCATTGCGTGCTACATTCTCGGACGACTATGCAGCACGAGCCGATACTCCCAGAAATCCATGCTGAGATGAGGTGATCGAGCACGAAGAGTGTTCGATGGGACAAGTCCGCGTTGCGAACTGCTCAGCGTGCGTGAGTTGTTTCTGTTCCGCCGCTCGTGGTAGAGAAAACCGATGAATGTTTTGAAGGAATACACGCACAGGGTAGGGGCAGCACTGTTGATCACGGTATTGACCGTGGGAACCTCGCACAATGCCGGCGCAGAGAATAATGGTCTCGAGCGCACGCCGGTTCTCGGCTGGAGCAGCTGGAGCTTTATCCGTAAGAATCCCACCGCGAGCAAGTTGAGGGCTCAGGCGCTCGCCCTGCACAATTCCGGATTGCAGAAAATGGGATATGAATACCTTAACCTCGATGACTTTTGGTATCAGTGTCCGGGGCCGCAAGGTCCGAACGTCGACTCCTATGGCCGCTGGATCACAGACTCATCGAAATTCCCGGCTCAGGGAGACAGCGATGGCATGAAGGTGGTGGCTGACTACATCCACAGTCTTGGGTTGAAGTTCGGAATTTATGTTACGCCGGGTATTTCCAAGCAGGCAGTCAGCCGGAACACCGCGATTCAGGGCACCTCCTACACGGCAGCCCAGATTGCGGATCCATCTGTGGCGGAGAACAACTACAACTGCAAGGGCATGGTGCACATTGACTACAACAAGCCTGGCGCGCAGGAATATACCAATTCATGGGTCGAAATGCTCGCGGCCTGGGGTATCGACTACATCAAGATTGACGGCATGACAGACCGCAACGTCGCTGACGTAAAGGCATGGTCGCATGCTATAGGGCAAAGCGCGCGGCCCATGGTTTTGGACGTCACGCAGGGGGATTTTACGGTCGCTCTCGCCCCAATATTGATGGAGTATGCCAATCAATGGGAATTCGCGCCGGACGTTGAATGCTATCGCTGCGAAAAGGGCGGTGGCAGCTACCCGCTGACCAGCTGGGCGGACGTTGCCAAACGTTTCAACTACGTGGCGGAGTGGCAGCCCTACGCCGGTCCGGGCGGTTTCAATGACTATGATTCTCTCGAGGTAGGCAATGGCAGCAACAACGGGCTGACTCCGGTCGAGCGCCAGACTCAGATCAGTCTGTGGGCCCTTGGAGCGGCACCCCTCATTCTTGGCGTCGATCTTACTCACCTCGACCCCACGGATCTGCAGAAATACCTGGGAAACTCCGCAGTCCTTGCTGTCGACCAAGATTCAATCGCCGCGAAAAGGGTGGTCAATACCGGCGAACAGCAGGTATTCGCCAAGAGGGAGCCGAACGGAGACATGATCGTCGGTTTGTTCAACACCGGCGGAAAGGCAGAGGAAGTCTCCGTGCCAGTATCCACCGTAGCCCTCCCCGAAAATAAAAGCGGCTATTCCTTACACAACCTGTGGACGGGCGAGACGAAGAAAACGATCAGCACCATCCGTGCTGTTGTTCCGGCTCATGGAGTAGCCCTGTACCGCGTCACTGGACTTTAGGCACGAAGATTTATAGAAGAGATGTATCAACGATCAATATGTTTACGGGTCAGGCCGAACCAGATCGGGCGAAGAATGTGGCAGACCTGCTGAGTGGCAGCAATGTCATAGGGGCCTACCGAGCGGTAGCGTCTCGTTGGGCGAGGCTTATCCGACCAGAACCGCAGCCGCCGAAGAGTAACCGCCAAGCGAAGAATCAGTGTGGATGAACTTTACAGAACTCGTTCTTGTTTCATTGGCTGGCGACAGCCGGCTCCGCTGGAGCAGTGGCGGTGGTCAAATCAAAGAGATAAACCGTCTGGTCGGCGGTGAACACTATGAAGCGCTTCCCGTCGGCGGAGAACATCTTGCAAGCAACGGGCTGCGCAAAGGCATATTGCTGGCGTGGTTCCGAGGAGGCAAGGTCATAGACCGTGACTTCCCGCTTTCCGCTATCAAGCGCTAAAAGTCCCACGGCCGAGATCACGGGATTTGCTCCAAAAAAGTGCCCCTGCTCTTCTCCCGATGCGAGAGAATAGCTGATTATCTGGTCCCCCGCAGCTTGAGCCACGGCCCACTTTCGTGAGGCACCTGTTCGGAGATAACGGAGTGACCCGTTGTTCGTTTTGAGAATTAGCGGATAAACCAAATCACCGGTTTTCGCGTCCAGGATCTCACAGAGGTAGTCATCCTTCCCAGCTCGTTGATTTAGCTCTGGAAAGGCTTTCAGTTCCTTCCGTGCCGCAGTTTGGGAAACGCGCCATCGCAAAAGCGCTGTATCGTTTTCCGTATCGAAAGCGATGAACGGGACCTCGTCGGGGAAGTAGCGCGACCATAGCACATTGCCCGAGCGGATGTCGCGCACTTGAAGATCGCTCTTCGAACTGCCGTTCCCCTCCTTTCGTGGCTGGGTGACGAACATATAGAGCCCGTGCTGCACTGCGATCTCGTCCTTGTTAATCTGGTGAAAATTGTGCGCACCTGTATCGAGGTGCAGTTCAGCAGTTTGCCGCGGGATTCCCTGGAACTCAGGAACATCGGCATAAACGGTCGCGCCATCAAAGCCGATAGCATTGAATCTAGGCGTGTGAGCAGCGCGGATATCGTGAGAGAGGTCCCAAATGGCGCCGCGACTTCTGGATGAAACTGCCAGCAACCTGAGATCGCCCGAGGCGGCGCTGGCATGCAACCTGCCGAGACCACCTTCGGGGAGCGCTAACACTCCTAACGCCTTCGGGTTTTCTTTAGTGTGCAGGGCTAATTGGCCGGTGAATTGCTCGGTGAGGAACACGCCATCGAACATGTCAGCGGCATTCTGTTTGATCAGGATTTTGTTTTCTTTGGTGGCCAGATCCATCACCCCGAGCGGGTAGTCCTTCAATGGGCCGACGAGCAGGGAGTCTCCGTGCGCAGCGGCTCTCAGATTTAGTCCCTGCCAGAATTCGACATTTCCAACGGTTTCTCCTGAGGGGAACTTCAAAATGTGAGATTTTTGGGGCGAGGAATGGTTAATCCCAACGATCCGGTCTGATCCCAGGAAGGCGAAACTCAGCCCAACCTCATTTTGTATTGAAGTGGGGGGCGATAATTTTGAGCGGCTTCGTATGTCGAACATCAACAGTCCGGGAGCATGGCCTGGAGACCATTGGGTTGACAGCACATTCCGTGCTCCCCCGATGGTCTCGTATCCCAGATGTGGTTCCAGGTGGCCGGTTCCAGAAGCGCCAAGGAAATAGTGGCCATCGGGCGTAAATGCCAGGTTTGCCAAAGCGCCGAAAGCATTGAACGCTGTTTCGCCAGCATTTTCTCGAGCCGCAGAGAACAACATGGCTATTAACAAACCGAAAGACGGCTGCCAAAAATCCTTCTCCTCGTGAATCACTGAACCATTCGTGACGTCAATCAATTGCAGCGTGTGCTCAGTATTGAGGCAGGCGAGCACGCTTCCGTCGGGTGAAAGCTCTGTCTGCATACATGGCGCACGCACCGTGATCTCGCGCACGGACGTGCGCTTCTGCTCAGCAACGCCCCAAACTTCCACCCTCATGTCGGTAGTCGAAAACACGATCGAGGTTGAGTCAGAGGAAAACTTGGCTTGATGTGCATCTGGCGCTGGAATGTAGAAGAGAAAGGCGAACGGATCTCGCGAGACTATGTGAATACCGCCATCGTCCTGAGCAAGAATGTATTTCCCATTCGGGCTGAATCGCAGGTTTGTGATCTCCGGCCGGAGGCGTGCGCTCAGCCTATGTTTGGAAATCAGCCCGGGGAGGATTTCAGACCGAGTCCCGTTGTCATAGTCCACCACCGCCGCCTGCCATCCTTTGAATTCAGTTTCATTGGCGGACGTCGCGTGATCAGTGCATCCCGGAGGCAATGCACCCATACTCTTGATCATGTCGCGGAGGCGATGCTGCGCGGGCGTCGTAGATCCAAACAGATCCGTAACCCAGCTTCCGGCTTTACCGTGCAGCTCTGCAAATCTGTCCCAGAAATCGGGGAAGGACTGCACGTTGAAACCTGCTCGGGCGAGAGCGTAAATCGAAACTTGATCTGCCACGATCTGATGCTTTTCCACTTCGCCGCGGCTGCGATGGCGCTGTCGCGATACGTTCTCCACGTATTGGTGAAATGTTTGAAAGACGTCTTCCCGACTCCCTACTTGCGTCGCGCTCAGAACTTCGCGGAAAGCCCGCGTCATCTCGATGGCGGATTGGTGAGTCACAATATGGCCCAACTCGTGAGCCAGAACTCCGGCTAATTCGTCGTCGTTATGTGCGAAAGCGACGATCTTGCGGCTGACGTAAACTCGGCCGCCGGCAATGCTGAAGGCATTTACCTGCGGCAGATCGATCAAGTAAAAGCGGAAATTTAGTTTTGTCGGGGGCAGATAGTGAATCAACCTGTCGCCCAGCTCGCGCAAGTGAGTAGTTAGCTCGTCGTTCTGAATAATGTTTACACGTAGGGCCACGGCCTCAGCCATGGCGTCGCCGAGGTCAACCTCCTGTTGATCGGAGAATATGTTTTCGGCCGGGGGTATGGATTGCAGGCTTGGTGGTAAGGGGCAATTCTGCTGCGGGCTCGCAGGCACATTCAAAACAAGAATCAGAGCGAACAGCAAGACAGAATGGCGCACCATACGTGCGCAAAGCTTAACTCCGGTAGGGACTTATGCCAAGTAAAAATCGCACCAGGGCAGGTGTTGATAGCGGCCCACTTCGAGTTCCACGCGCCGTCAATTGTCACCGTGTTTCTCCAGCGGCCAATATTCTTCTCTAACCGGGAGAGTCATGAGCACAGTCTAACTGCACAATTGTTGATATCTCGTTACTCCAACTTTGTGCTTTCTTCCGCCTTTTCGGCCCTCGATGAGTTCTATTAGTGAGGATGTCAAGAAGGAAGCTTTGCCTCGACCGGAGTCGAGATGTTTTTCGGCTCCACTGAGGCGTTGTGAATGGCGAGTCAGATGCGCCATGTGATGAGCAGTCCGCCAAGAATCGCAATCACATCCTCCGTGAGAGCCACCGAGAAGTCTGGCAGGTGCCGCAAAACTAGCGTTCGGCGTACATGATAGCCGGCAAATGTCCCAACCAACGCACCGATGCAAGCAACGGTTGCGCCGAGATATGGAACAATCCCGACAGCTGCGCCAACTGCAGCGCCGCTCAGGCCGCCAAAAATAACGCGTGCGATCAGCCCCGTCGGTGCGGTACGCGCTGGAGTTTTCGGAAGCTTGTCTACAACAAGTTCGACAGCTGCGAGCACGGTGAAGATAATCAGCGTTACTGGATGATTCATGAACGCGAGTTTGGTACCTGCCAAATGCAACCAGCCAAAATGCGCCGCCCAGCACACGACCGCGGGAGCAGTGAGTGAGCGTAATCCGGCGACGCACCCCAAGAGAAAGACAAAAATCAGAGCTGACATAGCGTGACCTCACGTCTCATGGGAAGTAACTTAATCGACCCTTAATATTACAGTTGTTGTTGCCCTACAATCGTAACGCTGAGACGAGTGTTGTACCAGGCAATGCCACAAGCTTGCGGTTTAGTAAAAGAACACCAGCACGACAAAAACCCTATAGCGGAAACCAGAATGAGGCCACAAAAATCTAAGATGTTTCGCCACCCACGAGCTGCGAAACGGGGTTCAGGCTTGAACCATCGCACCCAAGCCCAAATCAGCCTCGGAATTGACAAAAGATAACCAGCAAAACCGATGACGAAGACCATGTCCGCTGTTCGCCCCTTGGTTCATGTGGACAGCACACCTTGAAGCCCGGGTGAACGGAGTCGGTATGCGGCTCCGTAGGGGACGGGAATTTGACTGCGAACCGATTGGATGAATACGAATATTCCTTCAATGGGGTGGACCCTTTGAGTAGGACCAAGCTAAATTTGGACAGTTGTCGGAGATTATTGTCATTCCGTGAGCCACTTGCTGAGGGCCATATCGACTTCTTTCCGGGAGGGAGTGCCCTGTTTGACGGCTTGCTCCAGCGCCTGTTGCACATCGCGAAGTGCGGGAACATAGCGTTCTATTTCTTCGAGCGAGCAGCTCTCAAGTAGTCTCCGCGGCATAGATTCCATTTGCACGCTGTGCGTCCGACACACTTGATTCGATGATTCGCACAACCCGCAGTCTCGACAAATTTGCTACCGATCAAGCACGCTTCCAGCCCTACGCGCGATCTGGCGTTATCGCGCTCTTGCGCTTTTCATTCGCCTTTCCCGGCCTCGATGAGCGGTACAGGGATCTATCACCACATAGCCCATTAGTGGTATTTACCGGTGTTCCAGTGAACCTATAGAGTGGGTGTCCGCGGTCTTTAGGGAGGGCCGTTTGCCCGTGAGCAAAATGTCAGACAGGACACCGCAACGGAACCTCCGACCGACTTCTCGACTCAGGGCTGCCGTCCTTTCCACGATCGTGCCAATGCCATCCGCCTTCCACTTATCCAACGCATCCGCTGACGCGAACGTCGAGATTGGGAAATGGCTGAAGCTAGTGGAGTCATATCTTCAGCCGATACCGCGCCGAAATAAGGCGTAAAAGAACCTTTCTGGTTCTTTTCAATTGCGATATTTCGCTCGAATTGACCCTTGGATGTTCCCAGACTTCTCGCCCAGCGATATGATCCCTGCATGATCACCGCTTCTTACAAACCAAGAAAAAAGTTTATGCAGCTCGCAATCGCGGAGGCCAAGCGCGCCCGTGATCGAGGGGACTATCCTATCGGTGCGGTGATCACCCGCGTAAAGGACGGGCGTGAAGTGGTCATTGCCAGCGCCGGGAACCGGGTAAAAACCTCCGGGTCAAGCATCAAGCATGTGGAGTTGGAAACGCTCAAATACGTGTCCAGCGGTTATGGACGCTACCTGACCGAGTTCGTGCTGTATACCACGCACGAACCCTGTGCGATGTGTGCTGGTGCTTGCGTCTGGGCGAGAATCGGTGCGGTTGTCTATGGAGTCTCGCAAGAAGATATAGCCGACTATGGTCGAGAGCGTGGGACAGAAGAGTACAAATGGCGCGCCTGCCTCATCCCCTGCCGACTCGTCTTTGAAAAGGGCAATCACGCGGTACCCGTTATTGGCGGTTTTCTGCGCGACCAATGCAAAAAATTGTTCCGGTACAAGGTCTCAGTCTGATTATGGGATATGGCATTTTGCGCTTGTCAACATCTTGATGTGCCACTTATGGCCGGGGAAGTCGAAAAATGGGGAACAAAATTGACGGGACAAGTCCGCGTTCCGATCTGCCGACTGCGGGAACGGAGTTTCAATTCGCTGTTGTTCCCTAAAGCAGGCGCCTATCAATCATCCCCACCAATCATCAAAAGTAGCGAGGGAGCCGGGAATTGTGGCGAGACATTAGCTCACTGCTACTGCCATTGCCTGCCCGTCTCCCATAAGTTTCCGTTACCCATTTTTCGGGAATGCGGCACAATGTCTGCGGTCAGTCCTCCCCGATCAGGCATCGCCCGTTGTGAGAAAAGCGGATTGAGGGCACGGTTGCTGGAGAGCGCTCTACGCGCACGATTTTCCGCCCCCGAAGTGACAGGGTTGCCGAGGCAGGCAATGGACGGACAGAGTGAACTGAATGTCTCGCGTGTCTCCGACACCGTGAATTTAGACGACATGATTGACGGCGGGGTTGGGCAATCAACGGATCAATAATCCACTTCGAATGCGGAGTTTTGGGGATTGTTACGTCGATGGCGAACCGCCATCAACTCGCCAGCGTCTGCCCCCCATCTCATTCGGGATCCCAGCGCGCTACGAGGCATCCGTCGGGGAATGCCCTGGCAATGTAGGTGATGGGAATTTCGTTCCCGCTGCGATGGAGGAGAATGTACGAGCCTCGTTGCAAGCCATCCATCAGGTACTGCTGAAAAAGCGGGGGCGCGCTTGAGCGCATCGTGTGGGCCGTCACATCATCAATGCGCATTTTGAGCAGCTCGGAACGGCTATACCCCAGCAACTCACAAACTCCATCGGTCACGTCCAAATATCGGCGCTGCTCATCAACAAAAGCGACGTATCTTCCTTCGAGCTCGACGTGGGAGTGGCTACGAATGTGGAGCAAGGACGCAGTCGTGGTGAGCAGTAGAGCGGGCGATTCACCTTTTGTGAGAATGGTATCAATGGATCTATTTGCCTCCGCCGGTACCGGGTATCCGGACAGCATGATGACAGGCACGGCTGGTCGCAGCTTCTTCAAGGTCTCTGCTACAGCTATACCATCCATCACCGGCATGCTGTAATCGATTATGGCCGCATCAACAGAATGGGTCTTAAAAAGTTCTATACCACTTGGGCCGTCTAGTGCAGTGAGAACTTGGAACCCTTCGGCCTCAAGCAGCCATTTGCGCATTTTGAGGCCATTTTCCTCGTCGTCTATGCACAGAACTGTAGGGCTGGCCAACATTTGATTTGGTCAGTATAGAACGGCCTCAATGAGTTCTATCAAAAAGGATGTCAAGAAAAAACTTCTGCCTCGACCGGAGTGGAGAAGTTTTCTCGAGATCCAGCCCACGATGATTAAGCTTCCCTGGAGAAGTTTGACTGGTGCCCATTCTCATAAGTGTCCTCTGGTGAGTTAGCGGTG
>Ga0157372_10000144_pt1 | contig 78166 bp, 61 predicted proteins | sample C55metaG_FD_115307 | JGI IMG/M metagenome (GOLD analysis project Ga0157372, IMG submission 115307) | Corn rhizosphere microbial communities from Kellogg Biological Station, Michigan, USA - C5-5 metaG | ecosystem: Host-associated > Plants > Roots > Rhizosphere > Soil | place: USA: Michigan... | reverse complement strand
CGGTCGGCGAGGCGGCCGAGCGCCTGATCGTAGATCTTCTCCGGGTCGAGGGTGCCGCTCACCGCCGCGCTCAGATCGGTGAGGAGCGAGAGCTGCTCGATGCGGGTCTCGAGCTCGCCGAACTTCTTCTCGAGCTCGCGGTTGGAGTAGATGATCTCCTCCGATTGCAGATCCAGCAGGTGCTGGGTGTGCTGTCGCCGCTCGCTCTCCCGCAGCGCGTAGCCGATGGCCACGCCGGCCAGCGCGGGCAGGGGCACCACCGCGAGCTGCGACCACTCGATCCCGCGGGCGAGCGCGGCCACCGCCATGAGGGCGGAGCCGGCCAGCCCGGCCAGGGCCACCAGCCAGAAGGCGACGCCCAGGGTGGGGTTCTGCCAGCGCACGTCCCAGCGGCAGGCGTCGTCGCCGCGGGCCGCGCAGGTGTGCTCGATGACGCGGGCCCGGGGCAGGCCCCAGTTGGTGGGGAGCCGCTCGACCTGCACCTTGAACCAGGTGCACGCCCAGAGCGGGAGACGATAGCCGGGGAGCGGGGTCCAGCGGAAGGTGGCGCGCCGGCGGCCGAGCTCCGGGACGTCCAGCCGGACGAAGCGGCACTGGGCCCCGAAGATCGAGGTGGCCCGCTGGTAGGCGCCGCGGGGATGGCCGATGCCCATCGAGTAGGTGCCGATGTAGGAGCGCTCCTCGCGGGGCTTCCAGTCCATGAAGGACTCGCCGAAGCGACGGGCCCAGCGCTCCTCGTCCGGCTCGTGCATGAGCCGGCGGCACGCCGCCACCATCTCGTCGGCGACCGCGAGCGGGATCCAGTTGTGGTCCGCCATCAGGTCGTCGCGCGACCGTCCCGCGATGCGGCAGATCGTGGCCACCCCGTCGGGACCCACCTCGCGCTCCACCAGCGGGATGAGCCCCTTGGCGAACACGCAGTTGACCTCGCCCGGCATGGCGAGGGGCCTCGGTCAGGCCCGCGGGACGCGCGTCATCGGCGCGCGCCGTCGAGGAGGGGAGCGATCAGCCGCGCGGCCCGCCGGGCGCCGTCGCGCTCCACCGGGCGCGAGGCTGCCGGCCGCGCGAGCGCGTCGGCCGCGGCCTGCGCGAGGGCGTCGGCGTCGGTCGCCGCGTAGTCGAGGCGCACGCCGGCCCCGTAGCGAGCCAGCCGGTGGGGCACGTGGAAGCTCTGCTCGAAGTGGTTGCGCAGGGGGAAGTAGAGGAAGGGCCGGCCCGCGGCGGTGAGCTCCATGCAGGTGCTGAGGCCGCCCTGCACGATGGCGAGGTCGCAGGCGGCGAGGTGCGCGTAGAGATCGGGCACGAACGCGCGGTACTCCACCCCGGGCGTCGGCGGCAGCGTGGCCGGATCGATGCGCGGCCCGGTCACCACCACCAGGCGCAGGCCGTCCACGCGCCGGCGCAGGACGGGCGCGGCGGCCACGACCTTCCGGAGCAGGTGCTGCCCCACCGCGGTGCCGCCCACCGCGGCCAGCACCACGCGCTCGTCGGGCCGGAAGCCGAGGCGCGCCCGCAGCGCCTCCCGGTCCGCGAAGGCGTCGGGATCGAAGGGCAGCACGTAGCCCGGGAACTGGTAGTGGGCCGCGGTCCAGTCGCGGATCGCGGGCAGACCCGGTCCGAAGGTGCCCTCCACGATGTCGGCGGGGCTGCCCACGAAGAGGGCGAGGTCGCGCACGCGCGGGAAGCGCTCCACCTGCTCGATCATCTCCGCGTTGTAGTCGGCGGCCACGCGCGCCTCCCGGGAGGCGGGGTCGCGGTCCATCGGCAGCCAGCCCACGAAGTCGGTGAGCCACGCGAACGGGGTCCGCTTCACCTCCGGGTTCTCGTGCAGGTAGTAGTCGACCTCCCAGGCCTCGTCGCCGATCACCAGGTCGTAGGGCTCGGCCTCCAGCAGGTCGTGCAGCACCATGAAGTTGGCGAGCAGGATCTCGTCCATCTCGCGCCAGGCCTGGAACACGTGCAGCTCGTGCTCGCCCGCCTCCGACTCGATGTGCGCGCTCTCCCCGGACAGGAGGCGGCTCGCGGGATGGATGGTCTCGCCCCGCGCCTGCAGCACCCGCGTCACCGGGTCCTGGGCCAGCCAGTGGATCTCGAGGTCCGGCACCAGCGCCCGCAGCTCGCGCGCGATCGAGACGTCGCGCAGGGAGTGGCCGAGGCCGATCGGGCTCGACACCACGAGCGCACGTCGTGGGCGGGCCATCGCCCGGCGCCAGGTGCGGGCGGGCGCCCGCCCCGGCTCCAGGAAGTCGCGGAGCAGGCGGTTGATCCGGACCGGGTCGCGCAGCTGCGGCCCGTGGCCGCTGCCCTCCAGCGCGACCAGGCGCGAGCCCTTGATGGCGGCGTGGGTGCGCTCGGCGAGCGCGAAGGGCCGCACGTGATCGTCGGTGCCGTGGAGGATCAGGGTCGGGACCTGCACGCGCGGCAGGATCTCGGCGAGGGTGTGCCGGCCGCGCCACTCCCTCACGGTGGCGATCAGCGTCTCCGGGTCGACCTCGAGACCCCACGCCACCCCATCCTCCCACGCCTTGGTCGAGTGCGGCTCGGTGAAGAGCTGGCCCATGAAGAACTCGACGAAGTCGCGATAGTGCGCGCGCCAGTAGTGGGCGTTGTACTTCTCCCACCCCTCGTAGCGCTCGCGCGGAGCCAGGAAGCTCTGCCCCACGATCGGCCGGTCGTCGAGGGCCACCGCCGTGAGCGCCAGGCGCTCCACGCGCGCCGGGTGCGTGGCCGCGAGGATCACCCCGATCCACGCGCTGCGCGAGAGGCAGACCAGGCTCACGCGCTCGGCCCCCACCGCGTCCATCACCGCCAGCGCGTGCTCGGCCATGCGGTCGTGGTCGTAGCCGGTGGCCGGACGGTCCGAGCGGCCGCAGCCCGCCGGATCGTAGGTGACGACGCGGGCGTGGCGGCTCAGGTAGGGGATCTGCATCTTCCACGATCGCGAGTCGACGATCTGCCACGGCGGGATCAGGAGGAGGGTGCGATCGCCCTGGCCGTGCTCCTCCCAGTAGAGGCGCACCCCGCCCGCGGTGGCGTGGCCGGTCCGGTCCGGCTCGCGCGCGCGCATCAGCGGGCCTCCAGCAATCCGGCGAGCAGCGTCGCGGCCCGCTCGGTCCCGTCCGCCCGGACCGGGGCCCACGACGCGGGCCGGCCCAGACGGTCGGCGATGATCGCCCCGAGGGCCTCCGCGGTGGTGGCGTCGAAGTCGAGGCGCAGCCCCGCGCCCAGCCGGCTCAGCCGCCGGGCCACGTGGAGCTGCTGCTCGAAGTGGTTGCGGAGCGGGAAGTAGAGGAAGGGGGTGCGGAGCGCGGCCAGCTCCATGGTGGTGGAGAGCCCACCCTGCACGATGGCGAGGTCCGCCGCCGCGTGGTGCTCGAAGAGGTTCGGCACGAAGGGCTTCACCTCGATGCGCGCGCCCGGCGGCACCTCGATCGACTCGAGGCGGGGACCCGCGACCAGGATCATGCGGGTGTCCGGGAGGCGTCCGGCCAGCGTGGCGAAGGCGGTCGCGCACTTCTGGAGGAGGTGGCGGCCGGCCCGCGTGCCGCCGACCGAGACCAGGATCACCCGCTCGTCGTCGCGGTAGCCGAGCCGGCGGCGCAGGGCCGCGCGATCCGCGCAGGCGCGCGGGTCGAAGTGCAGGGGATAGCCCGCGAAGCGGAAGTGCGTCCGGGCCCACTCCCGCATGTTGGGCAGGTCGGTGCCGAACTCCTGATCGAGGACGTCCTCCTCGTCCCCCACCATGATCGAGAGGTCGCGCACGTCGGGGTGGCGGCGCAGGTGGTCGACGTTCTCCGCGTTCTTCTCCCGGCAGCGCTGGTACTCGGTGGAGGTCCGATCGTCGCGCATCGGGAGCATGCCGATGAAGTCGGTGAGGAACGCGTAGGGCGCCCGCTTGAGGTCGGGGTTCTCGTGCAGGTAATAGTCGAGGTCCCAGCCCTCGTCCCCCACCCACAGGTCGTAGCGCTCGCGGTCCACCAGGTCGGCGAAGGTCATGAAGTTGGCGGTCATGATCTCGTCCATGTCCCAGAGCGCGTTGAACGCGTGCAGCTCGTGGTCGGCGGCCCAGCTCTCGAAGTGCGCGCTCTCGTTCAGGAGCAGGCGGGAGGCGGGATGCAGGCGCTCCCCCCAGTGCTCCACCATGCGGTCCGACGGGCCCGCGGCCAGGAAGTCGACCGTCACGTCGGGATATCGCTCGCGCAGGGCCCGGGCGATGGCGAGATCGCGCTGGATGTGGCCGAGGCCGATCGGGCTCGAGAGCCACAGCACGCGCCGCGCGCTCTCGCCCCGTCGCGGGCGCGGCGGGGGCTCGACGGGCACCGTGCGCTCGGTCCCGCGCGGGATGCGGACGGGCTCGACGGCCCCCTCCTGCACGAAGTCGCGGATGAGCCGGTTGACCTTGACCGCCTCGCGGCCGAAGAGGCCGTGGCCGCCGTCCTCGAAGGTCACCAGGCGCGCCCCCGGGATCGCGGCGACCATCTTCTGCGCGTGCCGGTACGGCACGATGCGGTCCCGCGTGCCGTGGATGGCCAGGGTGGGCACCCGCACCTGGGGCAAGAGGTGGTGGAGGTCGATGCCGTCGAGGGCCCGGAGCGACTCCACCAGGATCTCGGCGGTGGTCTCGCCGGCCCACGCCACCCCGTCCTCCACGCCCTTGAGGGAGTGCGGCTCCGGGAACATCCGGGTGAAGAGGCGCCGGCGCCAGCCGTCGAAGTCATCGCGAATCACCGGGGCCACCCGCTCCTCGAAGGGCCCCGGCACCGACTCCGCGTACTGGCCGCAGAGCAGGATCAGGTGCGAGAGCCGCTCCGGGTGGTCGACCGCGTACCGGAACGCGAGCGGCCCCGCGCAGGAGAACGCCACCAGCGCGAAGGGCGCTCGCGTTGCGTCCTCGATCACCGCGGCGAGGTCGGCGTAGCGGCTGTCGAGGTCGTAGCCGGTGGCGGGACGGTCCGAGCGGCCGTTGCCGCGCTGGTCCATCGTGATCACGCGGAAGTACCGGGAGAGGTACGGCACCTGGTGCTTCCACATGCGGCTGTGGGTCACCACCTGGCAGGGCGGCAGCAGGAAGAGGTCGCGCTCGCCGCTGCCGGTCGCCTGGTAGAAGATCTTGGCGTCGGGCCGATTGACGTACATGCGCGGTCGGCTCAGGCGCTCCGCCGGCGGGTGAGCTCGTAGAGCACGAGCGCGGCGCCCCCGCGCACGGTGTGGCGCTTGTCCGCGGGCCGGATGTGGAGCGTGGTGGTGTCCAGCACCGCGGGCAGGGTGCGGCGGCGCATCCGCCCCAGCAGGTCTTCGCGCAGCCCGGCCAGCGAGGCGGCCACCCCGCCGGTGAGCACGACCACGTCGGGATTGAGCAGGTTGGCGACGCCGCCCAGCACCATCGCCAGCGCCTCGCACGCCTGGTCGACCACCTCGCGGGCCAGCGCGTCGCCCGCCGCGGCGGCCGCGAACACGCCCTGCGCGTCGATCCGCGCCGGATCGCCCCCGGCCCGGGCCAGCACCGCGGAGCCGGGATGGGCGGCCAGCCGCTCGCGGGCGCGCTCCGGGATGAGGCGGCCGGAGAGATAGCTGGTGAGGCAGCCGACCGCGCCGCAGACGCACCGCGGCCCGTCCAGGCTGACCGCCATGTGACCGATCTCGCCCGCGGTGTTGAGCGAGCCGCGGAGCAGGCCGCCGTTGATCACGATCCCGCCCCCGATCCCGGTCCCCACCGCGACGATGACCAGCGAGGAGACGCCCCGTCCGAGCCCCCAGGTCCACTCGGCGAGGGCGAGGGCGTTGACGTCGTTGTCGGCGAAGACGGCCAGCCCGGTGCGCTCGCCGATCAGGCGCGCGAGCGGCATCCCGGCCAGCTCGGACATCCAGTGGCCGTCCGTCGGGCGCATCACGCCCTTCTCGACGTCGACGAGGCCGGGCAGCCCCACGCCGATGCCCCGCACCCGCTGGCTTCGCGCGGCCGCCCGGGCAAGGAGACGCTCCACCAGGGTGAGGATCGTGGCCGCGGCGGTGCCCGGCACGTCGCTGCGCGCCTGCACGGTGTCCACGACGGTGCCGTCGGGAGTGACGAGCCCCGCCGAGATCGTCGACGCGCCGACGTCTACCCCGATGACCGGATCAGACATGGATTGCCCGGCCCAGAACGGGCAAGCGGTGTGCCAGCCGCAAGTGCCCGCCGATCCGTATCGCCACCGGGACCGGGTGCAAGCCTGCCTTGCGGGCCGCGCCGGCGTGTGCCGCAAGGGCGCGTCGCGGCTCGCCGCCCGGCCGCAAGGTCGCGTGGCGGCCCACGCGCAAGCTCGTCATGCGGCGGATCGGCGTCGTCGCTCGCGGTGTCGGCGGTCCTGCCACGTGGAGTTGCGGGCTCATCGCTCGGGTGCACCGAGAGCTTGCGGTGCCAAGCGCCCGGAAATCAAGTGGCGCCTCCCGCGCGCCGGCCCCGGGCCGCAAGGCGATCTTGCGGCCGGCGGAGCGCACGTGGCGCGATCTCGCGCGGATCGGTCTCGGCACGGCGCTTGCCCGCGAGAGCGAGGCCGCACGACGGCCACTCGAACACGACGAGCCACTCGAGGAGGAAGATGCGATGCCCTGGCACACGGTAGAGACCGAGGTTCCCCGAGCGACGCGCTCCGTCGCGTACGCCCACCACACGGAGACCGGCGATCCGGTGGTCTGCATCCACGCGAGCGCCAGCTCGGCGACACAGTGGATGTCTCTGGTGGACCGGCTGGGTGATCGCCATCGCCCGCTCGCCGTCGACCTCCACGGCGCCGGACGCAGCCCGTCGTGGCGCGGCGGTCGGCCGCTCACGCTCGCCGACGAGGTGGCGCTGCTCGAGCCCGCCCTGGCCGCCACCGGAGCGCGCTTCCATCTGGTCGGCCACTCCTACGGAGCCGCGGTGGCGCTGAAGGTCGCCCTCATGCATCCGCACTGGGTCGCCTCGCTGACCGTGTTCGAGCCGGTGCTGTTCTCGCTGCTGATGACCGACGATCCCGAGCGACCCGCCGCGCGGGAGATCGGCGCGGTGCGGGCCGACACCTCCGCCGCGATCGACCGCGGCGACCTGCACGGCGCGGGCGCCCGCTTCGTGGATTACTGGACGGGCGCCGGCACGTGGGCCGCGATGTCCGAGCGGCGGCGGGCCGCGATCGCCGCCGCGATGAGCGGTCTCAAGGACCAGTGGCACGCGGTGTTCGAGGAGCCCACCCCGCGGGCCGCGCTCGCGCGGCTGGACATGCCCGCTCTCTGCCTGATCGGAGGCCGCTCGCCCGAGTCCTCGCGCTCGGTCTCCCGGCTGCTGGTGAAGACGCTGCCGCGCGTGATGGCCGTCGAGCTGGAGGGCGTCGGCCACATGGGGCCGGTCACCCACGCGGAGCGCGTCAACGCGTTGATCGAGCAGCACCTCGAAGGCCTGGCGCGACGGTTCTGAGACGGATGGCCGCCGCCGGCCTCCTCGCTCCCGGACGGAGGCTCCGGGACGCGCACCCGCAAACCCCAACCCGCAACCATCGAATGGGCGAATAGCCCGGCACAGGAGGATCACATGGGCGCAGTCGAGACGAAGATGGATCCGAGCAAGGTCGAGGCGTTCTTCGGCAAGGTCGTGCAGGACGTCGGGGCCACGCTGCACGCGGGGCTGGTGCTCATCGGCGACCGGCTCGGCCTGTACCGGGCGATGGCGGGCAGCGAGGGGGTGACGCCGGCGGAGCTGGCCAAGCGCACCGGCACCCACGAGCGGTACGTGCGCGAGTGGCTGTCGGCCCAGGCCGCGGGCGGCTACGTGGACTACCAGCCGGCCACCGGCCGCTTCACGCTGCCGCCGGAGCACGCCTTCCTGCTGCTCGACGCGGACCTGCCGGGCGCGTTCCAGCTCGGAGTGGGCTCGGTGCGCGACGAGGCCAAGGTCGCGGACGCCTTCCGCACCGGGGCGGGGGTGGGCTGGCACGAGCACGACCAGTTCGTCTACGAGGGGTGCGAGCGCTTCTTCCGCCCCGGCTACGCGATGCACCTGGTCGGGGAGTGGATCCCCGCGCTGGAGGGCGTGAAGGCGAAGCTCGAGAAGGGCGGCCGCGTGGCCGACGTGGGCTGCGGCCACGGGGCCTCGACGATCATCATGGCGAAGGCGTTCCCCCGCTCCACGTTCACCGGCTTCGACTACCACGCCGCGTCGATCGAGTGGGCCCGTCGCGCCGCCGACAAGGCGGGAGTGGGCGACCGGGTCACCTTCGAGGTCGCCCCGGCCAAGGAGTACCCCGGCAGCGGCTACGACCTCGTCACCTTCTTCGACTGCCTGCACGACATGGGCGACCCGGTCGGCGCGGCCAAGCACGTCCGTGCGTCGCTGGCGCCGGGCGGGACCTGGATGGTGGTGGAGCCGATCGCCAACGACAAGCTGGAGGACAACTTCAACATCGTGGGGCGGCTCTACTACTCGGCCTCCACGCTGCTCTGCACGCCCGCGTCGCTCAGCCAGGAGGTCGGGCTGGCGCTCGGCGCCCAGGCGGGTGAGAAGCGGCTGCGCGACGTGATGCAGCAGGCCGGCTTCACGAAGGTGCGCCGGGTGGCCCAGACCCCGGCCAACATGATCCTCGAAGTCGGCGCCTAGCCACGCTCGGGGTCAGGTCTTACATTCATACATTGTCGGAATGTAAGACCTGACCCCGCCGGGTTACTTGATCAGGCCGTAGAACTGGCCCGCGTTCTCGCAGGTGATCTTACGGGTGACCTCGGTCGGCAGGTGGCCGAACTGCTCGGCGATGTACTTGGAGGAGTCGGGCCACACCCCGTCGCCGTGCGGGTAGTCGGAGCCCCACATCAGGGTCTCCACGCCCATGTCCTCGATCAGCTTGGTGCCGATGCGGTCGAACTGGAAGGTGGCCTTGCACTGCCGCCGCCAGTAGTCGCTCGGCTTCATGGTGAGGCCGAGGTCGGTGAAGCGGTCCTCCCACTCGAAGTCCATGCGGTCGAGCGCGTATGGCACCCAGCCGATGCCGGACTCGCCGAAGGCGATGCGCACGTTGGGATAGCGCTCCAGCACCGCGGCTCCGATGATCGCGGCCAGGATGTTCACCAGGTTCATCTGGAAGGCGGAGACCACCGTGAAGAACGCGGCGCGCCGGGTGAGCCCCTTCTGCTTCTCCAGCACGTTGGGCGGCAGGGCCGGGAAGGTGTGGAAGTGAAGCGGCAGGCTCACGTCGTTGACCGCCTTCCACAGGGGCTCCCACGTCGGGTGCCACATCGGCTCCATGTCCCAGGAGCACGAGAGCTCCATGCCGCGCAGCCCGAGCTTGGCCACCCGGTAGACCTCCTGCACCGCCGCCTCGATGTCGCCGTAGGGCAGGCAGGCCAGCCCGATGAAGCGGTCCGAGTCGTGGCGGCAGAAGTCCACTAGCCAGTCGTTGTAGATGTGGAACATCTCGGTGGCCGCTTCGTGGTCGTTGAGCCGCGTGGCCGCGCCGAGGATGCCGTAGATCACTTCCGCCTGCACCCCGTCGCGGTCCATGTCCTTCGCCCGCAGCTCCGGAGTGGTCGGCCGGGCGACGCCCTTCTTGCCGTCATCGTACAAACCGGTGGACGCCATGACGTCGACGCGATGGTGCTTGCCCGGCTCGTACTTGGAGCCCGCCGGCCCCACCCCGCCCCACAGCCCGAAGCTGGTGCCGTTCTTGGCCGTCCAGTACCGCCCGTCGGGGCCGTCGGTCACGTAGGGCATGCGGTCCTTGAGCGCCGCCGACGCATTCGCGGTGAAGAGATCCGGCGGGATCCAGGGCAGGTCGATGTGGCAGTCGGCGGAGATCCGTTGGTAGCGCATGACGCCCCCCTTGCTCGGTGAGCCGCTCGCGTGTCGCGTGTGGACAGAGCCTAGCCACCGCCCGCGGCCCAGTCAAGCCGGGCGCCTTGACTCGGGCCGGGCCCCGCGGCACCATGCCCGGACCGCCATGCTCCAGGGCATCCGCGTCCTCGACCTCTCGCGCGTGATCGCGGGCCCCTATGCCGCGGCCCTGCTCGGCGACCTGGGCGCCGACGTGATCAAGGTGGAGCGGCCCGGCCGCGGCGACGACATGCGCTCCCTCCGCGGCGATGGGCGCATGAGCGCGTCCTTCGCGGCGGTCAACCGCAACAAGCGCGGCATCGCGGTCGATCTCCAGAAGCCGGAGGGCGCCCGGCTGGCCTTCGAGCTGGCCCGGCGCGCCGACGTGGTGCTGGAGAACTTCCTGCCCGGAGTGGCCGCCCGCCTCGGCCTCGGCTATCCCGCGATCAGCGCCGCGAACCCGGCGGTGGTCTACGCGTCGGTCACCGGCTTCGGTCAGACCGGCCCGCTCGCGCGCAAGCCCGGCTACAACACCATCGCCCAGGGCATGAGCGGTCTCATGTCCCTGACCGGCATGCCGGGCGATCCGCCCACGCGCGTCGGCGGCTCGGTCTCCGACGTGGCCGCCTCCTACATGGCCTTCGGCATGATCAACGCCGCGCTGGTACACCGGCTCCGCACCGGAGTGGGCCAGCACGTGGACGTGAGCCTGATCGGGGCGAGCCTCGGCCTGCTGCCGGATCCGGTCTCGATCTACTTCGACACCGGCGAGCGGCCGCAGCGCGCGGGGAACCGCAACCTGCACCTGTCGCCCGCGGAGGCGTTCCGCGCCGGGGACGGCTTCGTCAACGTGGTGCTGATGAATCCCGACCAGTGGGGCCGATTCTGCGCCGCCCTGGGCGACCACGCGATGGAGACCGACCCGCGCTTCGCCACGAACGCGGCCCGCCTTCAGAATCACCCCGCCTTCAAGGCGCGCGTGGAGGGCATCCTCGGCACCGCGCCGGCCCGGGAGTGGGTGGCGCGGCTCGAGGCGGGCGGCATCGCGGCGGGGCCGATCTACGAGTTCCACGAGGTGTTCGAGGATCCGCAGGTGCGCCACGTGGGCATGGTGGCCGAGGTCGAGCAGCCGGGGTCGGGGAAGGTGAAGATGCTCACGTTCCCGGGCCGCGCTTCCGCCACCCCGCCGCGCATCGACCGGCCCGCGCCGTTCCTCGGACAGCACACCGCGGAGGTGCTGGAGGAGCTGGGCCTCTCCCGTGAGGAGATCGATCGGCTCGCGGCCGCGGGCGTGATCGTGCTCGGCGAGCAGCCCGCGTAACCCGCTCCGCGACCGTTGCTGCTCGCGCCGCTGGCCGCGCTGCTGCTGTCCGGCTGCGCGGTCGTGCCCGTCGCCGCCGCCGTACGCCCATGTGCGGCCGGCGCCCCGCGTCACCTGCGTCTATCCCGCGTACCCGTACGGGTACGCGCCTCGCTACTATCGCCACTGGTCGCGCCGACCGGAGCCAGCGCAGCGCATCCCCGCGCTGGCGTCCCGGCACTTCGCGTCGCGTTCGCGCAATCGACGGCACGTGATGCACCGAGTTGCTCACGCGGGCCCTGGGCGGCCGTCTCGCGCTCGGCGCTCGGGCGTCACCATCGTGCGCGTCTCGCGGGAGCGCGCGGGCTTCTCCATCCCAGGGATCGGCCGGTCTAGTATCATCGGCCGGTGCGCCGCCCGCTGCCCGGCATCCGCTGGCTGATCCCGCTCATCGGATGCGTGGCCGTGCTGGCCGCGCCGACCCCCGCCGGCCTGAGCCCCGAGGGCCAGCGCGTCCTCGCGGTGATCGTGCTCGCGATCGGCCTGTGGGGCCTCGAGACATTTCCGCCCGGGGTGACCGCGATCGTGGCCATCGTGGCCCTCGTGGCCACGCACGCGGTCGACGGTGTCCGCGAGGGGCTCGCCGGCTTCGCGGACCCGGTGGCGTTCTTCCTGGTCGGCGTGCTCACGATGGGCGCGGCGGTGGCGCGCAGCGGCCTCGCGGAGCGGGTGGCCCACCACCTGCTGCTGCACGGCCGCGGCCGCGCCGGCGCCCTCTACCTCCACCTGCTGCTCGCGATGCCGCCGCTCACCCTGCTCCTGCCGTCGGCGAGCGCGCGCACCGGCATCCTCATTCACGTCTACGACCAGGCCCTCACGCTCGCGCGCATCCCGCAAGGCGCCCCTCTTTCGCGCGCAATCATGATGCTGCTGAACTCGGTGAACCGTCTCTCCTCCACCATCCTCCTCACCGGGGGCATCACTCCCATCGTGGCCGCGAGCCTGATCGGGACCGTCTCGTGGACGCGCTGGCTCGTGCTGATGAGCGTGCCCTACCTGGCCCTGCTCGCGCTGGCCGCGCTCGCGATCTACCTGCGCTACCGGAGCGGATTCCGCGCCCGCATCACGGTGCCGGAGGTGCCCGCGCCCCGTCCGCTCTCGGGCGTGGAGTGGCGCACCCTGCTCATCACGGGCGGCGCGGGCCTGCTCTGGCTCACCGACGCGTTCCACCACCTGCATCCGACCATTCCCGCGCTGCTGGCCTGGATCTGCTTCCTGGCCCCTGGCATCGGGGTGATGACGTGGCGGCAGTTCGAGCAGGAGGTGGGCTGGACCAACTTCTTCGTGATCGCGGCCTCGCTCTCGCTCGCCCAGGGGCTCTCGCGCTCGCGCGCCAGCGAGTGGCTCGCCGCGGGCCTCGTGGGATCCTCGCATCACGTCGCGGAGTCCCCGTGGCTGGTGGTGGCGGTGCTGCTGGTGGCCTCCGCGGTGGTGCGACTGCTGATCCCCAACATCACCGGCTTCCTCGCCACCACGATCCCGGTGGCGATGGCGGTGGGCACCGCCGCGGGCCTCAACCCGGTGCTGTGCGGGCTGATCGTGACGATCGCGGGCGACGCGGTGCTCTACTACCCGGCCCAGAGCGCGTCCTCGCTGGTGGTCTACGAGCGGGGCCACCTCCGCGCGGGGGAGATCTTCGAGTTCGGCCTCGTGATGACCGTGCTGGCCGCGGTGGTGGTGATGCTGGTGGCGCTGCCCTACTGGCGGCTGATCGGCGAGCCGCTCGTCCCCTAGGGCCGACGGCCAGAGGCCGTCAGCGGCCGCGGTCGAGGACCTCGCGGATCTTGGCCAGGAGAGCCGCGGGGGCGAACGGCTTGCCCAGCAGGACGGTGCTCGCGTCGTGGACGCCGTGGCGGAGGATGGCGTCCTCGGTGTAGCCCGACATGTACAGCACGCGCATGTCGGGCCGGATGGCCCGCACCCGGTCCACCAGCTCGCGGCCGCTCATGCGCGGCATCACCACGTCGGTGAGGATCATGTCGATGCCCGCGGCCCCGGCCTCGTAGCGGCGGAGGGCTTCGCGGCCGTCGCTCGCCTCCAGCACCGTGTAGCCGTGGCGCTCCAGCACCTCGCGCGCGAGCGCGCGCACGTCGTCCTCGTCCTCCGCGAGGAGGATGGTCTCCAGGCCGCGCGTCTCGCGCCCCGCGGTCTCGTCGACGCGCACCGGCTCGGGCTTCTCCTCCACCTGGGGCAGGAGGATCTCGAAGGTGGTACCGCCGCCGACCGCGCTCGTCACGTGGATCGCGCCGCCGTGCTGGCGCACCACGCCGTGCACCATCGAGAGCCCGAGGCCGGTGCCCTTGCCGGGCTCCTTGGTAGTGAAGAACGGTTCAAAGATGCGGGCCTGGGTCGCGGCGTCCATCCCCACGCCGGTGTCCACCACCCGCAGCACCGCGTAGGGGCCGGGCGGCAGCGCCTCCGGCCGGTCGGGCGGGGCGGCCGCCACCTGCACCCAGTCGGTCTCGACCCCGAGGGTGCCCCCGCGCGGCATCGCGTCGCGCGCGTTCACGGCCAGGTTCATGAGCGCCTGCTCGAGCTGCCCCGGGTCCGCGTTGACGTGGCCGGCGCCCGCACCGAGGGTGAGCAGCAGCTCCACGTCCTCGCCGATGAGGCGCCGCAGCATCGCGCTGACCTCCTCGACCATCCCGTTGAGGTCGAGGACCTTTCGCTGCAGCACCTGTTTCCGACTGAAGGCGAGGAGCTGGCGGGTGAGGCCGGCGGCGCGATCGGCGGTCTTCTGGATCTGCTCGACCGAGCGGCGCAAGGGATCATCGGCCTTGAGGCGGCCCATGAGGATCGCGCTCCGCCCGGTGATGATGGTGAGGAGGTTGTTGAAGTCGTGGGCGACTCCGCCGGCCAGGCGACCCACCGCCTCCATCTTCTGGGCCTGGCGCAGCTCGTCCTCGAGCTGCTTGCGCCGGGTGACGTCCATCGTGGCCCCGATCATGCGGGTGCCGCGGCCCTCCGCGTCGCGCAACACGTAGCCGCGGTCGAAGACCTGGGCGTAGGAGCCGTCCGCGCGCCGGCAGCGGTACTCCGCGCTCCAGCTCTCGTCGCCGCGCTCCACGGCGGCGCGGATGTCGGCCACCACGCGCTCCCGCTCCTCGGGATGCAGCAGCCCGTACCGCCAGGTGATGTCGGGGCCCACCTGGTCCTCGCGGTAGCCGAAGAGAGTCTGGATCCCCTCGTTCCACCACACCGCGTCGCTCACGAGGTCCCAGTCCCACACCGCGTCGTTGGTGGCGCGGGTCACGAACTGGAAGCGCTCCTGGCTCTCGCGCAGCGCGCGCACCAGCCGCTCCGCGGTGCCGCGCGCCAGCTGCTCGTCCGCGAAGAGCTGGGCGTTGCGGATGGCCAGCGCGGCCTGGGCGGCCAGGCGCATCAGGATCGCCTCGTCCTGGTCGGTGAAGGCGCGCGCGGAGCGGTTGTCGACGTAGAGCAGGCCCTCCACTCGCTCTTCGATGAGCACCGGCACCGCCATCTGGGCCGAGATGCCGAGCCGGCGAATGCACTCGTGGTAGCGGTCGCCCACTCCGGGCTCCCGGAGATCGTCGCCGGTGCGCATCGGCCGGCGCTCCAGCAGCACGCGACCGCCCAGCCCCTCGCCGGGCCGGACGCTGGTCTCGGTGAGCGTGTCGTACCACGGCGCGGTCCAGTAGCGGAGGCGCACCGTGTCGGTGCCGGGCACGCGCAGGCCGACCACCGCCCCGTCGCTGCGGCAGAGCTCGCGAGCCGCCTCCGCCACCCGGCGGAGCACCGTCTCGAGGTCGAGCGTGCCCCCGATGGTGCGGGAGAGATCGGCGAGCACCTCCGCCTCCCGACGACGGCGCTCCTCGTCCGCGAAGAGGCGCGCGCGCTCGAGAGTGAGCGCGGCCTGGTCCGCGAGGGCCTCCGCCATCTGCACCGCGCGCGCGTCGAAGACGCTGCCGGTGGCGTTGCGCAGGGCGAGCACCCCGATCAGGCGGTCCTGGGTGAGCAGGGGCACCGCGAGGATGGCGCGGTCCGGCGCCTGCTCCAGGTGCCGGCGGAGGTCGGGGCTCGTCTCCATGCGCGGATCGGCCAGCACGTCTTGGGTGGTGATGGTGCGCCGCTCCCGGATCGCGAAGCCGACCGCGCCCGAGCCCGGCTCCCGCGCCGGCCGCCAGTTGGTGGCGGGGTTGCTGGTGCCCGAGACCGCGAGCGCCTCCAGCCGGCCGGAATGGCCGTCGAGCCGGTAGACGACCGCCGCGCCCCCGCCGACCAGCGAGCGGAGGCTCTCCGCGATGCGCGCGCCCACCACGGCGGGCTCGAGCCGCTCGGAGAGGAGGCGCCCGATGCCGGCGAGGGCGCGCGTCTCCTCGAGTCGGGTGCGCTCACGCTCCAGCAGGCGGGCGTTGTCCTGCTCGAGCCGGCGGAGCCGGGCGACGAGCGAGTCGGAGTCGGGCGGGCTCCGGCGGTCCAGCGGGCGGCGCGATCCCATGGCGGGCCATGGAGGAGCAAGGAGCAGGCCACCGAGTAAGTGGCTGATCCCAGTGAGATTCTTCGAGGTGTCCATACGCAAAGTGTCAGCCGATGGCGGAAAATGAGCACCCCACCCCGGCGGCGCCACGAGGTGCTACCATGGCGCCGTCTTCGAGCCGCTCACCACTTTCTGGAGACTCGCCCATGACGACCGACGCGCAGGCCATCCGGCACCTGTGGACCCACAAGACGCAGGACCATCCGTTCCTCTCCGACCAGGAGCTGGTGATCGATCGCGGGGAGGGCGTGTGGATCTGGACCGAGCAGGGCAAGAAGCTGCTCGACGGCTTCGCGGGCCTGGCGGTGGTCAACGTGGGGCACGGCCGGCGCGAGATCGCGGAGGCGATCGCGGAGCAGACGGTGCGCCTGGCCTACTACCCGACGACCCGCCAGTTCTCCAACCGACCCGCCGCGGAGCTGGCCGAGAAGATCGCCTCGATCACCCCCGGCGACCTCCGCTACACGATGTTCGCGGTGAGCGGCTCGGAGGCCAACGAGCGCTCGATGCAGATCGCGCGGCAGTACTGGCTCGCAGCGGGCAAGTCGCGCAAGCACAAGGTGATCTCCCTGCAGGGCGGCTACCACGGCGCCACCATGGGCACCTTCGCGGTGTGCGGACTGCCGCACCTGGCCCAGGCCTACCAGCCGCTCGAGGTGCCGGGCTTCGTGAAGGTCGCGCCGCCCCATCCCTTCCGGGACCTGCAGGGTGGTAGCGAGGCGGACCTCATCGCGCGCCGCATCGGCGAGCTGCGCGCGGCCATCGAGCGCGAGGGGCCGGACACCGTCTCCTCCGTGATCATGGAGCCGGTGCTCTCGTCGGGCGGCTTCATCATGCCGCCGATCGGGTGGCTGCGCGCGGTGCGCGCGCTCTGCGACGAGCTCGACGTGCTGCTGATCGCCGACGAGGTGATCACCGGCTTCGGACGCACCGGCCGGTGGTTCGCGTGCGAGCACGACCAGGTCACCCCGGACCTCATGTCGGTGGCCAAGGGCATCACCTCCGGCTACATCCCGCTCTCCGCGTCCATCGCGCGGGCGCGGCTGGCCGACGCCTTCTCCGACACCACCACCCAGGAGAACGTGCACCCCAACACCTATGCGGCGCATCCGGTGGCGTGCGCGGCCGCGCTGGCGAATCTGAAGATCATGGAGCAGGACCGGCTGGTGGAGAACGCGGCCAAGATGGGCGAGAGGCTGCTGACCGGCCTGCGCGCCGCGGTGGGCAAGTCGCCCATCGTGGGGGAGGTGCGCGGCCGCGGCCTCATGGTCTGCGTGGACTTCGTGCAGCCCGACGGCTCGGGCAAGCCCCTCGACGGCAAGCAGGTGGCGGAGCTCGACCGCCTCGCGTGGGACCGCGGGGCCATCATCTACGCCCGCGGGACGGTGCTGCGCCTGGCCCCGCCGCTCTGCATCACCGCCGCCGAGGTCGACGAGCTGGTGGCGATGGCGGCCGACAGCGTCGGCGCCCTGCAGCGCGAGGTCCGGCCGAGGTGATGCGCTAGGCGAGGAACTCTCGCGCGAGCGACTCCCACATCATCGTCGAGAGCTTGAGGCTCTCGGTGTCCACGCGCTCGTTGTGACCGTGGAACATGAGCGGGTACTCGGTGTAGGGGATGCGGAGGGACTGCAGCCCGAAGCCGTAGGCGGGCACGCCTTGCCAGCGGAAGAACTTGGCGTCGGTGCCCCCGGTGGTCATCTTGGGCACCACCTTGCTGCTCGGCATCAGGCGCCTGGTCACCCGCTCCATCGCGGCCACCAGCGGAGTGTCGTGGCTGCTGAGCGAGCCCTGCTGCCCGCGGCCCTGCTTGATGGTCACCCGCGGAGCCAGATCGCCGAGGGCCTCGCGCACCATCGCGTCCACCTCCTCGGTGGTGATCCCCGGCAGGGCCCGGATGTCCACGTCGATCTCCACCCGGTCGGGGATCACGTTGGTCTTCACGCCCCCGTGGATGATGTTGGGCGAGAAGGTGGTGTGGGTACAGGCGTGCGCCTCGCGGGCGAGGGCCAGATTGTCCATGCGGGAGACGGTGTCGAGCACGCGGTCGGGATCCGTGAGCCCCTGCGTCAGCTCCGGCCCCAGGTCCATGGCCTTCACGTACTCGCGCCACACGTCGAGGATGCGGGTCTTCGGCTGGTAGGCCGCGATGCGCCGCACGACCTCCGCCGCGGTGACCAGCGCGTTGTCGGTGCGGAACGGGCGCGAGCCGTGGCCGGGTGTGCCCGCCACCGTGAGGTGCCGCCAGTTGGCGCCCTTCTCGCCGACGGTGACGCCCAGCACGTGCCCGTCGCGGGTGGGGATCGGCACTCCGCCGCTCTCGGTGATCACGTAGTCGGCCTTCACCATCTCCGGCCGCCGGTCCACCACGTAGCCCGCCCCGAGGTTGCCGCCCGCCTCCTCGTCGGCCACCGCGAAGTAGATGAGGGTGCCGCGCGGGCGGAAGCCGTCCTTGGCCAGGCGCCGGGTAGCCACCGCCATGGTGGAGGTCAGGTTCAGCATGTCGATGGCGCCGCGCCCCCACACCACCCCGTCCACCAGCTCGCCCCCGAACGGATCGCGCTTCCAGCCGTCGGGGCTCACCGGCACCACATCGGTGTGGCCCATCAGGAGCAGACGCGGCGCCTTCGGGTCCGAGCCCTCGATGCGCGCGATGAGGCTCTCGCGGCCCGGCTCGGAGGTGTAGCGCTCGCACGCCACCCCCGCGCCGTTGAAGTAGGCCTCGAGCGTGGACACGCTGCGCGTCTCCTGCCCGGATGCCACGGTGCCGTCGTTGACGCACCGGTTGCGGATCAGGGTCTGCAGCAGCTCGGTTGCCTCGGCCTCGATGCCCTGTTCGTCTCGCATGAGCTCCCTCACACGCCGTGACGGCCGGCGAAGTTGCGGATGATCCAGCCCGCGATGGAATGCCGCGCGGGGCCCACCGGCATGGCGTCGGCGGGGAACCAGCGCGCATCCTCCAGCTCCTCGCGGTCGATGACGATCTCGCCGCCCGCGTAGGTGGCGACGAATCCCAGCATGATCTGGCTCGGGAACGGCCAGTTCTGGCTTCCCACGTACTGCACGTCCTTGACGTCGACGCCCACTTCCTCCTTCACCTCGCGGGCCACGCAGCCCTCGAGCGACTCCCCGTTGTCGACGAAGCCCGCCACCAGGGCGTAGCGGCCCGGGGCCCAGATCGCCTTGCGCGCGAGCAGGACCCGCTCGCTGTCGCGCACCAGCACGATGACCGCGGGATGCAGATGCGGGTAGTGCTCGTACCGGCAGCTCCCGCAGCGCTTGCCCCACTCGCCCTCGAGCCGCCCGGTGGGCGCGCCGCACCGCGGGCAGTGGCCGCTCGTCGATTCCCAGTAGAGCAGCTGCATGGCCATGCCCCCGACGGTGAGCAGCTCGTCGGGCAGGCGCGTGCCCTGCATCGGCACGAGCGTCTCGGCCGCGAGGCCCTCCGGCACCGGCGCGTCCTTGGGGCGGGCGGCCACCCAGCACGGCTCGCCGTGCCAGGTGCCGAGCCAGAAGCGCGTGCCGATGGATTCGAGCCCGCGCGGCGGCGCGCCCGGCTCCCGGCCCTCGGGGAGGCGGAAGCCCTCGCCCTCGGGCGCCACCAGCAGCTTCTGGTCCTGGACCACGAGCCAGCGCCCGCGGCCCGCGGGAGGACCGCCGCCTCGCTTGGCCGGCGTGAAGTCCCCCCGCAGGCAGTCCACGTTGAAGGGCAGGTAGACGGACAGCGGTGTCATCGGTGCGCGCCGAGTCTATCACGGCGAAAACCGCTCCCGCGCGCCCGCCTGGGGCCCGTGCTATCCTCCCCGCCGTGCCCGACCTGCTCGCGTCCCTCGCCGCTTCCGTCGCCGCGCGTCTCGTGGCGCGCCGCGAGACGGTGGCGATCTCCGAATCGTCGACCGGCGGCCTGATCTCGGCCGCGCTGCTGTCGATTCCCGGCGCCTCCGCGTACTTCATGGGCGGCGGCGTCATCTACACCCAGACCGCGCGCCGCGGGCTGCTGCAGGTGCCCGACGACGCGATGCGCGGCATCCGCTCCAGCACCGAGGCCGCCGCGCGCCTCATGGCCCGCTCGGTGCGCGAGCGCCTCGGCACCACCTGGGCGCTGGCCGAGACCGGCGCCGCGGGCCCGACCGGCAATCGCTACGGCGACGCGGCCGGGCACTCCTGCTTCGCGGTGGTCGGCGCGGTGGAGGCGGCGCGCACGCTCGAGACCGGGCGCGGCGACCGCGAGGCCAACATGTGGGCCTTCACCCGTGCCGCCCTCGAGCTCCTCGACACCTGCATCCAGCAGGCCGGAGGCCAATCATGAGCGACAAGCCCATCCGCGTCGGCTTCGTGGGAGCCGGCGCCAACACCCGCAAGCACCACCTCCCGAAGCTCAAGGCCCAGCCCGGCGTGGAGCTGGTGGCGGTGGCCAACCGCTCGAAGGAGTCGGGAGAGCGGGTGGCCCGCGAGTTCGGGATCGGCCGCGTGCACGACGACTGGCAGGAGATCGTGGAGGCGTCCGACATCGACGCGGTGTGCATCGGCACCTGGCCCTACATGCACAGCGTGATGAGCGTCGCGGCCCTCGAGCACGGCAAGCACGTGCTCTGCGAGGCGCGCATGGCCATGAACGCGGGGGAGGGGCGCCGCATGCTGGACGCCTCGCGCAAGGCCTCGCACCTGATCGCGCAGCTGGTGCCCGCCCCCCATACCCTGGAGGTCGACACCACCATCCAGACCCTGCTCGGCGAGGGCTTCGTGGGCGAGGTCCTCGCGGTCGAGCTGCAGGCCTCGGGGGGACGGTTCGTGGAGCCGGATGCTCCGCTGCACTGGCGCCAGAACATCGCCCTGAGCGGCCACAACATCCTAAACATGGGGATCTGGTACGAGGCGATGATGCGCTGGCTGGGCCCCGCCCAGCGGGTGACCGCGATGTCGCACGTGGCGGTGCCGCACCGCAAGGACGCGGCGGGCACCCCGCACGACGTGAAGGTGCCCGACCACGTCGACATCCTCGCCCAGTTCCGAGGCGGGGCGATCGGGCACCTGCGATTCAGCTCGGTGACCGGCCTCGCGCCGGCCTCGGAGGCCTGGATCTACGGCCGCGAGGGCACGCTGCGTCTCGAGGCCGACACGCTGCGTCTCACCGGGGGCCGGCGCGGAGAGTCTGCGCTGCGCGAGATCCCGGTGCCGCCCCGGACCCGCATCGGGTGGCGCGTCGAGGAGGAGTTCGTCAACGCCATCCGCGGCCGGGAGAAGATCACCCGCACCTCGTTCGAGGACGGGGTCCGCTACATGGAGTTCACCGACGCGGTGACCCGCAGCGCCGGCACCGGCCAGACGGTGGACGTGAAGGACCTCTAGCTTCCCCTTCTCCCTCTCCCCCCGGGGAGAGGGCAGGGTGAGGGGGCCCGGGCGAGGGGACTAGCGCGCCTCGCCGACCCGGTACCAGTAGGCGATCCGCCCGAAGATCGAGTCCCAGGAGTTGGGCTCGATCCCGGCCAGGGAGTTCGCGGCCGCGTGGAGCACGTTGCGCCACGTCACCGGGATCACCACCGCGCTCTGCACCACCATGTCGTTCATCTTGATGAAGAGCGCGGCCCGCTTCACCGGGTCCATCTCGGTCTCCGCCTGACGCCACAGCCGGTCGAAGTCCGCGTTCCGCCAGCGAGCGATGTTGCGCCCGGTCCATCCGTTCTCCTTGGTCGGCACCTCCCAGGAGGCGAACTGGGCCATGAAGAGCTGGGGATCGAGGCCGGTGAAGACGGTGTAGGTCTGCAGATCGGCGAGGAAGCGGACATTGGTGTCCACGTTGCTCACGTCCGCGGAGAAGAACACCGAGGCCGGGATGGCCTTCACCTCCATCTCGATCCCGGCGCGCCCCGCCCCCTGCTTGATCACCGTCTGGACCTTCTGCACCGTGGAGTTGGCCGCGGCCTGGAAGAGGAAGCGCAGCCGCCGGCCGTCCTTGGACCGGACCCCATCGGGCCCACGCAGATAGCCCGCCTGCTCCAGGGTGTCGTTGGCCTTGTCGATGCTGAACTCCCAGGTGCAGTTCTGGGAGCGGAAGCGGTCCGGAGCGTTGAGGAAGTTGGCGGTGATCTGCCCGTTCCGGCCCACCAGGTGATCCTGGATCGAGGTGCGGTCCACCGATAGGCTGAGCGCGGTGCGCACCGCCTTCTCGGTGAGAAGCGGGTGCGGCGCCTTGAGGCTCGAGCGCTCGCCGTCCACCTCCCGCCACGGATCGGTCTGGTTGCACTGGATGAAGCTCACCGCGCTGCTGGGGATCGTCATCACCCGGCCCTTGCCGCCCTGCTCGATGCGGCGGAGCACCTCCTCCTCGATCAGCACGTAGTACGCGAAGTCGTACTCGCCGGTCTGCAGCACCGCCCGCGCCGCGCCCACCGCGTCGCCGCCGCACTTGATGTCGAGACGGTCGAAGAAGGGCCGGTTCGGCACGTGATAGGTCTTGTTGAGGTCGGCGCGGATCAGGTCGCCGGGGCGGAACTCGGTGAGCCGGTAGGGGCCGGTGCCCACCGCCGCGATCATGCCGATCGCCTCGCGGGCCCCCGAGCCCTTCACGGACTGGAAGACGTGGCGCGGCAGGAGTCCGCTGCCGGTGAAGGCGGAGGCCCAGTAGGGCTGCGGCTTCTTGAAGACGGTCTTGATCGTGTACTGGTCGAGGCGCTCGATGCGGACGATGTCCTCGAACGCGGCGCGGCTGCCCGCCGCGGTGCCGGGGTCGATCGCGAACTCCCAGTTGAAGATGACGTCGTCCGCGCTGAACGGAGCCCCGTCGTGCCAGGTGACCCCGCGCTTGAGCCGCCAGACCACCCACTGCCCGTCCTTCGCCACGGTCCCCGCCTTGAGGCTCGGGATCTCCTGGGCCAGCACCGGAAGCAGGGTCCCGTCCGGGGCCGCCGCCGCGAGGGGCTCGTAGAAGATCCGCTGGACCGTGAAGTCACGCAGGCCCCGCCCGAAGTGCGGGTGGAGCAGGGTGGGGGCGTCCCACATCAGGATGCGCAGCGTGCCGCCTCCGCCCCGCCGGGTCGGAGTGAACTCGGGCTGTGCGGCGACGCCCGCCGCGCCCAGCAAGGAGCCGGCCAGCGGCGCGCCGACGCCCAGTCCGGCCATCGTCTGCACGAAGCGCCGCCGGCTGAAGCGGCCGTCCTGCACCCGCCGGATCATCTCGCGCAGCGCGTGCTCGTCCATGGGCCTCCGAGGCTCCGCTGGGATAAGGGGGTCCGACACCGATAGCGCGCGGTGGAGCCCATGTCAAGGCCCGTACTCGGCACGCCGCGGTGCGTGACGGGAAGCTTGGAGGAAAAATACGTGGAGCCCTAGACTCGTCAGAGAGCAAATCGTCAGGTCCGCACGAACCATGTCCCGCCCGCTGACCGCTGTCACAATCATGCTCCTGATGCTGGCGCTGCCGCTCGGCGTCGCGCACGGGACCGACGACTCGCCGGTCGATCAGGGCGTCGCGGAACGTCCGCCCGATCTGCCGTCGTGGCTGATCGCTTCGCGCCTGGGCCGGCCGCTCGACGACGGGGAGGACGGCATGGGCGGGGACGGTCTTCGCGACCTGGACGCGGTGCTGCTGCGGCAGGCCCCCGCCCCGATCCAGCCCGCCCCCCTCACCCTGCGCACCTCCGGTGAGGACACGAGCGACCTCCGCGCCTTCCTCGGGCGGGCCGAGCGCTGGCACCTGATGACCTTCGGCGCCAACGCGGGCTCGCGGCCGCAGGAGGTCAGGATCAGCGCCTACGGCGCGGTGGCGTACGTGCCGAGCCTCTCGCTCACGCGCTCCGACGGCGGGCTCGGCTTCGGGCCCGTGACCGCGCCGGGCGCCGCCTTCGGAGTGGGTCTGGACGATCAGGAGGAGCCGGTCTCGCTCGGCTTCAAGGGTCAGCTCGGTACCCTCGGCCTCGAGGGGGGCGCGGACTATCGCTCGGTCGGCAAGCAGCTGGAGCGGGTGGTGCCCGGGCCCGCCTCCCAGAAGGACCGGGAGGGGACCGAGGCGTGGCTCGCCCAGCGCCTGGGGGTGCTGCGCCTCCAGGTCTCGCAGTCGGAGCTCTCCGACAACGTGGATCGTGACCCGTCGCTGCCCCGCACCACCCGGACCCAGACCGCGGTGAGCGCGCTGCTCACCCCGCGCGCCTGGCCCATCTTCGGCCTCACGTACGCCACCGGCGACTCGGAGAAGGTCTGGCTCGGCGAGGGACGTCCTCACACCGTCGACCGGCAGAGCTTCGACAGCGTGGCGGGCTCCGTGTACTACGGCACGTCCTGGTTCGACCTCACCGGGAGCTCCACCTACAGCTTCAGCCGGACCCCGGGTCGCACGGATCGCGACGTGACCTCGCTCTACCACGATCTGAGCCTCACCCTGCGCCCGGTGAAGGTGTTCGCGGTGACGCCGTCGGTGAGCAACGGGGTCGACCGCTCGGAGTGGGGGGGCACGAGCTACGAGTCGGGCTCCATGTCGCTGCTGCTGACCTACACCCCGACCGCGAGTCGCCTGAGCCTCTGGACCCTCGGGGCCTACACCACGGCCCAGGCGAGCGACGGGACGGTGGACGGCCGCACCATGAGCGTGAGCGCCGGTCTCTCGTACGGGCTCGGCGCGATTCTCGGCGTCCCGTCGAGCGTGTCGCTCCAGGCCGGCTACGACCGCTACGTGGACGGCGTCTACACCGACAGCTCCACGCGCGGCGCCTTCGCCCTCGTGCTCTTCAAGGTCGCCGCCTTCTAGTCGCCGCGCCCCGGCCCAAGCTCAGCCGTAGCCGCGAGTCCAGGCAGTCCTGTAGCGCGTCCGCCGATCCGCCTCCACGTCGAGGTCCGCCTTGACATGCCGGGCGCCTCCCCCTAGGGTGTTGCCCGGCGAAAGGAGACCTCATGGCCAAGCTCAAGTTCGGGGCGTGGATTCCCACCTACGCGTGGAGCGGCAAGAAAACCGATCCCAGGAACATGCGCCGCATCCACGAATCGATCGTGAAGTGCGAGAAGTACGGCATCGACGTGTGGGTGATCGACCACCTGCTCTCCGCCCCCGGCCTCTACGGCAACGCATGGCTCGAGCCGCTCTCCTCGCTGGCCTACGCGGCCGCCCTCACCTCGAAGGTCGACATCGCCACCGGCATCCTGGTGCTGCCGGTGCGCCATCCGGTGCTGCTGGCCAAGGAGATCTCCACCCTCTGTCACCTCTCGAACAACCGCTACGTGTTCGGGGTGGGCCCGGGCTGGTACGCGCGCGAATACGAGGTGACCGGCTCCCGCATCGAGGAGCGCGGCAAGCGCACCGACGAGATCATCGAGGCGGTGACCCTCCTGTTGACCAAGCCGAACGCGAGCTACCGCGGCAAGTTCTACTCCTTCGAGGACGTCACGATCGATCCGCGCCCGCCGAAGATGCCGAAGATCTGGGTCTCGGGCGGCTCGCGGGTGCCGGATCCGGGCGAGCACGACGTGCCGGTGATCGCCACCACCGTGATGGACCGCATCGTGAAGGCGGGCAACTGGCTCTCGCGCTGCTCGGGGACCCAGGACTGGGTGAAGCGCGACTGGGGCCTGCTGCAGCAGCACTGCAAGAGCCTCGGGCGCGATCCGAGGAAGCTCACCTTCGGCCACTGCAACTTCATCCACCTGGTGGATACCCCGAGCCACGCCAAGGCGGTCGCCGCGTCCAGGGCGCCGTTCATCAAGACCATGGGGACCCACCGGACCTACGAGCACCTGCAGGAGTCGTACATGATCGGGTCGATCGATCACATCAACGCGCGCATCGACGACCTGGTGAAGGCGGGCCTCAAGTACCTGGTGCTGGGACCGGTCACCGACGATCCGGCCCAGATCGACCTGATGGCCAAGAAGGTGATGACCCACTTCAAGTAGGGGGCCGCGGTGCGCTTCGGCTTCTACCTGCCCACCCGCGGCCGGACCGCGGAGCCGCACGCCATCGAGGCGATGGTCGCCCACGGGGAAGCGCTCGGCTTCTCCTCGGTGGTGGTCGCGGACCACCTCGTGTTCCCGGTCACCATCCACTCGAGGTATCCCTACACCGTGAGCGGCGCGTTCCCGGGGCAGGGCGACGCGCTCGACCAGCTCTCCCTGATGGCGTTCGTGGCCGGCAAGTCGCGGCGGCTGCGCCTGATCTCGCGCGTGATGATCCTGCCCCACCGCAACCCGGTGGTGACCGCCAAGATGCTCGCCACCATCGACGTGCTCTCGGGCGGGCGGGTCACGGTGGGCGTGGGGGTCGGCTGGCTTCGCGAGGAGTTCCAGGCCCTGGGCGCGCCCGACTTCGACCGCCGCGGCGCGGTGAGCGACGAGTACCTGCGGATCTTCAAGACCCTGTGGACGCAGGACCCGGCCTCGTTCCGCGGCGAGTTCTACTCCTTCGAGGCGCTGCGGTGCCTGCCGCAGCCGACCCAGAAGCCGCACCCGCCGATCTGGGTGGGCGGACACAGCAAGGTCGCGCTCCGCCGCGTCGCGCGCCTGGGCGACGGATGGCATCCGGTGGGCGCGACGCCCGCGGTGCCGCTCCGTCCGCCCGAGATGCGAGCCTCGCTCGACGAGCTGCGCCGGCTCGCCGACGCCGAGCGGCGGGATTTCGCCGCGCTCACCATCTCCTTCAAGGCGCCCCTCTACGACCCGCGGCAGGGCGTGGACGGCGGCGCCGATCGGCGACCGTTCACCGGGAGCACCCAGGCCATCGCGGACGACATCGGCATCTACGCGGGCCTCGGGGTGAGCGAGCTGATCTTCGACTTCCGCGCCGAGACCCTCACCGAGAGCCTCGACCGCATGGCCCACTTCGCCCCCCTCATCGGCGCGTGACCCTCCACGACTAGCCTCTCCCCTCAGGGGAGAGGTCAGGGTGAGGGGTGGGCAGGGTGAGGGGTGGTGGAAACTATCCCCGTGGATCCAGCAAATCCCGCAGCCCGTCCCCCAGCAGGTTCGCCCCCAGCACCACCAGCGAGATCGCCACACCCGGGATCGTGGCCAGCCACCACGCGTTGGAGAGATAGTCGCGCCCCTCGGCCAGCATCAGCCCCCACGACGGCCGCGGGGCCTGGATGCCCATGCCGAGAAAGCTCAGCCCCGACTCCAGCAGCACCATCGTCGCGAACTGACTCGAGCCGATGACCAGGATCGGGGCGATCGTGTTGGGCAGGATGTGGCGCGCGATGATCCGCAGATCCGTGGCGCCGAGCGTGTAGGCGGCCTCGACGTACTCGAGGCGGCGGATCGTGAGCACGCTCGCGCGCACCGTGCGCGCGTAGAGCACCCAGCCGCTCAGCGCCAGCACGCCCACGAGGGCCGCGGGGCTCGTCCCGACCACCGCCACGATCGCGATCGCGAGCATGATGACCGGGAAGGCGAGCTGAACGTCGGCGACCCGCATCAGGAGCGCGTCGAGCCGCTCGCCCGCCGACCCCGCCACCACCCCCACCAGGATGCCCGCGCCGGCCGCGAGGAGCACGGAGGTGGCGGCGAGCGCCAGCGAGAGCCGGCCGCCGTGGAGCAGGCGGGCCAGGATGTCGCGCCCCAGGTTGTCGGTGCCGAGCACGTGGGCCGCGGTGCCGCCCAGACCCCACGGGGGCGCGAGGCGCCGGCTGAACGACGGCTTCAGCGGATCGCTGGCGCTCAGCAGGGGCGCGAGCACGCTCGCCAGCACCACCAGGGCCAGCAGCGCGCCGCCCACCAGGGCGGGCGGACTCAGGCGGAGGAGTGGTGCGCGCCGCTCGGGCCAGGCGGCGGCCGCGCTCACGAGTAGCGGATCCTCGGGTCGATCACGGTGTAGAGCAGGTCCACCAGGAGGTTGATCACCACGAACAGGGTGGCGGAGAGGATCAGCACCGTCTGCACCACCGGGAAGTCGCGGAAGAAGATCGCGTCGACCACCAGCTTGCCCATCCCGGGCCACGCGAACACCGACTCGGTGATGACCGCTCCCCCCAGGAGCGTGCCGATCTGCAGCCCGAGCACCGTGAGCAGCGGCACCGCCGCGTTGCGGAGCGCGTGGCGCAGGATGACCGCGCGCTCGGCCAGGCCCTTGGCGCGTCCGGTGCGGATGAAGTCGCGGCCGAGGATCTCGAGCATGCTCGAGCGGGTGAGACGAGCCACCAGCGCCATCGGGAACGCGGCGAGGGTCACCGCGGGCAGGATCAGGTGGCGCCAGCTCTCGAAGCCCGAGGTCGGGAGCCAGCGCAGAGCGACCCCGAAGAGCAGGATCAGCATGATGCCGAGCCAGAAGTTGGGGAGCGACTGGCCCAGCACCGCCAGCACCGTGCTCGCGTAGTCGTAGCCGGTGCCGCGGCGCACCGCGGCCACGATCCCGAGGCTGACCCCCACGCCCACCGTGATCAGCATGGCGGCGAGCGCGAGCTGAACCGTCGCCATGAGCCGCTCCGTGACGACCTGGAGCGCGGGGGCGCGGTACTGGAAGGACTGCCCGAAATCGCCCCGGAAGACGCTCTGGACGAACAGGCCGTACTGGACGTAGAGCGGCTCTTGCAGCCCGAGCTGGCGATTCAGCTCCTCGATCGCGGACTGGGGCGCGCCCTCCGGCAGCAGCATCTTGGCCGGGTCGCCGGGAACGACTCGGAGAATGACGAAGACGAGGACCGAGACCCCGACCAGGGTGAGGGCGGACTGCCACAGCCGGCGGACGACGTAGGTCCTCATCGCCCGCCGCCCCGCGGGGCGCGCGTCACCGGGCTATGCGATCGAGACGTCGCCCAGCAGCACGTAGTAGTCGCGGCGCGCCTCGAAGTTGCGCAGCCGGTCGCTGACCCCGTAGATGGCGACCGTGTAGCAGAGCCAGATCTCCGGCTCCTCGTCCCACAGGATGCGCTCCAGCTCCTCGTACTTGGCCTGGCGCACCTTGGGGTCCGGCACCCGGCCCTCCGCGATGAGCTGCTCCACCCGGGGGTTGTTGTAGCGGGTGAGCTTCTCGGAGCCGGCCTTGGTGAACCACTGGCCGAAGTACCAGTCGGGATCGTGTGGCATGTGGGCCCAGCCGGAATAGAACATGTCGTAGGTCCCGGCGCTGCGCTGCTCGCGCGCGGTGGCGATCTCGAGGTTCTTGATGTTGACCTTGATGCCGACCTCGCCCAGCATCGCGGCCACCGCCTGGGTGATCTCGAGCTGCTTGGGGTAGAAGTCCTTCATCAGCACGAAGTCGATCGAGACGTTCGTGTAGCCGGCCTGCTTCAGGATCTGCTTGGCCTTCTCGGGGTCGTAGACCTTGGGGGGCAGGCTGGTGTGGCCGATCAGTCCCGGGGGCACCGGGCTGTCCACCGGCCGCCCGTAGCCCAGCAGCAGCTCCTTGATGATCACGTTGCGGTCGACCGCGAGCGAGATGGCCTGCCGCAGCCGCTGGTCCTTCACCGGCTCCTTGCCGAGCTGGAAGATCCAGCGCTGGGCCTCCACCGCCGGGACGTCGAAGACCTTCACCCCGCGGCTGCCCTTGAGCGTCTCGACCAGATCGGGCGTCACCCGGTCGATCACGTGGATCTCGCCCGCGCGCAGCGCGGCGGCGCGGGTGGACAGCTCGGGGATGAAGCGGAACGTCAGCTTCTCGACCCTCGGCTGGCCCGGCTTCCAGTAGCGCGGGTTGGCCGACAGCACGATGTTGTCGCCGTGGGTCCACGACACGAAGCGGAAGGGGCCGGTGCCGATCGGCTTCTGGAAGAACGCCTCCTCGTTCTTGCCCGCGCTCGGGGGCAGCATGCCGAGCATGGTGAGATGGGCGGGCAGGGAGCCGAAGGGCCGCTTGGAGGTGACCACGACGGCGTGGTCGCCGTCCTTCTCGACCGAATCGAGATCCTGGTAGACGAACGACTTGATGAGCTTGGTGTTCTCCTTGACCCGCCGCAGGGTGAACACCACGCTGTCCGCGTTGAACGGGGTGCCGTCGTGGAAGGTGACGCCTTTGCGGAGCGTGAAGCGCCAGGTGGTGTTGTTGACCGGCCGCCACGACTCGGCCAGGGCCGGCACGAACTTGGAGTCGTTGGTCACGTCCACCAGCGGGTCGAACATGTGCCGGTGCACCGAGGTCGACGAGATCGAGTAGTGATTGGCCGGATCGAGCGTGAGCATCCGCTCGGAGAGGCCGGCCACCAGCTCCCCGCTCCGCCGGGCCTGCGCGTGCGAGGGGCGGGGCAGCCCGGCCACGGCGAGCCCGGCCGCGCTCAGGGTGAGGAACCGACGGCGGCCGACGGACGGAAGCGCGTGCTCGGGCATGGGGGACGTCCTCCTGTGGGCCAGGGTGTAAGTCATCGTCCGGCTCGCTGTCAAGGCCGGCGCGACGCGACCGGACCCCGTGTTGCTCTCGCGCGCGGACCCGTCTACTCTAGGGCCCGTCGCCCACAAGGAGACTTCCCATGCCCGAGCAGCCCCTGGAGATCACGTTGGACGAGGTGAAGGAGCGCGCCCGCCTCGCCGGTCTTCCCATCCCGGAGAGCCGCCTCGCGATGGTGCGCGGCTTCCTCCTGAACGCCCTGCGCCCGATCCGCGCGCTCGACAGCCGGACGGTGCGCACCGTGGAGCCCGCGGTGACGTTTGATTCCAAGGGCGGGCCGGAGGCGTCGCGATGAGCGCGGACGAGCTGGTCTACGCGGGCATCCGCGAGCTGGGCGGTCTCTTCCGGCGGCGCGAGCTCTCGCCGGTGGACTACGCCACCGACCTCCTCGCGCGCATCGAGCGGCTCGACAAGCGCCTGAACGCCTTCGTCACCGTGACCGCGGAGCGCGCGCTGGCCGATGCCCGCGCGGCCGAGGCGGCGATCCGGCGCGGCGACGCGGGGCCGCTGGCCGGCATTCCCATCGCGTACAAGGACCTCTACGCCACCCGCGGCATCCTCACCACCGCCGGCTCGGCCCTGCTCGCGGACTGGGTGCCGGACTTCGACTGCACCTGCGTCGACCGCCTGCAGCGCGCGGGCATGGTGATGCTGGGCAAGCTCATCACCCACGAGTTCGCGTTCGGCATCCAGTTCCCCGGCCACCGCTTCCCGCCCGCGCGCAACCCGTGGAACCCCGACCACATCCCGGGCGGCTCCAGCAGCGGCTCGGGCGCTGCCCTCGCCGCGGGCATGACGGTGGGCTCGCTCGGCTCGGACACCGGCGGCTCCATCCGGGGGCCGGCCGCCTTCTGTGGCATCGCCGGCCTCAAGCCCACCTACGGGCGGGTGAGCCGCGCCGGCGTGGTGACGCTCTCGTGGACGCTCGACCACACCGGGCCGATGGCGCGCACCGCGGAGGATTGCGCGTTCATGCTCCAGGCCCTGGCCGGCCACGACCCGGCGGATCCGGCCTCCGCGCGCGAGCCGGTGCCCGACTACCTGGCCGGCCTCGAGGGCGGCGTCAACGGACTCCGGGTCGGAGTGGTGCGCGACTACTTCTTCGAGCAGGTGGAGCCGGAGACGGTGGCCGCCTTCGAGCGCGCGCTCGGTGAGCTGGGCCGCCTCGGCGCCTCGGTGCGCGACGTCACGATCCCCAGCATCCACGCCACCCCGTCGTTCATGGTGATCATGCTCAGCGAGGCCTACGCCTACCACGAGCGCGATCTGCGCACGCGCCCCGAGCTCTACGGCGAGGTGCTGCGCGAGAAGCTGATGGCGGGCGGCCTGTTCCGCGCCGACGAGTACGTGCAGGCCCAGCGCCTGCGCGCCCAGATCCGCGAGGACACCGCGCGCGTGCTGGAGACGGTGGACGTGCTGATCACCCCCACCGCGCTGGGCCCCGCGCCCGCGTTCAAGGTGGTCCACGACCCCGACTTCCCGTTCGCCAAGTCGAACATGGGCCCGTTCAACATCACCGGGCTGCCCACCCTCGCCATTCCCACCGGCTTCTCGTCCTCCGGACTGCCGCTCTCGATGCAGATCTCGGGGCGGCCCTTCGACGAGGCCACCGTGCTGCGGGCCGGGCACGCCTACCAGCGCGCCACCGACTGGCATCGCCGCCGGCCCCCGCTCCCGGCATGACCACCGTCACCGGCCTCGACGACCTGAAGGCCCACGTCGGGCGGCGGGAGACCGCCGACGACGTGGTCACCGCCGCGCCCGCCAACCTCCTGCGGCTGGCCTTCGGGCGCGAGGAGCCCGAGCTGGGCCCGGGCGACGCGCTGCCGCCCGGCTGGCAGTGCCTCTACTTCCTGCCGCGGTTCACCGGCGACGCGCTCCGGCCCGACGGCAGCCCGCGCGACACCGGAGTGATCCCGCCCATGCCGCTGCCCCGCCGCATGTTCGCGGGGGAGCGCTTCCGCTTCCACCGCGCGCTCCGCATCGGGGAGACGATCCGCCGCGAGACCGAGCTGACCGACATCGCGGTGAAGAGCGGCGGCACCGGGACCCTGGTGTTCGCCACCGTGGCCCAGCGCATCTTCGCGGACGCCGCGCTCGCCATCGAGGAGGAGCGGCGCACCGTGTTCCGCGAGGAGGTGCCCGCGGGAGCTCGCAACCAGGCGCCGCGCCGCGAGCCCGCGCCCGACGACGTCGCGTGGCGCCGGCGCGTCACCCCGGACCCGGTGCTGCTGTTCCGCTTCTCCGCGCTGACGTTCAACAGCCATCGCATCCACTACGACCGGCCGTGGGCCATGGAGCGCGAGGGCTATCCGGGCCTGGTGGTGCACGGGCCGCTGACCTCCACCCTCTTGATCGACTTCGCTCGTGATCACGCCCGCGGGCGCGCGCTCGCCTCCTTCGAGGCCCAGGCGCGCGCGCCGCTCTTCGACACCGCCGCCTTCGAGCTGCGCGGCCGTCCGTCCGCGGACGGGCGCGCGATCGAGCTGTGGGCGGCGACGCCCGACGGCACGGTGGCGATGAGCGCCCGGGCCGACCTCGCCTGAGCGACAGACCCGACTTCCGAGACGACAGAAAGGATCGACGATGGCCGACGAGCAGGCGGTTGAGCTACGGATGGACCCCGGCACCCTCTACCGCGAGGACACCTTCACCGATCGACGCGTGGGGGTGATCCGGGTGATGACCCCGGTCACCGTCGACGGCTCGGTCGACCTCGGCCGCAAGATCCTCTACGTGGGCGAGGCCCAGCTGCTCTCGCCGGTGGGCGCGCTGCCCATCACCTTCGAGATCGAGGCCACGTCGCTGGGCGACGCGGCGGAGAAGTTCGCGGCCGGGGCCAAGGTCGCGGTCGAGCGCGCGATCCGCGAGCTGCAGGAGCTACGGCGGGAGCAGTCCTCGAGCATCGTGATCCCGGACCGCATGCCGCCCGACCTGGGCGGCCGCGGCGGCGGGCCGCGGGGCGGACCGGGGCGCATCCAGCTCTGAGCCGGGGCCGCCCATGAACCTGCTGCGTCCGGTCGATCGCTTCGTCACCGTCAACGGCCTGCGCTTCCACGTCCTCGACTGGGGCGGGGAGGGGCGCACGCCGCTCCTGCTCCTCCACGGCTTCACCGGGCACGCCCACGCGTGGGACACGCTCGCCATCGCGCTCCAGCCGCACTTCCACGTCTACGCGCTGGACCAGCGCGGCCACGGCGACAGCGATCCCGCCACCGTCTACGGCCCCCTCGTGGCCTTCGACGATCTCACCGGGGTGATCGATCAGCTCGGGCTCGCCCCCGCGATCCTGGTCGGGCTCTCGATGGGCGGGCGCAACGCGATCTACTTCACGGCCAAGCGGCCCGACGCGGTGCAGAAGCTGGTCATCCTCGACATCGGGCCCGAGATCAGCAAGCGGGCGAGCCAGGCTCCGCCGGGTTCGCCCGAGCCCGAGTTCTGGGACTCCATCGAGCAGGCGGCGCAGCACCTGCTGCGCGGCAACGCGTACCCCGGCATCCACTACTACCGGTGGGTGGCCGCGACCAGCCTTCGCCAGCGCCCGGACGGGCGGCTGGTGTGGGCGTGGCACCCGAGCGTGAAGGCCCTCCGCTCCACCGTGGAGGTGGACTGGTGGGGCCTGCTGCGGAGCATCCCGGTGCCGACGCTCGTGCTGCGCGGGGAGGAGAGCCCGATCCTCGACCGCGACGTGGCCGAGCGCATGGGGCGCGAGCTGCCGAAGGGCACGTTCGTGGAGATCCCCCACGCCGTCCACACCCTGCACGAGGACAACCCGGACGCGGTGCTGTCCGCGCTGCGCGCGTTCCTCGCCTTCTGAGGGGAGAGATCCCATGGCGGTGACCCGACTCGAGGTGACCCGGCGCGAGCCCGTCCTGGGCGGCGCCCCGTTCGGCGCGGGTGGCGCCTACGAGAAGATCGAGGGCGTGCTGCATTTTGCCGTCGACCCCGACGCCCGGGCGCACGAGCCGATCGCCGACCTCGGGCTGGCGCCCCGCAACGGGCGCGGGTTCGTCGAGTCGTCGGCGGACTTCTATCTGCTGCGCCCGCTCGCCGGGAGCCGCCGCCTCTTGCTCGACGTCCCCAACCGCGGGCGCAAGATCGCGCTCGGCATGTTCAACAGCGCGCCCCGGTCCAACGACCCGACGACCCCCGAGGACTTCGGCAACGGCTTCCTGATGCGTCACGGCTACACGGTGGCATGGATCGGCTGGCAGCCCGACGTGCCGCGCCGCGACGGCATGATGGCGCTCGACGTGCCGCGGGTGCCCGGGGTCTCCGAGCGCCTGCGCTGCGAGTTCCGCCCGATCGCCCGCGTGGACCGGCTGCCGCTCGCCGACCGTTACCACGTGCCGCACCCGGTGTCGCGCCCCGACGATCCGGAGGCCGAGCTGCACGTGCGCGATCACGGCGACGCTCCCGCGACCACGCTGCCGCGGAGCGCGTGGCGCTTTCCCGACGCGGGGTCGGTCACCCTCGACGGGGGCTTCGAGCCCGGCCGCATCTACGACTGCTACTACCGCGCGGAGAACCCGCCCCTGGTAGGCCTCGGGCTCACCGCGGTGCGCGACACCGCCGCGTTCCTGCGCTGGGGCACCGCGGGCGACGGCAACCCCGGCGCGGGCCAGATCGAGCGCTCCTACGTCTTCGGGGTGTCGCAGAGCGGCCGCTTCCTGCGCCACCTGCTCTACCTGGGGCTCGACGAGGACGAGGCGGGCCGCTTCGTCTGGGACGCGGTGATCCCGCACGTGGCGGGCGCCCGCCGCGGCGAGTTCAACTGCCGCTTCGGCCAGCCGTCGCTCAACGCGCTGCACGCGGTCGGCAGCCTGTTCCCGTTCACCGACGGCGAGCAGGAGGACCCGGTCACCGGGCAGCGCGGAGCCCTGCTGCACCGCCAGGCATCGCGCCCGCACCCGCCGCGCATCCTCACCATCAACACCGCGGCGGAGTACTGGCGTGGCGACGGCTCGCTGGTGCACACCGACGTGGCGGCCACTCGCGACGTCACGCCGCCCGCCTGGGTTCGTCAGTACTTCTTCGCGGGTACTCAGCACACCCCGGGCGCGCTGCCTCCGCCGCCCGCCGATCCCAACACCGGCGGCCGCGGCCGCCACCCGTTCAGCGTGGTGGACTACTCCCCGCTGCTGCGCGCCGCGCTGGCGAGCCTGGACCGCTGGGTGAGCGAGGGCGTGGAGCCGCCCGCGAGCGCGGTCCCCCGTCTGGCCGACGGGTCCGCGGTCGCGGCCGAAGCCACCCGCGAGGTCTACGCGCGGATTCCCGGCGCCCGGTTCCCCGATCGCGTCTCGCGCCCGGTGCGCCTCGACTTCGGTCCGCGCGTGGACCAGGGCGTGGTCGAGCTGCCTCCCAAGATCGGTGCGCCCTACGTCACGGTGGTCTCCGCGGTGGACGCCGACGGCAACGACACCGCCGGTATCCGCCCGCCCGAGCTGCGCGTGCCGGTGGCGACCTTCACCGGCTGGAACCCCCGGCATCCCGAGCAGGGCGCCCCCGGCGACCTCATGGCGATGATGGGCTCCACGCTGCCGTTCGCCCGCACCGCGGCGGAGCGGCAGGCGAGCGGGGACCCGCGCCCGTCGCTCGCGGAGCGGTACGGCGACCGCGACGGGTACCTGGCCCGGGTGCGGAGCGACGCCCAGGCGATGGTCGCGGCCCGCCACCTGCTGGCCGAGGACGTCGACGCGGTGGTCGAGCGCGCGGGGGCGCTCTGGGACTTCGTCTGCCCGCGCTGACCACCCCGCTGGTCGAGTGCCACGCGCACATCCTGCCCGACGCGGCGCTGGCCCGCTTCCCCGACGGCAACGCCCCGCGGTACGTGACCGCGGAGCGGCGCGTGCTGGCGCGCATGCTGGAGGCCCAGGCCGCCGGCGGCGTCACCCACGCGCTCCTCTCCGACTCCTTCTACATGGAGTCGGCCGCGGAGGCGCTGCCGTCCTGGAGCGCGGTGGACCGGGCCCGACTCTACAACGACGCGCTCGCCGCGCTGATCGCGCGCCACGGGGGCCGGCTCTTCGGCCTCGGCTGCGTGGATCCCTTCTCGGGTGACGCGGCGGCCCGCGAGCTCGAGCGGATGATCGACGAGCTCGGCTTCCTCGGCGCGCTGGTGAACCCGAGCGATGCCCCCGCCGGCGGCCGGCGGTACCTCGACGATCCGGCGTGCGGGCCGCTGCTGGCCACCGCGGCCGCGCGCGGGCGACCGCTCTTCGTGCACCCGTCGCGCGACCTGCCCGCGGGGGAGCACTTCGAGGACTTCGTGCTCTCGCTGATCGTCGGCCGTCCGACCCAGACCGCGGTGTGCGCGGCCCGGCTCATCTTCACCGGCACGCTCGACCGTCACCCGCGGCTCTCGCTGCTGCTGGCCCACGGCGGCGGCGTGCTGCCCGCCATGGCGGGGCGGCTCGACGCCACCTGGCGCGCCTACCGTCCGGACCGCTGGCACGGGCCCGACGTGCTGACCGCGGCTCCCTCCTCGTACCTGACGCGCTTCCACGTGGACAGCAACGTGTGGTCGGCGCCCGCGCTGCGCCTGCTGCTGGAGGTGCTGGGACCGACGCGCCTCGTGGTGGGCAACGATCAGCCGCCGGTGTGGTTTCCGCTCGCCGAATCGCTCGACCTGCTGGACTCGCTCGGGCTGCCGCCCGATCAGCGGGACGCCATCCGCTGGGGCAACGCGGCCCGCCTCTTCGGCCTCCCGGTGCCGGCCGCGGCGGTCGCTTCCGCGTGACTCCGGTGGCCGAGCTCTGCGCCGCCCTCGGCGCCTAGGAGCGCGCGTGTCCGCGATCTCGGTCGAGCACCTGAGCCGCTGGTGGGGCGAGACCCGCGCGGTGGACGACGTGAGCTTCGAGGCCGCGGCGGGGCGCCTGCTGGTGCTGCTGGGCCCGTCCGGCTGCGGCAAGTCGACCACGCTCCGCCTCATCGCCGGGCTCGAGGTCGCCACCCGCGGGCGCGTGACCATCGGCGGGGTCGACGTCACCCACCTGCCGCCGGCGGAGCGTCGGCTCTCGATGGTCTTCCAGTCCTACGCGCTCTTTCCCCACCTGTCCGTCGCGGAGAACATCGTGTTCGGTCTGCGGGTCCGGCGCGTCCCGGCCGCGGAGCGGCGGGCGCGGCTCGCCCGCGTGGCCGACCTCCTGGGCCTGGGCGCGCTCCTCGACCGTCGGCCGTCGCAGCTCTCGGGGGGCCAGCAACAGCGGGTCGCGCTCGGCCGGGCCCTCATCTCGGAGACGCCGGTCTGTCTCATGGACGAGCCGCTCTCCAACCTGGACGCCCAGCTCCGGCTCGAGATGCGGCGGGAGATCCGCGCGATCCAGCAGCGGCTCGGCGTGACCATGGTCTACGTCACCCACGACCAGACCGAGGCCATGACCATGGCCGACCAGGTGATCCTCCTCCGCGCCGGCCGCGTGGAGCAGGACGCCGTGCCGGAGGTGCTCTACGCTCGCCCCGCCACCGCGTTCACGGCGCGCTTCATCGGGACTCCGCCCATGAACGTGCTCGCGTGCGCCGACCGCTCCGTCCTGCTGGGGGTGCGCCCGGAGGACGTCCGCCTCGCCGCCGCGGACGAGCCCGGCGCGGTCGCGGCGGTGGTGCAGAGCGTGGAATATCTCGGCGCGGACTCCATCCTGACCGGCGCGGTCGGCGCCCAGGGCCTCGCCGCGCGCGTGGCGGGCCGGCTCGCGCTCGCGCCTGGAACCACGGTGTACCTCGCGTGGCCCCGGGACGCCGTCCACCTGTTCGACGCGGAGACCGGCCGGCGCCGCGACGAGGTCGCCACCATCCCATCCATCGCTCCATGACGAGGAGACCAACCATGATCGCCAGACTGCTCGCGTCCCTGCTGCTCGTCGTCCTGCTGGGCGGCGCCTCTCCGCTCGGCGCCCAGGCCCCGGTGGAGCTCTCGTTCTACTATCCGGTGGCGGTGGGAGGCCCGGTGACGAAGATCATCGACGGCCTCGCGGCCGACTTCCAGAAGGAGAACCCCGGCATCCACGTCAAGCCGATCTACGCCGGCACCTACCAGGAGACCATCGTCAAGGTGCTGACCGCGCTGAAGAGCGGCGAGCCGCCCCAGATGTCGGTGCTGCTGTCCACCGACATGTTCACCCTGATCGACGAGGACGCGATCGTCCCCTTCGACGACATGGCGACCGCCGCGGAGGACCGGGCCTGGATCAAGTCGTTCTTCCCTGCCTTCATGCTGAACAGCCAGACCGGCGGCAAGACGTGGGGCATCCCGTTCCAGCGCTCCACCATCGTGCTGTACTGGAACAAGGAGGCGTTCAAGGAGGCGGGCCTCGATCCGAACAAGCCGCCCGCGACCTGGGCCGAGCAGATCGAGTTCGCGCGCAAGCTCACCCGGCGCGACGGCAGTGGCAACGTGACCCAGTGGGGCCTCGAGGTGCCGTCCTCCGGGTTCCCGTACTGGCTCTTCCAGGGCTTCACCACCCAGAACGACGTGCTGCTGATGAACCAGGCCGGCACCGAGACCCACTACGACAAGCCGGCGGTGGTGGAGGCGCTCCAGTACTGGGTGGACCTGAGCACCAGGCACAAGGTGATGCCGACCGGGATCATCGAGTGGGGCACCACGCCCAAGGACTTCTTCGAGCGCAAGACCGCCATGATGTGGACCACGACCGGCAACCTCACCAACGTGAAGAACAACGCCAAGTTCGATTTCGGGGTGGCGATGCTGCCGGCGGGGAAGCGGCGCGGCTCGCCGACCGGCGGCGGGAACTTCCACATCTTCAAGAAGAGCACCCCGGCCCAGCAGGCCGCCTCGCTGAAGTTCATCAAGTGGATCACGTCGCCGCCGCGGGCCGCCCAGTGGGGCATCGACACCGGCTACGTGGCGGTGCGCCCCGACGCGTGGGAGACGCCGGCCATGAAGCAGTACGTCTCCGGCTTCCCGGCCGCCGCGGTGGCGCGCGACCAGCTGCAGTACGCGGTGGCCGAGCTCTCCACCCACGACAACCAGCGCGTGACCAAGGCGCTGAACGACGGGCTGCAGGCCGCGCTCACCGGCTCCAAGCCTCCCGAGCAGGCGATGAAGGACGCGCAGCGCGAGGCCGATCGCATCCTGCGGCCGTATCGGCGCTGAGCGGCGCGGGCGTGAGGCGGGCGGAGCCGGCGGCGGGGGGGCGGGGCTCCCGGGAACGCGCTGACTCGCTGCCCGCTTCCTGCTCTCGTATGGAGCCACGAGAGGACCGTTGGCGACTTCGACCACCCGCAGAAGCCACGGTTCCCGGGAGCCCCGCCCCCCCGCCGCCGGCTCCGCCCGCCTCACGGGGATCCCAATGAACCACCAGAACGACCCGGCTGCCGGTCGCAGCACTCCCGCCGCCGGTGCTGCGGCCACCGAGCGATGGCGTGTGCACGTGCAGGGGTGGCTGATGTTGCTGCCGGCGGCGGTGCTGCTGGTGGTGTTCACGCATTTTCCGGTGGGGGCGACGATCTACCACAGCTTCTTCTCGAATCCGCGGCCGGGGCGGGCCGCGGTGTGGGTGGGGCTCGACAACTACCGGGCCATGGTGGAGGACCCGGTGTTCTGGCAGGTGCTGGGCAACAACCTGTGGTTCGCGGCGGGGACGATCCCGCTCTCGATCGCGCTGGCGCTGCTGATGGCGGTGTGGGTGAACGGTCGCCTCCCGGGCCGCTCGCTCCTGCGCCTGGCCTTCTTCACCCCGACGGTGCTGCCGATGATCGCGGTGGCCAACATCTGGCTCTTCTTCTACACGCCGGGCTACGGGCTGCTCGAGCAGCTCACCGGCCTGATCGGGCTGCCGAGCCACAACTGGCTCGGGAGCCGGCAGACCGCGCTCGGGTGCCTGGTGGTGGTCACGGTGTGGAAGGAGGCCGGGTTCTTCATGATCTTCTACCTGGCCGCGCTGCAGTCGCTCTCGCCGCAGCTCGCGGAGGCGGCGGCCCTCATGGGAGCGGGACGCTGGTACTTCTTCCGCCGGGTCACGTTCCCGCTCCTGATGCCCACCACGCTCTTCGTGCTGGTCAACGCGGTGATCAACTCGTTCCGGCTGGTGGACCACATCGTGGTGATGACCAAGGGCGGGCCCGACAACGCCACCGCGCTGCTGCTGTACTACATCTACGACGTCGGCTTCAAGTTCTGGGACCAGGCCTACGCGGCCGCCCTGACCCTGGTGCTGCTGGTGATCCTGGCCGCGGTGGCGCTCGGCCAGTTCCTCCTGCTCGACCGCCGGGTGCACTACCAGTGAGCCGCGCGCTCGAGACCGCGGGGGCGTGGCTGCTCGGGATCCTGTGGGCGCTGCCGCTCGCCTACGCGGTGTGGACCGCCTTCCATCCCGCGGAGTACTCGACTCGCTTCACGCCCGGCGCCCCCCTCACGCTGGAGAACTTCGCCAAGGCGTGGGCCGCCGCGCCGTTCGCCCGCTACTTCGTGAACACCACGCTGCTCGTGGCCATGATCCTGGCCGCCCAGCTCGTGCTCTGCACGCTGGCCGCCTACGCCTTCGCCCGCTTCGCCTTCGCGGGCCGCGCGGCCGCGTTCCTGCTGGTGCTGGTGCAGCTCATGATCATGCCCGACGTGCTGATCGTGGAGAACTACCGCACCATGAGCCGCCTCGGGCTGCTCGACACCCTCGCCGGCATCGGGCTGCCCTACATGGCGTCCGCGTTCGGCGTCTTCCTCCTGCGCCAGACCTTCAAGACGGTGCCGAAGGAGCTGGACGAGGCGGCGCGGGTCGAGGGGGCGGGGCCGCTCGAGACGCTCTGGCGAGTCTACGTGCCGCTGGCCCGGCCGGTGTACATCGCCTACGGGCTGGTCTCGGTGAGCTACCACTGGAACAACTTCCTGTGGCCGCTGATCGTCACGAACTCGGTGCAGTCCCGGCCTCTCACGGTGGGGCTGCAGGTGTTCTCTTCTGTCGATCAGGGAGTCGACTGGTCCATCATCACCGCGGCGACGCTGATGACGTCGGGGCCGCTGCTGGTGGCGTTCCTGCTCTTCCAGCGGCAGTTCGTGCAGAGCTTCATGCGGGCGGGCATTCGCTGAGGCGCCCGCGCCGGTGGGCTAGCGGTCGCGCGGCTCTCCGCGCGGGCCGCCGCGATCTCCACCGCCGCCGCCCCGCTCCACGTTCTTGCCCTGGCCCGGATGCTCGCCGGACTGGCGACGGCCCTTCGGCTCGCCGTGGCCGTCAGCGCCCTTGGGCGGGGCCGGCGCCGGCGTCGGTGCGCTCTGGACTCCCGGCGCCGGCGGCGCGGGGGGAACCGACTGGCGCGCGGCGGGCGCTTCGCGCGCGGCGCCGCCCGGAGCTCCGGGCTGACCCGCGGCGGGCGCGTTTCCGCCGCGCTCCCGGCCGCGGCGCGGGCCCTCGCCGTCGGCGCCCCGCGGGCCGCCGCCCTGGCCGCGGGGCGCTCCGGCCGCCGGCGGCGGGGGCGACACGGTGCGCGCGGGGGCGGGCACGATGCGCTGGTGCGTCTGCGGCGCGCTCGTCGTGGTGGCGGAGAGACCCTGGGCGCGCAGGGAGGCGGAGGGATCCTGGGGCGCGCGCGTGGCCACCACCGCGCGGGAGCGCACCGCATCCGGCGGACGCACCGACGCCGCGGTCGCGCTGGCGGTGAGGCTCGCGCTGCTCGGCCGCACGTCGGGGGCGCCGTGCACCGGGGCCAGCCCGCGCACCTCGGCCACGTCGGTGACGCGGGCCGGCCGCGCGCCGGGCCGCCCGAAGCGATCGGCGGACACGCCGACCACCGCGTTGGTCACGTTGACGTTGCGGTAGACCGTGATGTTGGTCACGTTCACGGTGGCGGTGCGGGCGACCACCACGTTGTTGACCACCCGCGGGCCGCCCCAGCCGCCCCACCAGGCCACGCCCACGAAGCGCGGGCCGCCCCACCAGCGGATCACCGGCTCGCCCCAGCCGAGCGGCGCCCAGTAGAGCGGACGGCCGACCACGACCGGTCCGCCGAGGAACACGACCAGCGCGGGGGAGTAGACGGGGCGGACCACGAGCGGACCGGGGGCCCATGCCCAGTACGGCCCGACGAAGACCCAGCGTCCGTGATGATAGGGCGCCCAGCCCCACGGGGCGTCGTCGAGCCACGTCCAGCCGAAGCGTGGATCCCAGACCCAGTGCCCGGTGGTGTAGGGCGACCAGCCCGCCGCCACCCCGGTGGGCACCCACACCGTCCCGTACGTCTCGACCGAGCGCCACGTGCCGTGCTGGTCGAGCGTCTCGCTGCCGTAGACGCCCGCCGAGACGTAGCGCGCGCTCGCGGGCTGGACGAGGTAGTCCGAGCGCTGGTAGTTCCAGCGGTCCCAGGTGCTGAGCGGTGCCGCGGTCCCGGTCTCCGCGCGCGGGGTCTCGGCGCCGGAGAGCACGATCTGCTGGTTGGCCGCGACCGGCGTGGCCGCGCCGCCCGACGGCGTCATGGTGGCGGCGCCGCCCCGGTGCGTGCGGAACGTGGTGGTGTCGGCGCCGACCTCGGCGTGGTAGTAGCCCGCGCGCTCCATCGTGAACGCGGCGGCCGGCGTGTCCAGCTCCACCGCGTGGCCGGCCGGCAGCTCCCGCAGATCCACCGCCGCGTAGCCGGAGGTCACGCGCAGCTGGAGGAAGTCCGGCTCCTGGTTGTCGAGGCCGAGCTGCGCGCCGTAGGCGGCGCGGACGAACGCGCGCGGGCCGACCTGGACCTCCACGTTTCCGGCCGGGCCCGCGTAGAGGACGTCGCCGGGCGCCAGCGGCATGTTCAGCACGGCCGGCGTCCAGTCCTGCGCGCCGGGCCGCCAGAACGATACCTCGCCGTGCAGGTAGCTGATGCGAGGCGGCGTGGGCTCCGAGGCGTCCTCTGCCGGGGCCTGAGCCTGCTCCGCGGTCGGGGTGGCTCCGGCCGGAGCCGGGGCGGGGGGCTGGGCCGCGGGGGGCGCGGCGGCAGGAGGCGGTGCCGGCGCCGGCGGAGCTGCGGGAGGAGGCGGCGCGCTGCTTCCGGCGCCGGCCCCGGTCGTGTCGCCGATCAGGGCCGCCAATGCGAGCAATCCCGCGTACATCCAGCGCGAGACGGTCATCGTGCAACCATCGTATCAGATGGCGTTGGAACCGCCGGGGCGATATGCTCGGTTGTACGGTAAACAACTGCCGACCGACGCTCGTCAAAACGAGGCGATGAACACCATGAAGAGAGCCGTGTTGGTGCTCCTGCTGGTCGCTGGCGTGCTCGCCCTGACCGTGACGCCGGGCTACACCTGGGGTCACTGGCGAGGCGGTGTCTTCGTGGGAGTCGGACCCTACTGGGGGCCCTACCCTTATTACTGGTACCCGCCTCCGCCGGTCTACTACGCGCCGCCCACGGTCGTGGTCGAGCAGCCACCGGTCTACGTGGAGCGGCAGCCCACTCCGCCGCCGGCCCCGCCGGCTCCGACGGCCTACTGGTACTACTGCTCGAGCGCGAAGCAGTACTACCCGACGGTACCGAGCTGCCCCGAGGAGTGGGTGAAGGTACCGGAGCGCCCTCGGTGACCGACGGCCGTCTGCTGCGCGTCGGCCTGCCGGTCGCGCTCGTGGTCGCGCTGCTCGCGACCGGCTGCGCGAGCGTGCCGACCGGCCCGAGCGTGATGGTCCTGCCGGGCACCGGCAAGAGCTTCGAGGCGTTCCAGGTCGACGACGCGGTCTGCCGGCAGTGGGCCGCGGAGCAGACCGGCACCAGCCCCGGCAAGGCCAGCACGCAGAGCACCGTGGGCGGCGCCGCGATCGGCACCGTGGTCGGCGCCGCCGCGGGCGCCGCGCTCGGCGCGGCCGCGGGCAATCCCGCCATCGGCGCCGCGGCGGGTGCCGGCGTGGGCCTCCTGGGCGGCACCGCGGTCGGCGCCAGCCGAGCCGACGCGTACGGCGGCTCGGTGCAGCGCCGCTACGACATGGCTTACTCGCAGTGCATGTACGCCAAGGGCAACCAGGTGCCGATGGCGCGGGGCGCGCGCATCCAGCAGCCGGCGGCCGCCCCGGCGGGGCCGCCGCCTCCTCCGCCTCCGCCGCCCGCGGCGGTACCTCCCGGCACGCCTCCACCCCCGCCGGGACCTCCGCCTCCGCCGCCCCCGACCCGCTAGCCCGCGATCTCCCCGCGGCTCACGAGCCCGCCTGACCGGGGGCGCAGGCTCGGCCGCGTCGCACGCGCCGTCTGCCTACGACGGCGCCCAGTCCGCACGCCGAGCCCTACGAGCGAGGCGCGGCCCGGCGAGAAGTCTTCCTTAGGGCCGGTGCGGCGGAGGCGGCGGCGGCACCACCGTGGTGCCCGCCGGCACCCACACCCAGTAGTACGGCGCCGCCGTCGTCCCTTCGCCGTAGAGCTGGTAGCGGCCCTGCGTCGCGGTCGAGCTCGCGACGCGCGAGGGCGGCAGCGGCGGAGGCGCCGTCGGCGTGCTGCCGGTCGGGATCCACACCCAGTAGTACGGCGACGCGGTGGTGCCCTCGCCGTAGAGCTGGTAACGCCCGCCGGGATACTCGACGGTCCGCGGGTTGTTGTCGCCGAGCACCGCGCCCTTCGTGGGCGGGTACGTGGGCTCCTGCATGCTGGTGCAGCCGCCCAGCAGGGTCGCCGCGGCAAGCGAAGCGGGCAGGACGAATCGAGTGGAGCGCTGGATCGCACGATACATGATGGATCCTCCCTGTAGCAGGCAGGACAGCATGGGCTGTGCCACGCGAGAGCCGCGAATGAAAGTCGTCGATCGCGCGAGCATTTCCACGCGCGTCCCCACTCGCCGGCCTTCCGCGTGCCGGGCGGATCTACCGGGCAACCCTTTCCGGGCGCACGGCTCGCCCGCTCTTTTCCTGCTCTGGCCTAGCTCCCGCGAATCGGCTAGCATCTGCTCCCATGACCCGGGACGAGCTGAAGCGACAGGTGTTCGCGGCGATCGACCGCCGCGCGGAGGAGATCGTGGGCATCGGCGAGCGCATCCGCCGGCAGCCCGAGATGGGCTTCAAGGAGGCGAAGACCGCGGGGCTCGTGCAGGAGACGCTCGGGCGCCTCGGCATGGCGCCGCGGGGCGGTCTGGCGATGACCGGCGTCCGCGCGGAGATGACGGGGCGCGGCGGCGACGGCCCGACCTTCGCGCTGATCGGCGAGCTGGACGGCCTGCGCGTCACCGGGCATCCCGAGGCCGACCCCGCCACCGGCGCCGCCCACGCCTGCGGTCACAACGCGCAGATCGCGGGCATGCTGGGGGCCGCGATGGGCCTGGTCGACGCGGGCGCGTTCGACCACCTCGCGGGTCGCGTGGTCTTCTTCGGGGTACCGGCCGAGGAGGGCGGCGACATGGAGTGGCGGCAGGAGCAGATCCGCGCCGGCCGCCTCGAGTTCCCGTGCGGCAAGCAGGAGCTGATCCGCCTCGGCCACTTCGACGACGTGGATCTCGCGATGATGATCCACACCAACTGGCGCGCGGACGACGGCAAGGCCGGCGTGCCCGCGTCGAACAACGGCCGGGTGGGCAAGACCGCACGCTTCATCGGGCGCGCCGCGCACGCGGGCGGGGCGCCCCACATGGGCGTCAACGCGCTGTACGCGGCCCAGCTCGCGCTGGCCGGCATCAACGCGGTCCGCGAGACCTTCCGCGACGAGGACTCGATCCGGGTGCACCCGATCCTCACCCACGGGGGCTCGCAGGTGAACGTGATCCCGGGCGAGGCGCGCCTCGAGATGTACGTGCGGGGCAAGACTCCCGAGGGCGTGGCCGACGCGAGCCGCCGGGTGGATCGCGCCCTGCGGGCCGGCGCGCTCGCCCTCGGCGCGCGGGTCGAGATCGACACCCTGCCGGGACCGATGCCGCTCCGCTGCGACTCCACCATGGCGCGCTTCTTCGCGGACACCGCGCGCGGCCTGGTGGGCGCGGAGCACTATCGCGACATCCCGCACCGCTCCGGCTCCACCGACATGGGCGACCTGAGCCAGGTGATCCCGGTGCTGCATCCCTACATGGGCGGAGCGCGTGGGCCCGGCCACTCCGCCGACTTCGCGATCATCGATCCGGACCTGGGCTACGTGCAGCCGGCCAAGGCACTGGCCGCGATGGCGGTGGACCTGCTGGCCGACGGCGCGCAGGGGGCGCGCGAGGTGCTGGCGGGCCCGCGGCCGCCCATGACCCGCGCGGGCTATCTCGCGTTCCAGCGCGGCATCGCCCGCCGCGAGGACTTCGACGGAGGAGAAGGGACATGAGCCAGTTCTTCAAGATCCTGAGCCACTTGAGCGTCACCGTCACCGACGTGACCAAGGCGCGCGACTTCTACTCCGGGGTGCTGGGCTTCCAGGAGATCTCGCGGCCGGCCTTCGACTTCCCGGGCATCTGGTACAGCCTGGGCGGCGACCTCCAGCTCCACATCATCCTGAACGACCAGCTGGTGCGCGAGGCGAGCGAGCGCGACAAGATCGTCGCCCGCTATCCGCACTTCGCCCTCTGGACCGACGACGCCGACGCCACCGCCCGCCGCATCCAGGAGCGCGGTCTCGTGTGCCGCGACGTGATCTCCGGTCCCACCGGTCTGCGCCAGCTCTTCGTCAAGGACCCCGACGGCAACATGATCGAGTTCCTGGGCCCCAGCGCGTCCGCGGGCCAGCGGCGGATGGAGCCGGTCGGGTCCCATTGAAGGTCGGCGTCAACCTCATCAGCTTCGGGCCGGGGGCGAGCCCGGAGTCGCTCTCGCGGTGGGCCGCGTTCGCCGAGAACGTGGGCTATCACTTCGTGATGCTGGGCGACCACGTGGCGATCACCCCCGACGTGCAGGGCCGCTACCCGGCGCCGTTCTACGACCCGTTCACCACCCTGGGCTGGCTCGCGGGCATGACCCGGCGGGTGGAGCTCGGCTTCACCGTCATCGTGCTGCCCTATCGCCACCCGCTCGAGACCGCGCGCATGGCCGCCAACCTCGACCGGCTGAGCGGCGGCCGGCTCATCTTCGGGGTCGGGGTGGGCTGGGCCCGCCAGGAGTTCGAGGTGCTGGGTCTGCCCTTCGAGCGGCGCGGCGCGATGACCGACGACTACCTGGGCGCGCTCAAGGCGGCGTGGACGCAGGACGTGGCGAGCTACCAGGGCCGGTTCGTGTCGTTCAGGGACGTCTACACCGCGCCGCGCCCGGCCCGGAAGCCGTACCCGCCGATCTGGGTGGGCGGCAGCAGCGACGCGGCGCTGCGGCGCACCGCGCGGCACGGCGACGCGTGGCATCCGATCCGGAGCCGCATCGAGTTCCTGCGCCACGAGGGGCTGCCCCGGCTGCGCGCGATCGCGGAGCAGGAAGGCCGTCCGGTGCCCGGCCTCTGCCCGCGCATCCGCCTGCGCATCACCGAGCAGCCCATGCCCGAGGAGACGCGCCTGGCCGGGGAGGGGACGCTCGAGCAGGTGCGGCGGGACCTCGCCGCGCTGGAGCAGCTCGGCGCCTCCCACGTCTGCCTCGACACCTTCGCGGACGACGTGGAGGGCTCGCGCAACCACGAGGCGGCGTGGCGCATGCTGGCCGGCCTGGCCGAGCGCGTGCTGGACCTCGAGCGCGAGAGCCTGCGCTGACGCCGGATTCGCGCCGACCGTCGTGGACGCGATCGATTTCTGGCTGCTCCGCTACGAGACGCTCCACGGGTTCCTCGTCGACGACCTGGTGGAGCAGCTGACCCCGGAGCAGGTGCGGGGGCGCCCGGTGCCGGGGGTCAATCCGATCGCGTGGCTGATCTGGCACGCGATGCGGATCGAGGACGTGTGCGTCAACCGCTTCGTGGCCGACCGGCCGCAGGTGCTGGACGACGGCTGGCTCGACCGCCTGGCGATCGCCCGCCGGGACGTGGGCACCGGGATGACCGACGCGCAGGTGGACGAGCTCTGCGCCGGGGTGGACCTCGACGCGCTCCGTGGCTACTGCCACGCGGTCACCCGCGCGAGCCTCGACCTGGTGCCCGTTCTCCGCGCGCTCGACCTGGCCGCGCCGGTTCCGGCGGATCGGGTGCGCCACGTGTGCACCGCCGAGGGCGCCGTCGATCCGAGCGCGTCCTGGCTCACCGACTTCTGGGCCGGGGGGCGGAGCCGCGGGTGGATCGTGCTCCAGACCTCGCTGCTCCACGTCTACGGCCACTACTTCGAGGGGCTGACCTCGAAGGGGCTGTGGGGCGCCCGCAGCCGGTAGGCCGTCCGCCCGGCGCCGTCCGCTAGAGGCGCGCCATCACCTGCTCGGCGAAGAGCCGCAGCACGTCCTCTCGCTCGACGAAGGCCTGCCCCGGGACCTGCGGGAGCAGGATGATCCGGCCCACGCCGCCCACGCCCATGATCCCGCAGACCTGCTCGCGCACCTCCTCGGGCCGCCCGGCGAGGGCCATGAGGTCCACGAAGCGATCGGTCACGAGGAGCCGGTGCTGGGATCCCGCGCTCGCGTGCTGGTAGGAGTCGTAGGCGGCGCGCACCCGGTCGATCACCGCCTGGTCCTCCGGGCTCCAGCGGACCGGGAACGCGTGCCGCAGCGCGGAGGCCACGCGTCCGCGCACGTGGTCGCGCGCCAGCGCCCGGTCGGCCGCGATCGAGGTCGGCGCCCAGATCGCGACGTCGAGATCCTCCGCCGCGCGCCCGCCCGCGCGAGCGCCGGCCAGCACGCAGCCGAGCGCGGCCTCCACCAGCCACGGGGCCACGCCCGAGTACATGATGGCACCGTCGCCCAGGCGGCCGGCCGCGTCCAGCATGCGGGGCCCCGAGCCGGCCAGGTAGAGGGGGATGCGGGGAGACTGCTCGAGCCAGGCCAGCCGCGCGTCGGTGCCGTTGTCGAGCCGGATCGACTCGCGCCCCAGCAGGCGGCGCAGCGAGCCGGCCATCGACTCGAGGGTGGCGATGCGCGCGACCCTGGCCACCGGCAGGCCCATGGTCTCGGCCGCGCTGCCGCCGGTGCCGATGCCGATCACCACGCGGCCCGGGGCCAGCTCGCTCAGCGAGGCGATGGCGCTCGCGTTCACCGTGATGTGGCGGGTGTGCGGCACCACGATGCCGGGTCCCAGGCGGATGCGCGAGGTGCCGGCCGCGCACGCGGCCAGCGTCACCCACAGCTCGCGGCAGACGAGGTGGGTGTCCGCGATCCACGCGGTGTCGAACCCGAGGCTCTCCGCGAGCTGCACCTGCCGGACGATGACCGGCAGGGGCTGGCTCGCGAGGATGCCGATGTCGAACTTCACGCGCTCAGACGTGGTGACGCATGAAGCCTTCGATCATCGAGTTCACCTGGTCGGGCACCTCCATCATGTTGAAGTGGCCCGCGCCCACCGTCCAGCCGTTGACCACCTTCGGCATCCACTGCGACATCAGGTGGGGCGGGTTGAGGGGCGGGGTGGCGGCCAGGTGCAGGGCGGGTACCGTGCAGCGCTTGGCCATTCCGGGGCCGTCGAAGGCGAGGATGCCCTTCATGGCCTCGGCGGCCACCGGCGCCGGCGCCGCCATCATGACGTTCAGCACCGAGTCCACCAGCTTCTTGTCGGAGGTGGGCAGGAAGAGCGCGTTGGTGATGAACTGCCGTCGCGGCTCCTGGTTGCCGGCCTCGATCGCGCTCACCACGTCGCTCACCGGGCCGCGGAGCTCGGGCGGGAAGACGAACGGCGCCGGGTCCACCATCACGATCGCGGCCACCTTGTCGGGGTGACGGGCGCCCAGCTCGAGCACCGTGATGCCGCCCATGCTGTGCCCGACCGCCACCACCTTGCCGAGCTTCAGGGTGTCGATCAGGTGCGCGAGGTCGTCCACGTAGGCCGAGATCGGGTAGGCGCCGCCCGGCTTGTCGCTCTCGCCGTGGCCGCGCAGGTCCACCGAGACCGTCCGGTGCCGCTTGGCGAAGTGATCGGCCTGGGGCTTGAAGAACGAGCGGTCGCAGGTCCAGCCGTGGACGAAGAGGAAGGTGGGGCTTCCCGAGCCCTTCTCCTCGTACGCGAGCTTCACGCCCTTGTGCTCCATGGTCGGCATGGCGTCTCCTCCTCGAGAGTGCCGCGTTGAGCGGGTGCGGGTAGTGGTCGGACGAGGGGCAGAATCAGCCCGGAGCGTGGCCCCGTCAAGGGGTATCCTCTATAGCCGGGATGGAGAACGCGGACCGGTACGACGTGGCGGTGATCGGCGGGGGCCCGGGCGGCTCCAGCGCCGCGACCGCCCTCGCCCGGCGGGGCCGGCGCGTGCTGCTCCTGGAGCGGGACCGCTTCCCGCGCTTCCACGTCGGAGAGTCCCAGCTGCCGTGGATGAACGGGGTGCTCGACGAGCTCGGGGCCCGCGACGCGGTGGCGCGCGCCGGCTTCGTGGAGAAGTGGGGCGCGAGCTTCTGGGAGATCGACGGCAGCCCCGCGGCCTACGTCGACTTCACCGCCGCGGTGGAGACCCCGGTGCCGCAGACCTACCAGGTGTCGCGGGCCGAGTTCGACGAGGTGCTGCTGCGCCACGCGGAGCGCTCCGGGGTCACGGTGTGCGAGGAGCATCGGGCGCTGGACGCGGCCTTCGACCCCGCCGGCGTCACGGTGCGGTATGCGGGGCCGGACGGCGAGCGCACCGCGCGGGTGCAGGCGGTGGTCGACGCCTCGGGCCGCGCCGGCCTGCTGGGTCGCCGCATCGGCGGCCACGAGGTCGACCCGATGCTCCAGCACGTCGCGGTGCACGCGCAGTACGAGGGCATCCCGCGGCCCGAGGGCCGGGCGGCGGGCGACATCCGCGTGCTCACCCGCGCCGACGTGGGCTGGGTGTGGCTGATCCCGATCTCGGATCGGGTGACCAGCGTCGGCGTCGTGGTGCCCAAGGAGCTCCACCGGCGCGAGGGCCGGCCCACCGTGGACGAGAGCCTCGAGCACTACCTCCGCGAGACGCCGGCCGCGCCGGCCCTGCTGCGGGATGCGCGGCGTGTCTCGCCCGCGCGCGTGGACGCCGACTACTCGTACCTGGCGCGCCGCATGGCGGGAGACCGGTGGGTGGCGGTGGGCGACGCGGCCGCGTTCCTGGATCCGATCTTCTCGACCGGGGTGCTGCTCGCGCTCCAGGGCGGGGTGGAGGCGGCGGAGGCGATCGACGCCGGCCTGCGCGCGGGCGATCTCTCCGCGCGGCGCTTCGAGCGCTACGAGCGGACGGTGCGGCGGCGGTATCACTACTTCCGCCGGTTCGTGGTGGGCTTCTACGATCCCTACTTCCGCCGGCTGCTGTTCCGGCGGTCCCGCCGGTTCGGCATCTACGAGGCGGTGCTCTCCGCGCTGGCCGGCAACTGGCGACCCGGCCTCGGCACCCGCCTGCGCATCCAGCTGTTCTTCGCCATCGTGGCGGCGAAGCGCTTCCTGCGGATCGCCCCGCCCGGCGACGCGGCGTGGCGGCGCCCGGACGCCACCCTCACGTCCGGGGCGGAGCGGCCGGCTCCTCGCTGATCGGGAAGTAGCGGCGCGCCGCGTCGGACTGGTTCTCGTAGATCGACCCCTGGTGGCGCGCCGGCGGTAGCGGCATGCGCACCGGCGCGGGCACGAGGCGGGGCTCGAGGCTCGGCTCGCCGGTGATGAGGCGGGCGTCGAAGTCGGGCAGGCTCGGGATCCCCATCAGCGGCCACGCGTCGGCGGCGCCGTACTCGTAGAGCAAGAGCGTCCGCGGCAGGCTCGACACGTTCTGGGCCGAGCCGTGCACCAGCCGCACGTGGTGGAAGCTCATGGAGCCGGCGCGCCCGGTGAGCGGCACCGCGCGCGCGATCTCGTCCCGGATCGACGCCGGGTCGATCGACCCGCAGAAGTACCCGCCCGTCCGGGGATCGCCGGTGTGGTGATCGAGGGTCGGGCCCCGGTGGGTGCCGGGCACCACCAGGAGCGGTCCGTTGTCGCTGGTGCAGTCGTCGAGCATCACCCCGACCGCGAGCAGGTCGTCGTTGGTGTGGGGGTAGAACGCCCAGTCCTGGTGCCACTCGACGGGCGAGCCGTAGCGCGGTGACTTGAGGTTGATCTTCGATCCGTGCAGCCGCACCGCCGGGCCCAGCAGGTCCTGGAGGATTGCCACCAGCCGCGGGTGGCGCATCAGGCGCTCGAACACCGGGAAGAACTTGTGCGGCGTCTTCACCCGGCGCACCCGAGGATCCTCCGCGCGGTGGCCCGGCTCGAGGTCGTAGACGTCGTTGTGGGCGGTGACCGCGCGCGCCCCGTCGAGGATGCGGGCGAGCTCGCCACGCACCGTGTCGAGGGTGGTCGCGTCGAGCACGTCGGGAACCACCAGATAGCCCTGCTCGCGATAGAAGGCCACGTCGGAAGGAGAGAGCATGCCTCAAGCGTAGCACGGCCGACGCGACGCTTGACAGGCGCGGCCCGGTGACCGACAGTCGGAGCGCCGTCGGGGTCAAAGACGATCCAACGGGGGCACACCCCAGGGGGGAAATACAAATGCTCGATTCGCCTATCAGCCGCCGCTCACTGCTCGCCGGGGCCGTCGGGGCCTCCGCCCTGCTGACCCTGCCGCGGCCCGCCGCGCCCGCGGTGAAGAAGGGCACCAGCCTCAAGCTCTGGATCCTGAAGACCTACGTCGAGCCGACCAACAAGGCCATCGAGGCGAGCGCCCAGCGCTGGGCCCAGAAGAACGGGGCCAGCGTCTCGGTGGAGTACTTCACCTTCGAGGACATGCAGACCAAGTACGTGGCCGCGATCGAGAGCAACAGCACCCCCGACATCGGCCAGCTCGAGACCAGCGCTCCCGCGCGCTTCGCGGGCATGGGCCAGCTCATCGACCTCACCACCTTCGCGCGCCAGATCGAGGGCCAGGTCGGCAAGGCCCCCGCCAACGTCTCCGCGGTCACCATGGTGGGCGACAAGATCTACTCGCTGCCGTGGTACGTGATGGGCGGCTTCTGGTACGTGTGGCGCGACGTGTTCGAGAAGGCGAAGGTGAAGCTGCCCACCACCTTCGAGGAGGCCAAGCAGGCCGCCGCCGCGCTGAACCGGCCGAAGGACAACTTCTACGGGATGGGGCAGAGCTGGAACCGCACCTCGGACGGCTACGGAGTGATGCAGAGCCTGATGTACTCGTACGGGGTCGGCTGGGCCGGCAAGGACGGCAAGTACAAGTCGCTCAAGACCCCCGCGATGCAGACGGTGATGAAGTGGGCCACCGACATCTACAAGGACGGCATCCAGCCCGCGGACACTCTGACCTGGACCGGCTCCGGCAACAACGAGAACTTCATCGCCAAGAACATCGCCCAGACCTCAAACGGTCCTAGCATCACCTTCGCGCTCGAGAACGCGCTCGCCAAGGCCACCGACGCCAAGGACCGGAAGGCCAAGGAGGAGGCGCTCGCCAACCACGTGGCCCTCCCGCATCCCGCCGGGCCCGACGGGCGCCGCATGTGGGCCATCGCGATGAGCTTCGGCATCTTCAAGAACAGCAAGGACCCCGAGGCCGCGATGAGCCTCATCGCGCACCTGCTCTCCCCCGAGGAGACGGTGGCGGTCATGAAGGATTCCTACGGTCAGTTCGGGCCGGTGCTGGACAAGGCCCGCGCGGCGTCCAAGGACTACTTCAACAAGAACGACAACTACCGGACCTTCGGGCGGGCCGCGGAGTGGTTCGCGCCCACCGGGTGGCCCGGGCCCACCACCGCGGCCGCCGCGGAGGTGCAGGCGAGCAACGTGCTCACCGACGCGCCGGCCAAGGTCATCGTCGACAAGTGGTCGGTCGACCAGGCCATCGATTGGGAGGACAAGAAGATCAAGGAAATCTACGACACCCTGAAGGGGTGACGTGGCGCTTCCCCAGACCGTCGGCGTCCCGGCCGTGCGGGCGCGCGCCTCCCTCTGGCGCCGTGCCCGCACCCGGGAGGCCGCGACGGCGCTCCTGTTCCTGCTGCCGCTGTTCGTCCTCGTGGTGGCCCTGATCTTCTACCCGGTCTACCGGGCGGTCTGGCTCTCGCTCACCGACAAGCTGGTGGGCTATCCCGAGCGCTTCGTGGGCCTGCGCAACTACGCCTACCTGGCCCAGGACGACACCTTCCACGCGGTCATCCGCAACAGCCTCGTCTTCACGGTGGGCTCGGTGGGCCTCAAGATCGTGACCGGGGTGCTGATGGCCCTCGTCCTGAACAATGTGATCCGCGGGCGGAACTTCTTCCGCGGGCTCTTCCTCCTGCCCTGGATCACGTCCACCGTGATCATCGCGCTCACCTGGCGGTGGATGTTCGACGCCTTCCCGGGCCGCGGGTTCTTCAACAGCGTGCTGCTCGACCTGGGAGTGATGAGCCGGCCGAAGGCGTTCATGGCCTCCCCGGAGGGCGCGATGATGGCGGTGGTGGTGGCCAACTGGTGGCGCGGCTTCCCGTTCTTCGGGGTCTCGTTCCTGGCCGGGATGGCGTCGATTCCGCGCGAGCTCTACGAGGCGGCCGCGGTCGACGGGGCGGCGGCGTGGCGGCGCTTCTGGCACGTGACGCTGCCCGGGCTCAAGCACGTGATGATCGTCACCACGCTGCTGAGCTTCATCTTGACGATCAACGACTTCAACATCGTCTACGTGATGACCCGCGGCGGCCCCGGCACCGCGACCCAGATCTTCGCGACCTACTCCTACCAGGTGGCGTTCGGCCAGCTCCGCTGGGGCCGGGGCGTGACCATCTCGCTGTTCGTGGTCCCGATCCTGGTGCTCGGCATCGTCCTGATCAGCCGCTACCTGCTCCGCGACCGCAAGTAGGCCCCGTGACCATCAAGACCCTCACCTGGCTCGGCCTCGCGCTCTTCCTCCTCGTCATCCTGGTGCCGTTCTGGTGGATCGCGAGCATGTCGTTCAAGACCTACGAGCAGATCCAGTTCGCCACCAGCATCTACGTGCCGAGCCCGTTCACGTGGGAGAACTACACCGGGCTCTGGACCGAGACCCGCTTCCCCCTCTGGCTGCGCAACAGCGCGGTGACCGGGCTGGTGGTGACCGCGATCACCATCGTGGTGTCGAGCCTCGGCGGCTACGCGGTGGCCCGCCTGCGCTTCCCCGGCCGCGAGTCGGTGGCGAGCCTGATCCTGATCCTGTATCTGATCCCGCCCGCGCTGCTGTTCATCCCGCTCTACCGGGTGCTGGCCGAGCTGGGCGCCACCAACCACCTCTCCTCGCTCTTCCTCTCCTATCCGACCTTCACGGTCCCCTTCGCGACCTGGCTCCTGATCGGCTTCTTCAAGGCGCTCCCCGACGAGCTGGAGGAGGCGGCCCTGATCGACGGGGCGGGCCGCATCACCGCGTTCTGGCGCGTGCTCTTGCCGCTCGCGGCCCCGGGCCTGGTGGCCTCCGCGATCTTCGCGTTCACGCTCTCGTGGAACGAGTTCCTCTACGCGCTGGTCTTCATCCAGGACGAGCAGTCCATCACGGTGCCGGTGGGCCTCAACCTGCTCATCTACGGCGACGTCTTCCACTGGGGCCAGCTCATGGCCGCCTCCGTGATCACCACGATCCCGGTGGTCGCGCTCTACGTGTTCATCCACCGGTGGATGGTGGAGGGGCTGGTCGCGGGCGGGGTGAAGGGCTAGAATTCCCCGCCAGGAGGCGTCCATGGCGACCATCGCAGCCGGCCCCACCGTCACCCCGCTCCACTCCGTCTTCGCGGCCGAGGTCTCGGGCGTCGACCTCAGCCGGCCGCTGGACGACGCGACGTTCGAGCGCATCGCGGTCGCGTTCGACGACCACTCGATGCTGGTCTTCCGCGGGCAGGCGCTCACCGACGAGCAGCAGATGGCGTTCAGCGAGCGCTGGGGGCCGCTCGAGACCACCGTGAGAACCCTGGGCGGCGAGGATCGCCTGGGCGCCCACATCGTGGACCTCTCGAACACCGACCCGGACGGCAAGCTGATGGGCTGGGAGGACCGGCGGATGCTCTACCAGTCCGGCAACCAGCTCTGGCACAGCGACAGCTCGTTCAAGCCGGTGCCGGCCCACTCCTCGGCGCTCTCCGCGCGCGTGATCCCGCCCGCGGGCGGCGAGACCGAGTTCGCCAGCATGCGCGTCGCCTACGAGCACCTGCCCGAGGACCTCCGCCGCGACCTGGATGGTCGGATCGTCGTCCACAGCTTCGGCTTCTCGCGCAGCATGATCGATCCCGGCATCGGCACCGAGATCGGGCGCGACTATCCGCCGGTGCGCCACGCGCTGGTGCGCGCCAATCCGCGCCACGGCCGCAAGGGGCTCTACATCGGCTCGCACGCCTGGTACGTGGAGGGGCTCGGGCTCGACGAGAGCCGCATCCTGATCGCCCGGCTGCTGGAGCAGACGGTGCGCCCCGATCTCGTGTACCGGCACCGCTGGCAGGTGGGGGACCTCGTGATGTGGGACAACCGGTGCGTGCTGCACCGTGGGCGGCCGTGGGACAGCGCGCGCCACGAGCGGGTCATGCACCGGACCACGGTGGCGGGCGACGGCCCCACCGCGCAGCCCGCCTACCTGCACGAGCTCGCGGCCGGGCGCACGACGGCCCGGTCCTGATTCCCCGGACCGGGCCGTCGCCCTGCAGAAGCGACCGCGCTAGCCGGCGCTTCCGTCCGTCTGCTCGGTCGCGGCGGGCCGATGGCCGCCGTCCTCCGGCGTCATCCCCCGCATGCCCGGCTGGCCCCCACGGTGCTGCTGCCACCGCTCGGCGAGCAGGGTGCGGAGCTTCTCACGCTGCTCGGGAGTCAGGACCTGCCGGCTCTGCTCCATGGTGCGGATCTGCGCCACGCGCCCATCCGCGCGTAGCTTCTCGATCTCCCGCACCTTGGCCTCGATCTTGGAGAGGTCCCGCGGCTTGTTGGCGTCCGCGGGGTCCGGCATCATCAGCGTGCGCAGGTCCAGCTCGGCCAGGCGCCGGTCGGCCTCGCGCTTGATGGCGTCACGCTTCGAATCCGTGCCGAGCTTGCGCAGGCTGTCGACCTGCGCCGGCGTCAGCCCGATCGCCTGCCGGTGACGGAGCGCGAGCCCCGCCAGCGAGAAGCGATGCATCCGGTGCATCTTGTGGTGGTGCCAGCCGCCGTGGCCGCGCATGCCATCCGGCCGGTGCTGCCCCATCCCCGGACCGGGGCTCGGGGCCGGCGCCTGCGCCAGCTGCAAGCCGTCCGCCCCCTGCGGGGTCGCGGCCGGCGCCTGTGCCGCCGCGGGCAGGGTCATGCCCAGTACCAGTGCCAATCCTCCCAGTGCGCTACGAGCCTTCATGGCCTCCTCCTTGCCCGCCGTGCGGGCGTGTCCGGCAACGGGAGCCCCCAGGGAGCCCCGATAGGTTCTAGCCCTTCTGCCCCAATAGACGAGCGGATGGCCCCGCGCGTTGACACGGACAGGGGGAAGAATCCGCGGTCAGGAAGCGACGGCGGCGGCGACCTGGCGGGAGACCAGGCGCGCGTAAAGCCCGCGTCGATGCAGCAGATCCTCGTGGCGACCCTGCTCGACGACGCGCCCCTCGTCGAGGACCACGATCCGGTCCGCGGCCCGGACGGTGGAGAGCCGATGGGCAATCACGATGGTGGTGCGGGTGCGGGCGAGGCTCACCAGCGCCTCCTGCACCACCGCCTCGTTGACCGCGTCCAGGTGGGAGGTGGCCTCGTCCAGGATCAGGACCGGCGCGTCGCGCAGGAACGCGCGGGCGATGGCCACCCGCTGCCGCTGCCCGCCCGAGAGCTGGAGGCCCCGCTCGCCCACCGGGGTGTCGAGGCCCTGGGGGAGGCCGGCCACCAGGGGACCCAGCGCGGCCCGCTCGACCGCGGCGGCGAGGTCGGTCGGGGAGGCCTCCGGCCGCGCGATCCGGATGTTGCCGCCGAGGGTGTCGTTGAAGAGGTGCGTGTCCTGCGCCACCAGCGCGATGTGGCTGCGCAGCTCCTCGAGCGCGCAGGCGCGCAGGTCGTGCCCGGCCAGGGTGATCGCGCCGCGCTCCGGATCCCAGAAGCGGAGCAGCAGGCTCGCGATCGTGGTCTTGCCCGCGCCGGACGGGCCGACGAGCGCGACGGTGGCGCCGGCCGGCACCGTGAACGAGACGTCGGCGAGCGCGGGCCGTCGCCGGCCGGGATAGGTGAACGTGACGTCGTGCAGCGCGATGGCCGCCGCCTCGTCGCGCCGCGCGCCGGGGAGCGCGACGCCGGGCCCGTCCGCGATACGCACCGGCTCCGCGTGCACCGCGTGCACGCGGCGGGTGGCCGCGAGAGTGTCGGCGAGCTGGCGGCCGACCTGCGCGATCTCCCACACCGGCACGAAGGCGGACATCGCGAGCAGGGTCAGGAGCGGCAGCATCGCGCCCTCGAGCCGGCCCGAGGCCACCAGCCACGCGCCCACGCCGGTGACCGCGAGGCCGCCCAGGCCGGTGGCGGCGTCCTGCAGCGCGGACTGACGCGCGAGGTCGGCGAGGAACGGCATCCGCGCCGCCGCGTAGGCGTTCGCGCGCTCCGCGAGGGCCGCGCCGCGCCGGGCCTCCTGCTGGAAGGCCACGATCTCGGCCAGGCCCTGCACCGAGTCCACCGCGTGCGCGTTCAGCTCGCCGGAGGCCTCGCGGGCCCGGACGCTCAGCCGGTCGATGCGCGCGCGGCCCAGCACCGGGCTCAGCCCCGCGTAGGCCAGGAACGGGAGCACCGCGGCCGCCATCGGCCAGCCGAAGACGCCGAGGGTGACCAGCACCACCGCGGGGACGAGCGCCGCGACCAGGCCGGGGGTGATGGTGTGGGCGAAGAAGTACTCGATCAGCTCGATGTCGTGGGTGGCCACGCCCAGGAGGTCGCCGGTGCGCCGCGCGGAGAGGTAGGCCGGCCCCAGCGCGACCAGCTTGCGGAAGAAGCTCATGCGCATGTCGGCGAGCAGGCGATAGGCCATGTCGTGAGCGAGCCACGACTCGAGCCAGTGCAGCACGCCCGCCGCCGGCGCGACGACCAGCAGCGCGATCAGCAGCGCGCCGGTCGGCTCGCCGCGGCTCACCGCGCGGACCACCAGCGCGCTCAGCAGGCCCACCCCGATCAGCGCTCCGACGCGGGCCACCCCCAGCACGAAGGTCACGACGAGGCGGGCGTGGTAGCCCGAGGCCATGCCGAAGAGGATGCGCGCCACCTGGCGCCACCCCGGGCCGGCCGCGCGCAGGACCGCGGGCGCCTCCAGGCCGGCGGGCGCGCCGTCGCCCGCGTCCGGGGCGGCCGCGTCGTCGCGCGCAGCGGGCGTTCCGTCGTCGAGCCGGCCGTCGTCACCCGCCGCGGCGGCCTGGCCCGCCATGAGGCGGCGGTACGCGCCGTCGCGCGCCATCAGGGCCGCGTGGGTGCCGCTCTCCGCCACGTGGCCGTCGTCCAGGACCAGGATCCGGTCCGCGCCGATGATGCTCGAGAGGCGGTGGGCGAAGATCAGCGTGGTGCGTCCGCGCATCAGCCGGTCCAGCGCCTCCTGGATGGCGGCCTCGCTCTCCGCGTCGACCGAGGAGAGCGCCTCGTCGAGGATCAGGATCGGCGCGTCGCGCAGCAGCGCGCGCGCGATCGCGATGCGCTGGCGCTGGCCGCCGGAGAGGCGCACCCCGCGCTCGCCCACCACCGTTTGGTAGCCCTGGGGCAGGGCCGTGATGGCGTCGTGGATGTTGGCGTGGCGTGCCGCGGCCTCGAGCTCGGCCTGGCTCGCGTCGGGGCGGCCCATGCGCAGGTTGTCCTCGACGGTGCCGTGGAACAGATAGGTGTCCTGGCTCACCACCGCGATGAGGCGGCGCAGGTCCGCGAGGGCGAGCGTCCGCAGGTCGTGCCCGCCCACCGTCACGCGCCCCGCGGTCGGGTCCGCGAAGCGCAGGAGGAGCCTCGAGATCGTCGACTTGCCCGCGCCGCTCGCGCCCACCACGCCCACCCGCTCGCCCGCCGCGACGTCGAAGGCCAGATCGCGCAGGGCCGGCCGACGGCCGCCCGGGTAGGCGAACGTGACGCGGTCGAAGGTGATGGAGGGCTGGAGCGCGGGCGCGGTCGGGAGGTTTGCACTCTGAGGGTTTGCGGTGAAGCGATTGTTCTGATCGGGGGGGAGCGGCGCCGCTCCTCCCCCGAGCCCCCCCGGCGCATCGGTCTGGGCGGGTGTCGTCACAGGGGCGCCGATGTCCTTGATCTGCGGCTCGACCGACAGGAGCTCGCGGATGCCGGCGGCGGCGGAGAGGCCGAGCATGCCCTGGTGGAGCACGGTGCGCAGCTCGCGGAGGGGGCGGAAGATCTCGACGCCCAGCATCAGCACCACCACCAGCGCGGTCAGCTCCATGCTGCCGGCCTGCACGCGGTGGGCGCCGAGCCAGAGGGCGACCGCGGCCCCGAGCGCGATGCACACGTCGCTGATGCCGCGGGCCAGGGTGTTGGTGGAGAGCAGCCACATCGTGGCCTGGAAGAGGGAGTGGCCGCGCTCCTCGAGCAGCCGCGCGCGGGCCTGGCTCTGGCCGAAGGCGGCGAGGGTCCGGAGGCCCTGGAGCGCGTCGAGGAACTCGGCGCCGTACGCCTTGTAGGCCTTCGACCGCTCCAGGCTGTGGCGGCTGTCCCAGCGGTGCCAGAGGGTGGGCAGCAGGAAGGTGGCCACCGCGGCCGCCAGGATGACCGCGGCGAGCGGGAGGTCGATGGCGGCCACGATCGCGAAGATCAGGAACGGGGTGAGCGCGGAGACGAAGAGCTGGGGCAGGTACTGGCCGAAGTACACCTCGAGCTGCTGCACTCCCTCCACGATCGAGAGGATGACGTCGCCGGTGCGCGCCTGGGTGAAGTGCGCGGGCCCGAGCGCGGTGATCTGCCCGTAGAGGCGCGTGCGCAGCTGCGCCTGCACCCGCGCCGCGGTGTGGTGCGCGACCATGGTGCGCCCGTACTCGAGCAGGCCGCGCAGGGCGACCAGCGCCGCCACCCCCGCCACCGGCCAGATGAGCCGCGCGGGCGGATCGCCGGCGAGGAGCCGCCCGAGCGCCCAGCCCAGCAGCGCGAGCCGCCCGGTCCCCACCAGCACCGAGAGGAGGCCGGCGAGGGTGGCGCCCGCGATGCGCCCGCGCACCCCGCGGGTGAAGGCCCAGAGCCAGGCGTCGATGTACATCGCGGCTCAGGCCCGCGCGCGCAGTCGACCGGACACCACGCGCACCTTGCGGGGCGCGGCGAGCCAGATCGCCACCGCGGAGACCACGCTGCACGCGATCGCGATCTGGAAGGCCAGCGTGTAGGTGCCGGTGTGGTCGTGCAGCACCCCGGTCACCCACGGGCCCACCGCGCCGCCCGCGATCGAGGAGAGCATGAGGGTGCCGAAGATCGAGCCGTAGTGCCGGCCCTGGAAGATCTCGGCCGGGATCGCGCCCACCACCGAGGTGAGGCCGTAGCCGAGCATGCCCTGGGAGACCACCATCAGGTACAGCAGCGGCATGGTGGGGGAGTCGGCGAGCATCAACAGCGCGACGTAGCAGATCGCGAAGCCGAGCGCGCCCACCGTCCACACCCACTCGCGGCCGATGCGGTCGGAGAGCCAGCCGAGCGCGATCTGGCCCGGGATGCCGGCCAGGCTCACGATGCCGAGGGCCCACGCCGCGTCGCCGGGACGGAAGCCGATCTCGATCAGGTACTTGGTCTGGTGCACCTGCACCGCGTACCACGCGAAGAGGCCGAGGAAGTAGCCGAGCGCGATCCACCAGAAGCGGGCGGTGCGCGCCGCGCGCCCGAGCGTCCAGTCCACCGCGGCCCACGTCGCGTCGACCACGTTGGAGGGCCGCGCGGTCGCCGCGCCCGCCGCCGGCCGCGGATCGCCGTCGGGCTCGAGGCCCATGTCCTCCGGCCGCCGTCGCAGCAGGAGGTTGAGCGGCACCAGGAGCAGCAGCACGAGCAGGCCGAGGGCGCCGCACGCGGTGCGCCAGCCCACGCGACCGATGAGGGACTGCACCCACGGCAGGATGATCACCGAGCCCACCCCGACGCCGGAGAACGCGAGGCTCATGGCGAGCCCGCGCCGGCGCACGAACCAGTTGGGCAGGAAGAGCGACTGCCCGGTGTAGCCGATGCAGACGCTGCCGCCGCCCACCATGACCCCGAGCGTCGCGTAGAGGTGCCAGGGCCGCGTGACGAGGGTGGCGAGCAGGAGGCCCCCGCCGATCAGCAGCACGCCCAGCTCGCACACCACCCGGGGCCCGCGCCGGTCCATGAGGCGGCCGAGCGAGGGGCTCAGCACCGCGGAGACGAGGAAGCCGAACGAGAACGCGCCCGCGGTGATGCCGCGCTCCCAGCCGAACTCGTCGAGGATCGGAGGGAAGAGCAGCGAGAAGGTCGTGCGTGCGTTGACGCCCACCGCCATGGTGACGAACACGACCGCCACCACGACCCAGCCGTAGAAGATGGGCAGGCGCACGAGGGGGGATTGTACGCCGTTTGACTCCGCAGTGGGGATTTGCCAGGATGTGCCGGCGATCCCTCCGGATTCGCGATTCACCACGCAGCGCGTCGGCGCGGTAGAGGCACGCGGATCGTGCCGGCCGCGCGTGTGAGGACCGTGCCATGACCCTCCCGACTCCCGTCCTCGACATCACCCAGAACGAGAACGTCACCGGCCGCACGGGCGACAAGTTGAAGGGGCGCGTGGCCTTCGTGACCGGCGGCACCCGCGGCATCGGGGCCGCGATCTGCCGCAGCCTGGCGAGCCAGGGCGCCACGCTGGCCGCGGGCTACGCGGGCAACGACGAGGCGGCCCGGCGCTTCCGCGACGCGTTCGCCGGCACCTACGCGACGCCGGTCAGCATTCACAAGGGCAACGTGGGCGAGGCGGGCGACTGCCGCCGCACCATCGACGAGGTGATCGCCAGCCACGGCCGCCTCGACATCCTGGTCAACAACGCGGGCATCACCATCGACAAGACGGTGCTCAAGCTCTCCGACGAGGACTGGTTCAAGGTGTTGAACGTGAACCTCTCGGGGGCGTTCTTCCTCTCGCAGGCCGCGCTCCGCCACATGGCCGAGCGGGGGAGCGGGCGCATCGTGAACGTCTCGTCGGTCATCGGGGAGATGGGCAACATCGGGCAGGCCAACTACGCGGCCTCCAAGTCGGGCCTCTTCGGCCTCACCAAGACCCTGGCCCGCGAGGCCGCGTTCCTGCTCGGCAAGGCGGGCCGGCTCGGCGAGGCGAACGGGATCGGGCTCACCGTGAACACGGTGACCCCCGGCTTCATCGCCACCGAGATGCTCGAGCACATCCCGGCGAAGGTCCTGGAGAGGATCGTGGCCCAGATCCCGCTCGGCCGCCTCGGCAAGCCCGAGGAGGTGGCGCGGGTGGTGCACTTCCTGGCCGCGGACGCCTCGGGCTACATCACCGGACAGGTCTGGGGCGTCAACGGCGGTCTCGACATGTGACCGGGCGCCGCGGGCGGCCGCGGCGAGTTCCTTCACTCAAAGCCAGCGAGGAGACTCCCATGTGCGTGGACGACGATTCCTTTCCTCCCATTCGCCCGATCTCGGGCGGCGCGGCCGGCTCGCGTGACTTCCACCTCACCTCCGCCGACGGCACCAAGGTCATGGCCCACGCGGCGCGCGCGGCCAAGCCCACCGGGGCCGGGATGGTGGTGATCCCCGACGTGCGTGGTCTGCACCCGTACTACAAGGAGCTCGCGGACCGCTTCGCCGAGATCGGGGTGGACGCGGTGGCGGTCGACTTCTTCGCCCGCACCGCGCCCAGCGAGGACCGCAGCGAGAAGTTCGACTTCATGTCCCAGGTGCCCCTCACCAAGCCCGACACCCTGCAGGCCGACATCGCGGCGGCGGCCAACTACCTGCGCTCCGCGGACGGCGGGCAGGTGAAGTCGCTCTACTCGGTGGGCTTCTGCTTCGGGGGCGCGCTCTCCTATCTCCAGGCCGCGAGCGGGCTCGACTACGCGGGGGTGATCGGCTTCTACGGCTGGCCGTCCGGGCTCAAGCGCTGGCCGGACCGTCCCAAGCCGGTCGACGCGGTGCCGCGCTACAAGTGCAAGGTGCAGTCGATCTTCGGGGGCGCAGACGAGGGCATCCCGCAGGCGGACGTGGACGCGTTCGACCAGGCGTGCCGGAAGGCGCAGGTCAAGCACGACCTCAAGGTGTACCCGGGCGCGCCGCACAGCTTCTTCGACCGGAAGTACACCGAGTTCGCGGAGGCGTCGGCGGACGCGTGGAAACGCGTGCAGGCCTTCGTCACCGGAACGTAGGAATCACCTCGCGGGTGAGGATGTCGAGGGTCCGCTTCATCTGATCGAGGGAGAGGAGGCCGCTGGGGTTCAGCTCGGCCACGATGCCGGCGAGCCCCAGATCCTCCGCGATCTCGCCCAGCCGGTCCCGGAGCGCGGGCGCGGTGCCGAACGCGACCCGCGTCTTCAGGATCTCGTCGTAGGACATGGTGGTGATGCGATCGGCCATCGCCTGCCGGCGGTCGCCGGGGCCGGCACCCGCCCGGCCCATCCCGGAGCGGATGAGCTCCACGTGCCGCTCGAAGAAGTAGGTCATGGCCTCGCGCGGCTCCTCCCGGGCGGCCTGCTCGGTGGGCGCGGCGTAGACCGGGATGCGCAGGAAGACGTCGGCGGGGCCGCTCTGGCCCGACTCGCGCCACGCCTCGCGGTATGCCTTGAGGTGGCCGCGCAGCAGCGGGATATCCAGGTCGCGCAGGCCGATGAACAGCGGCAGACCGAGATTCGCCACCTGCGGGAAGGTCTCGGGTGAGTTCGCGGCCATGCGCAGCGGCGGGTGCGGCACCTGGTACGGGGTGGGCGCCACCGTCACGGTGGGGATTCGGTAGAACTCGCCCTCGTGTCTGAAGGGCTCGCCCTTCCACGCCTGCCGGATGATCGCGAGGCATTCGAGGAAGCGCGCCTGGCTCTCGCCGTAGGGGACGCCGAGCAGGTCGTAGGTGCGCGCGGAGCCGCTCCGCCCGATGCCGAAGTCGAGCCGGCCCTCGCTGAGCCGGTCCACCGTCGCCGCCTCCTCCGCGATGCGCAGCGGGTTGCCCAGGGGAAGGACCTGCACCGCGATGCCGACCCGCAGCCGGCGGGTCCGCGCGGCCAGGAAGCTCGCGAAGGCGAGTGGCGCGGACTGGATCGAGCGGGTGCCGTTGAAGTGGATCTCGCCGAGCCACACTCCGTCGAGGCCCTGGGCCTCCCCGGTGTCGGCCAGCTCGATGGTCTCCCGGAGCGTCGCGCTCTCGCTGACCCCCCGGCGCCGCTCCTCGAGGAAGATGCCGAAGTGCATGGTCCCGGTCCCTCCGCGCGCGCATCTTGCGCCGGAGGGCCGGTGTCGTCAAGGGCGCGGGTCAGCTCACTCGATCAGCTCGTCGGCGCGCGCGAGCAGCCGCTCCGGCACGGTGAGGCCGATGGCCCGGGCGGCCGGCACGTTGATGACCAGCTCGAAGCGGCTCGCCTGGACCACCGGCAGCTGGCCGACCGGGGTCCCGCTCAGCACCCGGTGGACGTACGCGGCGCCCTGCCGGTAGTTCTCGCGCAGGTCGCCGCCGTAGGACATCAGCCCGCCCCCCAGCGCCTGCATGCGGTTCTCGTAGATCGCGGGCAGGCGCTGCCGCGTCACCAGGGCCGAGATGCGTCGGCGCTCCACCGCGAACAGGAAGTCGAACTGCACGAGCAGGGCATCGCGGCCCTTCGCGGTCTCGAAGGCGCGCTCGAGGTCGCGGGCGCTGCCGACGTCGATGCGGACGATCTCGGCGCCGACCCGGCGCGCCGCCTCCCGGGCGTCGGCCCAGTTGCCGGCGCTGCCCGCGTTGCCCGGGTTGCCGACCCAGGCCAGGCGGCGAGGGGGCCGCCCCAGGAGCTCGGTCAGGAGCTCGATTCGCTTGCCCCAGAGAGACTGCGGCCACTGCATGAAGCCGGTGATGTTGCCGCCGGGCCGCGAGATGCGCTGGACGAACCCCACCGATACCGGATCGACCGCGAGCTGCATGAAGACGATGGGAATGGTGTTGGTCAGCTCGTGCAGCGCCCGGGTCTCGGTGGTGCCGGTGGCGACCAGGATGTCGGGCCGCTCCGCGACCAGCTCGCGGGCCAGCCGCGGCATGACGGTGGCGTCGCCGCTCGCCCAGCGCTCCTCGATGATGATGTTCTCGCCAGGCCGCCAGCCGAGCTCCCGCAGGCTGTCCCGCAGCACCCCGACGGTGTTCTCCACGTTGTTCTCCCGCCGACCGCCCGAGAGGTAGCCGAGTCGGACGCGAGTCTGGGCCGCGAGGCGCCGCGGGCGGGCCAGCCGGCCGGCCGCGGCGCCGGCCAGGAGCGCGAGAAGGGCGCGCCGCTTCAAGGGTCCGCTCCTGGTCGAGGTGGCATGGCGCGAGCGCCACATTCTACCGCGAGCCATTCCCAGCCCGCCCGTGGCGTTCGCAGGTGGACGACGCGCGCGTGCGCGTGGGCGGGCTCCCGGAAGAGGGCCGGGACTCGCGATTGCCATTCCACAGGATCTCGCGCGTGATCCCGCGGCGGAGCGTGCGCGCGGTCAGCCGGGCCAGGACGAGTGGGAGGGGGTAGTCGAGCCACACGATGGTGTCGGCGCGCGGCCACCGCAGGTCGCGGACCGCGCCGTAGTTGCCCGCGATCACCCAGGCCGGGCCCGCGCTGGTCGCGTCCACGCGTGCGCGGAAGTCGTCGGGCGCGGCCGGCGTCCACTGCGGTCCCCAGAAGAGCGCGTCGAGCTCGACGAACGGCACGTCCAGTCCCTGCGCCAGGCGCCCGGCCAGGGTGGACTTGCCCGCGCCGGTCGCGCCGACCACGACGACCCGCCGGAGGCGGCCGTCCGGCACCACGTCGCCCGCTAGATCTCGGAGTACCCGCTGCCGCGGGAGTCGACCCCGCGGCCCCGCGCGGACTCGATCCAGCCGAACTCGCGGAGGATCTGCTGGCTATAGGTCACGCGGCCGCTCACCCGCTCGCAGGACTCGGTGGCCAGGAGCAGCGCCGCCCGCGCCATCAGGATCGGCGGCTCGCCCCGCGGGTCGTCGAGCCCGCTGACGAGGCGGTGGTGCACGGTGCCGGGCGTCGGCACCACCTGCGACGGCGAGAGCGCGGTGACCGAGACCCCGTACTGATAGACCTCGGAGGCGAGCCCCTGGGTGAAGCGCTCGAGCGCGGCCTTCTCGGCCCCGTAGCAGGTCCCACCGCGGGCGGCGACAGCCGGGTCCGGGTACGGCCCGCGCCCCGGTCCGATCGCGGAGCCGGAGGAGATGTTGACGATGGCCCCGGTGCGCCGCGGGATCATGTCCGCGAGCACGAGCTGGCTCAGGATGAAGGGCGCGTGGAAGTTGACCGCCCACGAGCGGAGCCACTTGCCGACCGGGTAGTCCTTGATCGGCACGTAGTAGGTGAGCGCCGCGTTGTTCACCAGCACGTCGACCGGGCCGTAGCGCTCGCGGGTCTCGCGGATCAGCCGCTCGCACTCCGCCGGCTCCGAGATGTTGGCGCCGATGCCGTGTGCCTCGCCGCCCGCCTCGCGGATGGCGGCCACCGTGCTCTCCAGCGAGCCCGCGAAGGGGTGCTGACCTTCCTGGACGGTGCGGGCGACGCAGATCACCCGGCCACCCTCGGATGCGAAGAGCCGGGCGATGTCGGCGCCGATGCCCCGGCTCGCGCCGGTGACCACCACGATCTTCCCGTCGAGTCGGCCCATGGGGACCTCCGGGCCGCTATTGTCCACGACCGTGCGGCCCGGTCAACCGGGTGGGGCCCGGCGACCGGGCGACGGACGCGCGCTAGGACGTCGCGGGGAGCGCGGTGACGCGGAGCCGCTCGCCCGGGAAGATCCGATCCGGACGATCGAGCCCGTTCCACTTCACGAGCAGCTTGACCGCGACTCCGTACTGCCGGGCGATGCGCCAGACGGTATCGCCCGCCTGGACCACGTGGACGCCCGCGCGCGGGGCGGGGGCGATCCGCGGGGTGGCCGCGTCCAGGTCCGCCGCGGCCTCTATCAACGAGGTGGTGCCCACCGGCACCTTGAGCCCGTACGACGCGTCGGGCGGCGTCTGCTTCTGGCGGAGCTCCGGGTTCAGCGATTCGAGGTCCTGGAGCGCGACGCCGGAGAGCGCGGCGAGCCGGACGAGGCGGCTGCTGCGGGGTACCGTCACCCGCTCGTACTGCAGCGGCTCCTCCGGCACCACCGAGAAGCCGTAGCGCTCGGGGGCACGGCCGATGAGGGTGGCCGCGTGGATGGCGGGCACGAAGTTCTTGGTCTCGTCGAGGAGCAGCGGACTGCGGTGCAGCGTCCAGAAATCTCGAGAGCCGGTGCGGTCGATCGCCTGCTGGACCTTGGCGTCGCCCGCGTTGTAGGCCGCCTGGGCCAGGTCCCACGAGCCGAACTGCGCGTAGAGGTCGCGCAGGTAGTTGGCCGCGGCCACGGTGGACTTCTCGGGATCGAGGCGCTCGTCGAGCCAGCCGTCCACCCGCAGGCCGTAGAGACGGGCGGTGGGCGCCATGAACTGCCAGAGACCCTTGGCGCCGGCGTGGGAGACCGCCATCGGGTTGAAGCCGCTCTCGATCATGGCCGTGAACACCAGGTCGTCGGGCAGGCCCTTTTCCCGGAACACCTCGAGGATCATCGGGAGGTAGCGGCCGGAGCGCGCCAGCCAGCCCTCCACGACCTCACGGCGGTACCCGGTCTGGAAGCGGTCCAGGAAGAAGCGCACGTGCGCGTTCACGTGCACCCGGTAGGCCGCGACCGGCCGGACCGTCTTCAGGACCGCGGGGCGCACCATGGGAGCCGCCACCGGCACCGCGGCGAGACTCGCGGTGCGGATGAGGGGGGCCCGGGAGGGCTGGCCGAACACTTCCGCCCAGCTGGTCTCTCCCCAGCTGGCCTCCGCCCTGGCTTCCAGATGTCTGGCCTGGTTCCGGGTGGCATCCCCGGACCAGACCGCGGGAATCGGCTCCGCCATGTCCTGGGAGGCCGGGTTCACGGCCATGGCGATTGGGCTGCTCTCGACCTCTGCCTGGGCTCCGCCGGCGAGGGCCAGCCAGCCGGCGAGGAGCACTGCGATGCCGGTCAGAACGGTCCGCGTTGATGTAGCCTGTGTGGTAGCCATGGGTCGCACGGGTAGCAAGGCCCAAGCCAGCAATAAGATATTGTTTATATTAGTGTTTTGAGGCTGACAGCACCACCGAAACCCCCTCTCTGGGAAGCCTGCCACCCACGATGGGAGATCTGCGCGTCGCGCAGTGTTTGCGCTGTTCCCGAGCCGACTTGGAGGCCCTCCGCCCTGGCGGCCGCGACTTGACGAGCGCGCAACCTGGCCCCATGCTGTGGCCCACCGATGGCCCCGCCTCGCGTGTCCGGTAGTCCGTACGACGGCTACGCGCGTCGTGTGACCCCGCTCCCGGATCCGGAGCTGACTCCGGTCGGGCCCGGCACGCCCGCTGGCGAGTACCTCCGGCGCTTCTGGCAGCCGGTCGCCTTTGCGCGCGATCTCGACGGGCCACCACGACGCGTGCGCATCCTGGGCGAGGACCTCGTGGTGTTCCGCGACCGCGGCCAGCGCACCGGCGTGCTGCACCTGCACTGCGCGCATCGCGGCACCTCGCTCGAGTTCGGCATCCCGCTCGAGCGCGGATTGCGCTGCTGCTACCACGGCTGGGTCTTCGACGTCGACGGTCGCTGTCTCGAAACGCCGGGCGAGCCCGCGGGCAGCCGCCTCTGTGAGCGCGTGTGGCAGGGCGCCTATCCGGTGCACGAGTTCTGCGGGCTGGTCTTCGCCTACATGGGCCCGCCCGAGCGGCGTCCCGTCTTCCCGCTCTACGATTCGTTCGACGTGCCGGGGCTCACCTTGATGCCGGCGGCCGAGTTCACGCTGCCCTGCCACTGGCTGCAGGTGAAGGACAACAGCATGGATCCGGTCCACACCGCGTTCCTGCACGCGCTGTCGAGCGGCTACCAGTTCACCGAGGCCTTCGGAGTGGTGCCGGAGCTCGACTGGCTGACCACCGAGGCGGGCATGGTCTACATCGCGACCCGCCGCATGAACGATCTGGCGTGGGTGCGAATTTGCGACTACATGCCTCCCAACGTCCACCAGTTCACGCGGGAGATCGAGGAGGCCGCCGCCCCCAAGCCCGCGAGCCGACCCGTGATCATCCGCTGGGCGGTGCCCAACGACGAGACGCACACCACGAACTTCGAGCTGGCCCAGGTGGATCTGGCGTGGGGTCTCACCCCGGAGCAGGTGGCGCGGCCCGGCTTCGGCCAGTCCGGCGACCGGCCCTACGACGAGCGGCAGCGCTTCCCGGCGGACTACGACGCCCAGTCGAGCCAGCGCACGATCGCGGTCCACGCGGTGGAGCACCTCGCCTCCACGGACCGCGGGGTCATCATGCTGCGCCGGATGGTGCGCGATGGGATCCGCGCGGTGCAGGAGGGCCAGGATCCGTGGGGCACCCACTGGCCCGAGGGCAAGATCGTCCCGACCCACACCCAGGACCTGGTGGTGAGCCTGCCGCAGGCCGCCACCCCCGAGGCCGACCGGCGCCTGCTGCGCGAGGCCGGCCGACGGGCCGTGACCGGCTGAGCCCTCGCTCATGTGGATCGTCCGCATCGCCCTGGACCGGCCGTACACCTTCATCGTCCTCGCGCTGCTCATCCTGATCGCGAGTCCGGTGGTGATCGCGCGGACCTCCACCGACATCTTCCCGTCGATCAACATCCCGGTCATCGCGGTGGCGTGGAACTACCGCGGGCTGAACACGGAGGAGCTGGAGGGGCGCATCACGTCGAACTTCGAGCGCACCCTCACCACCACCGTCGACAACATCCAGCGCATCGAGTCCACCACCACCAGCGGGCAGTCGATCATCAAGGTCTACCTGCAACCGGGCGCCCGGCTCGACACCGCCAACGCCCAGATCACCGCGATCTCGCAGACCGTGATCCGCTCGTACCCGCCGGGCACCACCCCGCCCCTCATCCTCAACTTCAGCGCGTCGAGCGTGCCGATCCTCCAGCTCGCGCTCTCCGGGGAGGGGCTCGCGGAGCAGGAGCTCTTCGACCTCGGCGTGAACTTCCTGCGGCCCCAGCTCGTCACCATCCCGGGGGTGGCGATCCCGTGGCCCTACGGGGGCAAGCAGCGGCAGATCATGGTGGACCTCAACCCCCGGCTCCTGCAGGCCAAGGGGCTGTCGCCCTCCGCGGTGCTGGACACCCTGAACGTCCAGAATCTGATCCTGCCGTCCGGCACCGCCAAGATCGGACGGCTCGAGTACGACGTGACCCTCAACGCCGCGCCCCGCACCGTGCCCGAGCTGGCCAACGTGCCGGTGAAGGTGATGGGCAACTCCACCATCTACCTCCGCGACGTCGCCAACGTGCGGGACGGGTTCAGCGTGCAGACCAACATCGTGCGGCGCGACGGCCGTCGCGGCACCCTGCTGACGGTGCTCAAGGCGAGCGACGCCTCCACCCTGGACATCGTCGACAACATCCGGGCCGCGATCCCGCGCGTGGCCACCACGCTGCCGCCGGAGCTCAAGATCGACCTGCTCGCGGACCAGTCCATCTTCGTGCGGGGCGCGATCTCGGGAGTGATCCACGAGGCGATCATCGCGGCCTGCCTCACCGCCCTCATGATCCTGCTCTTCCTCGGGAGCTGGCGCAGCACCCTGATCATCGCGGTGTCGATCCCGCTCTCGATCCTCACCTCGGTGATCACCCTCAGCTTCCTGGGCGAGACCATCAACATCATGACGCTCGGCGGCCTCGCCCTCGCGGTGGGCATCCTCGTCGACGACGCCACCGTGACCATCGAGAACATCGAGCGGTATCTGGAGGACGGGCGCGACCTGCGCTCGGCCATCTTCGAGGGCGCGGCCCAGATCGCGGTCCCCGCGCTCGTCTCCACCCTCTGCATCTGCATCGTGTTCCTGCCCATGTTCTTCCTGAGCGGGGTGGCCCGGTACCTCTTCGTGCCCCTGGCCGAGGCGGTGGTGTTCGCCATGCTCGCCTCGTACGTGCTCTCCCGCACCCTGGTGCCCACCCTGGCCATGTACCTGCTGCGCCCGCACGACCACCACCCGCGGCCCTCGCGAAATCCGCTCACCGCGCTCCAGCGCGGGTTCGAGCGGACCTTCGAGCGGACGCGCCACGCCTACCGCGGGCTGCTGGTCCGGCTCCTCTCGCGCCAGGGCGTCTTCTGCGGGGCCTTCCTGGCGGCGTGCCTGCTGGCCTGGCTGCTCGTCCCGTGGCTGGGCGAGAACTTCTTCCCCACGAGCGACAACGGGCAGTTCATCCTCCACGCCCGGGCCAAGACCGGCACCCGCATCGAGGAGACCGCCCGCCTCGCCGACCTGGTGGAGGCCTCGATCCGGCAGGAGATCCCGGAGGGCGAGCTCGACAACATCATCGACAACATCGGGATGCCGTACTCGACCATCAACACCATCTACAGCCGCTCCGGCTTCATCGGCGCCGCCGACGCGGACATCCTGGTGACGCTGCGGAAGGGACACCGTCCGACCGAGGATCACGTGCGGGCGCTGCGCCGCCGGCTGCCCGAGGAGTTTCCCGGGGTCACCTTCTACTTCGTGCCCGCCGACATCGTGACCCAGATCCTCAACTTCGGCCTGCCCGCCCCGATCGACGTGCAGATCGAGGGCAGCAACCTCGAGGGCAACCGACAGGTCGCGAACAAGATGATGGCCGAGCTGCGCCAGGTCCCCGGTCTCACCGATCTGCGCGTCCAGCAGACGTTCGACTCCCCCCGGTTCGAGGTCAGCGTGGATCGCACCAAGGCCGCCGGCGCCGGCTTCACGCCCCGCGACGTGGCCAACAGCGTGCTGCTGACCCTGAGCGGGAGTGGCCAGACCAACCCCGCCACCTTCCTGAACTGGGAGAACGGGGTGAGCTACAGCCTGGTCACCCAGGCCCCGCAGTACTCGGTCCAGTCGCTCCAGGATCTACAGAACATTCCGCTCGGGGGCGCGACCCCGACCGCGCGGCCGCAGATCCTGGGCGACGTGGCCTCCATCGAGCGCGGGAGCAGCATGGCGGTGGTCTCCCACTACAACACCCGGCGGGTGGTGGACATCTACGGCTCGGTGCAGGACCGGGACCTGGGCGCGGTGGGCCGCGACATCGCCCGGATCGTGGAGGCCAACCGCCCGCACCTGCCCCGCGGCAGCTTCATGACCCTGCGCGGGCAGGTCGAGACCATGCGGGCCTCGTATCTGGGCCTCCTGGGCGGCCTCGCATTCGCGATCGTCCTCGTCTATCTTCTGATCGTCGTGAACTTCCAGTCCTGGCTCGATCCCTTCATCATCATCACCGCGCTGCCCGCCGCCATCGCCGGCATCATCGTGTTCCTGTTCCTCACCGGCACCACCCTGAGCGTCCCGGCCCTGATGGGCGCGATCATGTGCATGGGGGTGGGCACCGCCAACAGCATCCTGGTGGTGTCGTTCGCCAAGGAGCGCCTCGGCGAGCACGGCGACGCGCGGGAAGCCGCCATCGAGGCCGGGGTCACCCGCTTCCGTCCGGTGCTGATGACCGCGCTCGCCATGATCATCGGCATGATCCCCATGGCCCTCGGCTGGGGCGAAGGCGGCGAGCAGAACGCCCCTCTGGGCCGGGCGGTCATCGGCGGCCTCATCTGCGCCACCATCGCCACCCTCGTCTTCGTCCCCGCGGTCTTCAGTCTCCTCCACGGCCGGCGGCGGCCCGCCCCGCCCCCGATTCCCGAGCCGGCCGCGTGAGGGGCTCGCGCGGGGTCTGGCTGCTGGCGCTGGGCGCGGTCGCGCTGGGGCTGGCCATCTACGCGGGCCTCCACGACCGGCGGGGCGCCGACGCCGCGCTGCAACGGGCGACCCGGGAGGCGGCGGTGCCCACGGTGGCGGTGATTCACCCGTCCGCCTCGTCGCCCAGCGACGAGCTGGTGCTGCCGGGCACCGCGCGCGCCTTCATCGACGCGCCGATCTACGCGCGCGCCAGCGGCTACCTCAAGAAGTGGTACGCCGACATCGGCGCGCGGGTGACCCAGGGCCAGATCCTCGCCGAGATCGAGACCCCGGAGCTGGACCAGCAGCTGCGGCAGGCCCGGGCCGAGCTCGAGAACGCGCGCGCCAACATGACCATGGCCCAGACCACCGCGGAGCGCTGGCAGACCCTCCTCAAGCGCGACGCGGTCTCGCGCCAGGAGACCGACGAGAAGACCAGCGACTACAACGCCAAGCGGGCGATCGTGGAGTCGAACAGCGCCAACGTGAAGCGGCTCGAGGACCTGCAGTCCTTCCAGCGCGTCACCGCTCCGTTCGACGGGGTCATCACCGCTCGCAACACCGACGTGGGCGCCCTGATCGACGCGGGGGCGAGCGGCCAGGCCCGCGAGCTGTTCCGCCTCGCGTCGACCAGCAAGCTGCGGGTCGCGGTCTCGGTGCCGCAGGCCTACGCCCAGGCCGCCCGCCCCGGCACCCCGACCACGATCACGCTCGAGGAGAACCCGGGCAAGGTCTACCGGGGCACCCTGGCCCGGACCTCGACCGCGCTCGATCCCATCGCGCGCACCATGCTGAGCGAGGTGGAGATGGAGAACCCCAACGCCGAGGTCCTCCCCGGGGCCTACGTGGTGGTTCGTCTGCGGGTCGGGCTCGAGACGAGGGGCATGACCATCCCCGCCAACAGCCTGCTCTTCCGCTCCGAGGGCCTGCGGGTCGCGGTGGTGCGGGACGGTCGGGCCGAGCTGGTCCCGGTCACCCTGGGGCGCGACTACGGTCGGAGCGTGGAGGTCGTGACGGGGCTCTCGCCGTCCGACGCGGTGATCCTCGACCCCGCCGACTCGCTGGTCAGCGGCGTGCCCGTGCGCGTTCGCCAGACGCCGTCGGCGACGCCACCGGCCCCGGGGGCGAAGTCGGCCGCCGGCCGGTAGGTGCGCGGGCGCCGGGGCGCCCGGTGCCTGGGGGCCATCGCGGCCCTGTGGGCCGCGCTCGCAACCCCGACATTCTCACCGGTCGCTGCGCCGACGCCCCCTCGGATTTTCCACGTTTCGAGCCGGGCCGGATCCGATCTCGATACCGGGCTCGCACCCGATCACGCGTGGCAGACCCTCCGCCGGGCGATCGGGCAGGGCCTTCGTCCCGGCGACCGGGTGCTGCTTCGCCGCGGCGACACCTGGCGCGAGAGCCTCAAGCCCTTGGCGTCCGGGACCCCCGAGCGCCCGATCGTATTCGGAGCCTACGGCGCCGGCGTCCTCCCGGCGATCCTGGGATCCGAATTGCGCGAGGGGACGGGCCACTGGCGCGAGAATTCGCCGTCGGTCTGGTACACGACGGGGATCCCGCACGATCCGGGCATGGTGTTCCACGACGGCGTGGGCAGCCGACGGGTGGGGTCGACCGACCAGCTGCGCGAGTCATGGGACTGGCGGTACGAGGCCCGCACCGGCCGCGTCTACATGCGCCTCGGTGCGAACCCCGGTCGCCACCGGGTGGAGGTGCCCCAGCGCCACGGCATCGGCTTCAGCGCGGCCGACCATCTCCTCGTCGAAAACGTCGAGATCGCGTTCGCGTGGACGGGCATCGGTATCTGGGGTGGGCGCGGCTGGACCATCCGGTCGGTCAGCATCCACGACGTGGTCATCGATGGCGTGCAAGGCAACCGGGGCACGCGGGAGGTGACGGTGGAGGACTCGATCTTCCAAGATTGGGGATGGAGGAGCTATCTCCTTCCGATGTCGGCCGGCGAGACCGCATTCGGCTACGCGATCCAGGTTATCAGCGGAGCGAGCCCGGCCCCGCCGAGCGACGCGTGGCGGATCCGGGGCAACCGCTTTCGGCTCGTAAGCCTCGAGAACCGAGGGGCGGATGCGACCGCGATCAACGTGGACCAGGGTGGGCACGCCGCCGTGATCGCTGACAACGCGATCGAGGGCAACCGGCGCGCGGGTGGGGGCGGGATCATGGTCTGGCAGCCCCGTGGAGCCACGTCGATCGACATCAGCGGCAACTCGATCCGTGATGTGGGATCGATGGGAATCAACGTGTCGGACCTGGGCCGACACCGGTTCTCGGCTCCCATCCGGATCGAGCGCAACCGGGTCCTGAACGCGTGCGCGCTCGACCTGCCGGACGAGGAGGCGATCCGGGTCTGGACCGGCACCGAGACGCCGGTCACGGTGGCCACCAACCTCGTGGTGGGCACCCCGTCCGGACGTCATCCGCATCCCGGCATCCGGCTGCGCCGGAGCCGGCAGGTGACCGTCGTGGCCAATACCGTGTACGGCACCGACGCGGGCCTGGAGGTCGAGCGGGGTAGTGAGGTAGCGCTGATGCGCAACAACATCAGCGCTGGTAATCGGGTGAGCGCGATGGCGGTCGAGGCCGGGAGCCGGGTACGCGAGGACTATGACTTGCTCCAGGGTCCAGTGCTCGGCTTCACGCCGGGGCCGTCCACGCGTGGCGATGATCCGCGCTTCGTTTCGCCCTCGACCGGCGACTTTCATCTGGATCCCGCAAGCCCGGCCGTCGATCGCGGCGGGGAGGTGAGTGGCTTCGCGGTCGACCTCGACGGCCGCCGGCGCCCCGCCGGTCCCGGCTGGGACATCGGCGCATACGAGGCGGACCGCTAGGAGATCGGGGCGGAGCCGACGTCGCGTACGGCTTTCGCGAGCCCGAGGCGCTCGAGCCGGCTCCGCACGCTCGGCATCAGCATCCAGTCGCGCTCGTCCAGTGCGGTGCGGAGCACGAGCACCACGAAGGCGACCACCCCGCCAGCGACCAGAAGGAGCGTGAGGTGCGGTCCCGGCTTGTGCTGCAATAGGAGCGCCGAGCCCACCGCCAAGGCCGCGCAGAGGAGCGCGACGCGCCCGCAGCCTTCGGTGAGGAGATCGCGGAGGCCGACGCCAGTGGCGTGATGGACCATCACGAAGAGCGCCGTCATGTCGACCACCTGCACGATCAGCCGGGCGGTCGCGGCGCCTTCCAGGCCGAAGGGGGGGATCAGGGTCGCGGCCAGGAGCCCAAAGAGGGGAAGCTCGAGTAGATCGAGGATCGCCTTGCCGCGTGGGCGCCCGCGGCCGTAGAGGACCGTGAGGGGCACGTAGCCGATCGCGCTGAGGAGGAAGCAGAGCAGGAGGATGCGTGACGACCGGACCGCCCAGACGAAGTCCGGCCCGAGCCACGCAGTCAGCAGGTCGACCATGAAGACGATGGCGATCCCGGCGCCCGGCACCAGCGCGAGCAGCAAGTACTTGATCGATCGCGCCATCACCGGGCCCAGAGTGGAGGTGCGTCCGCCGCGGCTCACGTCCGGGAAGAGGGCGGTGGCGAGGCTGATCGGGACGATGGAGAGCCGGGAGATGGCCTCCAGCGGCGCGGAGTAGTACGTGACGCTGACGATGCCGAGCAGATGGCCGAGGACGAATCGCTCGACGTAGCTCAGCCCCTGCTGCGCGAGTGTCGAGACGGTGGTCCATCCGCCGAACGCGAAGAGTCCACGGAAGAACGGCGGCCCGGCGGTGCTCGAGGGCCCCCACCATGGGATGAGGCGACGACACAGGGTGAGATAGGCCAGGAGCACGACCACCCGGGACGCGAGCAGCAAGCCCACGATGGCGGGCAGGCCGAGGCCGAGCCAGATCCCGAGCAGGGGCAGCACGAACGACGCGGCCCCCGCGGGCAGCTTCACCGCATTGACGAGGTCGAAGCGCTGGAAGGCTTCCAGGACGCCGCGGAGCAGGACCGAGAGCTGCGAGATCGGGAGCGCGATCGCGAGGACGTACAGGGCCCCCGACATTTCGTACGCGAGGGGCCCGCTGAGGTGAAGCACGTGGCCGGTGATCCACGGGGTGAGGCCGGCCAGGAGTGCGCCGGTCACCATCCCGAAGGGCACGAGGACCGCGAAGCTAGTGCCGACGATCCGCGGAATGGAGCGCAGATCGTCCTCGTGCACCGCCTGGGCCACGAACCGTGTGACCGCCCGTCCCATCCCGAGGTCGAAGGTGCCGAGATAGCCGAGCACCATCCACACGAGCGCGAGGACGCCGAACCGCTCCGGGCCCAGCCCGCTCACGATGCGGGGGATCGTCACGATGCCGATCAGGCTCGGCACCGCGAGCCCGACGAAGCTCAGGATGGAGTTCCGTGCGAGGCGGCGGGCGCGCGAGCCACCACCGAGGGCCATGCCGGTCCTACCGATCGTCTCGCGAGGGAAGGGGGCGCGAGGTGAGGTGCGGGTTCACCCGGTGGGCCAGGCGCGAGAGGGTGCTCGAGGCGGTGAGGAGGACCCGGTAGAGGACGACGCCGAACCGCCCGCGTCCCGATATCGGGGCGTGGGTGCGCCAGTGCGTGTCGCCGTCACCGCTGAAGCGAGCGG
>Ga0157372_10000143_pt1 | contig 78295 bp, 86 predicted proteins | sample C55metaG_FD_115307 | JGI IMG/M metagenome (GOLD analysis project Ga0157372, IMG submission 115307) | Corn rhizosphere microbial communities from Kellogg Biological Station, Michigan, USA - C5-5 metaG | ecosystem: Host-associated > Plants > Roots > Rhizosphere > Soil | place: USA: Michigan... | reverse complement strand
GTACAAGCACATCCTCGACCACTACCACCCCGGCCTGACTGGCCCGCTGCCACGCACTATCTACGGCCTGGACCCGGTGGAGTACGTCGCGGAGTACTTCGCCGGCTGCGTGCTGATCCCTAAGCGCTTGCTCGCGGCCGCCTACTACGACGGCATCCAGCGCCCCACCGACCTGGCTCAACTGTTCGACGTATCCCGAGAAGCCATTCAGGTTCGGCTGGCACAGATCGGCCTTGCTGAGCCGCTGCTCGCGAGTCGACACCATCCCACTACACCCATACGTGCCGCCCGTTACTACCGCTCCGCTGAGTCCAACCTGTTGGATGTTGCTGCATGACACTCCCCCCGCTCCCCCTGTCGAGTAAGTTGAAGCACGATCTCGGGCTGGCAAGCGATCTAAAGCACTCCGTGCTGTATCTCCGCGTGTCCACGCCCCGGCAGATGGATACCGCCATCGACATCGACCCGGACGGCAACTCCATCGCGACTCAGCGGGAGTTCGGTCAGCGCCGCGCCGAGGCACTCAACGCGGTGGTGGACAAGATATTCATCGAGCCGGGCAACTCGGCCCAGAGCATCGAAAAGCGGCCGGTCTTCCGCGAGGTGCTGGCCTATCTACGCGAGCACCCCGAAGTCGACTACGTGATTATCTACATGCGCTCGCGAGCCTTCCGCAACTTCACCGACGCCGCCCTCACCAAGCGGCAGCTCGCCAAGCTCGGCGTCAAGCTCGTCTCGGCCAAGGAGGACTTTGGCGAGGGCTACGTCGCCGATGCCATGGAAGGCATCATCGACATCTTCAACGAGCTGGAAGTCCGCCGCAACGGCGAGGACATCAAGGCCAAGATGCGCTACAAGGCACTCAACGGCGGCACCATCGCCCGCGCCAAAATCGGCTATCTCAACGTCCGTTCCGAGCAGGACGGCCGGCTGTTCAACAGCATCGGGCTCGATCCGAAGCGCGCATCGCTCGTCCGGCAGGTCTTCGAGCTGTACTCGACCGGCGACTACTCCATCGAGCTGCTGCACACGACCATGACTGACCTTGGCCTAACCAGCCGGGCGACCGCTCATCGACCCGAGAAACCGGTCTCTGCCAACCGACTGCACCAGATACTGTCCGACCCCTATTACGCCGGCTGGGTGATCGTCGACGGTCAGCTCTACCCTGGCCGGCACCAGCCAATCGTCAGTCAAGACCTCTTCGACCGGGTGCAAGACGTCCTGGATGCCCGCTCTCGACGCGGTCAGCGCGACCGGGTGACCACCCACTACCTCAAAGGCATCCTGTATTGCGACCGCTGCCACCGTGAAGGTCGTACCAGCCGCCTGATTTACACCGAAGCCCGCAGCCGCACCGGCGACTTCTACGGCTACTACGTCTGCCGCGGGCGCCAACAACGCCTCTGCGACCTCCCCCACCTACCAGTTGCCCAGGTCGAAGACGCCATCAGTCGCAACTACCGCGCGTTACGGCTGCCCGAGTCATTCCTCGCCGAGATCGGCACGCTGGTGGAAGCCACCATGGCCGACGAACAGCGCGCCACCCAGGAGCTGCACGATTCGCTTACCAAGCAGCTAGCCAAGCTGGAAGCACGTGAGGAACGCCTCATCGACCTCGCTGCCGACGGCCTGCTCAGCCGCAACAAAATCCAGGAACGCAGCAATGCCATCCAGCTGGAGAAGGCCTGCATCCAAGTCTCGCTCAGTGATACCAGCGCTCAACTGGAACTAGGAGCCGAACGGCTCCGCACCTGTCTCGATCTCGTCCAGAACGTCCCGGCCCTCTACGAGCGACTGACCGACCGGGGACGCCGGCTGGCCAACCACACCTTCTACCGCTGCTTCTACCTCGACGAGCTACCCGACCAAAGCCAGATCGTTGTCAGCGACTCCCTGCTCAACCCGCCATTCGACGAAATCCAGCAAGCAGCCGAGCTGCACAGTGTTGAGGACGTTAAAGGCCTCGACAGATTTGCCGAGGCCTTTGACAGAGATCACACACCGGTGCTCGGTCATATTTTTTTGGTCGATGGTTCAAGTAAGCAAGCTGTGGTGGGGCTGGTTGGAGTTGAACCAACCACCAAGCGGTTATGAGCCGCCTGCTCTAACCGATGAGCTACAGCCCCGCGTCGGAACCGACGCGCCTGTCTCGTTTTGGCTAATAGCCAAAAGCTTCGACTTAGCGCTTCGTTCCTCCTTTCAAAATTCCAAACAGTCGACTTCGCTCCTTGGTTTGGAATTTTGGCTTAGCTACAATTGCGTAACAGAGAAGAGTATAGCAGATTTGCGTTGTGGTTTGCCATTGCCAGCCGCGCAAGCTAACGGAAAAGGCGAAGGTATGGCTTCATCAGCACAAATACGAATTTCACCCGCCCGGTGGTTTTAATGAGGTGCGTGTGCTGATGTTCGACAGTTTTGATTGACGACTTCGGTGCTCGGGCATAGACATTGTAGCCTTGTTCTTCGTATTCGCTGATCAGCTGCACAAATTCGGCGGCTTGCTCGTCAGACAGGTGCTTGAGCGTATCGGTGTGCTGCTTGGGTACGATCATCAGATGGTCTACCACCTGCTGGCTATCCCACACCGAATAGGGAAAGATGTTGCGTATCAATTTAAAAGATGGGGTGGTCCTGAGCACTTGGCTATGCTTATCAATGTCCAGCTGGCAAAATTCACAGGCAGCCCCGCCCACCTTTTTCCGGTAGCGATCATACTGCTTTACTTGTTTACGCGAACGGGTAGCTGTCATCTTCTATCTAAGTAATCACCTTCGTTCAGTATAAATGAGTTCATAGACCTCGCAAACTATGCTTAAGTATCGGCTAGAATTTTTAACAGCTCATCGGTACTAGAGCAGGCCATCAGACGCTCGCGCAATTCTTTGGCACCATCGAAGTCGCTGATATAGATTTTGCAAAATTTATTGAGCGTATGCACTGGGCGCTCCCCCTGCTGCCAGGTTTTCGCAAAAAGCTTAACATGTTTAGTATATAGCTCGATGCGCTGTTCTCGTGTATAGTCGGCCCACGGTGATTTCTTGGAGAATACGAAGGGATCACTAAACACGCCACGGCCAATCATGATCCCGTCCAGCCCGTGGCGCTCAGCCAATTCAAGCCCGTGAGCATGATCGGCGGCATCGCCATTGCCAACCAACATAGTGTCCGGCGCCAGCATGTCCCGCAGTTCCCGAATTTGCTCAATGACATCCCAATGAGCCGGCACTTTGCTCATTTCCCTTCTGGTTCGTCCATGAACGGTTAACATGTTAAGCTTATGTGAGAACAAGAACTCATGCCAGGTAAGGTCCACCTCGTAAAAGCCCAGCCGGGTCTTAACGCTCACCGGTAATTCCCCTGCCCCGGCCTGCGTGGCACGAATGATCTCCCCTGCCAAGTCTCTGTTCAATATCAAAGCACTGCAGGCACCATTTTGCACTTCGCTTTTGGCCGGGCAGCCCATATTTAGGTCAATGCCCGCGAAGTTTACACCTTCCGGCAAGCCAAGCTCGCGTGCCAAACTGCCGTCAGCGATCTGCTCGGCCGTTTTTTGGAAATTTTCTGGTTTTAGGCCCCATAGTTGAGCGACCAATGGCGTGTCTTTTGGGGTAAAACGTAGTTTCTTGAGTAACTTGGGACGGCCCGGGCTTTGCAGCCCGTCGACATTCACAAATTCCGTAAAAAACAGATCCGGCGGCGCACAGTCAGCTACAATCTGTCGAAACACCGTATCGGTGACGTCATCCATCGGTGCCAACACAAAAAAGGGTTTCGGTAAGTCTCCATACGTCATCTGTAAATTATACCTTGCTTGAATCAGGCGAGCGGTAGGCCTCTGGCTGTTCGTAGGGCAGCCTCAGGAACTCCGAGCTCTTGGGCATCTTGGGTAGCTCTTGCAATCGCACGATCCGCATTAGCTGCCCTTACCCGAGCTAAAGTAACCCGCCAATCGGGAGCTCTAACCACTGATTCACTGTCCAATTCCGCTGCGACTATTTGCCTTGCTTGATGGTAATCGAAAAGGCCGCTGTCTACCAATCCTGCTACCGCACTATCAAACTCATCTCCAAACGAGCCAGTAATACACGCAGTCTCCATGCTTGTATTTTAACATAAATTTAATATTTGAGCAATTAGTACTGTTCGACGGGTTTATTAGATTTCGGGTTGCCGTCCAGCAGTAAGCCAATGTTGAAGATCTGGCTTGGCGTAATCACGTGCGAGTTAGCATCCTTAGGTTGGAAATAGGTTACTGATACAGTCGTACCAATTTGCAGGGTGCCGTATGCATCATATTGTGGGGCATAGGTAGTGTTGTAATCGGAAAAGGCCGATTCGGGAGCGGTGACACTGTAGGAGGCACCGGAAGAGCTTTTTAGGGTTAAGGTGTTAGCGCCTAAGGCAGTCACTTTGCCGGTAATAATGCGTTGCGTGCTGTCGGCGGATCGCTGCAATTCAGGGTTGCTGGCACCTTCGCCGCCTTCTCGCGGGAAGATATCAATCTGTCCCGAGCCAGTCGCACAGTATTCGCCCGGATTGCCCATACATGATTGCAGCTCGGAAAGATAGGTTTGCTTTATCAGGTAATAGTCGTATGGTAGGCTCAGTTTAATAAGACCAATGAGACCGATGACCTTAGGCGGCTGTTGGTCTGGGGAAGGTTTAAAGTAGGCGACTCCAGGGGACTTTTGAGTGAGGGAAGGTATTTGATGATATATATCAGATAGGCGAACGACCGCAAAGACAGTGTCTCCCTTTTTAATTTGTGCGAGCGACGATTTGACGCCGGCGCTGTAGACATTCAACTTTTGACCGGCAGGCACTGTAAAGGTCTGAGAGCTATTGCTGCCGCTGTAGGTCAGTGTTACATAGTTAGCCGACACGCTTTGGACGGTGCCAAGGCTATACGGACTGGCATAGTAAATGGTATCACCGTCCTGCCACTTGCTGTGGCTGCCATAGGTTGGCCAAGCTTTGCGGACGAAGGCATCAAGCAATGCCGGGCCGGATTCACAACGGGCCTGAACGATCTTCTGCACCTCATCGTCGCTTGTCGGCGGCGCGCTTTTGTTAAGCTCAAACTGCTGCACAGACTGCTGCCCCTTGCCGATGCAGTCGGCAAAACCGGGAATAGTATACAGCGTGGTGCCTCGCTGTGTGATCGATTTACCGGTAATGTGGAGCAATGCTGGCACATAGCGAATGGCGGCGTAGGTAGTGCCGGATAGCAGCACGGCGGCACATAATACCAAGGCAACCAGCATGGCCGGTGACAGCGTTTTTAGCCTGCCAAAATAATTTCGCTTAAAGCCGGGCTTAATCATTCGATGCAAAACATTAGAAAAGCTGCGGCGGTTCTGCGCCAAGCGGACGGCCGCCATGGTGTCAGTGATAAATTGTGCGTTTCCTTGGCTCCCGTCAGGGCGAGCCTGCGGCAAAACCACATCAATGTGTTTTTTCATGATAATTCCTCCTGTAAACGTATTTTGGCGCGTCGTAACCATGTGCGCACGGTATTAAGCGGGATATGTAACTCGCTGGCAATTTCTTGATAATTTTTGCCGTCCCAATAATAAGCCTCCACAACTTGGCGGTAGCCCAACGGCTTCAGCCGCTCCACGGCTGCGCGGATTTCCTGTTTTTGCTCATCATCCAAATAAGTCGGCATGGTGACTTCGGCGACAGCTTCGATCTCCTCCACACTGACTTTACGTTTTTGCTTGCGCAAAAAATCTATTGTCAGGTTAGTCGCAATACGGTAAAGCCAGGTGGAAAAGCCGGCTTTGCTCGGATCAAACTTATCGAGCTGAAGGTAAGCTTTCACGAAAGCTTCCTGAGCGATGTCCTCGGCATCACTGCGGTCGCCCACCATCCGTTCACAATGGATAATCAGGCCAACGTGATAGCGCTTTACCAGTGCTTCGTAACAATCTGCGCCGGCTAGCACCTGCCGGACTAAATCTGCTTCATCTTGCATGCTTACTATACGCACGGCTGCGCTAAAAGTTTCACGAACACTTTTCGATCAATGGTTTTATGAGCCACAATTGAGGACACTTTATTCCCAGCGAAAGACGCGGAAGGCAATCAGATAGATAATTACCAACCAAATCGCCATAAGGCCAAGTTGAGGGCCAATATCTATCAGGTGTTTGCCTTCGGTAGCCAGCAAGCGAACACCGTCAATAACAGGGGTTAGCGGCAAGAAATCGGTCAGCTTTTGCAGCCAGTCGGGCATAGCGTAGCGCGGAAAGAAAGTGCCGGACAGGAATAACATCGGAAAAACCACGATATTGCTGAGCGGCGCAGCCTGGCGTTCATTTTTGGCCCAACCGCCAATAGCCAGGCCAATACCTAAGATCAGGATAATGCTGTAAACCAAGAAAATAGCGATTTCCAGATAATTGCCTGTCACCTTAAGTCCAAAGACAGTCATGGCAGCCGCAAACATAATACCCAGGCTGATCAGCCCGATGATGGCCTGTGATAACATGGTGGCCATAAAATACTGCCAGACACGAATCGGGGTGGTGTGCAAACGACGTAAGATGCCTTGTTTTTTCAACTCCGGGAAGACGTTAACCGGGCCAAAAATGCCCATACCGATGATTGCAAACCCCAAAAGACCGGCAAAGGCGTAGTCGAATCGCGTCAGGCTTTTGTTGCTAAGTTCCTGCTTTTCGACTACAAACGGCGGGTGCAAATTAACGTACTTACCATTAATAGAATTCAGGGCACCCTGTAGAACAGTGGCTAACGTCTGCCCGGACTGCTCGTTGTTTACGGTGTAATACACCTGGGCTTTGCCGCTGGGCGCGCCATTGGTCACCTTGCCAAAGTCAGCTGGCAGTACGATAGTGCCATCCAGCTGGCTGCGAGTCATGCGCTCTTTAGCATTGTCAAAATTAGTGACTGAGGTGTTAATTTTGAAGGTTTTACTATGCCGTAATTCACTTATAAACTGTTTGGAAAAGTTGGAATTCGATTTGTTTAAAATCGCCACACTGAAGTTAATATTGCCGTTACCCCGGCTCAAACTACCGAAGATAAATAGGAAAATCAGCGGGAACAGTATGCCAAAGAACAGCGCCAGGCGGTCTCTAAAGAAACGGCGGGTACTGAGCTTAGTAAAGACCCGAACGGTGAATAGCTGCTTTTTGAGACTCATGCCCATGACCTTTCAGATTTTAGTGCAGTTTGGGATGAACGGCGAGTACCCAGAACAGTCCTGTGGACTGTTTCTGTAGACATTAAGGAACAGTCTGGGATAAAAGCAATAAAGCTCGATCTACAGATGTAGCTGCACAGCGTACTTAAGGGTACGTGCTCGTGTAACGTGCCGTAGGCAGCATCGGAACGGAGTCGGTCGCCCAAAATGTGCAAAATGTGAAAGGTCATCTCAGTCTCTAAGTCCCTTGCCCGTCATATCAATAAACACATCTTCCAGATTGGCCTGCTCCACCTGTTGCTCTTTTTTAAAACCTTTATCGAGCAGCTGCTTAATGAGCTGCTTGGGAGTATCCAGGGCAATGATTTTACCGGCGTCCATAATGGCCACGCGGTCGCACAACAGTTCAGCTTCGTCCATATAATGGGTGGTCAGCATAACAGTTACTCCTTTGTCGCGGATGTGTTCAATCAGCTCCCACAAGTTGCGTCTAGCCTGAGGGTCTAGGCCAGTGGTCGGCTCATCCAGGAAAAATACTTTCGGGTTGTGTACCAGGGCGGTGGCAATACTCAGCCGTTGTCGCTGACCGCCAGATAAACTCTCGGCATACGCGTCTTTTTTGCTTCCCAGCTTCACATCTTCTAGAAAGGCCTGGGTGTTGACCTTCTCGCCATAGGCGGCGGCAAACATTTCGATGATTTCCGATAATTTCTGCTTGTCCTGAAAAGCCGGTGTTTGCGGCTGTACGCCGATAATCCGACGCACGCCCCAGGGGTCTGCCTGCACGTTTATGCCGTCGATGATAATCTCGCCGCCATCAATTGGCCGCATGGCCTCGATCATCTCAAACGTGGTAGTCTTACCGGCACCATTCGGACCTAAGATGCCGAAAACCTCGCCTTTGGTGACCTCAAAACTAATGCCGTCAACAGCGTTTTTGCCATTATAGGTTTTGATTAAGTTTTGGACCTTCAGAATAGTTTCGGGCATATGATTTTACGCTATCATACAACCAGACAAAATAAAAACGCCCGGTTAATATCCGGGCGTTTTAATGATTTTGATTTAATTAACTATTTGTTGCGCTTGACGGTCAAGAAACCATTACGTGGGTTTTCGCCGACAGAAAAGCCAGCCGGCAGGTCGCAACCCTCTGGGCGCTCATCCTTAGAAAAGTAGTAAATGGTCTGTTCTTTACCGCCGCGAAGGGTAACCTTCTTAGAGTTAAGGTAGTATGTGACACCCTTTGAGTTCTTGTGCGTGTATGCCATGTTATGACTCTCCCTCTCTTACATTAGTGTACCCCTAACATACTCTGATGAGATTTTATTTGTCAACACCTTATTGTCAGATAGGGCGACGGTTGCGTTAAAGTTGGCTGATGTATTACACTGTTTTCTAGATTAAGCTTAAGGATAAAGGTGGAGAGCAAAACTCATGGACTTTACAACCCGCAATACACAACCTCAGGCCAGCCAGCCAGCAGCTAACAGCAGCCCAGCACCTGCTCACACCCCTAGAAGCCCAAAATTAGCCGTCAAAACTAACAAGTGGTGGCAAATTAGCGGACTCGTTTTACTGTTTTCGATAACCATCTTGGCCGTCGCCGCTATCGCCATCCTGGCCTTTGGCACTTCGAACCAGACCAAGTTTGTAAATAATAAGAAGTACCAAGCGGTTTTCCTCACGAACGGTCAGGTTTACTTCGGTAATATCAAGCAAATGGGTGACGATTATCTGCGTTTGCAGAATATCTACTATTTACAGAGCAACAATAGCTCAACTCCAACTTCTACACCTAGCACCACCAACAGCAGCTACACTCTGGTGCAGTTAGGCTGTCAGCAAGTCCATGACCCTTATAATGAAATGATTATTAACCGGAGCCAGGTAAGTTTCTGGGAGAATATCCAGGATAATGGCCAAGTAGTGAAGCAAATTAACCAGTACAAGAAGCAATACCCGAACGGCAACTGTAGCCAAGTCAGCACCCAAACTCAGGCGGGCGGCGCTAACGCCCAGGGCTCCGGCAGCAACAGCTCTAGTAGCTCCAACAGTTCCACTAACAACACTCCTAAGAACCCGTAAGCCGAGAACCATTCGCCCAGAGCTAGCTAGGCCTTTCTACTGCGGGTCGGGATCAGTACAGTGGCCAGTTTCAACAACATAAGCCAGCCCTGCATTAAAAACTTCTACAGTAAAACGCTCTTGAGAAAACCGCTCTGCCAAATCAAATACAGGCAGAATATCACTCATTGCACCTCGAATAATCACCGCTGGTTCATGGTTGAAATTTGATCCTACTGGAGTTGTCAAAGCCGCAAATATTGATGTGCCTTCTATATGGTAACTACTACCTAAAATTTTAATCACTTCCGCTAAGCTATGCCGTGGGTTATGGGGATTGTAGCCTTCCCTTAGCCCTAACACTACTCGAAAATCCTCGTGTTGCGGATCGGCTTCAACCTTGGTTTTCAAAGCCGTTGCTAAAGCCTGCATGCCATCTTCACAGTCTGCAATTGTTGGAATACCGTATTTTCGTCGTGGATAGCGGGTTCTAGTAAACGAGTGGACAGTGTGGTCTCCACTCATAGCGATAAATCCGGTGTAGCGCTGTTGTTTTTCTTCGGCTAAGGCCCGAGCTACCCTAATAAGCTCATATAATCTGACATGCAGCGGCATTCGCCTTGACCAAAGCTCTGCCGAACCGGCTACTCGGAAATCTGGGCTAGGTAAGACAAGTGACATTGCTACTACTATGCAAAGTTGGGCGGTTTCATGCAAGCATAAGCAATTATTTGAGTTGGCGTTCCAGCCACCAATCGGCCACGAAGGAAATTATGAACAGCAATGCACTTACCACGGTAAGCAAGGTGCTCCAGCCGGCCAAGTCTGGTGACCACCAGGGGGAAATAAAGCTAAATTTATACAAATCGTCCGGTACGGCTTGCGCCTTAATACCGTGCGTATTCACGTAATCGGTGATGCAGGGCACCCTGGGACCACCGGAAAAACTGTCCGGGTACAGCTGTTCGCAATGCGTTTGTGCGTCCGTATACACTTGCTGATTAGCGGCATTCACCCGGGCACTTTCCTGCTGCACCAGCCGGTCATAAGTGTATTTGAGCTGAATCGGCGGATAGACGGCATCGGCCCCTGTTACCAGGTTAGTATTCATGTGGCCGTAGACATAGCCGCGCAAGTTATTCAGAGCCGTTTTGTAGTCACCTCCCTGTTTATCAACCTGGTATAGCGTGTCACGGAGCTTCAGCATGTGCTGGTTATTGCTGCGCAGCGCCGCGATGGCCACCGTACCACATACCAGGGTCAGGACTACAAAATACCAAGGCTTTAGGCGGCGGAAAATTGTCCAAATGTGGTGCAAATGCCGCTTATTCATAAGCATTATTTTACAGCTTAGCACCACTTTTCCCATCTACCTTCTTCTTTAACGCCTGCTAGCCCTGTGAAACTCCGTGAAACTATACCTCCTACGCTGTTCCTTAATCTTAAGGCTTGATACTGTATACCGAATACTGAATACTAATACTTATGCACATCTACTTCTCAGGCATCGGTGGCACCGGTATTGGACCGCTGGCGCTGATTGCCAAACAAGCCGGCTACCGCATTTCTGGTTCGGACAAGCAAGATTCGCAATACGTACAATACCTCAAAAAGCACGGCATTACGGACATACATATCGGGCAAAACCTTGAAGGTATCGAGGAAGTTCACAATCGCGATCCGATTGACTGGTTTGTATATACGTCGGCACTGCCATTGGAGAATCCGAACGCGCCGGAGCTGGTATTTTGCCGCGAGCAAGCCATTCGCACTAGCAAACGCGATGAGCTATTGAACCAGATCATTACCGACAAAAAATTAAAGCTGGTCGCCATCGCCGGCACTCATGGTAAAAGTACCACCACCGCCATGGTGATCTGGCTGTTCAAACAGCTCGGTATCCCCATAGGCTATAATGTCGGGGCTAAAATGAGCTTCGGCGATATGGGTGAATTTGCCGAGAGTGCGGAATATTTTGTGTACGAATGTGACGAGTTTGACCGCAATTTTCTGGCGTTTGAACCGTACTTGTCGGTTATCAGCGGTGTCAGCTGGGATCACCATGATATTTACCCGACCCGCGAGGAGTACCAGGAAGCCTTCCGCGACTTCATTGGGCAAAGTAAGCATATTCTTATCTGGCAAGACGATGCTGATTATCTGGAGCTGCCGGCCAGCAGCAATTTGAGCGTCGAGAGTAGTGATAACAGTAGCATCGATACCATCGCTCTAAAGGGTCGCTACAATCGGCTGGACGCCTGGTTGGCCGTCAAGGCGGTGCACCGCATCACTGGTCGGCCAGTGGAAGATCTGCTGCAGCAGATGGACCGATTCCCGGGCCTGGCGCGCCGGATGGAACAAATCATCCCCAATCTTTACAGCGATTATGCCCACACTGTCGATAAAATCCGCGGCGCCATGAGCGTCGCCCTGGAAATGGCTGCTGAAAGCAACCAGAATTTAGTCGTCATCTACGAGCCGCTGACCAATCAGCGCCAGTATTTCATCATGAACGATTACAAAGATGTTTTTACCGGAGCCGAACAAGTGTACTGGGTTCCCAGCTACCTGGCCCGCGAAGACCCCAGCCAGCGCGTCATTCCGCCAGAAGAGCTAATCATGCGCCTCAGCGACCCCACCATAGCCGTGCCCGCCGACCTAGACGACAACCTCAAACGCACCGTCCAATCCCACCTGACCAAAGGTGACATGGTAGTCGCCATGAGCGGCGGCGGTGGTGGCAGCCTAGACGAATGGCTGCGCCACGAATTCCAGACCTAAAGGCATATCAATGGCGCAATTATTCATAAATATCATCGGTCATAATGCCAGTGGCAAAACCACGCTTGCAAAGCGGCTGGAGCAAGACCTAAACTTAAGCTGCATAAGCGGTGATGATTTCAGGTATTTTGTAAAGGAACATATCCGTTACTTCAATGATCTGGATATCTCGTACCCCACCGAACGCGGCAAGCAGCTACGGCCCTTGACCATTAATTATCGTTTGCAACTGTCCCAAATACTACTAGAGGCGCAAGAAAGCGTATTATTTGACGGCAGCGGTTTCAAAAAATCAGACCGCCAGCCAATACAGGCTATGCTTGGCAAATTCCCAGATGCCAAATATGTCATTATTCTCGCCGCCGTCCCAGAAAATGAATTATTGAAACGATTGGAAGCTCGCGGAAACCGCTGGATTGACATGTATCACGACCTAAGAAAACCCGGTTTCGAACGGCCCACAGCAGACGAAGCCGACGTACTTTTAGAATACAACCAGCACAATTACGACGAGATCAGAGAGAAGATTGAGCAGTTAATTATATAGGCTTGTTGTTCTTTGAAGCAATACGCCAAAGCCTAGGCCTCTTCTAATATCTGTCATCCTTAATAATCTCAACCCACATGCCGTCGGGGTCTTGGATGAAGAAAAATCTCGCGGTGCCTTTACTTAGTATTTGCGTTTCTTCGTTCGCCAAACCTTTTGCCTTCGTATCTGCCAAGGCTGCGACACCGCATTGTGCGGATCTTTTTAATTAACTCCGATGGAAAAATACTGCTGCACCGGCGTAATCTCAGCCTGACGGATAGTCCGGGTAAGTGGGATCAATCGGCTGGTGGACACGTTGATGAAGGCGAAGACTATTTAGACGCTGCTCGCCGGGAAACTTTTGAGGAATTAGGCATGCAAATTAATGACCTTACGGCCATCGGCAAGTTTTATATTGAACGCGAAGCACCAGGCGGTATGGTCCGGCGCTTTCAAACCGTTTTTATTGCCCGTTGGGATGATGAGATACATTTTAATCCCGGGGAAGTCGCCGAGGTACGGTGGTTATTGCCGGTGGAAATTGCCGCTTGGCTGCAAACAAAGCCAGATGATTTTACAAAAAATTTTGCCGGTGCTTTTGAGCGGCTACAGAAACATTTGACTAAGTAATCTGACTATTCGTTCGGTTGGATTTTGACGGCGCCTTCACGAATAACCTCAATGGCATCGTCGACAATGCGGATGATGGTAGACGGAGCGTGATTGGACAAATCACCGCCGTCGATATAGAAATCTACTTGGTCACCGAAATAATTTTTGGCTTGTTCGATAGTGGTGGCCGTCGGTTCGTCCGGATGATTGGCACTACTGGTCAGAAGCGGGCCAGTCTGTTGCAATAAAGCCTGAAGCTCTGGCTGTGATGGTAGACGCACCGCCAAACCACCTTTACCTTCGTGCAAATATTCCAGCTCCGGGCCACAGGGGATAATAACGCTGACGGCACCAGGCCAGAACTGCTCGACGGCCTTGAGATAGCGTGCCTTTAGCCCTAGACTTACTAGCTGGTCAACGCTGGCGGCAATAATCGTGCCCGGCTTGCCTTCGCGCAATTTAAGGTCGTACAGTCGTTTGACGGCTGTCGAGTCGGCAGCTCGGGCAACCAAACCATAGACCGTATCTGTCGGCAACACACCGACAGCACCGGCTACGGCTAATTTCTGAGCTGCTTGATCAAACATCAATCTGTTATTTTACAGGTTAATCAAGAGTTTATAAAGCTGTGCGTTAGTTTAACCTTCCCTATCAGCCCTATTATTGCACGCGCTTCTCGCCTCCGCATAGATCCTGAAACCAGTTCAGGATGACAAGTCTTACAGGATTATCTCGATTGAAGGTAGGCGTAGACTGCCAGGACGGCAAGTCCGAGCACGATGATGACAGTTGCGGTGATGGCGGCACTAACACCATTGCCAGGCTGCTTGGGGGGTTTGATCGGTTTGGCTGCCGGCGCTTTTTCGGCTTTGGTTTGGGCTTGAATTAGAGCGTCCGGCTCTTCTGCTGGCTCGGCTGGAGCTGTCGCCATTGTTTCTGTCGAGCTGGCAGCGGCTGAGATCGAATCATCCGCTTTTGGCGGCACTACATCCATGACCGGCGTAGCGGGTTTAGCAGCCTCTGCTGGCGGCGTGGCGTTTCCTGGCTCTTCGGTAGGATTCATGGTTCTTAAACGTATTGTATCACGCTTTTGCTTAGGGCAGCTGGTAGTGATCGGCTTGCTTCACGATCAAGTTTTCGTGCATCAAATCTTCCAGCACTATAGGTAAGCGATCGTCGGTAATTATTCGCTGCAATTGCTCTAAAGTGCAGGCGCAGCCAGCCAATGATCTTATAACCTGTCCGCGAATCTGACGTAATGAGCCAGCAAAAGTCGATTGTTTAGCATACGATTTACTTAACTTGTTAAGATTCCCGATAATTTGCTTCAAATAAGCACCGTAGTCCATCAGCGCCCAATAAAAAATCCTTGGTTGTTTATTGTCTAAAGTTTCGTCAAGCAGCTTGATAATTTCGCTGTCCGGAATGCCAGTCCGGTCATGAAAAAAATGATGAATGTACACCGTACGGATGTTGGTTTCGATGAACAATGCCGGCCGGTTAAAGGCATACGCCAGGATGGCACCGGCAGTATTTTTGCCCACGCCCGGCAGCCTAACGAGCTGCTCAAGATCGCTTGGGAATTTGCCATTATATTCGCGTACTACCATTTGCGCCGCTTGGTGCAGAAACTTCGCCCGTCGGTTGTAGCCCAGGCCGCTCCACGCCACCAGCACGTCGCCTAACGAGGCGCCGACCAACGATTGCACGGTTGGAAAACGCTGTATAAATTCCAGGAATTTCGGCGTTACCCGCGCCACTTGTGTTTGCTGCAACATCAGCTCACTGACCATAATTTTATAAGGGTCAAAACTGCCATCCAATTCCTGCAAACGCCACGGCATATCGTGGCGACCGTGCTTCTCGAAATATCTAAACACTGTGTTTTGAAAAGATTTTATATCTGTTTGCGGCATAACTAGTGCTATATTATAAGATAATTCATGATTAATTATCTTGTCCGCGCCGGCAAGCGTTTTGCTGTGCTGATCCCTGGTATTGTCATCGCCTACTTCTCAGTCAGGAAGGTGTTCCCTTGGTTTGATAAGCAATTTCCGTTGGCGATTGCCATTTTTCTTACCTACGTTTTAGGAGCCTACGTGCTGATTCCGGGGCTGCTGCGAATTGTGCGCTGGATAGTGCCGGCCCGTCACCTACAAGCCTATTGCATTACGCCCGACGGTTTTGCGTCTGACCCCGTCAATATCGGTATTATCGGCAATCGCCAGCAGTTAATTACCGCCATGGAAGCCGCTGGCTGGTCTGTTGCCGACAAACACTCGGTGCGCAATGTCATCAAGCAGATTGTGAGCGTGCTGCTCGGCGAGCCCTATCCTTCAGCGCCCATGAGCAGCCTATATTTGTTTGGGCGCAAGCAAGATATTGGCTTTGAGATACCCATCAAGGGCGGTACCGGTGGTCAGCGTCATCATGTACGCTTCTGGGCTACGGTACATAAGGGCGACGAGCTTAGCTTTGGGACCGTCAGCTGGCACACCCGGCGCGGTGAGCCGATTGGCAAGGACACGCTGTGGGTAGGCGCCGCCTCGCGCGATACGGGCTTTGCCTTCATCCGTCATAATGTACAGATAACCCACATGATTGATCCGGACACCAATGCCGAGCGCGAGCTGATCGTGCGCGGCTTGCGCCGCAGAGGGCTGGTAGCCAGCACTCGCTCGGTTAAGCTACACTCACCTTACGCCCTCGTAAATCGGGCATTACTGGGCGTCCTGCACTCTGATGGCGTGCTGAAGATTATTAAGCTAAAGTAGGTTTATTCAACCTGAACGCTGTCAACTTGCCAGGTAGTAAGGCCGTGCTTTACTAAAGCAATCGTGAAGACACCGTCGGTGCGACCGCTCTCCGTCGCCGGTAAGCCATCAACGGTGGCGGTGTAAACAGCCTTGTTGCCTTTTACTTGGACTGATTGGCCACTGAATTTGGGCTCTTTAGCCGTTAAGTCGCCGAGATTTTGGCTGAACTGGCTTTCGGTTTGAGCGTTTCGTAAGTTACTGGATGATGCCTGGTAGGCTTTGGCGTCCTGATTGTTATTCAGAAAACCGATGAAGCTGACAGCAGTGTTGGTAGCCTGCGTGCGGTTGTAGCGCGTAAGGCCGCCGGTCATCACGAAACCACCCAGGACCAGGCCAACCACTACTACTAACCCTGCCACTGCCAGGCTCGCATTGCGTAACATATGGCCTTTGGGGGCAGTCTGGTTTCCAGTAAAAGCCGGCTGCTGAGGTGGTGCTGGTGGCGCCATATCCGGAACGACATTAGACGGTGATACCACGACGGTCGGTACCGGCTGAGCCGCGGCGGCATAGACTTGTGTCGGCATAGACTGCTGGGGCTGAAATACTGGTGCAGGCTGTGCCATTTGGTTTGGTTGCATAGGTTGAAATTGATCGTCTTGAGGTTGCATTATCCTATCCTTACCTTATTTAATGACACAGTCATTTGGATGATTCGGGACGGTACCCAAACAACTTTGAGTTGCAGTTATAGCCCTGGCCGAAGTTCGGGGGCCATCATCTGTGTAGTTAGTTATAGTGCATTTGTGGTTGACAACCCTTCCTCCTGCACCTAGGCAGGTCTTGTTGTAACGATTATTTTGTGTTCTTCTGATATCTGGATCTGGCTTGTCAATTGCAGTCAGTACACAGCCGGGATTTGACGTGCTGTCGTTATATGGTTTTCCGTAAGACACGATCTTTTGATTATTACATTTGCAGATGCTGCCATTGCCGTAATTAGTCTGACCCACATGTTTGCCAGTACTGCTGTAGTGCGTGGCATTTGCGCCACAGCCGTCATTGCCTTGGCTCGGTGGGATAGCTTTAATAGTGCTCCCCTGCCCACCTTGGCCTCCCTGGCCACCTCCACCACCGTCCGTAGCCGGGCAATACGTATTTACTTGGGTATCCAAGAGGGGTTTGGTAAGTTTAGCGTAGGACACACTAACCGTGCTGTTAGTACATTTGCAGACGCTATTGGTGCCGTAATTCGTTTGTCCCACATGTACAGTACCGCTATAGTGACTAGCATTCTTACCACAGCCGTCGTTATCTTTTGTGGATAACATAACTTGTGGGGTAGGGGCGGTAGTACTAGAAGTGGGAGCTGGAGTAGGTTTTACTGGCGTTGGGGTAGGTGTTTTAGTAGCCGGGGCTGGGGTCGGAGCAGGAGCAGAGGTCTTAAAGCCAGTACTACTGCTGGATGGAGGGGCAGTATTAGGATTGGGCAGTACAGTTGGGAGAGGGTTACTAAACTGCGTGTATTTGAGCGCTCCGGTCGTGTACGTCAAGACTGCGCCGTTGGTATAGTGAACCGCGAATGTTAGGCGCGCTTCCATAGAAGGAAGATCACTCTGCACAATAAGACCTTGCGCAGTACTGGCTGCCACTGTACCGGTACTATTTTTTGCGTCTGTAACGGCAGTAAATGATTTGGTAGGCACTCCGAAATCTAACCGATCTATTTCAACCCAGGAGACTGTTGTCTTCTGGGTGGTTAGGGTTTTCCCAGGTTCAAGTTCAGCCCAGGCATAGTATTGCGCACTGCCATCTGCTTTAGACGTGCTAAGGATGCGGGTGATGCCCATCTGATACGTGGTGCACTGTACGCTGGTGTTTGGACAATACTGGTTGGAGTAAGCGGCTACATTCTTATAGCCCTGCTCATCGGCGAAGCTGCCGTATAAAAATGCCGAGCCCAGGCCACCGAAAACTACTACGAAAGCCGCTATCAGCGCCCATTTACTTTTTAAAAAGCTCTTTTTGCTTTTGCGCGCAGTTGAGCCATCGACGTTCACATGAGCGTCAGAACTATCAGTGTGACGGTGTTTTGCCATCTTCCATTGTTCCTGTCTGTTTTATTAATTGTTTTGATTTAAGCATTAGCAATATTATGTTGTCAAATGAATTCTGAAAATTTACTGAAATTTAGTAATAATACCAGAGCGTCAGACCATTGGCGTTGGTGACATCAGTAATTTTCTTGCCGTCCGTGGCTTGCAGGCTCATGACGTAATCGGCACTCTCCTGCGATGTTTTACTGCGATAAATAAGTGCGCCGTTATCCAGCCAACGTAGTGGATACGTCAGACCGCTTCGCTGGACAAGCGTCGTTTCCTTTTGCGTTGATTTATCATATACGATCAACGTGCCTTTGCCATCGCGATTATCAATCCAGGCGCTATGCTTGCCATCCGGACTATCCAAATACAGTCGACTGGCACCATTGTAAGCATTCGCCGTAGGATTAGCTTTGGCGTCACCTAATTTGTAGCTGTACCAGCCGGTAGCGGACGAGAGCGCAAAGTCCGCGTAGTCAGTGCGGAAGATATTCCATACTTCGTTGCTCAGCAGCGTTTGCTTGCCGGTATTATCGGGATTAATTTTGTTGAATTGGGAAACACCACCAGCATATTGATTGGAGGTAGCGTAGTAAATCACGCCGTCGGCGCTGATAATGTCATTGAAATAATTGGCATGGTCCAGCTGTAACCGCTGATTGGCCGCGTAATCGTAGGACATGAGCAAGTAGCGTGACGGATTGCCGGCACTGGCACCAGCCTTGACTTCCACATACACCAAGCGTGTGCCAACCCAGTCGACTAGCTGAATCTTTTCGGAGTGATCAATGGTGGTCGTAGCGCCAGTCTTCAGGTTAATAAGTGTCAGAGCTTGCAACAAATAGCCACCGCTGTCGCGCTGATTGTCTCGAGTCGACACCAAGGCCGCTTCGTTGTCATCTGGGCTAGTGAGCAGGGTCAATTGATCGTTCTCGTTACCTGTGCCGGCTAGCAGTAACTTCTTATTTTGACCGTCAACGGTGGATTTATAGACATCGTACTTGCCACTTTGCTTGCTCAAGTAAACTTCGGGCTTATTTGTCACCAGCTGCACGTTCGTAATGGCGCTGAAGCCGACCGGTATATTCAATTTGGCAGTCGTGTAACCGTCGGCAGTAATGCTGACCGGCAAAGTAGTTGCCGATGGATCTTTGACGGTGAGCACGATATTACCTTTGCCATCCGCGACAGCACTGGCTTGGCCGCTGACTGCCTGCGCGCCGATTACTGGCTTGCTGGAGACATAATCGCTGACTGCGAACTTGTATTGCGTGCCGACAGCATTCAGAGCAATATTGCCTAGCTTATTACTACCCATACTCACCTGTACGTTTTTGGTAATGGTCGCGAAGGCCACTTTCTGGATGCTCAGCTGTTCCGAACCAAGCTTGACGTGGGCCAAGCTAGCTACGCCATTTTCATCGGTAGATGTAGTGCTGCCACCCAGGCTGACACGGACGTTTTTTAAGGGCAGCTGTGTCGTATTATCCAGCACGGTTACCGTGGCTTTTGCCCGCACACCCACTATATTAAGCGCAAATGCCCGCGTAGTCGGCACCGCAGCCAGTGCTACCAGCAATGAGCACAAGCCCATAAGCGTCAAGTAGCGCGCTTTCTTATTGTGCCACCAAGCGGCCAGCCATTCCTTCAGCTTTTGCCGAAAAGTCGGTTTGTTCGGGTCAAAAGCTTTGGCAATTTCGGCATCCTGAGCCGCTAACACTTCGTCGCTTTCGTGGGCAGTGATGTCATCTACCGCCGCATCTGTGGCCGGATCATCGTTCACGGCTGCACTTTCGGTTAGCGATTCAACCTCAGCAGGGGCAGCTTCTTTTTTAGGCACCGACGCAGACTCAGCCTCTTCGGTGGCCAGTATGGGCGACATTTCTTTTATAACTTCTTCGGGCACGTCCGGGGCGGTTTTGGGATCAGTAAAAATATTCAGCGCCGGTAGTTCGCCAGCTGTTGGCGCTTCGGCGGCTGGTTTAAGATCAGGACCTTTCGGGTCGAGCATTTTGTCGACTCTGACCTCTATCTTGTGCTCTTCTTCGGGAGTCAGGGCATCATCAACATCGCCCACGGTGCTTTTATTATTTTGCATATGCTTATACCTTGCTCTTAAGTGTAGCAAAATTCCCAGCTTAGCAAAATTAACTGTCTTAGACCTCCGCTCAACTAATTTTTAAGCCTCAAAGCCTTTCTTGTCATCCTCGCGAAAGCGAGGATCCAGACAGAAGCTTCTTGTCTTAAGGTTGATTTGTTGATTCCCAGCCCGCTTAGTTACTAGCCAGCGCCAATAGATCTGACTAGAAATGATAGGGCTTAATAGTCCGAGAAAAGATATTGATTTCATTAAACTTTAATGATATAATTTACTATTATGTCGCATGAAATATGGGCAGAAGATCCTAAGGACGATGGCTTCGATGGTACTACTCGGGTATCCGACGCTCACGGCAGTAATTATGACGACCAATGGCCCCAAGAAAAACCTCCAGAACTAGATTACCGCGGCTTGACAGGCCCAGCAGATAGGCCCGACCTTGCTGATAATTTAGAAATTGGCAGCCACTCACAGCCAGACTCAGATCCGAAGCCCGACAGCCAAGCATAATTTGCTACAATCAACCGTATGAGTTTGATTGCCAGCGAAGCCGAAATGCAAAAAGCTGCCGACTATTTGGCAGCATACGATAAGAAGTTGGCGCCGACCATTGCCGAAGTCGGCCCGTGCACCATCCGGCCGCACCACGATTATTACCAAGAATTGGTCGACAGTATTATCAGCCAACAACTGAGCACTCACGCCGCTACCAGCATCGAAAATCGCTTCCGCGACCTGTTTGGCGGTCACTTTCCGGCGGCCGAGGAAATTCTAGCTACCGATGTCGAAACGCTGCGAGGCATCGGTTTTTCTTACGCCAAAGGCCGCTACGTGCTCGATTTGGCCCAGCACATCGTTGACGGCAAGCTGAAGTTTGATCACCTTGACGCCTTGAGCAACGAAGAAGTTATCAAGGAACTAACCGCCGTTAAAGGCATCGGCGAATGGACCGCCCATATGTTTTTGATGTTCTGCATGGGACGGTTGGACATTTTGCCAGTCGGCGATTTGGGTATCCGCAACGGTATCCGCCAGCTATACGGCTTCAAGGATGCCCCCACACCGGCGCAGATACAAGAAGTCGCCCATCAGAACCATTGGCACCCCTATGAATCGGTCGCTAGCTGGTACATCTGGCGCTCGCTCAATAACACGCCGGCGCTGTAAACTTATTCGATTACCAGCGATTTGATCATAGTCAACAGCGGGGTGGACAGGCCGGTATCCGACCAATCGCTTGTCGGCAAGCTGGTGGCCGACGGCGTGGTTTTGCAATCGGCATCGGCGCACTTCAGGAAGGTGATCGATACCAGGGGATCAGCCTTGGCGATATCGCTCATCGGCACATCCTGGTCGGCTTGGTAGCCGTTATCACCGGTGATGTACAAGCCGTCCAAATTGCTGCTATCACCGTTATAGCTCACAAAACTGACGTAGGTCTGGGCCCGTTGGCTGGAAGTCGGCGATTTGTAGGCTATTTTTTGCGACTCCAGCGCTGCTACTGTTTTGCCAGCCGCAAATTGACTGACACTCGTCTGCTTGGGCTGAATACTGAAGACTATTTGACCAGTGAATGCTTGCCCGCCGGCTCCCCTTAGCTGCACCGCTGGTGAGGTAGCGGTCAATTTGTTATTGGGCGTGTCACTAATGGTCCAATCTTCTGGATAATCAAACCCCAAATTGTAATTAGACGAATCATAATGCTTGGTGGCGCTGGTGATTTTTGTCACTGAAGCGGCTTGGCTGGTAACGGGCGTAGTTTTGCTGGGGGCATTAGCAGACTTACCAGGTGTTTTACTGTGGTGTGTCGCAAACCAATAGGCAGCGCCGGCAGCTGCCACGACCAGCACCACGATTAATAAAATTTTGATGAGCACGCCGAGGATATGTTTCGGCTTTACCGGTGGTACAAAATTATCCCGATCGGCCATGTACTGCGTGCGATTTGGCAGTGGTTTTTGCAGTTGTTCCGGTATTTGCTGCCTGTCATCCATGTGTTTTACATTATACGCTTGTGCTTACTGAAAGCCTGTCGGATTCTAAGCATCAGCCAGCGCCGGGTCGGTCATAAAAGGCCGGTAGCTACCAGCTGGTGGGTTGAGCACGTAATCAAAAAGTGCCGCCAGATGTTCGGCGGTGTCGATTCCTTCCTTACCCCTACCGTCAAGCTCCACAGCTAAAGCCTCTGCCGGTTGCCGGCCGAAAATCACTACTTCGGCCTCTGTCGGTTGCCCTTGCCCGCGACCTACCTGTATGAGGCTGCTGGCGGTCTCAGCTAAGAGGTGATTATCACCTGAAGCTAGCAGACGATCCCGAACGCTAAGTCCGTGCATGTTTGCAAGGGCCGGCCTAAACAAAAATGCCCTAGAACTATCGCTATTTAGAATATAATTACATACTCTGAAAATTCCGCTAGCCGGCACAATCCCCTTTCGTCCCCTATAATCTTCTGCCGTAGGCATGTGACCTGCTATCTGGGCCAGTGTGCCGAAATACAGGTTCATATTAATATCCCCGCTAGCCAAGACCTGGGCTTGGGCCTTATAAATCATACTAGGCGATTCAAGCGTTTCCGGCGGCCCTTCTTTCGTACCAATACTCATAACACCGATAATAACTCATCTACATTTAGGTGCAAGTCTAGATTCATACTCTTATACCGCTAATGCTATACATTGTATAGTTAAGGTTGGAGTTGTATAATCATCCGGATGGATAGCAATGAGTTAGCCCTGCAACTGCATCGTGAACATAAAGGTAAAATCACCATCGCTCTGCGCGATACCACCGAGCTGACCAAGCAAAAGTTGAGTGCTTATTATTCGCCCGGTGTGGCGGCGGTCAGCAAAGCGGTGGCCGAAGATCCCAGCAGATTGCCGGAATACACTTGGACTAATAATTTGGTAGCCGTTATCTCCAATGGTTCGGCGGTGTTGGGGCTGGGTAATATCGGCCCAGAGGCCGCCATGCCAGTCATGGAAGGGAAATCCCTGTTGTTCAAACACTTTGCTGGCATTGACAGCGTGCCGATTGTATTAAATGCCAAAACAGCTGACGAAATCGTCGCGGCCGTCAAAGCCATCGCACCCAGTTTCGGCGCTATTAATCTGGAAGACATTGCCGCACCAGTCTGTTTTGAAGTCGAAAACCGCTTGGCCGAAGAACTGCCCATCCCCATCATGCACGACGATCAGCATGGCACCGCCACTATCGTACTGGCCGGCCTAATCAATGCCTGCAAGCTGACGGGCCGTAACTTGTCCGACTGCAAAATCGTCATTGTCGGCGCCGGGGCTGCCGGAGTGGCGATTGCCAAACTACTGCAAAAGTATGCTGATCCGCGCATAATTGCCGTCGATAGCAAAGGCATTCTCAGTCAGCACCGTAACGATTTAAATGAATCCAAGCAGTTGCTCTTACAATTTACCAACAAGGAAAATATTAGCGGCTCGTTAGAAGGCGCCGTCAAAGACGCCGATGTCTTTATTGGGGTGTCCTCTGCCGGTCTGCTCACCAAAGACATGGTGAAAACCATGGCCAAAGACCCGATCATTTTCGCCCTGGCCAATCCTGACCCAGAAATCACGCCGGAGGATGCCAAAGCTGCCGGGGCTGCCGTGATTGCCACCGGCCGCAGCGATTATCCCAACCAAGTCAACAATGCCCTGGCCTTCCCCGGTATTTTCCGTGGTGCGCTGGACCATCACGTGCGCCAAATCACCGATGAGCACAAAATTGCCGCCGCCGAAGCCATCGCCAGCTTAGTAGAAAAGCCTTCAGTTGACGAAATCATTCCCTCCGTCTTCAATGAGCAGCTCGTGCCCAAAATTGCCAACGTCATCCGCTGAATATTAAGCAACCGGTGTGTTTCGTCGTTCCGGTGACTTCCAAGTGAAATCGGTCTGCTTGATACTATTAGGTAACCGGTGGGCCAGCAGTAAAGCCTTGATAAGTGCATAGTACTCGGCATAGGCCACTACATACATCGCCAAATACATCGGCGGAGCATAAAAGGACAGGCGCAGTTTTTGCCTGAAAGATACATGATCACTGGACCAGACGTTACTAAGCATGTAAATCGTTAGCACGATCAGCGCCGAGGCAAAGACGGCAACATTGGCGTAGCGGGCCGAAATGTATATAAAGTAGCCCAGCATAAACGGCTCAAAAAAGAAAAGTACGTCCTGTACTATTGAGAATGGCAACATGAACCAGGCTAAACGTTTGGCGTAGCGGCCGGTGTTCGAAAAGAACAGATCACGGTGCTTTAGGAAGGTCTGCGATCGGCCGTATTTCCAGCGGTAACGCTGTCGCATCAGTGCGGGCAAGGTGTGAGCGGCTTCGGTATAGACGATACTATCGGCCGCGTAGGCGATCTTCTGATGCTTAGTTTTTTGGGCAATAATTTTCATTGTCAGGTCAATATCTTCAGTCATGGTATTGGTGTCGTAGTAGCCCACTTTCTGAAGCGTACTGCGGCGAAACATCGAGCCGATACCGCCTACAATGTACTCCACTCCCATCAGAGCCTGGCCTTTTTTCATCTGATAGCAGACCACGTACTCAAACCGCTGTAGCAGCGCCAAAAACGTACCATCTTCGATGATATTAACATTGCTGGAAAGCGCCACTACCTGGCGATCGCGAAAGAGCTGCACGGCATTTCGTAAAGCGCTCGGCATAAAGTACGAATCGGCATCCAGGCAAACTACAATGCTGCCTTTGGCATGCCGCTGCATAACATAATTCAGCGCCGAAGCTTTGCCTTTATTAGGGCGCGTAATAACACGAAAATTACAGCGGTCGTTGTGGCTGCGCTTGAATGCCAACGCTACCGAACGGGTGCGATCGGTCGAACCATCGTCGGCCACGATGACTTCCAGTTTTCGGGCTGGGTAATTCGCTTCGTACAGCGACTGCAGGGCCCGTATTATCACCTTCTCTTCGTTGTGAGCCGGTATTACCACTGTCACGCTCGGTAAATGCCAGCGGCCACGGCGTTTGATACGACGGGTTTGCTTGAGCGTATAAGCATCACTGCCCAGCATATAAACTGCCATTCGCAGCAGATTCAGCAAACAAATTACCAGTACTAGAACTATGGTTGTGTTTTTCATACTGCACTCACCAGCTCAAAATACATAATCCGCCGCTCCTGAGCCCATAGGCCCTGGCAGGTCATGAGCGCCAGCCCAGGCTTGCCCTTTAAAGTCTGGAATACCGTGGTGTCACTTGGGGCATAAATTTGCTTGGCAATGTATCGGTATTGGAACAAGTGGCCGTTATCGGTATAGATATAAGCGATCTGCCCCGGTACTAGGTTTTTGGTAGGCCCGAAGATAGATTGTGTCCAGTGCCCGTAAATTAAGGTGGCATCGTGCTTATTATTCAGCAAAGCTGTATTAGTGGCATAGTTGGCCGCACTGCCCGAAACGCTCCAGACAGTGTTTTGGGCGTCATAACTTCCATTGACGATTGGTACGTCAACCCCGACATCCCCGATGATAATTCGTACCGGTGTACCACTAATAAGCGGTACGGTTGGCTTGTGGGCGACCGCTAATTGGGCCGCCGCCCGCTGACTTGCTGCCTGAGCATGCACTTTAACTTCGTGCTTTTGCCAGAATGGTAAGAAAACCAAAAGCGCTATCAGTACATAGACTGGAAGAACCCGTAAAAACAGGGGTATACGCATATCGGTTATCGCTAATTATTAGCGGTGCAGAAGCTGGTGAACGCGCACGTAAGTGAAGCTGGCCAATACCACGCCGCCAAGGGCGATGGTAGCCAAGCTCAGCAAACTTACCAATACGTTACCACCGGTGTTTGGCAAGATTGCCAAGCCGGTTGCGGTGCTAGCTGCCCCAGTTACTGCGGTAGTACTGCTGCCTAAAACTTGTCCGTACATAATGACTCCTTATTATCCGGTTATGCGCCAGCCTTAAAGCCAAGCGCCCTCCCGTCTTACATAATAAAAGGAGTATATCATATTATTGCAAGTATGTTAAGCATATTTTTTATTATGCTTATGCTATTCGGTGATTATGGGCTTCCAGCCAGGCGGCAATCGCCGGCACATCCAGATGTTCCGTCGCCACCTGCACCGCAAAATCAGCTAATTCTTGATCTGTTAACTTGGTGCTTACACCGTTGCGCCCCAAAAATATTAACGCTGTCATGATGCCGGTCCGCTTATTGCCGTCTACGAAGACATGATCAGCAATAATACCCCGGCACAATGCTGCCGCTTTATCAAATACGGTTTCGTACAGCGCGGTACCGAAAACTTCCTGATACTGCGTAGCCACCACGGCTTCCAGCCGGCCGCGATCACGCGTGCCATGCGAGCCGCCACTTGCATCAATAATTTGCATATGGATGAGCTCAATGTCATCAACGTCAAAGAAATGCATAGCTTTAGCGCTGGCTTAGATCATCAAGAGCTTTTTGGTGGCGCTTAATCAGCTTCTGCGTCAGTGTTACCAGCTCTACTTTGTCGGCCGGCGGCGTATCAACGGGCTCAAAACTAACTTTCAGCTCATCGCCATAGGTAATACCCAGCCGCTTCATTTCCTTCGCCGGAATAGTAACAGCCCCGCTGGAGCCAACCTTAATAACTTTTTGAATGCTATGAATCATATAAACATTATAACAAAATTATAATTTTTGTCCAGCTTTTTGCGTTGAAAGGGTTGCTCTATGCTGGATCATAGGTAATTGTTTTGATGGCTGCTTTGACATATTATACTGTGATGAGTTATTGGATTATTGGCACGCTTGTGCTCTCATTGATATCTCCGATCTCGTACACCAAGAGCATGTTAGCAGGTAAATCAAAACCTCACCGCATAACTCGTCTTATCGTATGGCTCGCAAGTGTAGCCGGAGTCCTCGGTGTTCTGCATACATCCAATTTACCTGGCAAGATCTTTGCCTACATATTCCTTGCCCGCGCTAGCTACTTGTTAGTTATGTCTATTATATATGGGGTGGGTGGCTTTGCACGACTAGACAAATATTGCCTTGTGCTTGGCGTAATGGCGTTGATTGCTTATGTAACTACGCGTAATGGACTTTTAGCCATTTCACTTGGTATACTTGCAGATCTCATTGGTTATATCCCCACATTTATAAAAACTTATCACCAGCCTCAAAGTGAAGATCCAGTATTTTTTAGCATCGAAGGTGCCGCCTCGCTCTTTGGCGTCTTTGCCGTCTGGTCGTTTCAGGTAGGTATATTATTTCCTTTGTATTTCACCTTATGCAGCGCAACAGTAGTTACTCTGATATACCGCAAGAGGATTTTTCGTATCTAATCAAGATTAGGGACGGCTTTTAGCTCGAGGGTTTCGCGGTTATTTACCTGGTTCATGAGAACTACTGCTACCAAGATGACAAGCCCGCCGATGACTTCGCGGCTGCTGAGCGTTTCACGATAGAATACGTAGCCAAAGATTACACCAAAAATCTGTTCCAAATCTAAGATTGTACTCGCCACCACGGCACTAACGTGTTCGAAGCCATAGCTGACCAAGAAAATCATAACTGCACTAAGCATACCGGCCGCGACAAGCAAGATAGTGTACTTAATAGACCAGTCTGCACCCGTAGCAAAAGCCCGGTGATAGACTAGTAAACTTAGGGCGTAGTTTAGCACCATCCCTATACCCACCATAGCGAGAGTAATTTCTTGATTGTTTAGTTCGCTAGTGTGCCACTTACGCGTCACGAATTGCAATGAAAAACAGGCACCAGATATAAATGACAGAAGCTCGCCCAGGTTAAAACCGCTGATATCATGCACACTCGGAACGACTACTATAGCCGCCCCTAAAAATGAAAGTGTTATAAGAGCAATTTTGGCTATCGATATCTTTTCGTGAAGCAAGAATACGCCGAGAAGTGCTGTAGTGGGCAGGACCTGCATAAATGCTACCGGCCCAACCTTGGCTTTTTGAGCCGCCAATGTGTAAATCGCAACGGCCGCTACCGAACCTAGTATCGCCCTGAATATGACTATTAACCATTCCCGCTGGGACAATTTTAAAAATTTTCTGAGACTAATGCTTTTCCAAAAAATTAGTAGGGTGAAGAGAAAACTCACACTATAGCGTAGATACCACTGCTCGAACACGCCGGTGCCTTTACTGAAGTAGCGCGCCATTACAGCGGTGAGACCAAAAATGGCGGCTAATATCGCCAAGGCCACAACGCCGCTGCTGGCAAAACCAGCTTGCTTGTTCTTCATGTCAGCAATTGTAGCAGTTGCCGGTTATCCTAGTGGAACTTTTGGCCGGCGGCGAGAGTGGCGATGATTTTTTGCATGCGGGCGGCGCGGATTTGCGGCGTTTTGGCAGTGTGCAGACGGTAATAAATGGTGTAGAGGTTGGCTCGATTGAGCGTTTGGAAGAAAGCTTCGGCCTCTTTGTTTTTGGCTAGCTCGGCTAGAAAATCATCAGGAATAGTTAGGTTGCTAGGTGATTCATAGACAGTGTCCCAGCGGCCATCGGTCTTGGCTTGATCGATCTGTATTTGGCCAGCCGGCTGCATTTTACCTTCGGCAATCAGTTCTTCGGCATATCTGCGGTTGCGGGCCGACCAGGAACTACCCGGACGACGCGGCGTGAAGCGCTGCAGATAAAATTTGTCATCAAACTTCTGTACCTGACCGTCTATCCAGCCATAGCAAAGCGCCACTTGCAGCGCCTGATCGTAATTAATAGAGGTAACTCCGCTATTCTTCTTGGCAAATTTAAGCCAAACACCGTGTGCCGTTAGGTTGTTTGCTAACCATTGAGCCCAAGCTTCAGGTGTCTCGAAAAGCAATATCTGCAGGTCTGTTTTATTAGCCATAGCTATTATTCTAGCAAGGTGGAGCGTCGGTTGCAGGCAGAGCTATACTAAAAATATGAGACCGCTAGTGAAAACCTTGCTTCTGGCGCAGGCTTGCTTCTATGGCGGGCTGGTGGTCTGCGTGTTGCTCAAGCCGGCTGGTTTAGGTGGCAATAACGGCATTAGCTACTACGGCATTTACCGCCAAACATTCTTTCCGTATGCCGTTGGGCTGCTGGGCGGCGCTTACTTTGTGATGCGTGCCAGTGATTTGCTAAGGCCGAACGAACAGATAATACGTCTGCTTTTGCGGCTTTTTGCCGTACTAGTAGCCGGTATTGTAATTACACCGTATGCGGCGGGGCGATGGATGGATTACTTGCATACCACATGCGGGGCGACCCTCTTTTCTCTGCAGCTGCTGTTAAGCGGCTGGCTAGCGTGGCGACTGCGCTACGCCTGGTGGAGCGTGCTGCTGACAGTAATCGAACTTGCTGCCGGTATAGCGTCAGCAATTTACCTGCGGCCCACCCACGGGCTTTTACTACAAACACAATTACTGTTTCAAATTGCTTTTTGGGCCCTATGTACCATTACTCTTCCTAAATTCACAGACGAAAAATAAGAGGCCATCTGGCTTTGCCAAAAGTATGGTTATTGGGCGATAATAGAAGTATGGGGCATCGGCCATTTGTGTTTTTGGATATTGAGACTACCGGGGGTAGCCCGCTGACGTCGCGGATTACGGAAATTGGTGCTGTGCGGGTCGAAAATGACAAAGTGGTCGGTACTTTTAATCAGTTGATAAACCCCGAGCAGCACGTGCCGAGTTTTATTACCAAAATGACCGGGATTTCTGATGACATGCTGTGGGATGCGCCGCTGTTTCGCGGTGTGGCCGATGAACTGGAGCTGTTTCTGGACGATGCAGTCTTCGTAGCGCACAATGTGAACTTTGACTATAGTTTTATCAAAGCGGCTTACCACGACATCGGTGGCAAATTTAATATGGACCGCTTCTGCACCGCCCGCTTATCACGGCGTTTGTATCCCGATCAGCCGCGTCATAACCTGGACACTATCATCGCCCGCCACGGTTTCGTGGTTAAGGACCGTCACCGGGCCTTAGATGATGCCAAAGTCCTCTGGCAGTTTTATCAGAAAGCCCTGGCCGACCATGGCCTGGAACTCTACAACGCCATGAATCATATTATGGTCACTACGCGCTAAGATCCATCGTTTCAAGCAGAAGGTCAGGTTCATCAATGATAACTGAACCTGGGGGCTCAGATTCTTTTGGCTGGGTAAAGTCAGCAATCAAGCCTGCTGCTTCATCATAGGTTCCTTCTGCTGAACAACCGTGATACGCGACTCTCACATTCATCAAAGTACTGAGAAAAGCGCCCATATGTGCTGCAGCTTCATGAGATTGTCTGCTACACGCCCTGTTACGCTCTATCAGGGCCAATATTTCTGCACCGCCAAGTGCTATGTCAGTTAACTGGCGTCTGAATCGCTGGGACATTGTAGTTGCTTCAACAACAATGAGTTGAGCTTCGTCTACACTGCTTGCAGGCCGGGCGTTGGGCATGCTTGATACGGCCTGATACAGGGCTCTATATTTTTTAATATCTCGACTTTTGACCAGCGTATCCGTCAAAAAATATATCGAACGCGCTTCACTCACTATTTATTACTATACCATTCTAGCTACAATTTTTCAAGCTTATTAAGTATGGAGGGGAAGAAAGCTGGTGGCAATTCGCCGGATTGTTCACAAATGAATTTATAGCGTTGCTCGAAAGCTTTGCGGGCTTCGGGTAGGATAATTTTACGGCTCCAATCTTTATCAGCTTTCTGGCGGTTAGACTCCATGAGCTCAGCTAATGTTTTACCCGCAAAAAACGGATCGGTGGCTTCATTCCAGAATAAATGCATGAACGGCCCGACCAGGTGCGAGCAACCATCGGCCGAGGATACTATTTGGATCTCGATATTCGCCTCGTGAAGATCTAGCTCCATCTTTTTATCGAGCGTTTCGATATTGGCTACTGCAGCGTTGACAAACTCCGCCGGGAAGCCCAGTTCTGTCAATTTTTGACGGCCGGCGCTCAACGTCACCGCGTACTGATTATCAAAATCTAAAATCTTGCCGTAATCATGCAGCCAAACCATTACTTCAACGATATCTCTGTCGGCCTGCGGGTAAAACTCCAGCAATTCTAAGGCCAGCCTTTCCACGATTTCCAGGTGCCACTTCACAAACCATTTATGATGGATAAATTCCGGATTGGCCGAAACTTCTTGCACGTGCGCTTTAAAAGCGGCAATTTTATCCTGCATGCTATTTACCTTTTATGGCGTAGCCGCCATCGAGTAGAAAATCCGAGCCAGTGATGTAGCTTGCCTCATCTGACGCTAAGAAAAGTACTAACGGAGCGACTTCTTCCGGTTTGGCAATTCGCCCGAGAATAGTGCCATTATTGATGCGGTTAAAGGTTTCTTCGTTCCAATCATTGACTTGATCGGTTTCGACATAACCTGGCGAAACGCTATTGAAACGGATGCCTTTATCGCCATAGCTTTTTGTCAGGGCTTTAGTGATAGCTATGATGCCGGCTTTAGTGGTGGCGTATGTCAGTGTGCTCATGGTGGTCAAATTGGAATGCCCTTTTATGGACGCAATATTTATGATGCTGCCGGATTTTCTTTCCAGCATCGCCGGTAACACGGCCTGTACACAATGCAAGGTTCCCAATACATTAGTACGATATTCCTCCAGCGCTTTGTCATCATCAAGCTCGGCAATATCCTTTAGAAAATTACGAGCCACGCCGGCATTATTCACCAGCACATCAATTGGCCCAAGCCCAGCTACTGCCGCCTGAACTGCAGACTTATCGCCTACGTCAAAGAAAGTTTTAACTGAACCCTCAAGCGCGGTGTGGACTTCATTCAGCTCTGTGGAGTCAGTCCGGCCGTGGACAATAACATTGTAGCCTTGGGTATGTGCCAATTCAGCAATTGCCTTACCAATACCCCGGCTGGAACCCGTCACTAAAATAGTTTTATTCATACGGCAATTGTAGCAGGAGTTTATATAACTTCGGCTATTTCCGGTTTTACTCTTTCAAAGTCAGCATACCTGAATTTAAGTACGCTGTCGTGACGACTGGGAGTGCAGGAAATCTTCTAGAGGACAATCCGCTCCTTGGTATGCGTCAAGCTGATCAACTCTATGCCTTCGACATTGCGTTTCAGCAGTTCCTGATCATTGGTAACAAACTGGCCTGCACCGGCAAACTGAGCCGTAGCCAAATGAATGGCATCCGGAGTTTTTAGGGTTGGGGTGGTGCGCCTGAGTTGGGCGGCTTGCAGCAAAATGCTCTTGTGAATAGGTATCATTTTGACACCGGAAGCTTCAATTATTTTTGTTACTCTAGTAACATCATGGTTGCTCAGAGCACGGTGGCTCAAAACTTCTATGTATAACAGCTCGGAGCCAACCGCTTCCAGACTGCCGGCTGCCACTTGCTGTAAGAGTCGGTGAGCCAGCGGACCGAACTGCGGATCGGCCTCCATGAAGTAGATCAGCACGTTGGTATCGACAGCCAGCACAGCCGCCACGGCTAATCCTCCCATTCATCACGCATCTTGCGAATTGTGACTGCCGCATCATCGCCCCAGTACTTTTTGCCAGCGAACGTTCCATATATTTCATCTATTACTGACTTGGTCGTAATAGTAATATTTCCGGATTTAGTGCGGCTAATTTGCAGTCTTTGGCCCGGCTTAAGGTTAAGCCCTTTGCGGATTTCCTTGGGAATAACCACTTGATATTTGTCGGATAATTTAACTGTATTCATATGTTGAATATAGCAAATCGTTTAACGTTTGTCAATGTTGAACGATTTAACTTAATACGAAGTGGTTCATGGCCTCCGCGAATCCATCCTCGTCAATTAAGCCTACAACATAGTCGGCTATTGCTTTGAGCTCAGGGATAGCGTTGCCCATGGCGATTTTCAAGCCAGCATTGTCAAACAGCGGCAGGTCATTGGAGCTATCACCAATGGCGAGGGTTTGCTCTTTTAGGCTGTGCACGAGCTTGCGAAGCGCCGTTACGGCGTGGAATTTAGTAGCTTTGATATCCGTGATTTGCACGTCGACAAGCCCTGGTAGGTCAGCTCGGCCCGGGCCAACGTTGATTTGTAAATCTGGCACTGCTTGTAAGCACTTATGCACGTCAGGAAATTCTGCCTCCTTCACAAAGGCAAAGGCGTAAGGCGCAGGCTCAATGATATCACTGATGCTCGTCTTCGCTGGCGACACCTCTTTATAGGTTGGGAAGAAGTCTACTACTGTGCTGTGCGGCAGCAAAATTTCGGCCATACTTTTTAGCCGCTCGACGTCCAGCCATTCTTGCCAGGCAATAGTACCGGTTTCGACATCACGAATTGAGGCGCCAGCATCAAAAATGCTTAGACCTTTTAAACCCAGCTCAATGAACAGACCCCTCGCCATTTCGTAAGGCCTGCCGGTGGCAGCGCTGACGGTAATGCCAGCTTTTTGAGCAGCTAAAATTGCTTCCTTAACTGCCGGCGTAGGGGTGTGTTGAGCGATTTGTACCAACGTACCATCAATATCGGTCAGAACGAGCTTAATGTTACTCATCACGGGGTTAAGCGGTTGATGTCGCGCGGGAAGAGAGTAGCTTCTTTGATGTTGGACAGGCCGATAGTTTTTTCTACCAGGCGGTCAATGCCGTAGCCGCAGCCGCCATGCTGGGGCAAACCGTATTTGAAGGCTTGCAGGTAATATTTGAAGCCCTCGTGCGTGACGTCTAAGCCAGCTTTGGTCATTTGGTCGATCATCTTCTGATAGTTATTTTCCCGCAGCGGGCAGGTGGCGATTTCCAAGCCGCGGAACAGCAGATCGGCCCACATCGTCACGCCTTTTTCGGCGTCAACTTTGTGATAAAATTTGGCCGCTTCAATCGGGAATTCGGTGGCAAATACCAGATCGCTGTCCAGATTTTTGCGGGCGTGTTCGCAAATCCAGCGCTCCTCGTCGGGGATTAAGTCTTTTTCAGCTGTCACGTCAGTGCCGGTAGCCTTGGTATACATCTCATGGATTTGGGCAATGGTAAAGCGCGGAATCTTACCGCCCTCGGGCAACTTCAGCTCCGGCGCGTTCAGGCTTTTCAGATCATCGGCGTGTTTTTCGTACACCGTATTCAGGGCGAACTGTGTCATGTCGCCGACCATGTCGAGTACTTCGTCGTGATCGTTCACAAAGCCCATCTCGATATCGAGCATAGTCAGTTCCGTGAGGTGCCGTGTGGTAGCACTCGGCTCGGCTCGGTAACTGTGGTTGATTTCATACACCCGCTCGTAGGCGCCGACCATGATCTGTTTATAGAATTGCGGGCTTTGGGCCAGAGTGGCGGTTTTGCCAAAGTAATCGAGCTGAAAAACCTCAGCGCCGCCCTCTGTCGCTTCCGCCAGCAATTTCGGTGTATCAATTTCGACAAACTCGTGTTTGTCCAAAAACTCCCGAATCGCCCGTGTCAAACTGCCACGGATTTTGAAAATTTTCTGCTCCTGCAGGTTGCGAACATTCAGTACGCGGTATTCGAAGAGCGTATCAAGATTGTCGGCTTTGTGCTGGATGGGCTTGTCGATTTCAATCGGCGGCTCATCGGTGACCGGCACTAAAATTTCCAGTTTGGCATCGTGCAATTCGGCGCCACCAGGAGCCCGCGGCTCTTCCATGACCGTGCCATCCACGGCCAGAACTGTACCAATTTGCATACCGCGTAGCTTTTCGACCTCGTCTTTGTCTTTGATGACGACTTGCACCAGGCCACGGCGGTCGCGGACGTTAATGAACGTCAAGCCGCCCAGCAGGCGCTTTTTGTGCAACCAGCCTTCAATATGAATCGATTTGCCAACATGCGTGGAAACATCTGAGCTTAGAATTCTCATGGGAAATTACCTCTTTAGATTAACGGATTCAGCCTGGATCAGGGTCGAGCGTAGCTACTGCCGGCTGGCAGCGCCACCGACCCGTGCATTCATATTGGCGTGAACCGTACTAATCATCTCTGTTATTCTACCACTTCTTCTTTCGTTTCTGGCAAGGTTTCCGGCTTTGGAATAGTTTTTTTGGTTTTTGGGTGTTTGCCGACAACAGCGGTACGATCATGATGGTTGGCAAATTCTTCCAGCGCCGGTTTGCCGATCAGCGCCTGCAGCAAATCTTCCAGCGTAATAATACCGACATATTCATCGAAGCTATTAATCACGATTAACATTTGCTGCTTGGTTTGATAAATCACCCGCAGAGCTTCGGCGAGCGTATCGGCTTCGTGTGCGTACGCCAATTTGCTATCCATAAAGTCATGTACGTAACCACCAGCCTTGGCCTCATCCAGCGACAACAGTTGCAAGGTACCGATAATATCATCGCTGGAGGCACCAAAAACCGGGAAACGGCTGAAACTGGTAGCGTGCAGTTCATCGAGCAGGATAGGACCAACCGCATCGTCTTTGCCCACGCCTTTCACTTCGGCCCGAGGCACAATCAAATCACGAACTTTACGGCTATCAAACTGCAGCGCATTGGTCATGAGATCTAAAATTTCGGTTGGGATCCGATTATCGGCCTGCGCTTTTTGCTGAGCGATGAGTTGCAGTAAATCCGATCTCTCATACAAGCCGGTGTGAGCTTGTGTCGGATAACGCTTATGCCACCAGGTAGCAAACCGCGATAGCACCGGGTTCAGCCACCCCAGCAACCAGACGATAACCGGCGTCGACCAAACCGCCAAGCGAGCCCCATATCTTGTCAGCCGCGTCCGTGGCATCCAGGCAAAGCCTAGTAGTAGCACCAGGGCGACCACTACCAAGCCAAACACCACCGGTGCGATCCTCACAAACAGCACCAATCCCAAGGCCGCAAACAGGCCTATTAACACCCATAAAAGTAACCGTAAATTGGTGCCGTAGGCAACTGCCCGGTATAGCGTTTTGGCCAGCGCATCACCGCCGCGCGCCTGCCGTTTCAGCTCGGCCTCCGGGACATAATAATACGTCTTGCGCAGCGTTAAAGCGATTAAGGCCAGCAGCAGGAGCACAATGGCGACAATAAAACTAAGCATTACCACTTATGATACGCCAACTTACCACTCCGACAAAAGCCGCAGACTGAGGATCAGCTGAGATTCTCCCCCAAGAATTCGTAAAGCATCCTCGCTCAGCTGTTTCCAATGCTATACTACCTATACTACTTAGGAGACATCTACCGTGAGCAAGCAATTTTGGGCTGTCATCATCGCCATCATCGTCATTGTCGGTGGCTTACTTATTTTTACGGGTAAAAGTTCTGGCAATGGTGCGCCGTCAAATCACGTGGAAGGCTCAGCCAGCAGCGGTGTGAAATTGATAGAGTACGGTGATTACGAATGCCCGTACTGCGGCCAATTCTACCCCTACATTAAGCAGGCCATGGACGCCAACAAGGACAAAGTCCAGTTCCAGTTCATTAACTTGCCCTTGAGCAGCGCTCACCCAAATGCTTTTGCCGGCGCACGTGCTGCTGAAGCCGCCGCATTGCAGAACAAATTCTGGGAAATGCACGACAAACTGTACGAGGAAAATGAGCTGTATACCCAGGCCCAGCAGCAGAATCAGACCTACAATACCTGGATCAATTCAAAAAATCCTCTCGATCAATACTTCGTTGGTTACGCTCAGCAGCTTGGACTGAATACTAATCAGTTCAAAACCGATTTTGCCAGCGCTAAGGTAAATAACACTATCAACGCCGACATCAATAAGTTCAAAAAGTTAGGTCTGGACGAATCAACACCGACCTTCTTGCTCGACGGCAAACAAATCCATCCTGGCTACAATGTCGCTGACTTCCAAAAGGCCATCGATGCCGAACTCGCCGCCAAAGGCAAGAAGTAACATAACGTTATACGTCGCCAAGCAATAAGCACGGACAGCGTTCTACGGTAATGAAACCCCTCCCAGGACTGCGAAATTCTCAGGCGGGATATTATGTTCAACTATCAGTCTCCCTGCTGTATCCCCTAAACCTTTTGCCAGTCTTTGGACAGGTACCGAGGCGAGGAATTGATACAAGCGAGTCTCCGGGTCCACCCCTTCTACTGGTGGCACGACAGCCCAGTCACCACCAGCCTCACTATATGTATAAACAAGCTCTCCCCTGTCTGGCCGTACCCCTCCTATAGTCGATTTTAGTTTATTATTAAGTACTACCACCTGCCCTTCAGCTGGCGCAGGTACTATCTCTTCTAGCCACGATCCAACTATTTTTAAAGCAGTTAACTGCGTAACGCATTGCTGCCGCAGCAGCAATAATGTCCATGAATCCCCGAGCTCTGCAGCCGCCTTTGCTTGCTTCACCCCCTTTTCTACGCGATCTAAAAATGCCATCGCACTCTCCTATCTGTGCAGGATATTATAATTTACTGCTAGTATTTGCAAGCATGAACAGTAAGACTCTAGTGCATACCAATAGCGGCTTCGGTTTCGGCCTCTTGACCGGTCGCCTTAGGCTGCTTGAGCAAGATAGTGGCAATAACGGCTGCACCGACCATAAAGCAGCTGGCTACGTAAAATGCCTCTTGAAAACCGTGAACCTGGGCGGCCAACGGAGCTAGTTTATCGGGATGCGACAAGTGCTGAATATATTTAGCTGCACCAGAGGTAGCAATACCGGTTAAAATTGCCAGGCCAAGTGCGCCACCAATTTGCTGGGATGTGTTCAAAAGACCAGACGCCAAGCCACTTTCCCGGCCACTAACGCCGCTAGTGGCAGCAATAGTAATGGCGATGAAGGTTGCTCCCATACCTAACCCCAATAAGATGAAGCCAGGTAGTAAATCGTGCACAAAATTGCCCTGTACCCGTATGTGAGCCAGCCAAAACAATGATGAAGCCGTGATAAGCGGCGCTACCATTAGGATGGGCTTAAAACCGATTTTTTTGACTAGGTTTGGTGTTAGCGTAGCTGATATAGCAATAGCAAAGGGGACAACCAGGAAGCACAAGCCGGTTTTTACGGGTGAATAGCCCAATACTGTCTGGGCGTACAGCGATGTAAAGAAGAAAGAGCTGAACATACCGGCCACAATCGGCATTTGTACGAGGTTTGCGGCCGTGACATTGCGGATGCGGAAAATATTGAATGGCACCAGCGGATGCTTCACGCGCAGCTCATTCCAGACAAAGAACGCTAGCAGCGCGGCCGTGCCGGCAAAATATTCCAGAGTACTATTGGCGGTCCAGCCATGGGTGGGCGCCTCAACCAATGCGTATACCAATAGCATCAAAGCAGCGGTGACCGATACGGCACCCGGCAGGTCGAGTTCGTTATGCGTTTCTTCGGAATCATGAGCCGGCACTAACTTCCAGGCCGCCAGCGCTACTATCACAGCCACCGGCACGTTAATGAAGAAGTTCCAGCGCCAACCCATATACTCGGTGATCACACCTCCCAGCAGTACACCCGCGGCGGCACCACCGGAGGCTACAGCTCCCCAGACAGACAAAGCCAGGTTACGTTCATGTCCTTCCCGATACGTCACCAACACGATAGACAGGGCGGCCGGTGACATCAAAGCGGCAGCTAAGCCCTGGGCGCCACGCAGCGCGATTAACGCCCCCCCAGATGGTGATAAACCATCCAGCAGCGAAGCGATACCAAACAGTACTACGCCGAGCATGAACATATTGCGGCGGCCAAAGAGGTCAGCGGCCCGGCCACCCAGTAGCAAGAAGCCGCCAAAAGTCAGCGTGTAGGCCGTAACCAACCACTGCAAAGTAGCTGGATGCATGTGGAAAGCTTTCTGGATTGCCGGCAATGCTACATTAACAATTGAAACGTCCAGCACGACCATAAACTGTGCTAACGCCAGAATTACGAGAATTAACCAGTGATTTCGAGCCTTTTCCATCATAGCCGGACGTCTCCTTATTGTTTTTTCAGCTTAGCACTGTAAAATTAATTATGTAAATCATTGTAAATCTACATGATTGACGATGTCAACTATTTAAATTCTATACTATGAAGCAAACCGTACCCACTAATTTTTTTATGTCGTTCATCGAATTTCTGGTCGGTGTCAAGCACCAACTGATGGACGTTAGCGGCAAGTTCGGCTTGACCTCTATGCAAGCTATGACCCTGCTACTCACCGATAATACTACACCACGCCCCATGAGCAGCCTCTGTAAGATGTACGGCTGCGATGCCTCGAATATCACCGGCATTATCGATGGCTTGGAACAGAAGCAGTTGGTTTCCCGGCAATCTCACCCCAGTGATCGCCGCATCAAGATTATCAGATTAGAGCCCAAGGGTCGCGAACTAAAGACGCGCATTTTGCAAGCTACAGCCGAATCCAGCGGTTTTTTGTTCGATCCTCTCAACGAAACCGAAACCAATCAACTGATAAAAATCATTGAAAAACTCGCCGCCACGGCACAGACGTGCCCAAAGCCGTAACTGGCCACCTTCCCTTTCCCCATTATTCTGCACTCCGGGAAGAGCAACCCAAACCTATGGGTTGCATCGTAGATACAGGAAGCTGCTAATCTAAACCCCGCCAGCGTTACGATCGGCGCACTTAAAATTGAGGAGGAAGGAAGGAGCAGCCCGAGCTGGCGGATTCATTCCGCCACCCGGCGCGATGAGGGAACCTTCCGGTTCCCTCATTTCAGTAACTAAGATACTGCTGCCACGAAGGCCGCCGCACCTGCACCTCAACCCGGGTAGGCTTGCTATTGATAACTTTGATTTTTACGGACATAGTGTCTCCCATTAGCAGCAACACCGTTCGCTTGCTCTCACACCAGCGAACTAAGCCTTGCGGCCAAATTTTTATTTTTTGTTAAATTTTTGTCTCTCCCAGACGGCTCTCGCAGTTCCGCTGTTTGAAGTAATTAAAGTGTAGCGAAGCCGCTTATGCCTTGTCAAGAATTACTTTTGACAACGATACATATAGCCAGTTACGGTTGCTGTACTGCGCCACGCTGCGCAGTAACCCCTTCACGTGTGTGCGGGCCTCCAATGCCTGGCGTATCTTGTGCGAGGACACATCAGGCGCATGGCTGCGAACAAAATAGAGTTCTCGCGGTGGTGTGGGCCAATCGGCAATTATAGCGCTCAAAGCTTGCTCTTTCAGATAGCCGTCGCGCAGTCCAACGACTAGTTCGGTGCGCTTGCACAGACGCTCGATCAGCAGCCACTGCGCCATGTGCGGCACCACGTCTGAACCAAACAGCATCACCAATTCGGCACCGGCAAATCGCCTGTAGAGTTTCGGCAGCGTGCGCTGCACGGTAAAGCTGATATCGTCCGTTTCCATAACCCGAAGCTGCGGATGCGGCCGCACGGCGGCCTTCAGCATGGCTACACGGTGCGCAAAATGCTCGACACCTTGCTTATGGCGGGGTCGACGTTCTGGCAGGAAATACACGGCATCCAATTGAGCCGCCTCCAATGCTTGCAGCGCAAACGAGACATGGCCCACATGAACAGGATTAAATGTCCCCGCATAAATTCCAATACGCTTAGCTTTAGCCATACAGCTCGTCCCAAACATCTTTATTTTTGGTCATAATTCTATTATAAACCCTCTGCTGGACCTTAGCTGAAGCTTAACTCAAACACCCGCGGTGTGGAAGTGTGATAGTCCGAATACCCTATCCAGGTTGGAGTGATTTCATAAAATATAGTCGTTGATTTTTCTAAATATTCCTTTGTGGTAGATGATTTTTTGTCTGGAAAACGTCGTTTACAGCTAATGATTTCTTTAGGTTGAATCAATTGACGGGCAATACCTTCGTACTGCACGATTGTCATGTCGCTCAGCTGTAACCCAATTACCAGAGAAACGGCCGGATTCTTTTCGATATTCCAAGCCTTGCGAGTATGCTGCCCAGTCTGAAAATAAATGCGAAGTTCCTCGTCCTCTACGAAAGCAATCAATACAGATTCAGGTGGTCCGGAAACAGCAGAAGAAGTAGCAATCACCGCCAGTTGCTGCGTGCGTAAAAACTCTCTCATTCTCTGTCGATGCTCCTGCGGCTGCTCCATGCTCACGCCCGCGCTCTAATTACCTTCATCAAGCTCAGCCTCAAGGCTTTCTACACCAGCTTCGGCGTACACTTCATTTACCCGCTCCACCATTGTCGCTTCAGCCTGCTTGAGCCTTTTCTGAGCCTTTTGCCATATATATCCCTCAAATTTATCGCTCCCTCCTAGCCATGCACCACAACCCGTGCGCTGACACCGCGCCACCCCATCCTTACCTCGCTTAGCCAGTACTGTGATTTTCTTGCGGCTTAGCGAACCGTCGCTTTCATACGGCGAACAGTAGCAACCGTCATGAGTATAGCTGCACTCCCCATTGGCCGATTCATTATTGCTAGCCTGCGGCAAGTTACCACCGTATACGTCCTGCTGATTATTTTCCCTGCTCGTTTCCGCCCTGCGCTGAGAATCAGCTATGTCAACATTAGTACACCCGCCATAAGCACGACCAGCTTCGGTACCCGTGCGCACATTCTCTGTAGCCATCTGGTTGAGAATTTCCGGAGGAATCATATTCGTTTGCCAACCAATTACTGCCCCATACAAACGCGGGGCTTGGGCCGGGATAAAGTTTACCGACGATGTTGCCACTCCATCAATATACCCACGCAAACCTTTTCGTAACTCTTCTACGACCGCGTAGCGAATAACGTCGTCCATGGTAGCACTTGATTGTGTATCAAAATCATACGAGTAAGCAATGCACCCTAAACGGTCCTTAACCGTTGCGTCTACGCTATCCAAGGAATACAATTTTTGGGCAAAATCTTGAAGCAAAGTGTGGTTGTGCTTCGTGTAAGCTGCCACTGCCAAAATTGGGTAATATGCTTGGAAATATTGCTGCAATATTTTTTCTTGTTGCACGAGGTACTCATCGATTGATTTTCGTTGCTGCCGGGCGCCCACCTTTTGGTAATAACGAGCTCTAATATTTAATGCTGCCTGGTATGTTTCTTCCGGAGAGCCAGACAGCTTCAAGGCATGACGAATCCACGTATTAGGCGACTCATCTTCTGGTACTTCTATCCCCATTTCACTAAAAAGCTCCCGCCAGGCCGTTTTATCACTGAAGTCAACCGAAAGAGGACCTGCAAAGACCGCATCGGCAGTTTTGGCATACCATTGCAAATAGGCAATGCCTTCTCTGTAGCCTTTAGCTTCCCACTTTTTCTTATTTTTGCGCAGCTGCTTCTTAGGCTCCATGCTAAGCACAATGCGACTCATCCCAGGGGCTAATTCATCCACGGCTTTAGCATTTTCCACATCTCCGCTATCACGAATAAATTGCGCCTGCATGTCTTCATCGCTTTCTGCTGCTAGGCGAGAACGCTCACGACCAGTCTCGGTTATAGTAACCATTGGTGTGCCGTCGGCGGCACAGGCTTTGCCGTCGATAATTTTGTACTCTAGTGGCGTAGCGATGTCTAGCATAGCCCTAAACTCCGAGTCTGTCTTGATCATCTCTGCAATACCGGAGTGGAAATTAGCCCAAGTCAGTTGCTCAATACTCTGTAATTCAGCCAGCGAACAGTCTTCAATCATTAATCGGCCGAGCCGACGAATAGTCCGTTGCGAATGGGCATATTCTTCCTGGTTGGCCTCTTGCAGTTCGGCTTCCCATAACTGAAAATCAATCGTCTCTTGTTCGACGACTATGCTTTCAGTGGCAAACTGTGCGGCGGTTTCGCCCATTTAAAATACCCTCTACTCCGAACGAGCAAGGGCACTAGACGACAATATAGCCGCTGGCTCCTGCTCGGGAGACTTTTAAACCGTATCTGGCTTTACAGTTGCGGCACAGCTCAGGAATTTCACCTGATTCCGGTGTTGGTTGTTAATTAAATCTTTTGGACGGCTGTCTTGAGCCAATTCTGAGCAGCACTTTTACTGGCTGCTAATACACCAAACAATGCCGCGGTATAGAGGATATCGCTGGCTGCGGTGTTACGGAAAAAGGGTACGGCCATGGCATAGCACTGTGCCAGCCCGCTCCAGGTATGCGTATACATCCCACCGGACAGCCAGACAGCGAAGTTAGTGACTACGAAGAAAAATAGCGAGGCCGTCAGGGTAAGCACGGCACCCTTCATAATGGTCGGCTTTTTCAACCAATAACTACTGGCCAGGGCAATCAGCGCATAGCAGGCCCACGTGACAGGCATCATGGTGTAAAAGCCAATAATTGCGTCTGATACTATCATCGCCGCCAGGGGCACCCACACGGCTTGTTTGCGCGGCAGCACCGCGCCGCCGAAGATAGCCATGGCCGCGATGGGCGCGAAGTTAGCCGGATGCGGCAAGAGCCTCATACTGACCCCTAAAGCTATAAGTAGCAATGCTACTGCATACGTAAAGTGGTTTTCTTTCATTACTGTAACTTCCACATAATTTTATCGCTATCTTTGGTAGTGTACGCCCCGGCGCCAACGCTGGCCTGCTTACCATTGACATAGAATGTCCAATACTTAGGACCGTTACCAGCCGTACCGTTAATGGAGGTGACCAAATCACCGAATGAGTAGTGTTTGGTCTGCACGCTGGCGTGTTGCTTGAGTAGTGCCAGGGCGTTTTTGCCATTTTGACCTCGATAGCTAAGCTGAGTGGTCTGGCCTTGCGAATTGACTACAGCATTCACCTTGTGGCTGGGAGAATTGGCCACCCAAATGCCGCCACCGATGACAAGTAGGGCAATAATCAAGCCAATGACTATGCCTTTTACTTTATTATGACTTGAGGTGTCCATTGAATCTCCTCGATGGCCGAGGTAGTCGGTTCTGAATGCATCAGAAACGTCTTGCTCGGACAATCTTATTAAAAGAAGCTGTATCGGGCTTGTCCCTTGACAAGAGGGTGTATATACACCTATTTGTCAAGAGCATCACCGTAGCGGCACTGCCTGCGGATTCTCACCGCACTTCCAGCTTTAATTGTTAAGTACGTAGTAGTGTAGCACTAGCAGGATACGCTAGATATAGTATTTTTGGCGACAGCCTTACTTTAGCCGGAAGGAGCTAAGCGCATCGGTGAAGATAGAGTAATCGGGGCTGGGGCTGTTATCGGTATAGGTAAAAAAGAGGCGGTGCCGGCCGTGCGTAGCTCCGGTCAGTGTCACAGTGTTGATACCCTCTGCCGAGCTGGTACCGACGACGTCACGAATGTAGTTGCCGGTGTCGCACAGGAAAGTTATGCCCTGCCACTTAGCCGGGAGGCTGATTTGTTTCGAATCGTTGGCGCCGGTAAACGTCGTGCAGTTATCCGACACGTTGGCCAATAAACTTAGGCTGGCACCATTGGCCGCCACCGGCAACATTCGGTTCACTGCCAAGGCACTCGGTATGGTATCGATATAGATGTTCAGCCAACGTGCTACGTCGTCTTTGGCAGTGCCGACCCAGCTGTAGGTCGGCGCCGGAATGTCTTTGTTGGCCCGCTTGACCCAATCGACCGGTAGCGAAACGCTAAACAGTGGTTCTTGAAGTTGAGTTAGCTGCGGTCCCATAGGAGTTACTGAGTTAATAATCGGTCTAGGCGGAGCGTCAATATGAGTGTCGGAACCAAGGAAATGCGGGCTAATTAGGGCTACCCCGGCAACAATTACCGCAAGCACTAACAGAGAAATGTATAACCTCTGGTGGCCATGCTTGCGTTCACCGAATCGGTACATAATTTGCCGCCTTCAGTTCAATTATAGTCCTTTTGCTTAAACGTAGCGGCATTTTTTAATAATTCGAACTCGGCTTGACGCTCATGGCTTTTGGCGGTAGCGTAGAAATAGATGACTGAACTAGGCATGAGGCTTTGTTTTCGTGCTGAAAAGACTCTGCTCGTACTCGCGCCGTTTCTCTATCTAGGATAACGATATCCGAATTGCAGGCATCCCGTTTTGGCTATGGCCGTAAACAATGCAATTAAGCGGAGGCAATTCGTATGAAACAAGTATTTATAACCGGTGTTAGTCGTGGCAATGGTCGCGCATTTGCCGAAAAGTTTTTAGCAGCCGGATGGCAGGTAGTCGGTACATCCACGAGCGGTGATTCGCCATTTGAAGCTGCCCAGCTAACAATGCACCGTTTAGATTTAAGTCAGCCGGAGCAGATACAGCATTTGGCCGAAAAACTACTAGGTAGCCAGCAGCAGTTTGCTGTTTTTATCAACAACGCGGGTATTAATTTGTCATCAAAGACCGAATATCCAACAAAGACTCTGTCGGTGGAAACATTACGGGAAACTTTACAAGTTAACCTTATAGGGGCTGTTGAGTTGACTGAAAAGCTGCTACCGGCCGTCCAAGGCGGCCAGATTATTAACGTCTCGACTGGTGCTGGCGCCTTCCACCCGTTCATCGCCACTGGGGCTAGCTCGTACCAAATTTCCAAGGCGGCCCTCAATATGTACACCACTACACTGGCAGCGCGCTTGCAATCTAGCGGCACCAACGTCTGGGCATTTGATCCCGGTTGGGTAAAAACCGACATGGGCGGCCCGCAAGCCACTAAAACGCCGGCTCAAGCGGCCGATGAACTCTACGCTTTGGTCATGCGCGATCTGCCGACTGGTACATTTTGGCAGGGTGACGGAGAAAGGGACTGGTAATGAAAATCTTAGAATTTTTCGCGCTATTACTGCTAGCCTTAGTGACAGGTGTACTGTGGGGTACCTGGGTGTCACTGAGCCGATCAATTGAAACGTTCTCGGCCGAGACTTTTCTGCAAATTGGCCAGCGAATGATCAAAAACTTAGCCTTGCCGATGCGTTTTTTGATGCCAGCCACCCTATTGGCAACCATTGGCCTGGATGGCTTGTTGTTGCACCGAAGCGCCGCTGGAGCCAGCTGGGGAATAGTGAGCAGCCTCTGCATGGCTGGCGTTATAGTTGTCACTTTGGTCGTAAATGTGCCGATTGACCTTAAAATTCGTGCTTGGAACGCCCACAACCTACCCGCCGACTGGCAACAGCTGCGCCGTCGCTGGCAAACATTTCACACGGTACGCACGGTGCTGGCTGTCGCTAGCTTGGCTTTTTTGATTGTCGCCGTACTACGGTAAGGGCGTGGCGATATTTGGTGTTTGACGTTTTTTGAGGGCTGCTAATCGGGAAGTAAAGCTCTGGGCAGCTCCCTCAAAACCCAGAACTTTGAGGGCACCAACCAGTACATACAGTTGGTCGATGCTGCTTTCTGCCAGTTCACCGCCGGTGTTTTCCAGCTCGCTGAAGGCGTGCTCTACACGTTGGATCAGCCACTTTTCTTCGCTGGGCGCCACTTGGTTGGTAGTTACCTTTGGGGCAGTTATCTGACCGGCTGGATTGACCACTTCCAGGGAGCGAGCCGAGCGGTCGCGACGCGTTAGATGACCGCGTTTTATCAGATTATTGACGTGCAGCGCCACCGTGGCGACCGAAGTGTAGTTAAGTCCGCTCATGATCTCGCGGTAACTGGGGCTGTAGCCATGCTCGGTTATAAATGATTCGATAAAAACTAATAATTCACGCTGTTTTTTGGTGGGCCGAATATCAGCCTTTGGTATTGTTTGTTTTTCGTTCATACCACTATTATGCCATAGCTACGAAGAGATGCTCTTTTTAGATAATTTTGATCTGTCTTCCAGTGTTAATTGATTTTTGTATTCATAAAAGTTTGATGCCCATAAACCGAAACTGAGGGCGTACAGATACTCTTCGAGCGGAAATTTATTAAAAATCATTACATGAGTTGTATCGTGGAGATGATAATAGGTGCTATAGAAGTGTGGAAACAGGGTGATAAATATCAGCATAAACAATGCGTACGTTGCCATTGTCAGTAAGCCACCCCACAACCCCTGACGAATCAAATCGGGGCGCTGCCACATAATACCGACGGCCGCCGCCGTACTAGAAATAATCAACAGATAGAGCGCATTGAGCGGAAAGATCAAAAAAACCACCAATGCTACCAGCAAACCGATTTTTAAGGTGTGCCGATTTTTCAAGTGCGCATTCCTGCGGCCGCCGGATTTTTTGTTAAAGCATAGTTTGTAAAGTGCTGCTGCCCAGCCGGCAATAAAAAACATAAATAGGGCGTCTTCTATAGCATAGCCACCGGTTAATCGCCCCAAATCGAATAGTGTCGGCGGCGTCCAGTAGCCGGGCGTGATAGTGCGGGCAACGTCATGAGTAATCAATCGATAGACTATAAATCCAAACGACAAAAGGACAATGTAATACCTGCCGCTCCAGAGCATAGCTCGCCACAGATCTCTGCGTGCTGCCAGGAAAATCAGCCAAAAAACTGCCATGATGCCGGTGCCTATTAGATATTGGTACATATTGAATTAATTTAGCTTGTAAGCATGATGCTATACGGGTTATTATGCACGACTAATTACAGACGCAAAAGTAACTAGGCAGCGGCTTTCTTGCCACCGGTTTCGGGGAAAACCCAATATTTGTACCAGAAATAGCTCCAGACAGTAAAGAAGCCGGCGGAAATCCAGAAACCGATATACGGTGAAATGCCGATCCACTTAAGCCCGGCAATCATCAGATAATCCATGACGAAACCGATGCTTTCAATGAAAATATAGCGGCCGGCGTGTTTCATCTCGCTGAAGGATATATGGTCGCTGAAAGCCCAGAAGCGCTGCACCAGGTAGTTCAGTGACCAGCCGAGGGCATCAGCCAAGATCTTGGCGGGTAGCCAGTTCCAGTGAAGGCCGGAGTAGCAGACGGCAAATGTAATATACGCTACCCAAAAATACAGTGTGCCGCCGGCCATGTATCTGGCGAAACGTGTGACACTAGCTTTGGTGATTTTCATCTTCATCCAGCATTTGTAAATCCGTGGCGATAGCCATGCCGGCTAGCCCCCACCAGAGATATGCTAACGTGTCATCGGCCCAGGCGTGGGACAGCAAGTTGGCAATGCTTACACCTATAAGTGCGGCGAACAGCCCTAACGCTAACGTTTGTTGCCGACGGCGCCACAAGGCACGCGCTACCACGATATTAATGGCCACAAACAGTGCGACGCCCAGCCAGCCGGTTTCCTGGGCAATCTGGATGTAGTAGTTTTCGGCGATTCGCGTGGGATGCTGCGTATTGTAGACCGACGCCGGTCCGGCAGTGCCAGGACCCAACCCCAAAGGTTCATGTATCATATCTTTCAGACCGCTTCTGAGTGCTGAGGCATGACCCTGGTTGCTGCTGACAGCGATTTTGGAATGACTGTTGGTGTGAAAAACTGCGTCTTGAACGGCCATATTATGCCGCAAGCTTAGACCTAGCCCCAGCAGAATCAAGAGTATGCCCGCAGCGCCTGCTAAGACCCAGTTTCTGGCGCGTGAGGTTTTCAGGCTCGCCCAGATAATTAACGCTATACTTGTTGCACAGCCAATCCAGGCACTGCGCGAAAAGGTCAAAAACAGCACCAGGAGGCTAGCGAGCATCAGCAGGCCATATCGCCAGGATCGTTTCTGCTTGTGCCACAAAGCGGCTAATAAACTTATGGCTACGACCAGATAGGCGCCCAGTGGATTAGCCCCGCGCAGCGTCGACATAACTCGCAAGTGATGAATATTATGATTGATGGTCTCGTAAGGATAAATTGTCTGAGTCGAGTACCCGAAGTGCTTCAGGACATCATACGGCAACACGAAATACTGCAGCAAGCCAACTGCCACCACGATGAGCAGCGGCCACACTACTATCCCGCGCCAGCGTTTTAGAACCGGTCCGATATATGGTTTTATGGCCCACACCGCCAGGAAAAACAGTAAGAACCGTATGTTGATGATCCAGCCGTACGCTAGCGCCTTGGCATTCACGTGGTGCTCGAGCAACGCAACTATACCCCATAACACTTGTACAAGAGTGTACGCGGCAATCAGCCAGGGCAATTTATAGCTCACCAGGTCCCAGCGCATTTTGGGGACTTTCACAAACAGATAAGCTACGCCGAGCATCAAAATAATTAGCAATCCCTCTTTCCACAGGCGTAGCGCCGTGTAGTGACCGGCAAAACTGCTCAACCAGACGGTTAGAAAGGCGTGAAAAGGAATTAACACCAATATCAGCGTCACGGTAGTTGCCAGTAAAGCCGCTATTTTGATCGGTTGATTTTCAGATTCCATAGTCTTTTATTGCTATTCTCATAGAGCACACCGGCGCCGGGTTCAATTACCAAAACCCCATTACTCACATCGCTCATTACGAACCAAAAGGCTGAGTGCTACAATTATTATAGCTTTTCACCGGTAATACTTTCAATTTATCAGCGGTCAGAGCCAGAATAAACGCATTAATTCAGCTAGTAATCACAAATTATGAAAAACAAAGCCTCGCTTGCCTACAACGTCTGCCTGATTATCGGCGATTTTTTGGCACTGGCAGCGGCATTTGTGGGCGCCTACATTTTTCGGGTGTCGCTCAGCCACGTCCGCATTGAACACTCCATACATGCCCTGACTTATGTGACTGTTTTCTTAACGCTATTGCCCTTCTGGATCTTAATTTTTGCCCTGCTCGGTCTGTATAACAGCAATATTTACGAAAAGCGCTTTCATGAAGCCGGCAGGTTGTTGATTGGCTCGTTCATTGGCCTGCTATTCGTGGTGTTTTGGAATTTCCTGAGTGTGAACCCGATTTTTCCAGCCAAACTGGTGCCCATTTACGCCTTTGGGCTGAGTTTTATTTTCCTGCTGGTCTTTCGCAACCTAGCCCGCTGGATTCGTACCGGGCTTTTCAGTTATAACATTGGACTGACCAGAATAGCGTTGGTGGGCAACACTGTCATGACTCGGGAGCTGGTGGAGTCTTTGATAGACAGCCGGCAATCGGGCTATAAAATCGTGGCAGTGGTCGGCGGCAAACAGCACATCGGCGATCATGCGCTATTGACCTATCCGGACTTCAATACCTTCCTGGAGTCATCGCCCAGTCGGCTGGATGGCATTATTCAGACCGAATTGTATGCCAACGAAGCCCGCAACGCCGAGATTTTAACCTATGCCCAAGAACATCATGTGGATTACCGCTTTGTGCCCGGCAACAGCGAACTGTTTGTAGGGAATATCGATGTTGAGCTGTTCCGCTCCAGCGTGCCGGTCATCAACGTCCGCCACACGCCGTTGTTCGGTTGGGGACGGATTGTCAAACGCCTAACTGACTTGATCTTGAGCACCCTTTTGTTGATCATTACCTCCCCGCTGTGGCTGATTATTGCCATTGCTATCAAGTTAAATGACCCTACTGGCCCGGTATTTTTCCGCGGCAGTAGGCTTACTCGCTACGGTACCAAAATCCAAGTGCTGAAATTCCGGAGTATGTATTGGAAATACTGTGTTGCCGACACCGATGAAAGCTTTCGCCGCTTGGGACGACTGGATTTGCTAGAAGAATACCGTAAAAACGGTGATCAGCTAGACCACGATCCGCGGGTCACACCGGTGGGCAGATTCATTCGGGCCGCCAGCTTAGATGAACTGCCACAAATCTTTCATGTCTTCCGGGGCCAATTGAGCATGGTCGGGCCGCGTGCTTTGGATGCTGTGGAACTGGAGCAATACCTGAAGAAGAATCTCATTTTAAGCGTCAAATCAGGCCTTACCAGCCTGGCGATTGTATCCGGCCGCAGCGGCATCAGCTTTGAAGAACGGCGCAAACTTGATTTGTATTACGTCCAGAACTGGAGCTTCTGGCTAGACATCGTCATTATGCTGAAAACTATTCGGGTGATTCTGGCCCGGATTGCTCGCCGCGGAAAACGGTACGCATGAGCCAAGCAAAACTTAAGGTTGCCATCGTCCAGGATTGGTTATACGGTGGTGGCGCTGAGCTGGTTGTCGAGCAATTGCACAAGCTCTATCCGGAAGCGCCGATTTTCGCCTCGTTTTGCACGCCCGAGTGGCGCCAACGCCTCGATAATAAAGTAGTGACCGGCTGGCTGCAGTGGCGGTTATTTCGGAAGTACTACAAATATCTCGGTTTCCTGCGTATCTGGTGGTACAGCAGCTTGAAATTTAGGGGGTACGATTTGGTAATCAGTAGCTCCGGTGCCGAGGCCAAGGGGATCAAGGTCCCAAAAGGGACGATACATATAAATTACTGCCACGCACCAACACACTACTACTGGAGCCGCTACGATGAATACATGCAGCACCCTGGGTTTGGCGCTCTCGATCCGTTGGCCCGGCTTGGCTTGCGCCTATTAGTCGGACCGCTCCGCAAATGGGACAAAAAAGCCGCCCAGCGCCCCACTTATATGATCGCCAACTCCCGGCATATCCAAGCTGAAATCAAGAAATACTATGGCCGCGACAGCGTAGTTATCCATCCGCCAGTTTATATGGAGCGTTTTACCAAGGCGGAAAACGTTGGGCTCCAGCGCAGCAGCTTTCTGATTTCCGGCCGGCAAACACCATACAAGCGTTTTGACCGGGCCGTGGAGGCCTGTACCAAGCTTAATTTACCGCTGAAAGTTATCGGCGCCGGCCCTGATCATGCCCGTCTGCAGAAGCTAGCCGGTCCTAGCATTACGTTCTTGGGCAAAGCGCCGGACGCGATAGTGGAGCGGGAGTTTGCCAGTGCTGAAGCGATGATTTTCCCCGGCCTCGATGACTTCGGTGTCACCCCAGTCGAAGCCATGGCTAGCGGTACTCCAGTTATTGCCTACAAAGCTGGTGGGGCTTTGGATTATGTTTTGCCCGGCAAAACCGGTGACTTTTTTGATGAGCCGACAGTTGACTCACTGATTGCCACTCTCAAATCTTTCCATTCAGATCAATATGATCACAAGGCTATCGCCGACTTCGCCAAAACTTTCTCGGCCGAGCGGTTTCGTCGGGAATTCACAGAATTCGTCGCAAAAGTTATCAAATAGTTTCCCATAACTGCTCGAATAGTAGGCGTTGCATAGCAGCCGTGCCGCTGTCTTCGATAACAACGCCATACGGAGTGTAGTCGTTGGAAATCGAGATGTGCGCCACTTTGTTGCCGTAAATGAGTGTATAGCTGGATAGCTGGCCATTGATAGGCTCGGGCAGCCATTTACGCTCACTGACGGCCGTCGGATCACCGCCCTCGCCGACGGCAATGACTTTGACCTTGATACCTTCCTTGATACGGCGATCGGTAAACTGCGGAAATTTGCGGTACAAATACTGCCGCAGCGGTCGCGACGAATACGCGTAATACTCTGTTGCCTCTAGCTGGCCGCAAGTCTGCAGGACGTCGCGCAAAATTGTCACAATGCCTTCATCGTCTTCATAGTAGCGCACCAGCGGACGACCCTGGGGACGGGCTTTTTTGGCCAATAATTCTGGTATCAGGCGCTGGGCCTGCTGCTGCGTTTGCCAAAGTTCTTTGCGCTTGTCGCGAATCAAATCATACACTTTCTCGGGTGACTCGGCGCTGTAATATTCGCGTTCTCCGGATTTTCGAGTAGCTACCAGGCCGGCTGCCGAAAGGTTTTTGAGCGCCTCGTAGGTGGTGCCGCGATTGATGCCAGTGAAGTCCGCTACCTTGCGGATCGACACGGTTTCGAGATTCAAAAGCGCCCAATATGTCTCGCTCTCAACGGCCGTAAAGCCCATCTCCTGTAATAATTTCTGAATCGTCAATTTGTCATTATCCATATCTGTTTTTGTACTCTTCACCTTGAAATTTGTCAATAAATTGTTGCCAAAACGTGTTGTTTGATTCATCCTTACGCCTAATACTAGCCATCACAAATTAAACGAAGGACAACGCATATGAGCGGATCGCTCACCTTACATGAATTCGAAAAAGCGGCATACACGCGCACTGGGCAGCCAGAGTCTTTCGAGGAGACAGCAACATTTATCGATGAGCTCGGGGCTTCTGCCTTGCAGCATGGTCATGAAGCAGTTGGAACTGCTAGGGATGCCTTATGGGAAATGGGCGACGGTGCCATTCGCCGTGTCCTGGCCGTAGGCTCAATAGCAGCTGGGAGCCATTCATGGCGTTCCATGAGTAATCGCAATAACCTCTACTTCGGGCGTGCTGATGACTTTGGAGGCAGTGTCCATGCTACAAATGACAGCCAATTAGCCATCACCTCGCTCGTAGCAGTCGGCGAAGAGTATAGAAACCTTGCCAAATATGTTCCAGGCGGTTTGGCATACTGGGCAGCCCCGCTAATCCGTAACGCCGACGAACAGCAGCAGCAAAGCATTACTGACGCCTTGGCAGTTTTAAAGTTTTCTTGCCATCATACCGATTCTGAAGACATGAGTGACCCTCACGAAGTAAGTATGTACGTGCATGACGAGTCGCTCCCCTTGTCTTTTAGGCAACGGCTACTAGACTTAGCGCATGCAGATGCCGAAAATACAAGCTATAAACCCGGGGTCTGGCAATCACAGCTGAAGGTTACATTGCATAATCTAAGCCGAGATACAAGCAACTCACTGCGCTTTGTAGCCAGAAAACATTTAGGGCTGCCGGAATCTGACGATGAATATCAGGCATTTTTGGATAGACAAGCGGCCGAGGCAGCTAGGCTGAGGGAAGCACAAACAGCTGAACGTGAGGCTACGGTTACGGCGAAGAGAGCGGAGATGAGATCGCTTATTAGTGAAGCATTGTCAAGGCGTACATTAGCCATTGCACCACAGTAAGCGCCAGCAAATTAAAAGGAGTAAAATGAAAATAATATGTGTGGCATCGTAGGATATATTGGCAAAGAACAGAAGGCTTTGAATGTGGTGCTGGACGGGCTGACGGCGCTGGAATATCGGGGTTACGATTCGGCAGGCATTGCTTATCAGGATGGTGATAAACTCGTGGTTGATAAGCAAGTTGGTCGGGTGGACGCGCTGCGCGAAAGCCTTGGCGGCGCGGGCAAAAAGGCTACCGGCGCCATCGGCCATACGCGCTGGGCTACCCACGGCACGCCGACAATTTTGAATGCGCACCCGCATTTCAACGCCGATCATACTATTATGGCGGTGCACAACGGTATCATTGAAAACTACGCCGAACTTCGCAAGCATCTGAAGCAGCAAGGCTATAAATTTGTGTCTGAAACCGATACAGAGGTCGTGCCGCATCTGATTGATTTTTACTTGCGCTCCAGCAAATCGTTCATTGAGGCTTTCGAGCAAGCACTCAATCAACTGCGGGGTGCGTACTCACTGGTGGTTATGAACACTCACGAGCCAGATGTGCTGTATGCTGCCCGTTTGTCGAGCCCGCTCGTCCTTGGTATAGCTGTCGACGCCTGCATTGTTGCCTCCGACCCGTCGGCAATTTTGGAGCACACCAAGCAAGTAGTGTATTTGAATGACTACGAGTTCGTGCGGGCCGAGCGTGATGGCAGCTATCAGATCAAAGATTTTAAGAATGCCGTGTTAGTTACCCGGGCCGCCGAAACGCTGGATTATGATCCGTCGGTCGCCTCCAAGGGTGATTATGCGCACTTTATGCTGAAGGAAATGTATGAAATACCGCAAACTATTCGCTCGGCAATCTTGGGACGCGTTAAAATCGAAAGTAATACCATTAAGCTTGGCGGTTTGGAAACCGTAGCCAATCAGCTCAAATTCATCGATCGCATTGTGATTGTAGCTTGCGGCACGGCTTCCTACGCCGGGCTGTTTGGCGAGTATGCCATCGAAGAAATTGCTGGCATACCAGTGGAGGTACAGCAAGCGAGCGAGTTCAAATATCGCAATGAGCCGTTCTCGCGCAGCACCGCCATCATTGCCGTCAGTCAATCGGGTGAAACGGCAGACACCATTGCAGCCCTTAAAAAAGTTGAGAATTACGGAGTATTGCGGCTAGGGGTAGTTAATGCCGTCGGCAGTACCATTACCCGTATTACCGATGCCGGCGTGTACTGCCATGCCGGCCCTGAGCAAGCGGTAGCCAGTACTAAGGCTTTTTTTGCGCAATCGATCGTGCTCATGCTGATTGGCCTCTACTTAAGCAATGGCAACTCAAAACTATACAAACCATTGCTTAAAGAGCTGGATGCCCTGCCCGCCAAAGCCGAACACATCCTGGAGCAAGCAGCCGAAATTAAAGAGCTGGCCCATAAGTATAAAAATTATCGGGATTATTTCTACTTAGGCAGAGGCTATGGCTACCCTTGCGCGCTGGAAGGTACCCTCAAGCATAAGGAATGTGCTTTAGTGCATGCCGAAGCTTACCCGGCCGGAGAAATGAAGCACGGACCGCTGGCACTCATCGACGAACAGTTCCCGACCATCGTTATCGCCACCGATTCCGTTTTGTTAGAGAAAACTATTTCCAATATCGAGGAAGTCAGAGCACGCAAAGGTCCAGTCATCGCTATCGCCACCGAGGGCAACAAAAAAATTAAGGAACTGGCCGACGATGTCATATATGTCCCCAAATCCCTGGAGCAAACATCGCCGCTTTTAGCGGTAGTGGTCCTGCAGCTATTCTCCTATTACGTGGCGGTTGAAAGGGGTCTTGATGTCGATCGGCCGCGCAACTTGGCTAAGTCGGTAACTGTCGAATAGATCTTAGATTACTTCGTGGCCAGTAGCCTGATTGATGCGTGTTGAAGAGTCGGGTTTGCCGGCTCCGGCGTCAAAGCGCATTTCTATACCATATTGCTTGCAAATATCGGCTTCAGGGATGGCTTGTTCGCTGTCCCGGTCGCCGCCGTTGGCGAAGATTAGCTCGTCGCCGGGATGCTGGATAGCGATCATTTCCAGTGTCTTAACTTGAGTTAAGTCTTCATCTATCGATAAAACAACTTCATTAACATCACGCAAAGCGCGCATAAGGCGCAGACGATTCTTTTCATCGAGGATAATTTTGCCCTTTTTGAGCATTTGCTGCTTGTCATTGTTGACGACGGCAATCAGCTTGTCGCCCATGGCCCGCGCCTCTTCGATCATGTCCAAGTGGCCGCCATGCAAGGGGTTAAAATAACCACTAACAATTACTACTTTCATATCCCAAACAGTGTAGCATGAATGCCCCAGAAATTTGACACCACCGCCACGCACAGGTACTGTGGAAACAGCTAGTGCCTATGCAGTAGTTGTATTTACGAAAAGCAAAGGAGTGATCCCCGTGAATGCCAACACCATAACAGCAATCTTCAAGGCGTACGATGTACGCGGTAAAGTCGGCAGCGAACTAACACCTACCGTTTTACATACTATCGGCCGGGCTTTCGACGACTGGCTGCCCACCGAAGGCAAAGTAGCTGTCGGACGCGATATGCGGCCCAATTCGGCGGAACTGGCCACCGCCCTCATAGAAGGCCTACGCAAGCAAGGCCGTGATGTTGTCGATATCGGTCAAGTCACTACCGACATGATTTACTACGCCGTTGGTAGCAACAATTACGCTGGTGGAGCCGTTGTCACGGCCAGCCACAATCCCGGCGAATTTAACGGCATAAAATTTTGCAGCGACAATGCCAAAGCTGTCGGCCAGGATTCCGGCCTGTTTGAAATCCGTGACCTTGTCATCTCCGAGACATTTGAAACCGTACCTGGTATAGGCACCTTGGAAGAGCAAGAGGTGGCCGAGGGCTGGGTGCAGCATGTTCTGTCATTCATTGATCCCAATAAGTTAACCGAGCTGCGCTTGGCAGTCGATGCCGGCAACGGTATGGCCGGCAAGATTTTCCCGGAACTGGAGCCATACGTACCCTGGGACGTGCGTGAGCTGTACTTTGAACTGGACGGTACTTTCCCGAATCATGAAGCCAACCCCATGAAGTTCGAAACACTGGCTACCATGATTCAGCTCATCAAAGATGAAAAACTGGATGGCGGTATTGCCTTCGATGGCGACGGCGACCGAGCATTTTTGGTTGATGAAACCGGCACCGTGCTGACCGGGGGCGTCATGTCAGCCATGCTGGCCGATTATTTCCTGCAGCAGCATCCAGGCGCCACCATTGTCTACGACGTGCGCAACAGCCGCAGCGTGCCGCGAGTAATCGAAGCCGGCGGTGGTAAAGCAGTTATAGAGCGGGTCGGCCACGCTTTCCTCAAAAAGACCATGCGTCAGCATGACGCACCATTCGGTGGCGAAGCTTCCGGCCACTTTTACTTCCGTGACAACTGGTACGCCGACTCCGGTTTAATCGCCGCCGTTATCGGCTTGTACGCTGCTACGTTGAGCGGGAAGAAATTGTCCGAACTGCGTGAAAAATACACTCACTTTGCGGCCATCCCCGAAACCAATTTCATCGTCGATGACAAAGACGCCGCCATCGCCCGCATCGCCGCTGCGTTCCCGGAGGCCAAGCAAGACACCATGGACGGTGTCACTATCGACCTTGGCAGCGACACGTGGCTCAATGTCCGTCCCAGCAACACCGAATCTGTACTCCGATTAAATGCCGAAGCGCCCACAGAACCAGAACTCGAAGAGCTGGTCGAGAAAGTAAAAGTCCTAATCATCCAAGCATGAGTTATATTCTCGTTACCGGCGGGGCGGGGTATATTGGCTCGCACACTGTTCTAGAGCTTTTGGCTAAGGGTTACCAGGTGAGCGTGGTGGACAATCTTTCCAATAGTTCAACCGCCTCTCTGCAGCGTGTCGAAAAACTATCGGGCAAGAAAGTTAATCTGCACCAATTTGATGTTCAAGATACGACAGCCTTAGATAAATTGCTCACCAGCGAACAGTTCGACGCTGTTATTCATTTTGCCGCATTTAAGGCGGTAGATGAATCGGTTACCGACCCACTGAAGTACTACCGGAACAATGTTGGTGCTTTCATGGGGCTTTTACAGAGCCTTCGAAGTCACGGTGTCAACAAAATCGTCTTCTCGTCGACGGCCGCCATTTACGGCACGCCGGCAGTTGAGCGGGTGACTGAAGAGACGCCGGCTAATCCCGAATCACCCTACGGCTGGAGCAAATACATGGACGAATTGATTTTGCGCGATGTTTGCCAGGCCGATCGGAACTTCCAAGCTATAGTTCTGCGTTATTTTAACGCCGTGGGGGCGCACGAGTCGGGGCAACTGGGCGAATCGCCAGCCGGCAAACCGGCTAATTTACTACCCGTACTGATTCAATCGCTGAGCGGGAAGCTGCCACCGCTGGTAGTCAATGGCAATGATTACTCCACCAAAGACGGCACCTGCGAGCGCGATTACATTCATGTGATGGATTTGGCTCAGGCCCACGTGACGGCACTGGAAAAGCTCGAAGCCAAATCAAATCAGAATTACCATGTTTACAACATCGGTACTGGCAAACCCACGAGCGTGCTAGAGCTCATTAAATCGTTCGAAACTGTCAACAATATTCAGGTGCCCTATTCCATCGGTCCGCGCCGCCCGGGCGATCCGGTCGCCTTTTTTGCCGCCCCCGACAAAGCTCGTAAAGAGCTAGGTTGGCAAGCCACCAAAACCATCGAAGACGCGGTGCGTGACGCCTGGAACTGGCACTTACAAAACCCTGACGGGTATACAATGGAGGTATTATGAAACTACTTGTCACTGGTGGAGCCGGCTTTATCGGTTCCAACTTCGTCCACTACACCGTAAATAATCGTCCCGAGCATCAGGTGACTGTTATAGACAAGCTAACCTATGCGGGCAATCAGAAAAATCTGGAGCCGGTAGCCGACAAAATAAAGTTCGTGCAAGGTGATATCTGCGACGCTGCACTTATGGATCAGTTAGTAGCCGACACCGACATCGTGGTGCATTTCGCTGCCGAAAGCCATAATGACAATTCCTTACGCAGCCCTTGGCCATTCGTAGAGACTAACATTGTTGGCACCTACACCATTCTAGAGGCCGTACGCAAGCACAGCAAGCGGCTGCATCACATCTCCACCGATGAAGTTTTTGGCGACTTGGAACTGGATGACCCTAATCGTTTTACCGAAAACACACCATACAATCCATCGTCACCCTATTCTTCTACCAAGGCCAGCTCCGACCACCTGGTACGGGCCTGGATCCGCAGTTTTGGCGTCCAAGCCACTATATCCAACTGCTCCAACAATTACGGCCCCTACCAGCACATCGAGAAGTTCATCCCCCGTCAGATCACTAATATACTCAGTGATATTAAGCCCAAGCTATACGGTCAAGGTTTGAATGTCCGGGATTGGATTCATGTCGACGATCACAACGAAGCCGTGCACTTCATCCTCGACAAAGGACAATCTGGCGAGACTTATAACATCGGCGCTGACAATGACCACACTAATAACAAAATGGTCATCGAAATGATTCTGGAGCTGATGGGCAAAGCAAAAGATGATTACGAGCATGTCGCTGACCGACCGGGCCACGATATGCGCTACGCCATGGACTCCACCAAAATTCGTAATGAATTAGGCTGGCAACCGCGTTACACCGACAACCAGGGTATGCGAGCCGGCCTGCAGCAAACCATCGATTGGTACACCAATAATCGCGACTGGTGGCAAAGCCAAAAGGCAGAAATAGAAGCTAATTACGCTAAGCAGGGGCAATAAAGCATGGGTTATTATGTAGGTGACTATAGGCAGGACGCTCCCTCTCATCGAGGTTGGATTATGGGAAAGTTTATTGAAGAAGGTCCGCGAAAAACCGAGTTGGCCGAAGTTAAATACTGGGAATTTCCCGCAGGCCCAAATGACCACCCACCTAAAATTTCTGAGACTTTGGAATGCACTCTGATCATAAGCGGTAGTTGTGAGGGATTTATTGCTGACGATAAGCTCTCTCTGCACGCTGGTGATTATGTAGTGATTGAGCCGGGTACACCAAATAACTTGAACGTGAATGTACTTGAGCCGATTAAAGGTATAACTATAAAGGCGCCGAGTGACCCAAGTGCTAAGAAAATAGTGGAGACAATATAATTATGGCGAACCTACCAACTACTGAATTCACAGCGCACCAAACCGACATTCCGGGGCTTTTAATCTTTGACGTTAACTACGTCGGTGATGAACGCGGCTATTTTCAGGAGAAATACCAAAAAGCTAAGCTCGTGGCGGCCGGCATGCCGGAAAGTTTCAACGTCGTGCAGAACAGCCTAAGCTACAACAAAGAAGCCGGCGTTACCCGCGGACTGCATGCCGAACCGTGGGATAAATACATTTCTGTAGTAAAAGGCAAAGTCTTTGCCGCTTACGTTGACTTACGTAAAGGCGATAGTTTCGGCAAAGTCGTAACCGTAGAAATTAATCCTAACGTAACGGTTTTCCTGCCCAAAGGAGTCGCAAATTCTTTCCAAACGCTAGATGATGACATTTATTATTTGTACAGTGTGAATGCTCACTGGAGTGCCGACAATTACGAAAAATACTGTTTTGTAAACATGGCTGATCCGGAGCTTAATATTCAATGGCCGATTCCGCTCGATAAGGCCAACGTCAATGACCGTGACCGTAATCATCCGCTGCTTAAAAACGCCAAGGTCATGGAGCCCTGAGATGGATCAGTCTTCTATCCTCATCATCGGTGCCAGCGGGCAATTGAGCAAAGCTTTACAAGTTAAGTATCCGCAAGCAGTGGTAGTTGGCTCGGCCGATTTGAATATTGCCGATGCCGAAGCGGTTGCTAATTACAATTGGGCTCCCTTCAAATACGTTCTTAACGCCGGCGCCTACACCAATGTTGATGGTGCCGAAACGTCGGAAGGCCGCGTCGCTGCCTGGCAAGTCAATGCCGCCGGGGCGCGCAATCTGGCAGCAGCTGCTCTCAAGTACGATCTGACACTCGTGCATGTCTCAACCGATTACGTGTTTGATGGCACTAAAAATCCTCACACCGAGGATGAGCCGCTCAGTCCGCTTGGTGTTTACGGCCAAAGCAAGGCCGCCGGCGATCTGGCTATCCAAATAGCACCCAAGCATTACCTTCTGCGCACTAGTTGGGTCATCGGTGATGGCAAAAACTTTGTACGTACCATGATTGGCTTAGGGCAAAAGGGCATTGCACCATCTGTTGTCGCCGACCAAATCGGTCGCTTAACATTTACGAGCGAACTAGCCCGCGCTATCGATCACTTGCTCACCACTCTCAGCCCTTACGGCACCTACAATGCCAGTAACGGTGGTGGTACTGCCAGCTGGGCCGATATTACCCGCGAGATTTTCCGGCTTGGCAACTTCGATCTCACTGTCACCGACACCACGACCGCTGAATACTTTGCTAGCAAGCCAGAGTCTGCCCCCCGGCCGCTGCTTAGTATTTTTGACCTCAGCAAGCTGGAAGCCACCGGTTTTAAACCGACCGGCTGGCTGGAAGATTTAAAAACTTATGTAGAAAAGGAGCTTGAGACATCATGAAAGGTATAATTCTGGCCGGCGGTTCCGGTACGCGTCTGTATCCCATTACCAAGGGAATCTCCAAGCAGCTGATGCCCATTTACGACAAACCGATGGTGTACTACCCCCTGAGCACACTGATGATGGCCGGTATCCGTGAGGTCCTCATCATCACCACGCCGGAAGATTCCGAATCCTTCCAGCGCCTGCTCGGTGATGGTTCGCAGCTCGGTTGCCGTTTCCAGTACGCTTCGCAGCCGAAGCCTGAGGGTCTGGCGCAAGCTTTCATTATCGGTGAAGAATTCATCGGCGACGATAAAGTCGCTCTGGTTCTGGGTGACAACATTTTCTATGGTCACGGTTTCGGCAATAGCCTCAAAAAGTGCGTCAATCCCGATGGCGGCATCGTTTTTGCCTATCAGGTGGCCGATCCGGAACGCTACGGCGTAGTGGAGTTCGATCGCAACCGTCAGGCTATTTCCATCGAAGAAAAGCCGGCTCAGCCCAAATCTAACTTCGCCGTTGTTGGCCTGTACTTTTACGATAACGAGGTGGTGGAAATTGCCAAAAATATCAAGCCTAGCGACCGCGGCGAGCTGGAAATTACTACCGTTAATGAAGAATATTTGAAGCGCGGCAAGCTAAAGGTCCAGACCATGGGTCGTGGCTCAGCTTGGCTCGACACCGGCACCTTCGAGAGCATGAACAGCGCCAGCCAGTTCGTGGAAGTTATCGAAAAACGTACCGGTTACAAAATCGGCTGTATCGAAGAAGTTGCCTGGCAAGAAGGCTTCATCACCCATGATGAGTTACACCAACTGGCTGAACCCCTCAAAAAATCCGGCTACGGCGAGTATCTGTTAAGATTAGTCTCAGAAGATGAGTAGAAAACATTCCATAGCTGTTCTCATACCGTGCTACAACGAAGCCAACACCGTCGGTAAGGTGATAGATGATTTCCGGGCCGCTCTGCCCGATGCGACAATTTATGTGTATGACAATAATTCGACGGACAGTACTGACAAAGTTGCTCTCAAGCATGGCGCCACTGTCACCTACGAATACCGTCAGGGTAAGGGCAATGTCATGCGCAGTATGTTTCGTGACATCGACGCCGACGCTTACTTGATGATTGATGGTGATGACACCTATCCGGCGGAAAACGCCCGGGAAATGGTGGATATGATCCTGAACCGTCGGGCCGACATGGTGATAGGCGACCGCCTGAGCTCCACCTACTTTACCGAGAACAAGCGAGCCGGCCACAGCTTTGGCAACAAACTGGTCCGCAAGCTGATTAATTTGGCCTTCAAGGCCAACGTCCGCGATGTAATGACCGGTTACCGTGCCTACAGCTACGAGTTCGTGAAGTCGTTCCCGGTACTTTCCAAAGGTTTCGAAATAGAAACCGAAATGACCATCCACGCGCTCGACAAAAACTTTTCGATCCAGGAAATACTGGTGCACTACCGCGACCGGCAAAGCGGCAGCGAGTCCAAGCTGAACACCATACCCGATGGTTTACGCGTCCTGCGCACGATCTTTAATCTGGCACGTGAATACAAGCCGATGCTTTTCTTTGGGATATTTGCTCTCATCAGCCTGCTTATCGGCGTTGTTTGCCTCCTTGTCCCGCTTGATGAATACCTGCGTACCGGCTTCGTCGGCAAGTTCCCGACGCTTATGATTGGCGTGCTGTTTACGCTTGTCGCTTTACTACTGTATATAACCGGTCTCATTACCGACTCACTCGCCAAAAAGCACCGGCAACTGTTCGAAATCAACCTCAATATCCTAAATAAAAAATAGCCCGACCACTCGGTAATATAGCCACATTACTGTGAAAACCACTTTATTGTCAGTGATCTTTCCGAGCAGATTGGTGTTCATGGCATAGCCGATGGTGTGAAAGTAGGCTTTGGGCGTGATTTTCCAAAGTGCTCGCCGCTCTCTACGCAGTCTCAAGCCGAGCGGTATGCTTTTTAGGAACAGCCAATCGGCTTTTAGCTTTAATAATCCCCGGCCCTTAGCGAGATATTGCAAAAATATAACGACATTAAAAAGCAGGTTCGGTATCAGCGTTAGTATCAGCAGCCGGGCCGGCCAATTGATGAGCATAAAAAGTTGCCGGTTACGCTCCAGGTACAGCCACTTGTGCGTGCCCTTTTCAAAATCGTAATTGTGACGGAGCTCGGCATCTTCCAGTATGCCTAGTTTGGCACCGGTAATTAGCAGCTTGGTAGACAAATCGACATCCTCAAAGTACATGAAGTACGCCTCCGTGAAGCCGCCTATCCGCTGCCACCACTGCACATCAATCGCCAGACAAGCCCCTGACAGATTATGAATCAGTCTATGAAGCCGCTCCTGTGGTGGCTGCAAACCAAAGCGATCTGACCAAGTCAGGCCCGTTATGTGCACATTATTGCCATAACTATTGATACGCCCGTTCGGCAAAAGCAGGAGAGACTGCCAGGCATCAAATTCGCCATAACCACGGCGCATTCGATCAAGATAATCAGACTGCTCAGTATAGGTATCCGGGTTCAGAAACAGCAAAACGTCAACCTGGTCCTGGACCGCAGCCGCACCTACATTGCAACCAGCACCGAACCCGCCATTATCATGTTTGATGATATCAGCCTTAATACCCGAACTATCGAGAAACTTGGTGAGCTGGTAGGGCTTCTTATTATCGACAATAATGAGTTTGTCACCGGTTCTGAGCTGTGGGCGTATATTTTCTACAAGCTTTGCGATGTCCTCGCCGTTGTCGTAGGACACTATAACGATGCCTAGCCTTGTACTCATGAAGGTAATTCATCATTCTCGGCAAGTGCTGCGCGCATGGCATCAAGGTAGCCATACTCATTTTTAGTGTCCGGTTCCAAGTAGCAGCCTTCAGCCCATTCATTCCAAGCTGTAAAGAAAATCATATCCTTTTTGTATTCTTGCTTGGTTTTTTTAATTAGTGCCGAAAGATACTTCTGGAATTTTTCTACACTTACGCCCGACAAACTCAAGCCGTATTCTTTGGTACGCGGCGTGTTGTCCCAATCATTAAAGGCGCCTGGCACCATTTTCTTGTTGGCTGGTTTGTGGTTCAATATGGCGTTCCAAATGACTTCATAGTCTAACACTTCCAGCTTCTTAACGCCCACATTCAGTTGTCTTCCTAATATACTTATGAGTTTTGCGACAACTTTTCCGCCAATTTTTCGTATAAACCTCCCCATAGGGCTCCGTATGTTTTGTATGGCAAAAACTGGCTGAAATTCTATACCATACGTAAATAATGACAGGTCAATTTTTTTGCCATTGGCACACCACGGATCCTGAAAAATAAATGCTACGCCTTTAAGGCCGTTTTGTTCAGCCAGCTTATTGTAAAAGGCCAGTCGCTCATTCAATCGAGGTATACTAGTCGGCTGGTAAATGATAAAAATGGGCTTTCCGTCGTCGGTAATGTAACGCTTGTCCTTAAAATAAGGTAACAGGTAATCAAAATGCCGTTGCCACTCTTCTTCGTCACCGTATTTTTGGTCACGTATGAGCTTTCGATTGCCGCCGGTCAAGTGCTGGGACCACGGGTGGTTTGCCCATGACAGGCAGAATGGGAAATCCAGCTTTTTATTTTGCAGCCACTGCTCCACTGGCCTCTCTAAAAGTAATTCGCCGTTCGACCAGTAGTGATACATGCAGAATCCGTATACCCCGCCCCGTTTTGCAAGTTTAATCTGCCAGGCCTTTACCTTGTCATCCTCTAAGTTATAGTAGTTATCATCCAACGGTACCCGTGGGGCATTATGGCCTTCATATAGTGCCTTAGAATTTTTAAGCGATACCCACTCGGTAAAACCCTTACCATGGTGCTTATTGTTAAAAGCTATTTGATGAAATTGCGGCAGATAGAAAGCTATTATTTTCATTATAAGTATTTCTCAGATTATATAATATCAATAAACCTTCCATATAGGATATATTTGCCGTCAATCTTGTTCGGGTAATTCAGTCTGTGCGTTGCTTCTGTAACATCAAAATTATTGTCGAACTTCCCACTGCCTCACTGAAGCCTACTTTGCATAGAGTCTATACAGACCAATGCGATACAGTTGCATAAAAATTGCACTGGGCAGCAACTTATACAGCCACCATATATACGTGCGCTTGGCGTGCGGTTTGGGCAAATCTTTCCACGGGGTCATTTGGATATACTTATCCCAGAGATACCGGTTCGGGTGTTCGTTGCCAACTTCCCAGGGCTTACCCAGTGTCCCGACCAGTGAATGTATGATCTTAGGGGAGTAGTAGCTTTGCATGATTTCTTCGTAGCTATAAAAGTATTCTGGCCGCATTTTATCTACTTTCAGCAGCCGCTTTAGATTATAGACGTAATAAGCGCTCGAGAAATTATAGGTTACGTCGAGCAATTTTATTTGACCCTTGAAGAAGGCATTGCAAAAGTCCTGATCGACGATGACATAATCCACGCCCCCAGCCAGGTGTCTTTTCATCTTTTCGTTTATCTTGTCAGCCTTCCATTTTTTGTGATTTATAAGCATAATGCCACAGTTATAGTAGCCATCGGTTTCTGACAAACCGATAGTACGCTTGTGTTCGTTCAGTAAACAATCGTAGGAAAGGGCCATCATGTTACCCTCAAAATCAAGGTCTATGAGGTGATCGAGGCTGCCATTTACGATGGTGTGTCCATTCAGGAACAGTACCCGATCTGTGCTGAAGTCAATATCACCGAAAGCCAATAGCTTGAGCCAGGTAATGTAGATACCGCGCCACGACCGCACGCCGAGATTTTTGAAAGTTTCATTATATTCTTCGGCATCTACGAAGTTAAGCGAGCAGTTTTTATACTTAGAAGTGATGTCCTGTAGTCTGGCTATATTCTCCTTTTTCAAACGGTATGCGAGATAACTAATATTTATCTCATCTAGGTGTTGGTTATTTTCGAGCAGCGAAGTAATCGATATGCCACTGATCATCGCATAGGCATCGTTACTTTCGTACATAACATTCAGGATTCGTTTACTCATTCTTCCCCTTACAATATATCTTTGCAAATAACGGTACAAGGCGTACTCGATTCATCAGTAAAAGAGCTGCCACACTTAGGCTGGCTTTAGCATTTTCTCCTTTCGGCCCGAATGGCAGACAAGCTCGGCGAGAGAAGTCAGGCACATTGGTATGGAGCCAATTGAAGATCTCGTCATTCACTTCGATAAATCGCTTAGGCGTAGCATTACGGCCGTATGAGAATAAATAGTATGCGATGGTCCTCAGCACATTGTATTTCATCATAGCCTTTACGCCGGGCCTGAGCGGCTCTAACTCCACTATTGCTTGGAGTAGGCGGGTAAAGTTCACTTCCTTAGAGAGCCCTTTATGCAGCGAGTTTGTTACGTTCCCACTGTTTTGAAACGAATTATTGTATCCGACATATGCAATACCTACATATTTTTCAGTTGTGGCTATTTCTTTGGCCGTAAAGACATTGTCTTCGCCAATGTTGTTTTCGAAGAATTCAATTTTATGCTGCTTTAGGAATTGGCTGCGATGAATCTTAGCCCAGGCCGGTATAAACAAGAATTTGTCGAACTCAGTGGAACCAGGCAGCCTCTGTCCCGTCATTTTTCCAAACTCATCGACCAGCCTAAATCCGCCATACACTACGTCGTACTGCCCATTGCTGATAGCGTCAAAAAATATCCGGCAGTAATCCGGGTCAATCCAGTCATCCTGATCGAGAAACATGGTATACGGTGCGGTCGCGGCAGCAATACCGTTGTTACGTGTCCGCGCGGCACCCATGTTCGGTTGGTCAATAATCTTAATGATACCTGGGTATTTTTTGGCATATTGCTTTAGAATTTTGAGCGAACTATCTTTGGAGCCATCGTTTAGCAGCAACATTTCTACAGTGTGCATATCCAAATTCCTTTGTTGCAGCACTGAATCTAGACAACGGCGTAGGTATCTTTCACCATTGTAGATGGGAATAATGATACTAAGCTTCTTTTGCATACGATGCCTTTCGCAATATGCTGTTGTACGTTGCAACCAGCAATACTATTTGCAGCAGATTAGCGGCAGCAAACAGACTGACACCGCCCAACAACCCATGCGCCTTTACTACACTCGCCGAAACTAGGGCTAGCACTACGTTAGTGAACAGCAGCGTGTAAAACTGGGCCTTAAAATGCCTCATTATAATAAGTACGTTTATAAATACCGTTCCCAGGGCGCTGGCTATACCTCCCGCTATCATAAGCAAAAGCGCTGCCTTGTAGTTCGCAAAGCTCACACCAAACACTAGATGCAGCACTGGGACTCCTAGCAGAAATGCAGCCAACAGAATCAAGACCCCGACTCCCAAGGTCACTAGCACAAGTCTGGTAACGATCTTTTTAAACTCAAGGTACTTTGCTTGGCTATAAAGCCACGAAAGTTGCACGACATTTGGCTGTAGCACAAACGACATAAGCAGCACTATAAGAGTAATTGGCATGGCTATAATGCCAAAATAACCTATCTGGTCGCTCTCGTACCGATCAATAAAATAGCGTGGAATATTCAGCGAAAACACGGCTAGAAATGACACTGCAAACACCGGTGAAGTACGACGTATTATAACCAGCGCGCTTGAGGCGTGACGTTTAATCTGTGTAGTCTTGATCTTAAGATCTTCCACGTTACGGGCTATGCGTATGTCGTAGAAGATAACCAGCAAAATATTTGCTATAACAATAGCCAGACAGCTTAATAAAATATTGTGCGTAAGTACATCTACTAGCACAAAACCCACAAAGCCGCACACAGCTTTATACAGTAGCGATTTGCCGACGATAAACAGCCGATTATGTACCTGCAGGATGCCGTGAATCGAATCTGCAACCGATTCCACGACCTTAAACAAAACCAGCATCACGATGGTACTGGTTTTAATAATGTCATAGCCGTTAATAAGCGAAAAAATAATAGCGCCCCCCAGCATAAAAATGGCCAGAATAACTCTTACCATTATGTAGCTGTGATGCGAAAATTCGTGCTTAATATCAGAAACCTGAAATGTTCTGCCACCCCACACGCCAAATGAAAAAAATATCAGTGCTATCGAAAATGCATAGGAAAATGTGCCAGAATCGCCAATGCCGTTAAGCCGCGTAATGACTATGAGAAGTAGTGGCGAAATAGCGTTTTGAGCAAATACGCCCAGCGTGTTCCATGAGTAGTCTTTCTTTAGGTCGTTCCGCATGCGATGTTATAAACTATAGCAATGCGGGGGACAATTAGAAACCTACTTGGTAAGCCACAGCTGGTCTTCCTTATTATCGCCGGTACGTTCTGTATCTTATCTGCCGTACTTATGCCCATTCTTGAGGTGCCGGACGAAAACAGAGACTTCCAAATAGCCTACGCCATATTCTCATCGCACAAGCACGCCGCAAATGATTCAGTACTTTCTAGAGATTTGGTACTTAATGAAGATTTGGTACTACGGCAAATTCGGAATAATAACTATAGGCAGTACTTTCTGCATAAAACCTCCGCAAAGGATGATGGTATAGCCATCAACACTGGTTCATATGTATTTGATGGCAAAACAAAAGCTAGTGCATTTAATGTCATGTACTTGCCGCAGGCGATTGGCATACTTCTCGGCCGTTTGATCTACCCTTCGTTGGGAGTTATGGTTGTTTTCGGGCGGTTAGCAACAGTAGCCCTTTATCTGGCAGCCATGTATTGGATAATTAAAAAGGTTCGCTACGGTAAATGGGCGTTGGCCTTCATCGCCTCTCTTCCCATCGTAATCCAGCAGGCGGCCTCGCTGTCACACGATTCCGTAAATTTACTGGCAGTCTTTTGCTGGTTCGCCTTTATCATCAATCTTTTTGCACGTAGTAAGACAGCGATTACCTGGAAGGATCTGGCCGGCGGCGCCGTGCTGGCCGTTTTCTTATTATTAACCAAAGCCAATAATGTGCTGCTCCTCGCTCTTGTAGTAGGCTTGCCCGCCACATACCTTACGCAGATCAACCTGTACCGCCGCCTCCGCGAGAGCTCCCTGTGGCGTCCTGTTAAGTACCTGTCAGTGCCCGTAGCGGCAGCCGTAGCCTGCGCTGTAGTCCTAGTAATTTTCAAGGTGCTGCTGGCCGGGCATCCCTTCCATCCGCACCGGCTAGTCGACGTATTAGCGAACACCTTTATACGTGGTGACAAGGGTGACCTGACGCTTATCGATGCCACCGTTACTGGCATGGTGGGCGAATTCAGCAACTTCTATTACCATTTACCCGTATGGATAGTAGGCGTGGCATTTATGGTACTCCTTGTAATCATGTTGTACGAAAAATTACCGAATATATCAAGAAGGTTTGCAGCCCTATCCGGATCGCTCTTTTTCGTTTCAATTCTTCTCATTACTATTGGCATGTACTATGCCTGGGCCATGCTGCCGATACGACTGGGGCCGAATGCTGCCGTGGCGGATGGCATACAAGGCCGCTATTTTACACCATTACTAGTATTGCTTTTCCCGATGTTTGCGTACTTGCAAAGGTACGTTAAGATCACGGCAGCAAAAGAAACCACCGTTCCGTTAGTGGCCTCCGTAACCTCTACTTTCTTGCTGATTATTTACATCTATCAAACCTGGTTCTTCTTCTGGCGCTAGTGCTTACAAACTGTGGATTTGCTGAGAAATCATCTAAAAATTAGCGTTATTACTACTTGCTCAAAGCACTAGTATTATGCTATACTTTATGTAGTGTCTAAAAAATAAAAAGTTGAAATTATATGATTACAAAGTCTTCAAAAAAATCTATGCGCGGTAATAAGAAATTATATTTAGCTCTGCTTTTGATACTCCTGCTGGCGGTAGGCGGCAGTCTGTTCGCCTATGCGCACCACAAAAGCTCTCCTGCCAGCTCGCTCCGCACTGACACTACGAATCACAGTCCCAAGCAGGACGTCATAGACAAGTCTTCGTCTCAGCCCGGAACAAATGGCTTACCGACAGATTCTACCTCGAAAACAACCGATCAAATCCCCACCAATAGCGCTCTGACCGTAAGCATAAGTTCATTTTCTCAGAGCAATGGCATGGTCCAGGCCAGCGCCCAGACCAGCGGCGATGGAACCTGCGTGTTTTTGTACGCCCCTGCTGATGGCGGCAAGCCGGTCACGCTGCAAGCCACTGTCAGTAGTAATACCTGCTCGGCCAGCGCTTCACAAAATGAATTTGTTTACCTCGGGCAGTGGAAACTAACGGTTACGTTCTACAGCAACAACTCTAAGGCACAGGCAACTCAGGATGTCACGATTCATTAATAGGGCCTTGCTGATTCTAGCCAGCTACATCATCGTTGCTGCTCCTCTTGCCGGCACTATTAGTCACGCGGCGGCTTTGAGTGCTGCCGATTGGAATGCCGGTAATATTATTTCTGATTTGCAGTTCTTCAACTCCAGCGGCATGTCCGTCGATGACATTCAAAACTTTTTGAACAGTGCCGTGCCAGTCTGTGATACCTGGGGCACCCAGCCTCATGGCAGCACTACGAGGGCTGCGTATGGGACATCCGTGGGATACCCCCCGCCCTATACGTGCTTACGAGATTATTATGAGAACCCGACCACGCATCAAAATAATGCCAATGGCGGTTCGGTAACCGGCGGCGCCAGTGCGGCCCAGATAATCAAGTCCGTTGCGGACACTTACGGCATTAATCCTAAAGTATTGATCGTATTACTGCAGAAGGAGTCGTCGCTTGTAACGGACGACTGGCCGTGGACCAACCAGTACCGTTCCGCAACAGGGTACGGCTGTCCCGACACTGCCCCCTGCGATGCCCAGTACTATGGCTTTTACAACCAGGTGATGAACGCTGCCGCACAGTTCAAGCGCTACGCTACCAACACCACGAGCTACCGCTACCAGCCATTCCAATCAAATTTCATCCTATATAATCCCTCCTCGTCCTGTGGTGGCACAAACGTCTATTTGCAAAATCAGGCAACCGCCGGGCTATACGATTACACCCCCTACCAGCCGAACGGCAACGCATTGGCTAATCTGTACGGGTCAAGTACTGACCCCTGCAGCTCATATGGTAACCGTAACTTTTGGCGACTATACAATGACTGGTTTGGATCAACCCAAAGCAGCCCAACGCTGCTTAATTTCAAGTCGCAATTGAGCGGGACGGGCTGGACTGGCTCAACGATAAATTCCGGTGTAACAGGCACCACCGGCCAAAAACGGCCCATGGAAGGCTTTAAGATAACCGGCGAAGTTGAATATTCATCCTACAATTACGCCACTGGTTGGCAGCCAACGGTAAACCAGGGAATGATTTCCGGCACGGTCGGCCAAGCCAAGCCTATACAGGCAATTAAGGTTAACCCCCTCGGCAGCCTGGCCGCTAATTATGACGTGTACTACCGGGCACATGTTAGCAACATCGGCTGGATGGATTGGGCCAAGAACGGACAAGTAGCCGGTGTGACCGGTGATAGTTCTAAGGATATCGAAGCCTTTCAGATTTATATTGCCCCTAAAGGTTTCTCGGCACCGGGCACAGCCGTGGCACCCTATCAGAACGCTGGACTTGCCACCTACACCCCTGCATTGTCTTTAAGTGTCACTTCCCAAGTACAGGACTACGGTTGGCAGCCGACGGTAACCGACGGCATGACAACCGGTACGACCGAACAAGGTAAACGTCTGGAGGCGCTGAAAGCACAAATCGGCAATAACTCCACCGGCCTAACCGGATCTGTGGTCTACTCAGCTTATGTGCAGGATATCGGTTGGCAGGGATTCATGAGTGACGGTGCTGTGGCCGGCACGATCGGTCAGGCAAAGCGCATGGAAGCGATTCGGCTTAACCTGACTGGCCAGCTGGGTGCTAGCTACGATATCTGGTATAGAACCTACGTGCAGGATATCGGCTGGATGGATTGGGCCAAGAACGGCCAACCGGCCGGCTCGATGGGGGCCGGTAAACGGCTGGAAGCCGTCGAAACGCGTCTGGTCAGCAAAAACAGCACGTCTCTGCCAAACCAAAATCCTCTCTATAATCCTACTAACGCGTCATTACCTGACAGCTACATCATAAATTATGGTGCACAAGTAAGCCAGCTTGGCTGGATTAACAACCTCATGCAAAACTCTGTGGGCGGTACTACCGGCCAATCAAAAACCCTGGAGACTTTACAGTTTAATAACGGTAATTCGCTGTCCGGCCCGATTGCCATTAACTGCAGTGCTTACGTAACCGGAACTGGTTGGATGAATGATGTGACACCGGGGAACCTTTGCGGTACCGTCGGCCAAGCAAGGCCATTGCAGGCCGTAAAACTATACCTGACAGGTGATAGCGCTAATAATTACGATGTTTACTACCGCGTCCATCTGTCATATCTGGGCTGGCAGAACTGGGTGATGGACGGCGCTCAAGCTGGCAACCAGAGCTCGACCAACCCGGTAGAAGCCGTAATGATCAAGCTGGTACAAAAGTAAACTTACTCGTACAGCCCAACAATTGCCGGCTCTATGTTAGCCCACTGATATTTTTGGGCGGTCGCCACCCCGCCTTTGATGAGCTTTTGCCGTAAGGCAGTGTCAGCTATAATCTGTTTGATTTTGGCAACGCCATCGGCAATGTTACCTTGCTGATAGAACAGGCAGTTTTCACCGTCCCGCAGGTACTCGACATTACCATCATTGGGAACCACAACCGCAATCCCGCCGGTAGCCATCATTTCGAGCGGCGGGTAGGAGAAACTTTCCAGCAAGCTTGTCTTAATTAGGATGTCACAGCTGGCAAAAACTTCACCGACTTTTTCGGGTGCAATACGATTGTAGAAATGATCCACCCGGTACCAGTCTTTCGGATTCTTACGATACGACAGATACGATACTTCAAACTTGGCCGGGTCCAGCTGTTCGATAATCCGAAAGGCTTCATCCGTGTTCTTGTATTCGTCTTTGCTATCGCCCTCAACCAAAATATGTATCTTGCCGGAAAAACTTCTTTTACGGAAAGGGTAATGCTCTAGATCCAGGCCATTGGAAGCGTACTGAGCGGTCTTACCGTACCGCTCCTTAAGCCACTTCTGGCACCATAGCGACATGGTAATGTAACGCAAATTCGTATCGTCGCAATAGGCGGCATTGGCAAGAATTTTCGGCTCACCGGAGCCCCAGACGTAAAAGCCGGTCTCCAGGTTCTGCACGAAGAACAGTCGATGTTTGGTATTTGGGTATTTTTTTACCACTTTGACGGTAGACCACAAGGTGGCGACCATGGTATCGAAATGGATCTGCAGATCTGTCTTACGAGCCAGTATAACATTATAGCCGGGGATACTGTAGCGATAAGCGTACTGTTTGCTGGCCTTTTTGAGATGTTCTTTGCTGGCGGCATCCAGTAACGTCACGTCCCAGCCATGCTTTCGTAAGATTGCCGCGTGCTTGAGCACCACATTGACCCCCCCGGAAATATCCGTTGAAGGCAGTACGAAAGCGATGTTGCGGGCCAGTTTACTGCGGATGTAGGCGGCAAAACCAGCACCGCTATTTATGGTAGTGTGGTGCTCGAGCACCTCTTTATGGGCCGCTTTGGCAACAAGCTGACGCTTGGCTTCGTTATCAACCAGCTCAACGAGTGTTTTATACCAATCTTTGTCGTCGACCAGCCAGCCGGTTTCGCCGTTACGGATGATTTCCTTGAACGCCCCGCGGTTACTGGCCAGGGTGACAGTTTGAACCAGCGCCGCCTCCAGCCATTTATTTTCGGATTTAGCTTCATTAAAAATAGAATCGACAATAGGAGCCAAGTTAATATCGCAGGCCGCCATGTCGTTCGGCATCTGTCGCCAATCCTTAAATTCAATGGTCCGCACTCGATCCGAAAACTCCTGTAATTCTCTCGGTATGTCCAAGATACCGGCAATTGCTAGCAGCGTGTTCGGTCTGTCACGCAATAGCCTCGTGAGGCTTGGTAATATCAACTCAAAATCTTCATTATGTGTGATGCTGCCACTAAAATAACCGATAACAACTTTGTCGCCATTTGCCGGCTTAGACTCCAATGCCACCAAAGAGTGCTTCACCATCTCGTCGGACGCCACGTTGCGATTTATATATACTGTCTTGCCGTAACTTTCCAGTTCTTTACGCAGTCTGACCGTAGTCGTAATTGCCGAGTCACACAGCTGGAAAGTCTCGCCCATGCGCTTCACACCGTCGTCGTACAGCTCCCGGTCAGCACCCTGCATGGCGGCCACATATTTAATGCGATCGGTGTACTTTTTGTCGATGACCAGGTCGTCGATATCAAAAAAACAGGTTTTGTTCGCCGCCTTGGCTTCGGCTATAAAGTCGCGGACTTCATCGGTAATTGGGCAGCGGAAGAAAATAAAGCCGCGGTAATACTTCAGCATATCCCGATTAAGCCGATCATAAAAAACATGGTCGGCGGTCATGCCGCCGGCCCGCAGCTGCTCGATTTGGTGATACACCCTGTAGCGCGTCGGATGCTCCAGTGTGCAGCCGTTTATGATCAGTATATCTTTGCAGAACTCTTTTCGCTTTTCCGGGAACTGCCGGTAGTAGATGAACTTGGCGCTGCGTTTAGAAAATCTGACAGGACCGTCGTATTTAATACTCTCTTTGACGAGAGTGGTAGCGGTTTTGAGTTTACGATGTATGTTAGTCATGATGGTTAGCGTATGTACGGATTAAATATATTGCGGAGTCCGTTCTCGGAAGCTCTTCTACTTACAATTTCTAGCTCCAGTGTCGTGTCAGATTTATCGATATGGGCTAGCAGGTGCGCCTTGGCAATAAGCAGCAGCCCGGCGTGGCTGCCCTTAATAGTATATCTTGTTGTCAGGTAAAAGTGCTTGCTGAGATCCCGTTCGCTGGAGCTCACCACATAGTCGTAGGCTGCCGGCTCCAGTAACTCCCGCAAGTTTTTATATATGTCGGCAGTATTGCACTGCGCAACTATAAAACCAACTTCCTGGTCGCGGGCTTCAGCGGCCATACGACCTACTAGGTTGGATAACGAATCTGTACCCTGGCGCTCTACAAAGACGACGAGCTCACCTTGCAGGTTTCGTAATTGCTCCTGCCAGCCCGCTGAGCCCAGGACGACTACCTCGTACTTTAAGTCACTTTGTGCCTCAAGATTTTTCTCAACATATGCCTGCATAGACGCATCTCTCACCACAAATGAGATACATGGTACTGGTCCCGGCTTGGGTTCAATCAGCCATTGAGCCGGAAATTCGGCGTCTTGCTTGACAGTAAAGGTGGTATGACCGGAGTGCTTGAGATCTTCCTTCAGCAGCCGGCATTGTGACGAGGCTACGTAAGGCTTTGTTTCTATGGCGAGCGCCGTGGAGCTGGCATGAACCCGCCAGCCATACAGCACTTTGGGAATATGGTGAATCCTGGTGGCGGCTATGGAGCGGGTGACCCGCAGCAGCAGCTCCCAGTCCTGGGCGCCTTCGTAGGTTTTGTCCTCATTACCCACCTCTTCCAGCATGCTCCGTCGCACCGTTGTCAGATGGGTAATGTAGTTGATGGAGCGCAGCAGGTCGGGGTTCCAATCGGGCTTTAAAAACGGCACTCTGCGGCCGCTTTGACCTTCATAAAATTTTTCTTCGTCAGTGTAGATCAAATCAATATCGTGCTCATTTATTGCACTGGCAACTTCGAACAGAGCGTTCGGCCACAGTAGATCGTCATGATCGAAGAGCGATACGTACTCCCCCCGGCACATGCTAAACGCCACGTTTGTCGCTCCCGAGATACCTATGTTTGCGTCCAGTAACTTATAGTGGATTCTCGAATCACTTTCGGCATACATTCGGATAGCGTCATGGAGTTCGGCGTCATCCGAAGCATCGTCCACGATGAGCAGCTCCCAATTATCGTAAGTCTGTGCCTGCACGGAGGCTACCATCTCATGAAAATACTGCAGGGGGGTTTTGTACGTCGGTACGACAATTGACAGCAGTGATCGCTGCGGTAACCGCAGAGCTTCCTGACGTTGATCTTGGAGCTGCTGATCGCTCAAAATGAACTGCTGGAGCCAGCGTGTGTAGTGTTGAGCTTGCCGCCGGTCCAGCCACTTGCCACCAAACCGTCGTACAGCCGGGAACGGTTTAAGCGCTGAGCGTAGCATCGGCAAGAGTCCCATGCCGTCCGCTGCCTATTGCCACTTATGGTTTAGTTTGGTGACGCCGCCCCAACGTCCATGCTCGTAATCACGACGAACAGCAAAGTGCGGTCCTTCTTCGATGAAGGCGATTGTTTCTTGGTCATTTGCTCCAGTTAAACCGGCCTTAATAAAATAATCCCCTTCGTTGAGATTAAGCGCGACGGTGTATTCTACTCGATTGTCGGCTTGCAATTTGTATTTATCCTGATGGGTATTTGGTCCAAATACATACTCCCCGTTTCCCCTGAAGATAGCCACTCCCGCACCCTTGACGTCTTTTTGCTCCCAGCTAAGTCGTACGGTCATTTTGTCCAGGTAGTCGAAGGTGTCGGCCGCCTTGCCGTTTGAATCCAGGACTTCGATAGAAAACGGAGCTGCTTGATTGGTAGTATTCTTTGGCGCGCCACTGCCCAAGGAGTTTCGTCTGCTGTACGCTGCCGCAACCTTGTAGGGCTCGCCCTCGAGCTCAATCGAACCGGACTCTATAAAGAGTGCGCGGTTGCAGTAGCGCTCGACTGAATTCATATCGTGCGTTACCAGCACTACCGTTCGCTTCTCACGCTTCAACTGATCAAAGTATTGAAAGCATTTGTTTTGAAAAGCTTCATCACCGACGGCTAATACTTCGTCCAGCACCAGAATATCCGTGCTGGCACGCACAGCTATGGAAAAACCGAGGCGGACCTGCATGCCGGATGAATAATTCTTGAGCTTTTGACCCATAAATTTACCCAGCTCGGCAAACTCCACGATGTCATCGTACATGGCCAGCATTTCACTGCGGTTAAATCCCAGCAGCGCGCCGTTCAAGAAAACATTTTCGCGGCCAGTCAGCTCGGGATTAAAGCCAACACCCAGCTCAATAAACGGTGTTAACTTACCATTCACTCGTATCGAACCGCTAGTCGGCGTATAAATACCAGCCAGCATTTTTAACAGTGTGCTTTTGCCCGAGCCGTTACGGCCGACGATACCGAAAAATTCGCCCTTCTTGATTTCAAAAGATATATCATTCAGTACCTGTTGGCGTTCATAGGAAGACCGGCCGCCCTTAAATATATTGATAACCGCACCCTTGAGTGAGGTCTGCTTTTCATGGGGCAGTTTAAAAACTTTGCTGACATTTTCGACTTTGATGGCGACATCATCCATGGCTAAATATTCTCCGCAAAACTGTCAGCCTGTTTTCTAAAGTACCAAAGCCCGCCAAGCAAAACTACTAGCACGATAAGGTACGGAAGGTACGCACACCAACCGCCTTGAAATATTTGGTGTGTCGTCGGCGCTCGGTGGGTAATTAGGCTGTAACGGGCGTCCTGAATTGATTGGCCCATGGGATTCAAGAGAATAATTTTGCGTAAACTGATGTTGGTTATTCGTGCCAACGGGTATAAAATCGGCGTCAGATAAAATCCAGCCTGCAAAATAACTTCCCAGATGTAGTTAATATCCCGGAATTTTACAAAGGCGGCCGACAAAAATAGCGAGCAGCCAAGTGCAAATATATAGACTTCGATCAAAATAAGCGGTAGTAGCAGTGTCGTTTTAATCGGATCGACATGGTTAATAATCATAAAGACCGCTACGACGATTAAATTAAGCAGCAAGTTGATCACCGCCGATAGGCTGCTACTAAAGACGATGATCCAGCGTGGGATACGGATCTTGCGGATCAGATCCCCCCGGCCAACGATAGAACCCAAGCTCAGCATGGTCATTTCATTAAAAAAATTCCAGATGACAATGCCGAGC